>Ga0210406_10001587_pt1 | contig 27391 bp, 20 predicted proteins | sample IncBWC30MmetaG_FD_155454 | JGI IMG/M metagenome (GOLD analysis project Ga0210406, IMG submission 155454) | Forest soil microbial communities from Barre Woods Harvard Forest LTER site, Petersham, Massachusetts, United States - Inc-BW-C-30-M | ecosystem: Environmental > Terrestrial > Soil >... | reverse complement strand
CTGCGCTGGTGTAACAGGAGCAACGCGTTTCGTATCAATGTCGAGGCTAGCTTGCCGCGTCTTTTCGAACTCGTCGCTTTCAGCTTCGTGCAGAAGCGGGGAATGTTTCAGGGTTTCGGGGCTATATTTTATCCACCCCGCCCGTGCTCCATACTCTACGTGATAAACCGGATTATCACGTAGCAGGATCTCGGACAAGCAAAAGGGCGTTCTGGGATGAGTGTCACAAATCTGTCACTAGACTTGAGTTGTCCTCGGCACTAGGGTCTGGCCATGACGGACGAACCTCATGAAGCTGAGACCTCGATAGCAACGAAGATGCGCACCGCATGGCAAGCGGCTAGAACCATCGGCATCAACCCGCATGCCGCAACGGCTATCTTTCGTGGTCCGGTCATAATCATGAATTCGAGCTGGGCGGACCAGCTTTCGCGCCAGGATTCGGCTTACGCTCATGTGACAGAGCAAATATTCAAGAAGCTTGAAACATTTACGCCCGAGCAACTCAAGGCCGCGCAGACGCTGGGCCTGCTGATGGCGTAGGAAAGACGACTGGGTTTCCGGAAGATCACAGAAGAATCGCAACGGAATGGCTTTCACGGACGCTGATCCAAAATTAGCGGGTGGGATCAAGGTAGGAAGCGCTCGTAGGACTTGCGGGGTTGAGCATAACTCCTCCGTGAGGCACGCTCGCGACAAACTCCCAAAAAGCTATCGGACGACCGGCACATAGGGCCTCACTTGTCGAGGGCGGATAGTGTCCGAGATGTGACTCGAAGTATAGCCGACAGCGCACTCGCTCCCAGATACTTTTTACCGGTGGCGCTTACGGGCCTGAGCGCTGGCCGCCTGTTCAACGCGCCCGGAGGCTGGCCGATGAGTCTGCATAAAGCGGTTGGCTGAACCCGGAACACGCGATTGGAATCCTGCGAGTTAAGGGAGTCAAATTGCTCGGACGGCGAATGGGCAAAATTGACACCTCAGTTTATAAGAGCGATTGTGCCTGCCTTGTTGGGACCATTGCTAACGTGCGGAAGTGCGCAGCATCGTTCAATCGGCTACAAATGAAGCTTGACCAGTACGACGCACCAGATCCTCGCTCCGTACTTCGGTTCAGAGTTGTACTATCGACAGAATTGATAGTGCGGGTTCCCTCGGACAATTAGATGCTTTACCTTTCCGCATGCCGCGTAAGTTAAGTCCGGATTCAATCTTGGCGAGCCCAGGTGCGAGCGACCCTCAAGGCAGGCTCTACATCGAGTCCAATCTCGACGCCTCCAATGTCCCTGCCACATTAGGCCCCGTGATCGATCTGCGTATTGCATGGAGGTAGAAGTTTCATGAATTTGTCGCAAATACGGTCACAAATTGAGCTAAAAGCAATCAACTGGAGAATCATTCACTTAATGGAGAATGCGTTGGTGACAATATTTTGACAATCTATTTGGACAAACTTTGGTAATCACATGCTAGATTACTTTCACGTTCAAAATTTTGAGCGATTCGATAAGTGAATCGGATCGACGAAGGAGACAACAAAGAGCACGTACGTCAGACTCGAATTGTTGCCCTGTTTGAAACAAGAGTACGCACTCTGCGCTGAAGAGCTTTTCCACGAAAGTTCAACTCCCCATCCTCCCCATTAGTTGTAGGCCGACAAACCTTCGAACTTGTCGAACCAACTTCTGCGTCACATTCCCTTCACATTATTTCGGAGAAACAGATTTGCGACCTCAATCCCTTTTGCGCTTTTTTTTTGTATTCCTTGCTGCCATCCCCTTTGTAAGCGTCGCGGTCGCGCAGGTTGATATCACCACCTGGCAGGGGAACCTGCAGCACACCGGCCTGAACTCTAAGGAGACAGTTCTCACGCCGGGCATCGTCGGGTCTTCCGGAAACTTCGGGTTGCTTTTTACGCAACAGACAGATGGCCAGACTTATGGCCAGCCTCTTTATATGAGTTCGCAGACGCTAGCGTCCCTCCCCGGCGCATTTCCCGACGGCAAGCAACACAACGTCGTCTACATCGCAACTCAAAGCGGCAGCCTGTATGCCTTCGACGCGGACGCTGATCCGCAGGGAGCCAACCCCAACGGAACGAACTCGTCGCCACTCTGGCACACCAGCCTGATACCGCCTGGCGACACGCCTCTGGTTCAGACAGATGTCGCATCCTCAGACATTCTAGGAAACCTGTCGGTCACAACGACACCAGTTATTGATCCAACGAGCGGCACAATCTACATCGTCTCTGCCGTCAAGAACCCGTCTCTTACTCCCCCCTTCCAGCAGTTCCTTCACGCGCTCGATCTGAAGACGGGTCTCGAGAAGCCCGGAAGCCCGGTGCTGATCAATGCCACCTTCACTGGAACACCCGTTGTCTCAAACAACGATAAAGATCCGGTAACGGCTCCAGCCGGTGAAATACCCTTCTCTCCGCTGCACGAGCATCTGCGCGAGGCAATGGTGCTTTACAACGGCGTTATCTATCTCTCCTACGCCTCACACAGTGATGAGTCGCCCTACTTTGGAGAGGTTCTCGGCTACGATGCCAACACCCTGACCCTGGTCAAGACTTTCATTACAACACCGAACGGGAAGGGCGGAGCGGCAGGACTGTGGCAGTCAGGAGCCGGTCCTGCAATTGACGAAGCTGGAAACATGTACCTCATCACCGGAAACGGACCGTTCGACCAGGTCGGGGGGCAAAACGATTGGGGCGAAAGCGTTCTCAAACTCCCCACGAGCAGCCCCGCACTACAAATGCCGCTCCCTTTCTCGGACACGACTAGTTGGTTTACGCCAAACAACTGGTCACAGTTGAACAGTGGAACTTCGGGTGGTCTGGCCCCCGACCGAGACCTTGGATCGGGCGGCATGCTTCTCTTGCCTGACCAGACTCAGGGCAGCCACACCCACCTCATGGTCGGCGGAGGAAAGGCTGGCGTTCTCTACGTGCTCGACCGCGACAGCCTTGGCGGCCTGACTGCGAATGATATGACAGCTGTGCAGGAGATTGTTGAACCAAGCGGAACTTCGCTCTTCGTTACCCCGGCCTACTTCAACGGCAATATCTACTACGCGCCTGCAGGCGGTCATCTGGAGCAGCGTCAGGTTCAATATGACGCAACCTTCGAGCCGCCGCACTACCTCTCTTCCGCAGCCATCACCTCAACGGTGAATGCTCCGTTCAAGGGCGCCGGTGTCTTCATCTCCTCGAACGGCAACAGCAATGGCATCGTCTGGACTCTCGGCAACGCGCTGACAGCCTACGACGCGACCAATGTTACAAATCCAATCTTTAATGCCAACACCAACATTCCAGGTATCGGCGGTCAGTGCCAGACAGCGAAGTTCAGTCTGCCGATCGAAGCCAACGGCAAGGTGTACTACACCTGCTTCAACGCCAATACGAACATCGGCTACGTCTTCGTCTCGGGCCTATTCCCGGTTGCTGTAGGAACTCCGCCGGCGCCGTCGAACCTTACTGCGGCGGCTAACTCCGCCAGCCAGATCGCGCTCTCCTGGACCAGCAACTCCACCGACCTGACCGGAATCACCTACCTCATCAACCGTTCCACCAACCCTACGGGACAGTTCAGTCGTGCAGGATCAGTCAGCGGCGCCACGACCTTCACCGATTCCAAAGTGAATCCAGGAACGACGTACTACTATCAGGTTCTGGCCACCAACGCTAACGGTTCATCCAACGCAAGCAACGTGGCCTCAGCGGCTACATTTCCGGCATTCACCTCACCCGGCCTGGTCGCTTACTGGAACATGGACGACGGATCGAGCGCCAATGTCCTGGACGTGACCGGCAACGGACATCAGGGAACATCGATGGGCGAAGCGGGCAGTACAAATCTCGGCTATGTCAACGGAGGATGGGTCTTTCACGGCACCTCTGCCGTTGACCGGATTGTCGTGCCGAACAAGACAGATCTGCGGTTTGCGGCGAATCAAAGCTTCACGCTCACTGCGTGGCTCAATCCCGTCTCTCTCACTGGAAAAGAGCAGGCGCTCATCGTTAAATCTGCGGATCAAGGCAACCAGTACGGCATCTTCATCAACTCCGCAAACCAATGGATCGTCCGCGGTCCCGGCCGTGATCTCGTAGGTCCCACGGCAAGCATCAACACCTGGACGAACATTGCGCTGGTGCAGGACGGAACCGCCGGAACCCGCAGCCTCTATGTAAATGGACTACTGCAGGCGAGTGGACCGGCGCAGGCGGCAGATGGCGCTGGCGATCTTTGGATGGGCGACCAGAACGTCACAGGCAATGTCGAAGGGTATGAGGGACGAATCGACGAAGTTCGTATCTACAATACAGCCCTAACCCCGTCATCGATTCCGACAACACTGGCGCCCGCAATTCTGGAAGCAGTCTCGAACCAGACGCAGGGATCAGCAGGCACCTTCGCCTTCACCTTGTTTCCGGCATCAACAATCCAAACCGAGCCACGGGCAGGTTCTGCCCCCGGCACGTATAACCTCATGCTCCATTTCGCTGCCCCCGTTACCGGCGTTACTGCCAGCCTCGGTGTACAAGCAGGTGTTACTCAATCAGCAGTCGGCAACATCACCTCCATCACGTTTGACTCCACAAATATGATCGCTACCGTGGTCTTGACCGGAGTTCAGAACAATCAGGCCCTCGACCTCCACCTTGCGAACATTCTGCCGGCCTCCATCCCGGGAGGTGGTGCCGCAACCATTCCTGGCACCGCAGATATCTCCTTCAATATTCTTCAGGGCGATGTCACCGGCGACCACGTGGTCAACACCTTCGACACCGCTGCTGTACAGGCGAACTTTACACCCGTGGTGACGCAGACCAACTTCCTGTACGACATCAATGGCGACGGAGCTGTCAACGCCGCAGATGCAACTCTGGTCACCAACCTCGCCGGACAGGCTCTTTCCATCCAGACCGACGCCAACCTGGCGCTCTTCAAGACCGCCGTTGCCTCCACCCACAACGGCGGCAACACCGCGAATATGGCGGTAGATAACAGCCTCACTACCCGATGGGAGAGTGTACAGGGAGCGACCGCGGACCCCTCTTGGATCTACGTCGACCTCGGTGCCTCTGCCAATGTTCACTCCATCTTGTTGAACTGGGAGAACGCATCCGCTAAAAACTACGATCTGCAATATAGCAATGATCAAACGTCCACACCGACAAACTGGTCAGAGATCGTCAACATACCGAACAATCCCCCAGGCGGCGGAATCGTACAGTCGGGCACGTTGAATATTCCCGCTGCCCGTTTCATCCGTGTATTCGGCAACACTCGAAACACGACCTTCGGATACTCCCTGTTCGACTTCCAGGTCATCGGCTCGTTTGTTTCAATTTCGACCCCGCCTCCTGGAACGGCTCCTTCCATTACCAGCCCAGCGACAGCAAGCGGCACAGTCGGAGTAGCATTTCCCGCTTACCAGATCACTGCAAGCCAGAACCCAACGAGCTTTGGCGCCAGTGGACTTCCCGCGGGATTGACTGTCAATGCCGCAGGACTGATAACCGGTACCCCGCAAACCGCCGGACAGAGCGTTGTCACTCTCAGTGCGACCAACTCGACCGGAACCGGTACCGCTCAATTGACCATTAGCATTAACCCGCCTGCCCCCCAGGCCCCAACTAACCTCACAGCGGTTGCAGGAAGCGGTCAGGTTAGCCTCAACTGGTCTGCAAGCACCGGAGCGACAACCTATAGCGTCTTCCGCGGCACCGCCTCTGGCGGAGAAGCTGTTTCTGCTCTCGTCGCCAATCTAAACGGCACGTCCTTCACAGACACGACGGCGGCCAACGGAACGACATACTTTTATGTAGTCAAAGCGGTCAACTCAACCGGCACCTCTGGCCCGTCTAACGAAGCCTCCGCGACCCCCGTTCCAACCGTCGTTATCCCACCGGCCCCAACTGGCCTGATTGCAGCGGTCGGAAATTCTCAACTCACCTTGACCTGGAACGCCAGCGCGGGAGCCACGTCCTATAGCGTCTTCCGTGGTACCACAACAGGTGGAGAAGGCGCAGCGGCGATCGCGCAGAACCTCACCTCGCTAACGTTCACGGACACAACCGTCACCAACGGCACGACTTACTTCTATAAGGTCTCTGCCTCCAACAGTGCAGGCGTGTCGGGCCAGTCGAATGAGGCATCAGCTACTCCGGCTGCACAGCAAGCGGGCGTTGCGATCTATCAGATCGATGCAGGAAGCGCGGTAGCCGTCGCCCCGTTCACGGCTGATCAGTTTGTCAGCGGCGGCACAACCTCTGCGACCAACGCCACCATCGCAACTGCTGGTGTAACTAATGCCGCGCCGATGAAGGTCTATCAGACCAACCGCTTCGGCACCTTCACCTACACCATCCCATCCCTCACCGCGGGAGGCAGCTACACCGTACGCCTCCACTTCGCTGAAAACTTCTGGACGCTCAGCGGCAAGCGCGTCTTCAGCGTAGCCATCAATAACCAACCGGTGCTCACTGCCTTCGATATCTTCGCTACGGCAGTCGGCGAGAACATAGCAGTTGTCCAGTCGTTCCCAGTGACGGCCAACAGCAATGGTCAGATCGTGATCGCCTTCACGCAGGGCACAAACGGCAAGGACAATCCCCAAGTCAACGGAATTGAGGTCTTGAGCAACGGAGGCTCAATGCCGCTTCCTGCAACTCCGGCGGCATTATTCCCCACATTGGGCAACAACCAGGTCTCTCTCTCGTGGAGCCCAGGTAACGGACCTGCCGGCACCTACAGTGTGTTCCGCGGCACTGCTCCCGGCGCAGAGTCCAACACTCCCATCGCCACAGGGCTCACTGGAACTCGCTTCATTGACACCACTGTGACCAACCTCACTACCTACTACTACACCGTAGAGGCGAACAATATTACAGGAGCTTCGCCTTCTTCAAACGAAGTCAGTGCCACTCCGGGTACTCCTGTCGCGGGATCTCCCGTCTACCAGATTGCGGCGGGCAGCACGACAGCTAATACAACTATCACACCGTTCTCTCTTGATACGGACTTCACCGGAGGTAACAGTTCAGGGTCTGGCAACACCGTCGACACGACCGCCGTCGTTAGCCCTGCTCCCGCCGCGGTCTATCAACACGAGCGTTCGGGCGGTAGCTTCAGCTACGTGTTTCCCAACCTGACCCCTGGCGCGAATTACACCGTGCGGCTCCACTTCGCGGAGTTCTTCTTTACCGCAACAGGGCAGCGCGTCTTCAACGTCGCCATCAACGGTCTAACAGTTCTTCCCAGCTTTGATATCGTCGCTACCGCAGGCGCCGCGAACAAGGCAGTCGTTGAACAGTTCACCGCCACAGCGGACAGCACCGGCAGCATCACCATCAACTACACCCCTGGGTCAGCTGATCAACCCAAGGCAAGCGCGATCGAGATCTACCGCCAGTAAATAGGCCGCCTGGCCGCCTGAAAGGGGCACCAGGCGGTCTTTCGCTTTACGACTGCTTCGTTGCAGTACCTTTTCGCCGCTTGTGGATCGTCGCAGCCGCGCTTCTGCTTCAAATTTTGATGAACGCCGCGTTCGCTCGCGAGAAGGAAAATACTGAATGACGTTTTTCGCGCCAAAGTTCTCCCGGGAAAACTCCCGCCCGCCGCAGAGGCTTGCCCTATCCGTTATCGTCCTCACCGAAGTGCTTGCCCTTGCGCACGCATCGCACGCTCAGGTCACCCCCACCGCGAAGCCTTCCTCTTCCACTAGCTCGCCAGCGCATCCCTACGCCGCTGCCCCCACCCAAGCCTACATCGACTTTCTCCTGGCCTTCAAAATGGCCGATGATGGCAGCAAACCGGAGGCTCTTCGGCTATTGGCGGAGAGCCTTCGTTTACAGCCGACAGACAACCCGGCCTCAAGCCTCACTTTTCAATTGCTCACAGAGCAGCGAACTCCGAGCCGCCTGATCTTGCGCGGTCACACAGGCACTGTTACTTACGCAGCCTACAGCCCTGACGGATCGAAGATCATCACTGCCTCATCTGATCACACAGCCCGCATCTGGGACGCGCACCTTGGCACGCAGCTAGCTCCACCGCTTCAACACGCCGACGATGTCCTCATGGCAGAGTTCAGCCCAGACGGAAATCGTGTGGTCACAGGTTCCGAAGATCACACGGCTCAGGTGTGGGATGCGACCACCGGCCATCCCATCGGAGCTCCAATCCAGGCAACCGAGGCGGTGCGATTTGTACGCTTCAGCCCGGACGGCAAACTGATCGCGATTGGATCGGAGGATAGCAAAGCACGTCTGTGGGACACCGTCACCGGCAAACCCCTATCGCCTCCCATCGTCTACCACGAAGCCATCTACTCGATTAACTTCAGTCCCGAAGGTTCGCGCGCTCTAACCGCTACCGGCGATGGCGTCGCCGATATTCTAAATGCCAAAACGGGCGCACGGCTCAAGCCGCTTCGGCAGAACAATGTCATCTTCACCGCCGTGTATAGCCGCGACGGTAACACTATTCTCACGGCCTCGGCAGACCACACCGCCAAGATGTGGGACGCCACGACGGGCCAACCCACCGGCCCGACGTTCCATCACGGCTTTTCGATAGAGTCTGCTGCATTCAACTACGACGCATCGCGTGTTCTCACCACCTCACTTGATCACACCGCGCGCATCTGGGATGCCAAGACCGGCCAGCCCATCACTCCCCCACTTCAGCACAGCGATGCCGTTCTCGCAGGATTCTTCAGTACCGACGGTCATCTCGTCGTCACCTCCTCGCGCGATCGCACCGTACGGCTCTGGGACGCAACCACCGGCGAACCTCTCCGTCTCCCGGTACGCACCAGTGGCGACATTACCACCGCCGTCTTCAATCCCAGCGGCTCTTCCATCATGATCGCGTCTGACTCGATCGTTCAGGTCTTCGACGTGCCGCCCCACGAACCCGCACCAGGCTGGATAGCCGATGTGGCCGACTTCGCTTCCACGCAGACCCACTACAACCAGGCACAACTCCCCGACATGGAAAAGGTCAGACTACTGCGATCCAACTTGCTCGCTTCCAAAGCCACCGACTCCTGGGCCGCCTTCGGCCGCTGGTACTTCTCCGAGAGCACCGTCCGTCCCATCTCCCCGTGGAGTACAGTTACCCTGCAACAGTACGTCGAATCCCTCATCGCACGCGGCGACAAAGACTCTCTGCAGTACGCCGCCGAACTCTCCTACGATCATCCTGCCTGGATGGTTAAGATAGTGCCAATGCGGAACAAACTCGACTCCACCGCCTCCAACACCGCGTCCAGGCCATAGCGAAACTTGAGCAAACGGAACGCACCCACATCACTGACAGAAAAAGCTGCCAGTCAAGGCACATCGAATTGTGGACGTTATCTCTTATGATGTCGGGTTCAGGCTCCCCTGGTGCAGACGTCTACAAGGCGAAAAAATAAACTCGCGCCTCCAAATCGACGGTGACAACCTGACAACCGTCTTAACGTCATCGACTTCGGAGGACTGTTCTCGAGCAACGCCATCGGTCCTGAGCGAAGCTTCAACCTACGTCTCAACGCCAGTTTTTGATGCTACTTCGCAATTGAGAATCGTGACAGAAGGACACTACCTCGTAATCAGGCGCATCTACCGTTGGGGTAGTTCAGAATGTTATTGAAGAAAAATAATTGTGTAAGTAAGTGTTGTTTAGTTTTTTTGTCAAAATGGGAGCTTCCGCTTTCTTATATCTAAGATGTTCCAAAAAAAGTTACAAATTGTTAATTTTTGCCTATGTTTCGAAGAAGTCTAAAGTAAATTGCTTTCTTACCGAAGGTAGCACCACCTTCGTACCGTTTACAGCGCACAGTAGGAGACCTATGCTCTCCACGGATAATACAAATCTCTTTATAGCCAGTTGTGCATCTATCGGAGGAACACTTTGAAGTTACTTTTGCAGAGCACTAAATCACTGTCTTGTTCAAAACTCTCATCATGCAGCTCCAACGCATGGCACACCACTCGACAAAGGTGGATGGCACCTTTTTATGGGATGTTAATCATTCTTTTTGTTCTCGACGGCATATCCGTGGCTCAGACCCGTCAATTCGTCATCACAAACAACTGCGCAGAGACGGTATGGGTCGCGGGCGCAGGCAATCCCATCCCTGTCTTCAACGGATCGTCGGGAGGTCTGGAGCTTCCTGCCGGCGCGACCGTCACCACCTCACTGCCGACTCCGTGGGTCGGTGGTCGTTTTTGGGGACGTCGTCAGTGCACCTTTGACGCCAACGGAAAGGGCTCCTGCCAGACAGGCGATTGCGGTGGCCTCCAATGCCAGCACGCCGGAGCGGGCAACACAAGTCTCGCCGAGTTCACCCTTACCGGTTCCGCGACCGGGGCAGATAACTACGACATCAGCCTGGTCGATGGCTTCGACTTTCCCCTCTCCGTTCAACTCAACGATCCGAACCCTGCCCATGCGATCAACGCTGCGTGCCAGGTAGATCTGCGCAGCTCCTGCCCCGCTGGACAGCAGATGTTCAACAGCGCAGGCCAGGTCGTCGGGTGCAAGAGCCTCTGCAGTCAATATGGAACGGCGAACTACTGCTGCGCGGGACCCTATGCTTCGCCGCAGGCCTGCAACAACGTGAATTGGGATACAAACTACCGAGGAGCGGTACTCAAACAGTCCTGTCCCTCGGTCTACGGTTATGCCTTTGACGACGCATCCAGCGACTTCAATGTAGTTCCTCTACCCTCTTCGGGCTACCAGATTACGTTCTGCCCTGCGAAGACTGTTCCTAACTCAAATCCTGCAACTGTTTCCACCTTTGCTATCACCTCGCAGCAACAGAGCCAGACGGTAACGCCCGGCAGCTCCGTCGCATACAACCTGAATATAACCGCAAGCGGCACATTCTCCGGAAACGTCAAGCTCTCTGCGGCGCATCTTCCGGGTAGCTGCACCTGGACGACAGCGGGCAAGGTGTCCTGCAGCAACAAAGGCTCCTCTGCCTCCTTCAGTCCGTCCACAGTCAGTTTGGCCCCCGGAGTAACCGTCCCCGTAATCCTAACTGTCAATACGACGACGACTCCAGCTCCGATGTTGAGCACAGGAAATATCGAGGTCATCGGCCAGAGTGGCGCGCTCGAGAACGTCTGGGAGGGTTCGTTGACGGTGGCCAATCCCACAGCTCCCGACTATGCCTTCAGCATTACGCCAACATCTGCGCAGACCGTTCTACCCGGCACTCCGGTCGTCTACACCGTTACTGTCGCGCCGGTGAACGGATTCACCGGCGTCGTCTCGATGAGCACCTCCGGTCTTCCTGCAACCTCTACAGCACCCACGCTGCCACAGTTCACTTTTACCGGTGATCCTACGCCGCAGTCGGCGACTATCACGATCGCTACCTCTGCCTCTGCTACAAAGCGAGCCTACTTTCCTTTGTTCACCAGCTTTAGTGCAAACAGCCTCCACGACGCTCAAGTCGCTCTAACAGTCTCATCCAGCACAGTCCCCAGCCCGGATTTCACCGTCTCTGTGACTCCTGCAATGAGCGCGCTTCAAGCGGGAAACAGCGCGTCCTTCACGATTACAGCAACACCCGAGAACGGATTTAGCTCCGCGGTCGCTCTCAGTGCTCCGAGCCTTCCGGCTGGGGTGACGGCAACGTTTACGCCTGACTCGATTTCCGGAGCGGCAACCTCATCGCTCACGCTCGCCACCAGCGCCTCGACGTTGCCCGGAACCTATATAATTCCGGTCACCGCAACCTCTGGCTCGTTGAGCCATACCACGGACATCTCTCTCACGGTCAGCTCGGCCGGTGTCCAGTTCACCGATCTCGACATCGGCAATCCGGGAACCGCTGGCACCTTCAGCGCAAACGGAGGCACCTTCACGGTAGGCGGCAGCGGCAGCGACATCTTCGGCACTGTCGATCAGTTCAACTACGTCTACCAGTCGGCAACCGGCGACTTCACAGTCATCGCTCACGTCGATACCCAGACCAATACCGACGTGTGGGCCAAGTCAGGAGTAATGATTCGCTCTACGACTGCAGACAATGCAGCTTTCGCCGGGGTCTTTGCCACCCCAGGGCACGGTGTTGCCATGATCGTTCGCACGGCCGATGGAGGAGGCACCGCAGATCTGGGACAAGCACAGCAAAACGTCCCTGTGTGGGTCAAGCTCCAGCGATCCGGCAACACCTTCACTGGCTCCGCATCTCCTGATGGTGTCAATTGGACGCTGATCTCTACCAAGGATGTCGGTATGACCGGATCTGTCACCGCCGGGCTCGCCGTCACCTCGAAACGGGAGTCGACACTCAATATCTCAACCTTCGATGGCGTCACCATCCGGTAGGGAAGAGAAATTGATGAATGTTGCACGACTGATTGCCTGTCTAGTCCTGTGCGTGGCCGGAACCATGGCCACGCACAGGATGCAATCTGCCCGTTGATGACAGCAACTCACTGTGGTCGATGAAAGCGCATCTTGTCGCAGAGCCACTGAAAAATTAGATCTCCCCCCTGCGATTGACGTAGTAAACCTGTCGATCGTTCGTCCCTGAACGCTGAATGTATTCACTGAAAGGCACTGGTAATGAAAAAAGCATCTCTTGTCTTGTTGATGTTGTTGTCTCTGGGAGTCGGGGCGGCGTTGGCCGGACCCTGTCCTGCGCAGTTCCCAACATCGCGCGGCGACGGCACGGTCGCTGGTGTAGCCGTTGCGGGCGGAACGCAGTATTACTTCAAAGATGCTCTGCTCAATGGCTTCGATTGCTTCGAGCAGTTGAGTTCCTGGTTCCCCTCCTATATCACCTCATCGAACGCGATGAATCCTGCCAAAGAGACAGTCGATATGGCCTATACGACTGAGGGCACGGCGACCTTCTCGAACGTGGTGGTGCCGACCGCTGGCACCTACACGTTGACGATCCGCTATGCCTTCGCCACCGGCCTTTTTCCAGGGGTTTTGAATCGGCCCGAAGGCATTATGGTGAACGGCACCATCATGACCGACGACTTGAACTTCCCGGTCACCGGAAACTTCGAGACCTTTAGTACCGTAAGCATTGCGGTCCCCTTGAATGCTGGCCAAAACACCGTTCAAATCTTCAACGTGGTCACTCAAAGCGTCTCCCGCCTTGATTCGATGACCGTCACCGCGGCAGGCACAAACTCCTGCAGTGTCATTCCCCAGGCTCCAACCGGGCTGACCGCTGCGGGCGACGCCAACAATGCGATCGCCCTCAACTGGACCGCCAGCGCCCCGCCCTCCGGTTGCACGGTTGGATACTACAACGTGTTCCGTGGTACGACGCCCGGTTTCACCCCATCGGTGGCCAACCAGATCGCAACCGTGGTCTCCGGCACAAAGTTTGAGGATGGGACGACAATGTGCCAGACGCCTTACTACTACGCTGTGCAGGCAGTGGATCTCGCTGGCCTCTCGGTTCCTTCGCCTCAGGCCACTGCTTCCGTCAGCCTCTGCCCGACGGTCAGCAGCGCCCAGATCAACGCTGGCGGTGCGGCAGTTGCGCCCTTCCTCGCGGACGTCGACTTCCAGGGCGGATCGACTACCAACCATAACAACGTGATCGACCTCAGCGGTGTCACGAATGCGGCGCCCATGGCCGTATACCAGGATGCACGTCAAGGTAACTTCACCTATACACTCGGTGGCTTTGTTCCCGGATCGACTCACCTGGTAAGGCTGCACTTTGCCGAAACCTTCTTCTCAACCGTCGGTTCCCGCACCTTCAATATCACCATCAACGGAACGCAGGTGAAGACGGGTTTCGATATCGTCGCGGCAGCGGGCGGCGCCAAGAACAAAGCCGTGATCCAGGAACTCACCCAAACAGCTGACGCGAACGGAAACTTCGTCGTTACGTTCACCTCGGTCGTCAACAACTCTCTGCTGAGTGCAATCGAAGTTCAGTAGCGCGCACAATAGGTAAGCGCTTCTGGTGCTTTAGTCAAGCAGAATCAACTAGGAAAATGCTAGCTTACCCATCAGCCGGATCGCAGACTAGTATGCGATCCGGCTGATTATTCTTTGGCAGGGTTCGGCGAGAGGCACCGGTTGCCTTATTCCTTTTAGCGCATCTCAGCGGCCGGCAAAAGAGGGGGGAAGTCTAGCACTAGGTCGATGTTATAGTTTGACTCCACCATGCACGTGGTACATAATTTGCGAGTCCCTTTCAACCCGAACCTAAGCGTCGCGTGTGCCTGGCACACAGTCGTCCGTTCCTAACCGAGCATTTCCGGAGACTCGCAATGCCTGCGCAAATCAAGCACCTCTTCGTTCTGATGATGGAAAACCGAAGCTTCGACCATCTCTTCGGCTTTATGAAGACGCCGGGATACAACATCGAAGGGTTAGACCCGGCCGCGCTGCCTCTTAACGAAGATTCGCTCGAGAATGAAATCTACGCCTCTTCCGATGCCCGGCCCACCGGCGATCTCGCTGCCGATCCCAACCATCACTTCGCCGACGTCACCGAGCAGCTTTACGGCGTCTCGAATCCCGATCCTGGCCAGGTGCCCGACATTTCCGGCTTCGTGCGCAACTATGAAACCAAGTATGGCGCGATCTTTTCGAATTGCATGGCGTCCGCCGTTTCGCAACGTGTGATATTCGTATTCCGTAACCCTACGGCACATGCTGCATCCGCGTGGACAAAAAGCGCAGTTAGTCCGAGAACTCTATCCCGCTGACCGAAACTGCTCTTGCTCGCTGAATTTAAACGAAATCTCCGGTATATCCGCCGTCTTGCAGATCAATCGGGCTAAGTTGTCGCGCCAATAGATGCTCTGTGCATCCAATGCTCCCTGATCTTGCTCCAACTGTTTCTTCGGGCATCCACCCAGACAGATCGGGAGGAAGGAGCAGGCGGAGCAAGAGGCCAGAGTTGTTGGATCAAAGGTGTCCCACCAGAGATCGTCGCTCGGAGCGTCCCGATTGTTGAGAATCTGGAACGGGCTTGAATTCAGTTGGCCGACTGCTCGATGCGGTTCGGACACTTGTAAGCCGCATCGGTAGGTTCTTTGATCAGCACCAATGACTACGGCGTTCTTCGACAAGGCCGCACAGACGGAAGTCTTGGGTGTTGCGTAGCCGCTGATCGTCTCAGGCTCTTCCATGGCGCCGGTGGGCAAGAGATGGGCTACTTGCTTTTTGAGGGCCTCAAACTCATCGGTTGGGATCCCGATCCGCTCCACGAAGCGGCTTTTCTCGGTGTATGCGGCAACTCTGGCGGGTTGAAGTGTAGCCCGGTGTTTAGCAGCAAACCACCCGTGTTGAACCGCGAACTCAACAAACGCGATGAACTCACCCTTGTTTCGGTTGTCCATGTTGTATCGGAGATCTACTCTGCATTCATCGACGAGTTCCGATATCAGTGAGGTAGCCTCTTCGAAGCTCGATCTTCCGACGTCGCTCTTCCGGGTGAACCTCCGCCGCTGGTCATGTGTCTTCTTCATGCCGTCAAACGTAATCTGCACTTGGCGAATGCGATGCCGCTTGACGAATTCTTTGACCTCTTTGGGCCACGCCGTACCGTTGGATATGACTGAAGCGGAGTATGTAACTCCGAGCGAAGTACATAGGCCTTGTATCTGCGTCGAAGCTTCTTCGAGAAAAGAGAGATTAAGCGTCGGTTCACCGCCGTACCAATCGACGTGCAGTTTACTTTTGCCGGAATTCGACAGCAGGTCGGTCGCGCTTCGTAGGATCGAAGGAATGTCCTGCTGTCTCAGGGAATCGCCGCTGCGTTCCTCATAGCAATAGAAACAGCCCAAGTTGCAATCTAAGGTAGTCGTGATTGTGATGACGACTGGAGCATCGTTTCTGGCTGACCAGAAGACCGATCTGATGGCCGCCAATTCATCAAAGCTATCGTCCACGACAAATTGATCGCGAGTTAGAAGATCGAGTGACTCACGATCTATTTCAACTTCCTCCGCAGTCTCGGAGCCCATCAAGTTCTTGGCTAACGATGAGACCCTCGGTCCGTTAAGATTGAGCATCTTCCCTGTACGTGCGTTAAACAGAAGCCAAGCGTCGTCTGCTTTGGGAATCGCAAAGTTGTAGAGTGACGCTTTCATAGAGGCTCATTCATCGAACAATCGAGAACGAAAGGCTACACTGTCGGAAAATGGGGTCGCCGGAGACAGCTTGTCCCAAGCCGTCGAAAGCTGGTTCAGGACAAACTTTCCGGTTAGAGGATTTGAAGTGAAATATTATTCCGTTTCGACGACTGCGAGACACGTCGATGTTCCGCCACAAAGGCGAGCCCCAATAGGTTTCGCGGGCTTCAGGTGTTCATCGACAAGGGACACTTGGAGCTCTTGTGCGCCGGCTACGTGGGGTTTAGCTTCTGAGACAATCAACTTGATCTTTTTCACGTTCGACATTTTGCCCTCACTTTGCTCTACTGGCAGAATCCCCGATCTTCCGGGGATTTCCTTATACAGTGACCCATTTCATGGTGTCAACAGATTCCTTGACTTTTATTGGCGTCAGGTCAGTACCATTACTGCTCCATCTCCAGACAGCGAAAGCGATCGGTGAGGGAAGCACCGGTATTCACGGGAATACAACGTTAGTGCGCATGGCTCCGAGTCCGAATGAGGCTCGGTCTTGCTTCCTGTAGGAGCACGAGGGATGGAATGTCTAAAATGGGCGGACGTGGATCACTTCCGTCACGCTAAGCTCGTTGCGTTGCAAGATGACAAGGTTCCGCGAGATCTGTTCCGAAACTCTATGCTTGGGGGGAGTGCACCCCTCGGGCGTGACGGGTTCATAGTTTTGGCGTGTGCCTATACCTACCGAGCCCTCATTTATCGCGACTGAGATCGTCTTTGATGCGAGTCGCTGTAACGTCGATGAACACATCCGCAACGAATGGGAAAGCAAGACGAATTGTGTGGTCGAGGGTATCCATCGCTTGACTGAACTGTTCGCTATTGATGTTTGCCGTCGGATGAATCTTGGCCATGACGAGAACCTCTTCCGGTCCGGAGTAGATTGCACGAAACGTCAAAACTTGCTCAACTGCTGGGTCGCTCTCAAGAATCGCAAGGATTTCTTCGAGCTGAGGAGGAGCAATCGACCTCCCCACGAGGAAGTCAGCAAACGGACGAGCTACCCCGATTGCAGTGGAAGCGAGCAGTAGCCCGATCACGAGCGATGCGAGTGAGTCGGGCACACTCGTTCCGAAAATCCTGCTGAGGAGAAGACCGCTCGCAGCCACGGCAAGGCCGATGAGCGCCGCGCTGTCCTCAAAGAACACTGCCCGCACGACCGGATCACTGGAACGGAGGATGTAGCGCCAAATGGTCAGCTGATAGTCTTTGGCTTGCCGGCGTGCCTGGCGCATGCTTTGCAGCCAGGATGTTCCGTCCGCCAGGAACGAGATGGCGAGAACGATCCACGCAAAAGGTCCCCCAGGTACGGGGTGGTGTCCCTTAAGCTGTGCGACCGCCATCGCGATGGACAGGCAACCGCCAATCAGAAATGACGCGATCGCGGCCATGAAGGACCAGAGAAATCGCTCGCGGCCATGGCCGAGGGGGTGCTCGAGGTCTGCAGGCCGTCGATCACGATAAAGGCCAATCCCGAGACAGATTTCGTTTACTGTGTCGGCGGCGGAGTGAGCTGCCTCGGCGAGCAGGCCGGTAGATCCCGAGACCAACCCGCCGATCAACTTCGCAACAGCGATGGCAACATTCGAGAGGAGCGCTATCACAACGGTGCGCGTGCTTTCTCCCTCCGCGACTCTCCGAAGAGCTGTGGCCGACCGGCGTTGGGGCATAGCTTGCAAGATTCTGGACAAGTCTTCCTTCCTCGACGGAGGTTATTCGTTTATTGATCGCGAGTCTAGCCTTCCTTCCGCTGAGTGCACTGATCGTTCGGAACACGAGCGCCGCGAGAAGGTACCCCATTCTCAATGCAGAGAGTCCCGAAGAGCCCTAAGGTTTGCTCGCGGGGCTATTGTAGGGACTCTGCAGGTTGGCGGCGACAGGAGTAACTACGGCAGTGGCGGCACCGATGAACTGAGTGACGGTGTAGTCAAGACCGTTCGAGACCCAAACTGAGCCGGTGGAGTCGACCGTGATCGATTGAGGATCGTTGAGGTACTCGCGGGAATTGTTGGCATGGGAGATCGCGAGTTCTGTTGCGCCGGAGGGTGCGAGTTCGTACACGGAGAGCGGCGCGCCGGAGATATCGTAGCCACTGGCGACCCATGCATTGTTGGCTCCATCTATGGCAACGGAATAGGGGACTGGCGGGCCGGTCGTGAGGCCAGAGCCGAAGAGTGGGGCGCCCGTGGTGGATAGCTTGGAAAGTGAGGTGCCGGCGTTCGGATAACCGGCTTCCGAGTTGATGACCCAGACATTGCCGCCGTTGTCGATCGCAAGATTGGAAGGAATAGACAGGCCGCCACCAATGAAGCCATTGGCAGGTGAGAGGAGCGTGCCAGCAGGAGAAAGCTTCACCACGCCGTTCGTAGCTGGCGAGGTCAGCCAGAAGTTTCCGGATCCGTCGATGGCGTCGGAAAGAGTGTAGGGAGCATTGCCGGCAACATACCCCGATCCATCGGTAGCGACACCGTTGAGCGTGCGGCCGAGAAGCGTCGTGGATGGAATGTAAGCGGTGCTATCTCCCGCAATAGCGAGGTTATACAGCGAGAGGCTTTGGGTCTGGTTCCCCCCTAGATTGTATCCCCCAGGAGGAGAGATCATGACGCCGGAGGAGTTCAGGGTGCAGTATTGTGAGGTCGAGTAGCTCTGCGGATTGTCGTCGGAGTCATCATATGTTGCGCTACTGGTGGTGAGAAGGAAGACGTTGTTGGATGGGTCGATGGCGATGGCGTTCGGCGTGGAAGACGTCAGAGCGTTGCACGTGGTGTCGACGTTCTGCTCGACGATGCCATTGGAAGAGAACTGGGTGAGGTGGGGAACGGACTTGTTGACTTGTGGATACTGAAGAACCCAGACGTTACCGTTGGAATCGACGGCAAGACCGGAGGTGCCATAACCCTGGAGTCCGCTGAACGTGACGCCGAGGGCGAAGTCGTGCGGTGCGGTTGTGAGGTGAGGGGAGAAAGGAGCGGCAGCAGATTGGAGCGCGTAGAGTTGCGAGATATTAGCCCCTTGATTATGTGCTATCGCGAGAGCGGCTGAAGCGGTATCCGTGGATTGCGTAGCAGCGAGCAAAGTTGTGCACGAAGTGGAGCCGGTGGGGGAACTGGCACAGGAGTTGAGAATGTTGGCGAGCGTGTTGACAGCCGGTTGCGGAGAGATCCCGTTGGTCGTGCTGGCGACGGCCTGACCGGTAGCCAAGGAGGCTAGGCTGGCAGCGTTGAGGAAGGCATTCGCGATGCCAGTTTGCGCGGCTGTAGTGTTGGGCGAGGAAACGGATGTGGGCGTCGCTGCGTAACTGGAAAGCGCGTAGGCAGCAGCAACCGTTGTAGCTTCGTCGATCGTAACGAGAGTGGCAGGCGTGATGCCGCCGCACGCGCCGAGCGCAGCGAGGAGGCCAGTCGCAGGGTTCGTGTTGGCGCCTGCTGTCCCTCCAATCGCGTAAAGGTAAAGCTGCTGGTGTGTGCTGCAGGCGAGACCTGCAGGGACGGTGAAGGTGCCATCAGTGGCGGTGGCGACATAAGGACCAGCGGAGTCAGTGAGTCCGGTGTTCGAGAGCAGCGAGATCGACGCCTGGCCGTATCCGGTCGTATTTGCGGCGAAGAGATGCACATGTGCTCCGGAAATGGGCGCGCTGCCGCTTTCGACGGTGCCACTGAAACTCCCCGTAGAGGTTTGTGCAGTAATGGTGGCAGAGGAAGTGGCGGTTGCAGTTTCGCCATACTGGCCGATGGCCGTGAGGCTGACGCTATAAGTGCCTGCCGCGGCGTAGGCATGTGTCGGGTTGGCGACAGTGGCGGAGGAGCCATCGCCGAAGGACCACTGGTAGGAGAAGGAATTGTCGTAAGGCTCTGTGACCATACTAGTGAAGGCGATGGCCAGTGTAGGTTTGCCTCTATACGGGCCGTTGATTTTGATCGTGGGGCTGGGATACGCGATATTGGCCTTGGTAGTGGCCGTCGCAGAAACGCCGGAAGTATTCGTCACGGTGAGGGTGACGGTGAAGCTGCCAGGACCGCTGTAAGTGTGGGTAGGAGCGATACCGGTTGCGGTTCCCCCATCGCCGAAGCTCCATGAGTAGCTGAGGGCCTGTCCCAAGGGATCGGATGAAGCCGAGCCGTTGAAATTAATGAGAGTGCCGATGGCTCCGCTATATGGTCCGCCAGCGTTCGCGGTGGGAACCTGGCTGGGCAGCACGATGCGAACCGTGCTGGTGGTCGAGTTGGAGCGGCCCGATTGATCGGTGACGGCAAGAGTGACCGTATAGGTGCCGACCTGAGCATAGCCCTTCAGCACGCGTGATCCGCTACCGGTGGTATTGTCGCCGAAGTTCCATCCGTAGGTGAGCGCCTGATTCTGGGGGTCTGTGGAGCCCAAGCCGGAGAAGGTGATGGGATAACCGGGATAAGTGAGGGAGCCGTCGGTGATGATCGAGGCTGTGGGAGCGCCAGCGCCACCGGTGCTGCTAGGAGTGGATGTGCCGCAGCCAACGAGAAGGAAGAGGAAAGTTCCGAAGAAGAACAGCGCGGCATTGCGATATGAGGAGTGCACGTGCAGGGGCCTTTCGCGAAAACGTTCGCGTTTTATGAGGACATTCAGATGGGGAGACCCGCATCGACAGGCAAAAGTTGCAATACTTTTGGGGGATTGCCGCCGATTCGAGATCTCAGATGGATGAAGTCCGAATATGATATTCGCGCTGCAAAATGGTCAGCAGTAAATGTTCGTAACGATAAGCGCTCTTTCGTCACGCTGATGCGTTGGGCGTTTAAGCTTCCCGACAAACTCTCATTTAACGCTCGTTCCGAAGGAATCGAGAGAGCAAAGTTCTGGGCTGACTCCTTTCAGAAGCGTCGCTGCATCATTCCGGCAAGTGCCATCCAGGAGTCGCAAGACCTGCCCGATGGGAAGAAGGGTGACAAATACGAGTTCGATATTCCCGGTCGAGAAATATTCGGAATGGCCGGTGTATGGAAGCTCTGCAAACATCCGCAGACGGGCCAATGGCAGTCGACATTCGCAGTTCTCACGGAGAACCGAACGAAGTCATGCTATGAGTTAAGTGGAATGCTTAGCTCAACCTAGTCAGAATAACGAGTCTTTAACCTCACAGAACGAAAATGGAGGAGGTTTCGGGGAAGGGCATCGCCGCGCGGCGACGCCCTTCCCCGAAAAGCTGTGGGGGGCCAGGTTGGGATCTCCGGCGATCCGTTTTGCAAAGTACCCGTCTTTGCTTCAGCATCACCGCGCGCATGAGTGGCTGGTCATGTGTGCCCAGTTCGGTCTTGCTCTGAACACGATCGATGCCTATGCACGCGCACTCAGCGCCTATGTGACCCGATACTAAGCATGGTCTGCGACAAGGAATGTCTGATTCTTTTCCATCGACTTCGTCAATTTCTGAAAATCGGCCTGAGTGAGTTGAGCGGGCAGAAAATCTGTCCTGCCCTCCGGATGCACAGCATCCTTCATCATCCGCTCGTGGTGATACGTTGACACACTCAGCATGCGGCAAGGATGTTCACTCTTGTTGAAGAATGTATGAGGCGCATTGGGCTGCACCATCAGACTCTCCCCGGCTTCACACGCGTCCCACTCAGTGACACCCTGGTTGTTCCAATACCCGATCGAGAGATTGCCTTCCAGCACATAGAAAAACTCTGGAAAGGGGTGTTTATGAAGTGGAATACTCATGCCCGGCGCGAACGTGCTCTCGAAGATAGAGAAGGTGTAGCCCGTGTTTTCTCCCAAGGCCCTCCAGAGCAACCTCATTTGCCCGACATCAAGCGCCGGGCCGCCTGTTTTGTTGTTCTTAATAACGTTGTGATGAATGATTTCTTGAAGCGGCGTAGGGAAGCTTGACATAGACATATAAGTGTCCTTTCGTGAACGAAGTTTTGCTGTGGGGTAAACACCCGAGCTTGTGAGCTGCGCAGCTAGCACTCCGCTAGTCCCGTGAGTTTCCACAGTTATCTGTCGCATCAATCGTTTCAGGCCTTTACGCAGCCGATCGGATCGCCTCGATGAGAGAGGTGGTTGATCCTCGCGGAGGCCTTGCTATGTGGTCGTCACTGTCACCGCCTGACGCACATATCGGCCGCTTTCCAATTGCTGCACCATGAAGGCTGCCAGATCGGCCCGCCCGATCTTGTGCGCCTTCTCGCCGCCCTCCGTGCTCAACACCCTGGCAACGCCGGTCTTCTCGCCGTCGGTCAACATCGGCGGGCGTACGAGCGTCCAGTCCAAGTTGCTGCCTTCGATCTCGGCCTCCATGCCCGCCTTGTCTACCAGCAGACCCCGCAGAAACGTCCTCATGAGCAGGTGCTCGTTGAAAAAGCCGGCATTCTTGACGCTCTCGCCCGCACCAACCACCGAAATCTTCAGCAATCGCCGCACGCCATTGCGCCGCATCGCGTCCACAATATTGTGTGCCGCGCTCGTTTCCATCGTCGTCACTTTCCACGGCGTCTTGCCGCCCAGCGCGTCGATCACCGCATCCTGTCCGGCGACCGCAACGTCGACCGCGGCCGCGTCCAGTACGTCGCCCGCAACAACTCTGACGTTCTCCTTCTTGTACTGCGCGGCACCGCGCACGAAAGCCGTCACCTTATGTCCGGCCACCAGCGCCGCATTTACCAGCGCTTCTCCGCTCCTGCCCGCTGCTCCAATCACCAGAACTTTCATCGCATTCTCCTTTTGCCTCGTATTTGGCCGCCCATCCAAATGAGCGACCTGACGATTAGAGGTCTGTGCTAACCATTGGTTGCAAATTAATCGGTGGTTGCTGAACCAATGGATATAAATCAACAATCGGTCGCAAAAATCGTTAGAAGGGACTAAGCTACTGAAGTGACATCCACATCACCAAGTCGCCGGGTAGAGCGCAAGGAGAGGTTGCGGGGCGAGATCCTTGCGGCTGCCAGCAAAATGTTTGCCGATCGCGGTTACGAAGCCGTGACGCTTCGCGCGATCGCTAAAGAGATCGGCTATACGCACGCCGTGATCTATCAGCATTTCCCCGACAAATGGCACATTCTTGTCGAGTTGAGCCGCGAGACGATCGGGCTGATGGTTCAGAACTTCGACGCGATTGCCGCTAAACACCTTTCACCGAAAGAGCGCCTTTTTGCGACTTCACGCGGCTTGATTCAATTCTGCGTTGCCCATCCACAACAGTTCCGTAACGTCTTCTTCGGGCCTGAGAACCGGAACGGCGTCCGCGCTGGACAATATATCAACGACATTGGCGCGCCGTTGTTCGGACGTTTCGTGCAGCTCTTTTTCGATGTTGCCAAGGATGAGGGATTGCCAAATAGGGATGACATCGTGGTAGCTCACACCTGGTGGTTTACGATCTTTGGCCTCGCCACGCTCATGGTCATCCAAGGGGTTGTGCCTGACTTGCCTGACCAGACTCTCGTGGTCGAGCAAACGATCGCAACGCTTTGGGCGGGCGCTCAGGTTGTTCCGCGATTGCCGAAGAACGCAGTCTCTAAGCGATCCGGCCGGTCCATTGCTCCAAAGCACTAACAGCTTCTGTCTACTTAGGAGTCATTGGAGGTAACCGTAAGGAGTGCGAAGATCTGAACACTATGAAGTATTGAGACCGGTCGTCGAAGATGAAACGCAATCAAAGCCTGTGCATGCAAGATACATAGGCCTTGATCGCTTAGGCACCCTGGCATTCAATTGATAATGCTAAGTCGCATTGTGTTTACTAACCTCTGGGCAGCGAAAGCTCAAATGGCGAGAACAGACCAAGTCACTCGTTGAACGGCATGTTTGGCCATCCAGAAACAGCGACAAGCTCTGGCATACCTTTTTGACATTTGGTGTAGCGGCCCTAACGGTGTATGCAAGCTCTGACGCTCGTCTCTCCGCTACGCTCCGAGAGGAGCGACAGAGTCTCCTGTTTCAGGTGTCGGAGGTTCACCTCGACAGAAAACCGTCGTTGGTCTCTCATTGTGTTTGACATCGAGCTCTAATTCCACATAAGGCCGATTCACGATCGCCTAACGACGGTGTTGGACCTCGTGACTATGCGGAGTACCTTGCATTCTCTGACAGGCCGCCCATCCATCTGCTACGCGTTCTCTCCTCGGATGAATTGCGCGCGACCCGCTTAGAGAAACCCGCGCGAAAGCCGAGGTCGAAGTTAAAGGCAGACCCTCAGATTTGTCTTTTCGGTTCGGAGTGATCACGGATCTCTTTGGTAAGCTGTTGGCCATGACCGCAACTCAATGCCCCGGCTACTGCCAGATACGGTCAAGCCAACAACGGAAAGGAAGCGCCCATGTACAATTCCAACTTGCGAGACACGGTCTCCTACGGGGGTTTTCACGATGGCTAATGACAAGGCGAAAGAGAAGGCCGCGAAGAAAGTCGAAAGAGCGGTCAGGAAGGCCGTGAAGAAGGGCGTAACCAAAGGCGCTGTTGAGAAGGCGGTCTCGCAGGGTATGGCTAGAACAGCCAAGAAGAAGCCGGTTGGCAAAGCAGCGGTAGCGGCTGATGTGCGTGAAGCGAAGATTGCATAGGAATCCAAGAAGGTTTTTGTCGTGGACCGCTTCTTAGGAAAATGCTCTGGAGAAAATGGTCCGCGGCTATGATGTAATCGAATCCCTATGGATCCAATAACGCAAGTGTAGCCGGTAATGCGATATGGACGGCTGTGATGGCTGCTGGCCGAGCTGTTTTTTCCCACGAGATCAAGATTGTTTCTCTAAACTCTCAGGAGTTTCTCAGTGATCCGCAGCCACTGGGCGGCGGCCATAGTTTTGCCGTTCGAGGCATTCTGAAGAAGCTGCCGAAGGGGCACGAGATATGGGTAATGACCCAAGATGACGTGACGGGCACGCATGGCCGCAAGGCGCGTAGACGATTGGCTTTCCAGCGGCCGGTGATTTCGTCGATCTAGGCTCGATCCAAGAGAAGAGTGGCAAACTAGTGAACGCATGAGCATCGATTACCGTTTGATTAATGTACTTTTGCTACGATCTTACTTCGTGGGGAGAAATCGGAACTAGTGCTCCACGAATGAATCAGCCAACATTGGAAAACTGTCCTCTCGACGCTCATTCGTAGACAATTCTGCGACGGATTGTGTTCTTGGGAATCACTTGAAGGATTGGGATTTTGGGAGGCTAGCGATGGCGGGGATAGGGACACAGCTTCGGGCGATCCGCCTGCAGTGGGGACTTTCGCTGCGCGAGGTTGAAGAACGCAGCTTCAGCCTCGCACAAGAATGCGGAGAACCTTCCTATCAGATCTCCGGCAGTTGGCTCGCGCGAGTGGAACGTGGAAGACACGAACTGACAATCCCCAAGCTGATCTCTTTGGCTACTATCTACAACCTGCCGCCGGAGGAGGTACTGCGCCAATGCAGGCCTGCCGGATCAACGCTTCCGCACTCCAACCAGTTCCAGGGACAGGGCCCCAATACGACGGTTCTGCTTGCCAAGGGCCCACTGGAAGAGCAAGCCCGTTACCTGTTGCCTGATGGTTTCAGCTCCGCCATGCCACCTGAGGAAACAACACTTCTCCCTCCGGAAGACGGTCCGCTCCCGAGCCAATACCGACGAGCCATTATCGGTCGGCGAGATCGAACGCTCGATCCAATGCTCCGGGCGGGCTCAATCATAAAGATTGATACGCAGAAGCGGGCGATCCTGTTGCGCAAGGAGTGGACGAACGAATTCGATCGTCCCATCTATTTTCTCCTTACCCATGGTGGATATGTTTGCGGTTGGTGCGACCTAGACAAAGACTCGTTCTGGCTGACCCTGGTTACTCATCCGCTTTCGCATGCAGCCAGCCAGCGTTGGCGGTACCGAAAAGAAGTGGAAGTCATTGGACGTGTCGTCGCGGGGGCCATGCGCTTTGTCGCATAGTCCGGGGACGATGTCACTTCGAATGAAAGAAAATCTGGACTACTGTGATCCCGCCATGGAGAACGATCCGCCTTTCCATTTGAGACCTAAGTGGAAGGGCCTTGCAACAAAAAATAGGTAGCAGGATGCGACATTCATATCCTTCCGGGAAGGGCCGCTAGAGCTTCGTTCTTATGTCTTGGCTAGATCGCTCGTTGCAAATCCGGAAGCATTGGGAGTTCGCCTCGCTCATAGAGAGCAAGCACGCGTTGTGTCATGAGATAGTACTTTGCGATCGCCGGCTGAGCATAGGAAGCGAAGGAGGTTTCGAGATTACCCGTCTTGGCTGCACCCCTGAGCCTCTCGACATGCCATTCAATCTCTCTCGCAGTAAGCCGCAGGTCCTCGGCGAGTACAACGGCCTCGGGATACCATTGCTGAACATAAAAAGCCAGGTCAATCAGGACCGCGCTGTTTCGTTCAAGGATCTCGAGTCCCTCGAGGCCGCCGATAAGCTTCGAGATCTGGGCTGGCTCAAGTTCGGCGGCGGCATCGTCTGTCCTGCGGTTCCCCGATTCATCGGCGTAATCCAGGGCTATCCGGGCGACACTATCGCGGTCAATGAATGTCAGCCGTCCGAGTAGCTGAACCCAGCTCCCATTGGAGGCTTGACGGGATCGACGATGGTAGTAAAGCGCGACCGCGATGAGAGAGACGAGGAAAACCAACACAGCCGCGAGAAAGTAAACTGTACGCGCGCTCACTATTCTCTCCGTGATCGAAGGCTTTGCAACTGGTGTCCGACAGTTCTTTGCAACTCTAACAATTGCCCGCGCATCTGCTCGGTCATTTGACGAGGCTGAGGCGCTTCCCGCCACAACATAATAATCCAATAGACGACGCAGACGAGATATACGGCGATTCGCGCATGGGAGAGTTCATCGTAAGTGCGAGTTCCGCGCTTGAGACCGAAGTAGGTGCGGCCGGCCTCAATCAGCACAGTGCAAACCGAATAGATCCCTAGTCCCTGCGCAATCCTGGCGACGTGGGTCTTCCATGGCAGTCCAGCTGTCACCGACAATACGATCATTCCAACGAACAGCTCGCTCAGTAACGCTGCAGAAAAGAAATTTCCCCTGATCATCGCCGTCTGGATCCCAAGCCGAGTGGGCGGACTTGCCAGCCAGGTCAGCCCCGCCGCCAGGACGATGCTTCCGGCAATCCACACTACAAGACTGCGCTTGATATCACGTGCCCACGCTCCTTGCGGGCGAAATGTACGGGACGTCATTTCGTATGCCACACCGAGTTGCAACATGACGTCAAGGACTGCGAGGGACCAGTAGGTGTAGAAGTAATCTGCTTTGGTCCCGTATTGCTGAATTAG
>Ga0210406_10001586_pt1 | contig 27412 bp, 43 predicted proteins | sample IncBWC30MmetaG_FD_155454 | JGI IMG/M metagenome (GOLD analysis project Ga0210406, IMG submission 155454) | Forest soil microbial communities from Barre Woods Harvard Forest LTER site, Petersham, Massachusetts, United States - Inc-BW-C-30-M | ecosystem: Environmental > Terrestrial > Soil >... | reverse complement strand
GACTGGGCCAAACTGGACAAAGTGAGCGAGGCCGACCATCAAGCGTTCGCTGACCGGATGAGCGAGATCGAAGGAGAGCGGCAGAGCGCGCTCGCGGATATGGAGCGATTTAAGGAGCAACACGCGGCGTCGCTGAACGCACGTAAAGGGGCAAAGCCGCCGCCTACACCACCGCCGCCATCACCATTCGCGGGAATGACCAGCAGCGCACCCGGTGCGGTACCGACAACAGCGACGCTTCCAGGTGTGCCACAAGGTTCGCCAACGCCGTTCTCACTTGGTCGTCCTGGAGGACTGACACCGCCGCCTTCACCTTCACCCGAGCCTGCAGCCATACCTGTAAGCGCCCAGCCCACGATTGGCAGCCAGATCGCGGAACGCAACAAGTCGAGCATCCTCTCTCGTGGTCGTACCCTCTACCAACCCGGCGAGGAACCTGACATGAACAATCCCGTCCATGTCAAGATCATCAACGACCTGCAGACACGGTCAGGTCCCGCGCTGCGGACGATGGCTTCCGCAGGGGATAGATTCGCTGCGTTCGTGCTCAGGAACATGCCCAGACCATGAGATTCCAAGTAGACGCGGCCTCTCTTATAGATAAGCAGACCTGCGTTCGACGCTTCTTGTTGAACCACGAATATCGACTAGCGCGTTGGAGGCCAAAGTTGCTCTTTGATACCCTCCTGCGCCGCGGCATCCTCCAGCTCACCAAGCAGATCGACGTCACCCAAGTCGCATCCGAAGCGAAGTCAACCTTCCTCCTGCGCGCTGCCGATCCTGGACTGGACATCATCGGGAAGGACCCTTACCAAGCATCGAAGGGATGGACGTCGCTACTTGAGTCGGTCCTGCATGGCATCTCACGGACGGTCCTACCAGTGCTGCATGACCCGCCGCCGGCGCGGCTCACGTCGTCGATCGACTGGCGCTTTCTGAGCTGGGCCGACGACTCCGGCACGCTCCATCGGTGGGTCACGGTCGAGAGCTTCGATGCCGACACCCTCTCGCGGGAGCTGCACTCATGGCGCACCTTCGGCGATCTGGTCATGTCCGGATGCCCACTAGTCCTCCACGTAATCGTCCTCGGGCAGCATCGCAACGGGCGGTTCCTCTCCCCTTGGACACGGGCGTATGTCCACCCAGCCATGACCAACCTGCGCTGGCGCTGGGTCAAGCCAGACGATACGACCTGGAAGCCGATACAGCTAGTCGACCAGAATCTGCTGGATCCGGACGAGTGGGTTGAGCAGGCGTGGGGGCAGCGCGCCATCCAGCCTCTCCTGCAGGACCAGCTCGTAGACCTGCCCGCAGAGTCGGTCTGCCGGGACACCAGATACCAGCTGGCGCGCGAGGCGTCCGAGATGGCGCGGCTGGTCGAGGAGCGTGTCAGCTACCGTACAGAGCCGATGTCGCGGTCGGCGTGCGATCTATATTCGCCCTGCCACTTCCAGCCTGCGTGCCACGCCGTTGAGGCGGTTGATCTTACACAAATAGGTCTGTACGTCCCGAGAAAGTCCGTATACAGTAACTTGACAGTGGAGGTTCCGGATGCCGCCAGCACCCAGCCTGTTCGGTAATATCAACACGCGGGACCTCGTCGTCCTGCTGATCCTGTTCACGACCTTCGTTGTGCTGGCAGTGATGCGTAGGCTTCCCGAGCCATGGATGGTCAAGCATTACTTCAGCGCCCTCAACGACAGGGGCGGGAACATCCTCGTCCTAGTGCTGATGTCGGCGTGGTTCTTCTCGGTCTCCGTCCGCATCTTCTACTATGCGTTCGAGTTACTAGGTCAGAAGAAACTGGACCCGGATAACGCTATCCTGCTCATGGCCGTCCAGTTCGTTACGTCGAGCGCGTTCGGCGGGTCGTTCGGCGCGCTGCTGAAGACGATGACCGGGTCGGACTCGAATGCGCGCGGTACGGATGGGACTCCTGGCAGCAGGTCGACCACGACTACTGTCACCAGCGCCTCTACACCTCCCAGTCCGACTACGCCATTACCCGCTATTGTGGTGGTTCCAGCGAAGCCCGACGAACCGGCACCGGAGCCTACAAAGCCTTGATAACTATCCCATGGGAACCCGAGACGAGAACAACGTGCCATTTCGGGAGTACATTGACAATCGCCTTAAGGCTCTTGAGCAGCGATTCGAGGAGCGCTGGAAGGCACATGAAGAGATTCATGCCATGGGACAGAGGGCGCTTGATACGGCATTACTTAGGTCGGATGACAAGTTTGAGAGCGTGAACAATTTTCGCGAACAGGTCTTGCAGGAGCGTGTGGATTTCCTTAGGAACGATGTCTATGAACGCGAGCACAAGGCACTGGAACTTAAGGTTGATGGGCACAGCAAGTGGATCGATAACATGACAGGGCGGCTGTGGGCTGCCGGCGCGATTATCACCGCCATCTGTACCGGAATAGGATTGTTACTAAAGTACTGGGGACGGTAGGGCCTAGAGGATGAATACCAATTATCTCGCCATTGTCCTCTGGATAGGGTCGATGATTGTTCAGTTCGTAGCGTATATGGTGCTGGCAGCGAGGCAGCGCGGCCGGGATGAGATCAAGATTGCCGAGATTGCGGTACAGAAGGAGACGATCAAGCAGCTCCGAGACGACGCCGAGGACCATCGATTAATGACTGAGAGTATCATGACATATTTGGAGACCAAGAACGGTATACAGTTCAGAAGGAGGTAGGTATGAGCGGTTCAGGAAAGCCCGGTAAGATATTCAAGATCAGAGTAGTCTCCACAGGTGTAACGAGCGCAACCATTCAAGCCGAAAGTGAGGACATCGCTTATCTTGTCCCCGGAAACGATTATATGGTGCAAGTCACTCCTGTTGGTGGCGGCAGCGGGATTGGCAGCGGCAAGCCCTCTGCCCAATCAAGTAGTTAGAGCGTACTTTGTCGCGGAACTGGCCGGGACGATAGTCCTTGAGACGGCGGCACTGTGTCTGGTCCCGCTGACGGAGGACTTCTATCGGATCCTCTACTGTTGCGTTCTGTTACCGATCCGGCTACTCGCCTGTGTCGTCGCGGCGCGCGCATCGAGTTGGGCAGCCCTTACCGCAGTCCCGTTCGCGGCCATCCTACTATGGATGGGACTTGCAGGAATAGCAGGTCAGCCTTCTACTGACCAGTGGATCTGCCTCCTTGACGGAGTTATCGTCACCGGGGCCGGACTGGCAGCCGCGTTCATGGCGCCCTTCGGGTACCATCGCAACCTCTACGCTACCCTCGCTATCCTATGGATGCTTCTCGGCGTGTTCGACTTCGGCTACGCGCTCCAGCCTTACGGCAAGTGGCGCGAGCTGAATGACTCGCTACTTCCTGCCATGGTCATAGGGGCGTTCGGGTGGATTGCTATGTCTGGATGGTCGGCGCGGTTGCGACGAGCGGCGGGTAGACGGTCCCTTTCCTGACTTGGCAGTGGATGTGCTCGTTATCCGTGCCAGCGTCCTCCAGGAACGCAAAGAATAGCGGTCCCAGTTGGACTATCAGGGTCTCAACGGCGTGCTCGGGATTTGGTAGGTCGTGCGTCCTGACGTCGTAAGCCTCGCCGCGATGGTGCGGGTCGTCGGGGCCGCTATGGAGACCATCACACGCGCTCGTGATCGTCAGGTCGTGCTCAATCTGCTTCGCCGTCAGGTCCAGCGCACCTAGCAGGACGAATCCCCCCGGCGCTATCGTCGTGAACTGGACTCCAGGCTTGACCCGCACGCAATAGATCATCGGTCGCCTTTATTGAGACGGTCCCGGCGCCAACCAGAACCGTCCCCGAGGAGCACATCGCACTAAAATCCGCTAGAAGGTAACCTGCTCCTGTCCTCGGGCGAGGACAAAGGTAGGTACATCGTTTGCGGACATTACCCAGCGAGGCTGGGCAATCTTATTAGGACAACTGATTCAGCGTGACATCAGTGACCGAAGTCGGAGGCGGAGGCGGCGTCGGGAGAATTGGTACAGCGAACGCGTGCGTCCCTGACACTCCCTTGTCGTTGGTCCACGCGACGGTTAGGTTGTAGACCGTCCCGGTGTCCGTACTTGCGACGGTCGCCGTGAAGTTGAACGACGTTGGGTCCACCGGACCCAGCGTGACATTCGTGTCGTCCACCGTGACGGTCGGCGGCGTCGGCAACGGGATGAAATTGGTCGCCGGGACCATACCGATATTGAAAGTGCTGGTAGCTCCTACAACTGTTCCTGAAATAGGCATGAAAGCGTCTCCTCTTAGTTGGGTAAGCGTGACCCCGATAACGTGCTCGCGAAGTTCCTCACGTTCAAGGAATACAAGCTCCTCAAGTGCGGCTGCAATACGCTTGAGTTGCTTGACTTCTTCTTTGTCGCTGAAGATTCCCACGATACGCCTCCACAAGCAAGTCCAAAATTGCACATCTCTACTTCGTCGTCGAGGGCGGCGTTACACCAGAAATAAGCTGTTTCAACTGAGCCGCGTTGGTTGCGTCCTGCTGGTCTGCCAAGGTAGCAAGCTGGTCCCCTGTGAGACCGCCAGCCGCCTTGAGTCCATTGATGATATTCAGAGCCGCATTAATAGCTGCGAGTGCGAGTTGAGCGATCAGGACTGGGTCGATGGCAGTTCTCCTTCTGTCTTAGACCTAAATTTTCTACTGGCTGCAAGTCTACATTGTTTGCAGGACCTATAGCCATTTGTTCTAGGAATCAGATACAAATTCTTTCCGCTCAGCGGATGGCCTTCAGGACAATACGATTTAACTAAATTACGTGCGGCGAATGTATCTCCTGCTAGTGTATTCTCCCTAGCAGTGACCATGCGAAGATGAGTGGGATTCACGCAATTCCGGACCCGGCAAACGTGATCTAGTTGTAGTCCCAAGGGGACTGGTTGATAGAACGATTCGTAAGAGAACTTGTGCGCTCTACGCCATTTTCTCATAAACGCGAATCTAGCATATCCATTCGGAAGTATGGATTTATTCCAGATCCAACAGCCCGTTTCAGGTTCTACGCTGAAACTAGCTCTAAATCGTTCGACAGGATCCACTGTAGACCTCCTAGAGATGTCGTCGATACGGGTGCTGGTGCCGGATTAGGTGCGGTCGAGTTATTGTTGATGACGGTCTGGATTCCATTCAGCACGGTGCTGATCGCCTGCAGGTAGAGCATGACCTTCTCCTGCGACTGCGGGTTGGTAATATGGATAGCCGCGAGAGCTTGTGCGCTGTTGATACCCTGAACGAAGGTGGAAGCAGCAGCTAGGTAAGGCGCGGCGGTGCTCTGGCCAGCGGTATGCGCGGCACGTACAGCCCCACGGAAGGAGACGTTCCCTGTCGTGACGGTGTTCAGGTAGCCGTAAACCTGCCTAGCTTCATCGGCAGTGATCAGGTTATTCGACTGGAGCTGCTGGATGATGGGAATGGCTTGCGCTACCGCATCACTCACCTGCAGCGAAGCCTGCATCGCCGAGGTGTAAGGATCCTTGGGACAACCACTCAGGAACGGGATGAGTAGCAGTAGCAGGGCCGGGAGTACACGTTTGCGTGTCATCGCGTTCCCCTCTTAACCAGCAGTTCCTTCGGTGGGAACATCCCCACTCCGGTCGAGATCATCTCAGCGATGTCCTTATGGAAGCCTGCATGGCACTTCCAGCAGTTCACAGTCGCGGGGATAGACTCGTCCGGGAACAGCTTGAGCGTGTCATCCGCGCCACACTTGTTGCAGGTAAACTTCACTTCGATCAGCCTGTTACTCATTCCATTTCTCCTTTAGGATACGACTTGGCCTTCGGTTAACATCTGGTCGAGAATCTTCTCCGAGCGCGGGTCCACGACGCGGTATATGTCGGCGAGTTGCGGCTCCTCACCGCTCTTGATATTGGAGCGGTCGACGGGGACGACCATCTCCAGTACGAGCTTGGAGGGATCCTTCGGTCCCCAGTCCTTATCGGTTGGTAGCTCGACGCGCAGGACCTTGAAGATGAATCCATGTGAGCGCATCAGCACGACATCGCCGACCTTGATGGTATTCCCGATCGCGTCTCTCATACATCTCCATCCTCTTCAAAGAGTTCAGGATAGCGTCTACGGAACTCAATCTCCCCCTTGGCGACACTCCCGAGTTGCTGACACAGCAGCTCTAGCACTTGCTGGCGCTTAGTCGGGTCCAGCTTCATGTTGACGACGGCTTGTTGGCGCGACGATTCGGTCGTGTAGCCCCACTCAGTTTGGATACGTGGCGGTGCGGTGCTCATTGCTTCTTGTCCTCCTTCGGCGGCGGTGCCGAGAATACCAACGTGTCAGGCGAGAACTGCGTCTCCGGCGGCCATCCATTCTCCAGCTTAACCTTCTGCGCCGACGACATCAGCTCCGACACTTTCTCGTTGAACTGGCGCTGGATGGACTGGAGCTGGGCCTGTAAGAGTTGCGCGTCCTTCTGCTGGACCTGGAGCCGGAGGAGTTGGACCTCGGTCGGCTTGTAGTCCTTCACAGGCTTATCATTGGGAACCATCCCGTTCCCGTGAGCCAAGTCCTTGTTGACAGGCATGTTCTGCCCATAGACCGCGCAACTCAGTATTACAACGAGTGCAACTTCGATACCGATGATAAACCGATGGATACTCATACCACACTCCTTCGATTCCTTGCTATCGCCTGACACGTCTCCTGATGGCGCAGCAGCGACGCCCAATCCAGAAACTCTTCATGACAGAAGTGGCAGACCTCGTTCCACGTCGGCAGGCTGGTTTCCAGCATCTGCACCTCGTTGAGCGCCTTCTTCACCTTCTTCTCCAGCAGCAGTCTCTCCACTTCCTGTACTGAGTCCCGGAACCGGGCCAGATTTAACATTGATTTCCTCTCTACCGTTAGGATTCGACGCCGACTTCGCGCCTAAGTTCTTGCCCACCGTCACGCTGACAGCGCACCAGAGTCCATTCATTGTCGGAGAGGGCGCTTCCATGAGGGACTTTACTGTATGTATACATTCTTCGACAAGGTTATTCTTGCAGCAGAATCTATAAGAATCGTGGATGGTGTTGACCAGCCCATATCGCTCGTCCAGTCCCTGCTCCGACATCCTGAGCGCCTCGTCCCGCATCATCCCGAACGCGCACGTCGCAGGCAGGTACGCGATCGCCTGCTCCGCCTGGTCGCCGTTCCGAGGCTGACCTGTACGTGGGTCGAAGTGCATGACGTCCCAGAACCATCTGATCCCGCCGAAAGGTGAGAGCAGGAACGTGTCGTAGTGCGCCTTCGACACGATCTGCTTGCGGAACCGGACGGTCTTGGGAAAGGACGCCTCCAGCAGCTGGATCATCTGCTTCGCTTCCTTCTCCCCGCTAAAAGACTCCATGTACGTGTTATAAAGAGTCCGATAGCCCATGCCAAATCCCCAGCCCAGGATAGTCCGCTTGGCCTTACTGTCCCTAACAGCGCGGTGGTTGCGTTTGACCGTGGATAGAAACTCGCGTAGATCGTCGTCCGGCATCGCAAGCAGCTTATCCGGCGATGCGAGCTTGAGAAATTGCGCGGCAAGGAATGAGTGAATATCAAGCCGCACGACACGCATATAATCGTTATCGTTCGCGAGGTGGGCCAAGGTAAGCGCGTGAAAGGACTTGTGGTCGAACGATACGAATCTGTATCCATCGGGAGCCTCCATAATCCGCTGGAACTTGTCCGCGAGTCCGGTATCTCTACCCTCTTTCTCATGTTCAGGTGCGTTCTGGACGTTCGGGTCGCGACTCCCTAGCTGCCACGTCGCGGGGCCGTAGGTGAAGGTCGAGTGGACGCGACCGTCCGGACCCGGTGCCCACCCATCGACGAACGTAGACTTCATCAACCTTACTTCGCGGTACCAGATCACCTTGCGGTACAGGGGGTCATGGGTCTTGCGCGCCAGCCGTTCTAGTTCCTTCGCCTCCGAGGTCTCTCTACCCTTCTTTAGGTTGATGGGGACAGGATGTCCTCGGTGCTTCATGTAGCGGATAAGTTGCTGCGACGACGGTTTGAAGGGTTCGATGCGGCAGTAGCGCACGACATCGACGCCGTTCACGGTATCGATACCGAACGTGCGCTGTACTAGACCGTCCAGCACCTTCGGCTCCCGCTTATACCCCTGCTTCGGGTGGACGTTCTTAATCTCGTCCGGCACCAGCAGTTGCATCTCCGCATCCGTGACCGCCGCAGCAGCGTCCAGCTCCGACCCGAACGCTATCCTCCGCTCGTCATTAACCGGTATCCCTCTCCGCTCCATCCGCTCTAGGATCGGTCGCAGGTGGTAGACGTACCTCTCGTAACCATCCCACACTCCCCTGCGTCGCATCTGCTCCGGCAGAGCAGCCAGAATCCGATGACAGGCATCCACGTCAGCGCAGCCATACTCGGCCAGATCGACTCCTGCCAAGTGCTTCCAAGGGCGATCCATGCCGTAAAAGCTCGCCACGAACTGTAGATTGGCAGGCAGATCAGGCTGCATGTGATGCCACATTGCCATTGTGTCGTGCGACTGACCACGGATAGGTAGGCCGTTGTGGACCAGGCGTGGGTCGTCGAATAGCCAGACGTTATGACCGGCCTTCGGGTTGGGGAGCTGGAGCAGGGCACGGGCGACCTCCATATACTCAGGTGTCGGTGGCAGCGCGATACCATCTAGCTGTGCGATGCTGAATTGGATCTGAGTCAGGTCGAAGGACTTCTCCTCGTCGCGCTCGTCCTCGTCCATCTCCGCGCTGCTAGGTGTCTCGATGTCGTAGGTCAGCCACTTGTTGGGCATGTCCTTCGCGAGTCGATAGTAGGACCATGCTGCGTCGAGCGAAGGTCGGGTCAGATAGCTTGTGTTGAGAGGACGGAAGTCGCGGTCCTTCTCAGTAGCGATCGTCACCGCGCGCTTGATATCATGCGCCAATACGCCGAAGTAGGCGGGCTTCCCCTGACGCAGGAACGACGGATGAAAGGTCCCGATGACAGGGACGTGCTCGAATCCTGCGATGACACAAGGTAGTACGTACCCGCGGCAGTAACTAATCCCCTGCTTCGCGCCCTCGTAGCCGGTCAGCTCCCTGAACGCCGTCCCGCCGAGCGCGAGGATACAGCGCCAGTCCTTCTCACGGAGCGTGTCCAGCAGATAAGGTCTGCAATGTTGTATAACTTCAAATTCATATGACGTATTCGATAGAATATCATGCGGGGGTCTGCACCGAACTATATTAGTCAGCCGAAACATACTTCTATCATAACCACAGCGTTTTAGGGCACGCTCGAATAGGCTACCCGCTTGGGCTTGAGGTCTTAGAGGTAATCCATCTGCGTCTTCATTCTGGCCCAGAGCTTCTGCACAAACTAATACACCCGACGTTCCTGCTCCTTCGTTCCTAGACCAACCTGTTTGCGGGTCAGTAATACGAGAAGATTGTCCAATACGGTGTCTCCAATTATCACCCGTACACCCCCTACACCCTCCCGGTTTATCTAGTCGGCTCATACAACCTTTCCGTTTCGACGACGAAGAGAAACCAAATCCAGATAGCACTTCCTACTACATGTTTGTCTTCTTGCAGTTCTGTCCCTAAACGGAGTGCCACATATATTGCATGTCTTTTGTCTGCGAACTTCCATCATGGCCGGAGTCGTTTTTCTGTAGTAGGCAACTCCCAGCTTCGGGTACATCTTCATATATCTGAGTGCATCTTGGGCCTCTAGACGCTTTATATGCAGGTGCGGAAATACGCACGACAGAAATTTCCGCACCTCACTCCATCGCATAATCAGTAGAAGATGACAGGTCTTTCTAACTCCCCCTCTATTCACGAAAGATTGGTTAGAATGGATACCCTCTTTAGCCAAGAACTCCACGATTATTTCTAGTAACTTTCTACCGCGCTCTCCTGTCTGATAAAGCCCTATTCTAGGAGTAAACGCGCTTTTTCCGAAGGCAACAATCGTCCCTTCACCATCAAAGAAACCAGCTAGATAAGCCCAGTTCATTCCTATAGCCATCGTTGCACCTTCGGCTCAACCTTGCACCGCTTGATCATCATCGCCTTGTCTCCAACCAGCGATAGTCCTTGTGCGGTTCGCGCTCTCGAACATGCGACGTAGAGCTGACCCGGACTTCCCATGAACGCATGGCGCATATCAACCTGCACCTTATCGAGTGAGAGTCCTTGTGACTTGAACGTAGTCGAAGCGTAGCCGAGTCGCAACGGCATGTACGTTACCGCGCCACGCACCCACCGCCGCATGACCTTGTCGTAGAACGACCCATCTGGAAGGCGTGTTCCTGGTGCTGCGTGTGCATTCGAGATCGCTACTTCGTCGAACTCTTCCGGCGCGTGGCGCTGCTCTGTCCGGCGCTCTAGTAGACCGATATGTACGACCGCGCCGTTTCGCTCCAGCTTGACCGATACTGTGTCTTGGTCTAGTTGCTCGACGTGGCCAAGGTCGCCATTCACGTAGGTAAACGCAGGCGAGTCATTCGTCAGAATCATCACCAGCGCCCCGACCTTCAGCTTGAGTGCGTCCGGTATTAGCTTCGACGTATCCGACTTGCCCCATCGAGTGGTCAAGTAGGCGCGCTCGTCGCCCTTCAGCTTCGTGTAGCGTAGCCAGTTATACCTGTCGGCTTGGTCGTTCGTTGCGACGATTGTAGTCCCGTCGAAGTTCTGGTCAGCCTCGCGCTTGAACTGGACGATACCTGAGAGTAGCTCGGCCGCTGCAGGACCGTCACCGCGTCGCAGCGCATTTAGTCCATCAAGGAATGGTCCCTCACCTTGACGCCAGCACTTCGTCAACCGTTCAGTATTGGCCTCGAACCTTGGCCAGCATTCCGCCTCGAAAGCCATCGCCGCATTAACTGCGGGCAGCTGACAGAAGTCCCCCACAGCTACAATCCCCATCGCTGACTGGACATCCTTGAACTCATTTACCTGACGCAACGCCTCGTGGATCATGTCCAGCTGGCGCGCGTCCATCATCGAGACCTCGTCGATCACTAGATTGCGATAGACCTTCGCGAGCTGATGTAGCTTCGTCCGCAGATAGCCAGACATGAACTTGTCTTCGAGGGAGGCGGTGTCGAAGAATCCGAGTGCGCTGTTCAGCGTTATCGTTCCGAGGTTGACCGCACTTACACCTGTCGTGCTGCAAATTAATCCCCACTTCGGGTCGTCCGCGACGCGCTGCTTTACTGAGAAGGTCTTCCCGCTGCCAGCGATACCTGTTATGAATGAGACTGGCGGCAGGCACTCCTCATCCGTCCTCTCAGTCAGCTCCACCTCTAGATCGGGGAGGTCGGTGCGGGTTAGGTCGATCTGGTTGGAGTCGGTCATGCTAGTGTCTCCACTACAAGTACGCGCTTATTGGGCCGGATGTATATCCTACAGGGACGACCAGTCCGGTCGTTAATGCCTTCCAGCAGCGGCATCGTCCTCAGCACCGACGGCACCCACACCTGCTCCTGCTCGAAGTGATGCCGCACGGCCATGTAGAACAGCGAGTCCCACTCCGCATCCGTCAGATCCAGTAAGTGAGGAGAGAGCGGCGCCGGCCGGGTCACATGGGGTATGGGAGGCGCAGGCTGAGGGTCCTGCACCTTTACCTTCGGCTCCGAAGCCGCTCTCTCGTCGACAAGGACTCCCTTTTCATCGACGCACTTCGTAGAGGTCGACTTGATCGCACCCACCGTCGTCCTCTTGTCGGAGGTGACCAGAGGCTTAGACTTCGTCGGCGGCTTAGAGCGGCGTCGGGCCGGGTGTCCCATCTCTTCTCCCTCTACAAAATTCGCGTGGCGTCGGCATCTCAGCCGAGGGCTGTTTGGTTTACACTGACATCCCAGTGCTCCAACCGTTCTACACGGCGCGCCACGCAGTCTATACAGGAGCATCCCATCCAACTCGAAGTTGGAACTCACCGGATACGGCAGGATGCTCCTGCGGAAACTATTACACCGAGGGCGCAGCCTTATAGCTAACCACTTCCGCTCTCGCATTCACCAAGCTCCCGCATCCAGGACACTCAACCTGATGGTTATGCTTCCCGTTACCGTTCTGAGGGAATCGAGACTGACCACGCAGGACTATCCCGCCCTTCTTCCCACGCTTGCCCCCTGAATGGTCGAACTCCTGGTTGCAGTCTGAACAGAAGGCCGCCCATTGAGTCTTCTGGATGACTTCAGGTTCCCCGTCCAGACGGGCCTTAAGGCGCCTGAGCAGGTCTAGCACACTCTCGCGTGCCGTTACAGGCTCCCCGAGAGCCTTCAAGACTCCGACGACCTCGGAGGTCCCATTAAATACCATGGTCCCGACCCGGTTGAACGTCATCCGACCCTCGAATGGATCCGGAGGCTGAATCTTCCCTTGGATGTCAACCTGATACCAAGGCTTCCCCTTCGATTCACCTTTGCTGACGGTCCCGGTCGTTACTCCACCTTTGCCAAGGGAAATCTTCACGCGATGTTCACCGTCATCTGGAGGCGGAGGACCCGCGAAAGCATCCGCATCCGGGTTAATCGTTACCGCTTCGTCCACCAACGACAGGTCATTCAAATCAACCTGCTGCGGCGGCTTCTTCTCAACTTCGTCCGACATTGTTGCCTCCTTAGATTTATCTACCGTGTAAGCTGCCTGCCCGTCCCCTAAGAGGCGGCGCGGGCAATCTCTTTCAACTCATCCAGCTCGACCAACTCGACCTGCACCGACACCTCATCGTTCAACTTGTAGCCGAAGTTCGGGACGCGGAACGTGTTGTAGAGCGAGTCTCCGCCCTCTATCAGCTTGACGTAGATGCGCTCCTGCTTGTCCGTGAACTCGCTGCCGGACTCGACCTTGATGACCTTGCCTGTCAGTTTCATGTGGATGCCTCCTCAGCCCGCGACCTTGGCCGCAGGTGCTACTACTACTTCACCGAACCCGTCATCGTCGCCTTCACCAAACTTGGATCCGCCTTCGGCGCGTCGGTCCCGCCGACCTTACTCGCAGCCTCACGCGCCAGATCCTGCTGCTTCATCCATTCCTTAAGGTCCCCTCCAGCGGCAGCCTGAAGCCGGTCGACCACTTCCAGGTACGCATCAATCCCTGCCTTGGGAGTCGGCTCGAAGTACCCTCCAGGGTAGATCTTGAGCAGCTCGGGAATCATGTTCGGCGCAACGCGAGGCTTCGCAGGGAACAGCATCCCTGTGCGCGTGTCCGGATGTCTGATGAACCAGTACCTTGCCTTGGTCTGCTGCATCATGCGCTGCTTCGCGCCGGCCTTGATCTCATCCGGAGTCAGTTTATGAGACGGGTCCGGGACCTCGATAAAGTAATCCTCGGCGTGGATCTGGTCGCCGACCCAGCTCCCGACCTGAGACGTGACGGCCTTACCGATCACCGCAGGTCCGAGGATGGTCTTCCCTGTGTCCTCTTCCTCGCCGCGGGACTCGAGCGCACTAAAGTAGACGAGCGGAACAGGTAGCGACCGATAGTTGGTGCAGATATCGTAGACCGCGCGCTGGGCGTCGTTATAGTTCCCGCGCGCAGCGAACGAATACTTTTCGGCCTGAGTCATCGGCTGACCGTTCACCAGCAGGTTGACATTCTCCTCGAACTTGGCTTGGACCTCATCGCCAGCGACCTTCAGCTGCTTGTTGAGGGCGTCGCGCATGATCACATTGGCTGTGCTGGTCAGACCTTCCAGTGCCACGACCCCGATCTTGTCCCGCAACTCCTGCTGGTCCAGCGCCAGTACGAGCGACTTCTTGCCGTCCTTCTCGAAGGGCTTGGGCCAGTAACCCTGACTCAGCTTCCGCAGGACCGACCGGGGATTCTCGATCGCTGACACGCTCCAGGGACTGATGAGCTGGGCGTCTACGGCAGGCTCGAGCGGCTTCCACCCGCCACCGTCGCAGCTAGCGAGCCGCGTTGTCTTCCCCCAGCGCTTGTAGGCGTACTTGGCGAGGAAGAGAAGCTGAGCCGTCTTGAAGGAACCGGTCCCGCCATAAGTAAGTATCAACTCCGCCATCACACACCTTCCTTGATCGGCTCGACCGTCTCTACCGCCAGCCCCTCGTTCTCCGCCGCCTCGACCTGCTGCCTCTCCGTCTCGACTACTTTCTCCCGTTCCCGATCCCAGTACGGACTCTTACACTTCGCGCACCGGACAGGCCGACGATTGGTCTTCGGATGCCACTCATGGCCGCATCGGCGGCACTTTAAGGTCGGGAGCCGAAAGGGTTGGGCACCTGCTACCACCCCATCGACCTTTTTACGTTTACGGTGTAACCTCATGGTGTCCTTTACAGTGTCACACTTCAAGTAAGTTGTCAAGGGTTATTTTGCGTGTCCTGCACTTCATATGCATCGAATGTCCCGTTCTCGACCAGCGTGACCAGCAGTTCCTTACAGTCAGGTCGCTTCCGCAGTTTCCGCAGCGCCGACTCCTCCGCCCACTGGACCTCTTTCACGCTCAGTACGAGCTTTTCCGCAATCTGGCGGCAGGTCATTTCAAACTGAGCCATATTCTCGCCTCGATCCGCTGTATGAAGGCAGCTGCCTCGCGCCAGTCGTTCGCGTTCCGGCCTTCGCGACGCGCGGCGAAGGACCATGCCATTGAGTCGGCTGTGTAGAGCAGACTGCGGATGGACTCGTCGGAAAGGCTAGTCGTCTTTAGCCCGAATCCATGTAGGCGCAGGTCCGGACGCGACTGCTTGATAGCGCCAAGTACTTCCGCAACCGCCTTCGGGTTCCCGTTGCGCTTACAGATACTCCCCACGCCGACCCACATTCCTGACTTGAGTCGCTCTCCGTACATACTTAAGTGTTTCAAGTAGTCACCGACCGCATATCCTTGCAGGACCGGCAGAACGTAGACGCCGTCGGTCCCGCACTTCAGCAGCGCATCGTACCGCTCAACCGTCAACTGTTGGTGCTCGTCTACCGTCTTACCTGTGATCTCGAGCACGAACGGCTCGCACATATAGTCCTGCGCGACTGCGGCGAGTAGGTTGCCGTTCCCATTCCAGCGACGAATCTGTGCCGCGTACTCGTCGACACTGTGACGGTACCCGCCATGCCGTGCGACTTCACTAAACGCGCTGGAATCCATAATCCAGTCCTTCACTTTGAATCCCGACTTGCGTCGACGCAGCCGACTTACCGACACGAATACACCGTCGAAGTGTCGTGCGTCGCTTGGCTGGTGCAATCCGACGAAAAAGCGCATGTGAGAATGTATACCATCTTCTACTTCGCCGCCGCCGCCTCTGCCTCATGATGCGGGACCCTTTTAGTAAATATCCCCGTCCCAAAAGGGTTAATAAGCATGGACGTATCTGAGAAGCATACTTCCTGAAATTGACACTTCGACGGATAGTCGCATGACCGACGGTTCTGCACCGTCTCCAGGTGCGTGTCGAGAAAGTCCAGCAACTTGTCCGCATCGCCCTGCTCCCTCACCTGTTCGGCCTCCGACATGACCTCGAACACTCTCCGTTCCTGCGTCTGCGCCTGCTTCACGAAGGACTGTAGGTCCCTATCCTGCCTGAAGTACGGTAAGGGCATTTGGTACGTACTCGCCAGCGGGTCCATCTCGACCTCAGGTTGGACCAGCCCCTGCGTAAGCATCTCTATCCATGCCTTCACTCCGCCATTCGCGCTCCAGGCGTCGAACTTACTCCAGCCCTTACCGAGCGTGTGTCCGCGCAACCGTCCCGTATCCGGCCAGGTGTCCGGACCCTCCCACTTATACCTCCACGCATACTCGCGATCGGTGACGCCTTCGCGCTGCCATCCACGGATCAGATGGGACTGGGTCAGGTAGGGTCCACCGTCGCCCTGTTGCTCGCGCCGGCCCTTGATTAGAAAGACCATCTGGATGCCCATGATGCGGGGACGGTCGGGCATCTCTAGCAGCAGCTTAACTTTCGGATGGTCTATATCCACCAAGTCCAGCAGGTCTTTGCGTTCCTGCTCTGACCCATTCTGATCCGGACGCTGCTGATGTAAGCAGTCCCACCATTGAACCAGCCGGCGCTCTATCACGGCCGCCTCACTCAGTCCCTGCACGTCATGCCTATTCTCCCCATCCTTCCGGTAATCCCATCCCGCTGCGGTCTTGAACGAGAGCAGATAGAGGTCACCTGTCGAGCGTTCACGCAGGAGAGCGTCGGCGCAGGCCTGCAGGTTGACCCTGTCCTTCGCTTTCAGGTCGTCGATAAATTTGCGCGTCTCGGCAACCTCAGCGTCGGTCTGACGCGCACATATAGAGCAGTTACCGTCGCCGTCCGTATCATTACCAAGACGACAACGCGGACACGTTCCAGTAGACGGATGCGTTATCCATTCTGCGAATCCATTCCAGACATCCTCCCTCTCGACCTCCAGCACCTCATACTTCTCAACCAGCTCTCCCAGCCCCTTCGCCGCGTACGCTCGCAGCATCCCTTCTACCAGCGCCAGTTGCTCCTCGGCGACGTAAGCGCCGTCCTCGCCCAGCTCGATATCCAGCCCTCGTGCGGCGAGTTCGGTGCGGTAGCCATCCAGGGCGACCTGCACGGCCCCGTCCACATGGCTCTCTAGAACGCATCCTAGCGCCTGATATGTCTTCAACAGGAAGGCCAGCCCCTCGTGGGTCCAGCTCCCCGTCGCCAGCGGAATGGTCGCGCGGACCTTCGACAGTCCGGTCCCGCCCCAGATGTAACCGATATACCTAGCGCGCGGACATCTTTGCGATTCCAGAATTGCCGATCGGGACGTGTAGTAAGTAGTCAAGGGATGCCTCCAGAGTGTGCCACCGTAGCACTCCTCTCGCTGAAACACAAGACACAAGATGTAGACGGTAGTACCACTATTAGTGGTGTCGTTTCAGATTAATTTACGGACTTGACAACCGTGTTATCCTGCATATGGAAGGAGTCATGACCTTCCCCGTTGCCGAAACGGACTTACTGGCGGGAGGGTCGATCCTCAAGGCGACCCTCCTAGACCAGTCCTTGAGGACTAAATGACTGAAGCTGTTCCAGCCACCAGCTCTACCAATGCAATCAAACTATGGACTTCCCTCACCGACTTCATCAACCAGTGGTTTCACCAAGCTGACCTAGAAGCCTTCGAGTGCTGTCTTACCGCTGTCGCATCCCACCACGTCAAGACGGCCGAACCGATCTGGCCTATCGTGGTCGGTCCCTCCGGAAGCGGCAAGACCGTCATCTGTGTTATGTCCTTTAAGACGATCGAGGATCCGAAGTCCCACCTCGTCGGTGATCTAACCCCCAACACTTTCATCTCTGGACGCAACGGTAACAAGTACTCTCTCCTACACCGATTCGGCTCCGGCGTCATCCTCATGAAGGACATGACCACGATCATGTCGAAGCGCGACAATGACCGGAACGAAATAGTCAGTCAGCTCCGCGAGATCTACGACGGCGCCTTCAGTCGCCAGACAGGCAACGGACCCTCTACTCCATGGGCCGGCAAGCTCACCTTAGTCGGTGCCGCTACCCCTGCCATCTACCGCGCCTGGTCGGTTCTACGAGAACTCGGCGAGCGGTTCTGTTTCATAAACTGGCCGCGGGCCGACGACGACGGCGTAGCGACTACGGTAGACCGCCAGATCGGACACGAGCAAGAGATCTCAGCTACGATGCAAGGTCTAACCCGCTCTCTAATCGCCACCTTCTCTCCCAAGACCATCCTTCCTATCCTCTCTGACGCTCAAGCCGAATCCCTCCGCTCCCTCGCCGTCATCGCCGCTCGCGCCCGTACTACCGTGACCCGCGACAGCAATGGCAAGCGCGACATCATCGAAATCAACTCTCCTGAAGGTATCGGTCGACTTTATAAGTCGCTCGCCGTCGCGGTCAGAGTCCATGCAGCGCTGTTCAACAAATCTGTGGTTGATGATGATGATGTCAGGATTGGTAAGAGAATTGCTATAGACGCGATTCCGGTCGCAAAATGGCGCTTCCTTTCGTGTCTAATCGGCAAGAGCGACGTCAGTCAACCCGAGATTCACGCATGGTCTAAGATCCCCCTCGGCTCAATGGATTGGCACGCGGATGAGCTTATAGCTACAGGACTTATCGACAAAGCACCGATTGACTACGAGAACCGGTTCTCGCTTGCTCCAGACATCGCTGAGCGCTTCATGAAGGCTGGACTCTGGAAGCAACCTAAGTAACAGTACTACATCACTAGCAGAGTACGTAGGGACCGCTTATCCGCCCTTAACCCCCTTTTCAGAATTCCCACTTATGTGTAACTTGCTATAAGGGTAGTAATGGTACTAGGTAGAGTGACAGACGGTGTCGACAGGTTCTCCGTCTCTCTCCCAGACAAGCTGTCCCGAGTCGACATACTTGTCCTGCGGGATGTTCCATCCGTGACCTTCCGGCGGGATCTTCTTCTTCACAGCGCGATTCCCGCAATGGCAGCATACGACGCCGTCGCCTACCAACGATCCGAAGTGCTCGCGCTCGTCGTCATGCCAGCAGTGGTCGGTCATTGTTCAGGAGGCTCACTCGCTGGGAGCAGGCGCAAGGCCCGCTTCCTGGCTACAATGGCTTTGCTAATCCTCCGCTTGCACTCATCGCAAAGTGCGCGAAACTTCGGCCCCTTAGCCTGCTTTTTCATGGCCGTAGCCTCACCTTCGTAGCTTTACCGACTGTGCGCTGCACCTGCTCAACGCTCTCGTACACGATAAACTTTCTATACTTCTCATCGTCTTTGTGGAAGTAAACAGTTGATCCATTGAAAAAGAATTGCCCGCTGCGTTTCGGCTCGTCAGGCATCGCCATCATGCGCTCCGCGATACCCATCTGATGTGGGTCGCGATAAAGCAACACAGTTTGTAACTGACCCACTTGGCGACGCGTGCGAAGTTCACCAACTTTCCCAAACGCATTAATTCGCTTGCTCACTTTTCCCTCTCCAGTGCCGCCAGCGCAGCGTCCCATGCCTCCAGAACACCACGAATGAACTCTGACCTGTCCTGCCATTCATCGAGAATCTTCAGCGTGTCGCCGTTCGTGACGGCGCGGTCATCCACGCCTAGAATTGCGCTCAACTGACTCTGCATCGCCTGCCCCGCTCTCAGCAGTGGCCCTAAGCGTTCTTCTAGAATCCCGCGCAATATGTCGTAAGCAGCCTGATTCGTGTTGCTGTCAGGCCGAACGAACGCTCGTGCTGTGCGCTCCAGCACCTTACCCACCCGCTCCCCGCTCACGAGGCTCGCTCCCCGCGCCCACACTTCGTTGTTCATTTCCAACTCCCTTGTGCCAAATGCTCCAATTCCTTGACGCGCTTAGTAAGCTGAATAATCATCCGCATCTGCGAGTCACTATGGTCTCTCACAAACGCAACACATCGCTCCACATCGCCCACGAACTCGCTCCCGCTAGGCGTCAATGATTCCAACGCCCGCATTGCTTTCAATTCCCGCGCCTGACATTTCTCACAGAGCATCGCTCCTCCTTTTGTGTAGCCCAGCCCACGGTGCTTCAGCGCCCCCAACGATCAGTAATTCCGCGTGGCACATCCATCCCTTTCATGGTCGCACCGCCCGATACGACTGCAGGCGCATCCTCATCCTGTCAGCCATCGTCCTGCGCGTCCCCCACCACACCATTAGGAGTCCCAGCCCCAGACACAGCAGAGCCCCCGGCTCCGGCGTTCCTACCACGTCGCGCGTGCCGAACTCAATCGAGTCCGTACTAGTCCCCACGCTCAGGTTCACATCAATCGCAATCATGGACTGTTCCCAGACGATATCTTCGCTACCGAAGGTGATACTGGACGGTCCGCCCGGCCACAAGTAGAGCGATATCGCCTTCAGGACGGCATCCTCGCTCGCTTGTAGACTCCCCTTCTCCCAATGTTTCCCCCATGCCAGCGCTTGCGCGTCCAGCAGATTCTCCGCCAGGGATGTATCCACGCCTGCAGCCAGCGGTATAACCGTCCCCGTGTCTAAATACGCTGCCACTTTCAACACTGGAACGCTATCTGCCCGCGCGTCCGGCGCCAGCACAATCATCGCAATTAAGAGTAGTACTAGACCTACCAGCCATACCGCTGCCTTGGCGATTTCGGATGCCCATTCCTTGCCTGAAACTTCGCGTGTGAGTGTCATGCTGCCTCCTTGACCAACTCGACGTAATCCACCTGCTTCCATGAATCCTGATACTTGGCCGCCCAACCTGCCAGCTCCTTGTGAAACTTCTTGGCCCATGCTTGCGCGTACAGTACCTCGTTGCGAATCGAAATGATATCGTCAACCGAGTACCGATCTGGCTCCTTGAATCCGTCCAGCAGATGCGACACCACGAACAGTCGCGCCGCATCATGCACGCTCAATCTCTCCCGACCTAATCCCGCCGGCCGATGCCGTCTATGTCCGCGTTCGCTCTCGACGTTCATCGCGTGCAACCTGTCCTTCACGTCTGTCCAGCCATCGTGCATGTCTGGTAGCGCGTCGAATGCCTCACGAATCAACTTAACTTGCTGTGTGTATGTCATGACGGATGCCTCCTCCAGTTCGCCCGCAATTCCCCGCTGCGTGCTTGCGACGGTGCTGCTACTGCTACTGCTTAAACTCGTTATCGCGCTTCCACGCCAGCACAACACTCGCGCCCATTCGCAGCGCGCTATCATTTACAAGATAGTGCGAGTGTTCGCGCCAATCGAGAATCGCGCACACGTCCTCAACATCTTGCGCGTCCGGCATCTTACGGTCGCGTGACACTCTCACGCGCGTCTTATCGGTAAGCCATTCCTGTACAATCGTGCGTTGTGCGTCTGTCATATATGCCTCTTATGCGTTCGCAACCGCCCACACCCGCGCGTCATGCGACAGATACGCGAGCGTCTCCTCTGGCGCTTCTGCAAAGTTATCGAAGTCAATGATCTCGACTTCAACGCCAGCTGGAACTGTACTCTCTACGACTTCCGCGACTCCTCCACGTACTACCACGAATATGCGCTGCATAGATGCCTCCTCAGGGTATCGAATATGCCCTAGTCCACCCTCTCCTCCAGCTCGCGTCCAAGAGAGGGCAGGAAGGGGATACTCTACCAGCGTGCTAGTTTGCGCTCCGTATCAGACGCGCCCAGTTGCGCTACGCGGTCCACCTGCCCGTTGATGCGGTCCACAATTCCCAAGTGACGTGTTACGTGTCCGTCCGGCCATTGGACCGTATCAATCGTGTAATCGGTCCATCGGGTAACGTTATGCGTGCCCACTGCCCAATGGTAGCTACGCTCCGTCCGTTTCAGCGTGCTAAAGAATGGTTGTGAAGTGTACATTGGATGCCTCCTGATAAGTGAGCACTGGTGTGTGCCCTTCAATACTCGCACTCTGACAGGCAACACAAGCTGTGTCAAGTACCAATTTAGTACCAGACACCGAATGTCACTTGGTCAAGCTGGACGTGGTGAAAAATTAACCAAAAGGTTAAAAATTGACCATAATGTATAAAATAGTGCATAAATTGGATTGGATGGATAATTGCAGGGAGGCGTGCGCCGCGCTGACCGTGTAGAACATACACGACTTGGCCAGCGCGAGCGTGTGCGAGCTGGCCATCTATAGGACCAGCGCGACCAGCTGGCGCGACCTGGCAGCGCGTCCGCCTAGTCCGTCACCTAGTCCGCCTGTCTGTCCGGCTTGTCGCGCCAGTCACGCTACCACGACGACACGCTACCACTACCCGCTCGCCCCTCCGCGTCGCTCGCCCGCCCGCCGGCCGCACCGCGACCAGGTGGACCTATAGGTGTTGGTCGAGTTGGTCTGAGTTGTCCGGCATGAGCGAGGGGAGCGGCGGGGACATGTCTCCGACAGGGTCCGCGTTCATTTTTATTTTTACGTTTACCGTCACTGGGGGATGGACTTCCAGGTCTAGGGATGCTACCGTCCTCGACCAACTGGAGGATCTACATGCTCACTCTATTCTCGTCCCTAGTCCTGCTACAGCACCAGATCGGCTTCTTCGGTCATGAAGGTGCGGTCTGGGCGTTCATCGGCTTCCTGGTCACGGTCGTCATCATCGCCATCCTATTCAAGATCATGAACCTCGCTCTACCGGCCCTGGGTGTCACAGAGCCGTGGGTGTCGATCATATTCTGGTTCGCGGTCCTGCTGTGTGTGCTGGTATTCGTCAACTACTCGTTCGGCGGGTGGTTCTAGCGGGACGGTCACATAGTCGAATCGCAGCCACTGTGGCTGTTACAACCGTGTCACGTCCGGAGTCACCTACTCTAGGCCGTCCATCCTCACTATCCACTTGACCTACAAGTGTCGGGTGTGCTACATACGCTACCTATCTCTGCCGATGACTGGCAGACTTAGGAGGATAGCCTACATGTTCCAGCGCAGCGACAATCCAACCAGTATTCCAGGTGGTGGTGGTCTTATGGGAGCACCGGGTCTGGCACCAGATGTTCGCGAGGAAGCTCTCATGAAGGCCCACTATGCCGCGCAGAATGAGGCTCAGGCGCAGCGACCATCTCAGCTTCAATCCGTCTCGTCACGTCATGGCGAGTCTATGGCGCACCTTGCGAAGCGACTGGACATACTCGCGCAAAGGTTGCAGCCCTTGCTGCGACCGTCGTCCCCTGTCGGCGCGGGAACACAAGCCGGACGACCACCTGAATCACCAATGGCCCCTCTCGCCGCCGCACTCAGTCAGGTCGTCGACGAAGTAGACCGCATGAACATGCTGGTCGAGGACCTTCTCGGGCGCATTGAAATCTAGCGGTCTAGAGATGCCGACCTTCACATTCCAAACGCGCCGACCCTTACCTGATACAGCGCAGGAGATGCAGGACCGTATCAAGCACCTGTTCGCGATCCGGGACGAGCTTGATAAGGAGCTGGAGTCGCTGATGGGCCGACGGGACACCTTCGAGGCTGCGCGACCGTGGCATTGTGTGCGCTGTAGCTACGAATGGCGCTCCCGGCTCCCGCATCGCCCGCGTCAGTGCCCGAAGTGTAAGTCCAAGAGATTCGACACGCCGCCACTCTACACGTACCAGGAGCTGGTGGCGAGGAAGGCGGCGAAGGGGAAGTTACCACTGGTCGAGACCGTCGTCCAGCCGGCGCCGCTCGCGCACTCTGTCCTCTCGCGTCAGGTCCCTCAGATAACTGCGCCCTTGGAGGAGGAACCGGTCACGTCTATCGCGCTTACGCCGCCTCCGGTCCTACCACAGACGACGATGACCTTGCGTGAGCGGCTGGCGCAGATTCGCAGCAGCGCACCTACTCCCAAACAAGAGCAGTCGGCGTCGGCGGCGACTCAGGAGGAGCCTGTCGTTCTGGACTCCGTATCCGAAGATGAGCTGGTCGAAGCGATCAATGGAGATCTCGATGCTACTTAAAGTGACGCCCCGCCTCGAGGAGCGTATCAACGCACGCTGGCAGGTCTGGCATCCATGGGTCCTCATAGCAGCGCGAAAGCGACTCCCGTTCGTCGCCCTCGATCTATCACTCGGCTCGGCGCGGCAACTGCACCGGGTCCGGTACCTCGACGCGCTGCAGCATCGTCTACCGGAGCGTGTCCTGCTGCGACGGTCCCTCGATGACCCGCGGCTCCATCAAGACGAATACCGCATCAAGTTGGAGGAGGCGCTCCGACGCTCTACCCTCCACCGCGGCAAGCAAAAAGGTGTGCGACGGACGCACAAGGAAATCCTGAAAGGACTATCGAATGTCACCCACGACGTCTGAGAAAGTGGTCAACAAGCCCCTCACGGGAAGCGAGCTGAAGGGATACCTGCTGTCGATCTGCCAGCGACTTCTGGACGCGGAAGGTCTCCTGTCCGAGCATATCGCCTTCGGGAAGGTCTCGGGGACGGTCAAGCTCACCCTCAAACTTGAGAACGCCTACTTCCCCGAGTCGGTCACCTCCATCGAGTTCGCGAAGGAGGACCCAAACGCGCCCGTCACAGGCGAGAATGAGTTCGGTCAACAAACGGCGTCGTGGACGATGGACAATCCCAATGCGGAGCGCGTCCGGCTGGGCCTTCCAGTCCCGGTCGAAACGAAGCAGCTCGACGGCACGAAGCAGATCGAGCATATCCTCTATCCGGCGGACGCGATCCAGGACCTGCCAGAGCAGCAGGTCGAGGTGAAGGACACGACGGTCGAGGGGAAGCGGGAGCTGGGCCTGCCATGACCCCGCATCCAATCTCGTTGGTGGACATCATCCTCGGAGTCCTGATCGCGGACGGTCTCCTCTACGCGCTCCGCGCTGGACTCCATCTCGTGTCACGCCGAAGGAACAACAAGGTGGTGGCGCAGCGGGTAGAGTCGATGCGCCCCGCCGCTCTCGACTCGTACCGCGTCCGTCAGGAGCGCGACCCTCATGCGCCTCTTGGATGAAGCGAAGACATTCTTCTGGCTGCGACGGCTTACACTCGCAGTCGAGCGCCAAGCCGACTCACTCGACCGACTCGTCAAGTTGGCTGAAGCGGACGCGCAGCATCCGCGCCCTCTAGTCAAGAAGGCCGAAGTGGGTCTGATGGACCCGGATGAGGTCACCAAGCAATGGCTGCGGCACATGGAAGCGGATAGGGACGGGATTGAGCTAGACGACTGACATGATAACGAAACGGCTGGCCTGCAAGAAGCTTGGCATCGTCTACAACTCCTACCTGTCGGTCCCGCAGATCACCCCGCTCCTCTCGGACATCCTCTCAGGGCTGGCTGAACGGTCCCTTCCCGTCGACCCTTACTATTACCTGAACGCATCAGGCGACCCGGACGCGCGCGCTCTCCTGAAGGTCTACCACGCAGCGTGGAAGCAGGTCCGGGACATCCTCCCCTTGGAAGCGTTCTGCGTCGCGGCCGGAGTCGAGCCATCCTCCATCCTCGACTCCATCGTCAACTCCATCGCGCGCCTGAACGCACTGAATGCAGCGGTCAAACTGAGCGCGTCGCAGCCAGAGGTAGTCCAGACAACGATTGAGGCAGCGCGTGACGTGACCAATGGCCACAAGGACCGCCGCCTCCACATGCAGGTCTCGGGGCTGATGCCGATGCCCAAAGGTAGCAAGACCGTCATCCAGGTCAACACGAACGCATCCGCTACCTCGGCGCCGGTCCAGCAGGCTATCGTCGTCCCCGCGCCGGCCCCCGAGCAGACTGTGCGACGGTTGTCAGAGCGACTCCATTCGGTGAAGGGAGCGCTCCCTGCGACGGCGGAGTCCTTACCTGTGGGACCGTCCATGACGCAGCAGCGTGTCGAGGATGCCGTGCTTGTGGAAGAGGACTGACCCGTGTATGCCCCCTCCCGCGTCGCCCAGCGCATCGACGAAGCCCAACGAGAGTTCGGGATCACCCTTGAGTATCACTCCATCGCGGACGTCGAAGCCTTCGAGGACCATCTCAAGCGCCACAACATGTACACGCTCGACCAGAACGGTGCACCGTCCGGCACCCAACAGTTGACGCAGTTCGAGCATGACTGGATCCTGAACGAGCAATTACTGGTCAGCTGCGACGCTCGCTACGCCCTGACCCGCTACTGCTACCTCAAGGACGACGACAACTTCATCCATCGGTTCGACTTCCGGGTCCCGCAGCGGATCTTCTTCGACATCATCTCGGACCTGGAGGCGTCCGGTCGCACCCTAGAGTTCATCATCCTCAAGGCGCGCCAGCTCGGCATGTCCACCCTCGTCGAACTCCTCATCGGACTCCGGATCATCTTCGGCTACGGTGTCAACGCCGTCATCGGCTCCGCCGACCAGACCAAGACCGCCGAGATGGCGCGGATGATATTCCTCCTCTACTCCTACCTCCCTATATGGCTCCGTCCTCAACATACCCGCAAGGTGGAGTCCGACCGCGGACTCCTCGCCTTCGGTCACTCTCAGACCTCGGTATCGTTCCAGCACGGTGCGCAGATGTCGGGAATCGCGCGCGGCACCACGCCCACGATCTACCATCTCAGCGAGGTCGCGACCTACACCGACGCGGAGAACCAGATCGAATCCTCCCTCCTCCGCGCCGTCCACGCCTCCCCGAACGTCTTCGGCGCACTTGAATCCTCCGGCGAAGGTGACAAGGGCTGGTGGCCTGATCGCTGGCGCTCCTCTCGGGACTTCTGGGCGAAGCGCGCTGCCCGACACTGCCCGCTATTCCTCCCGTGGTTCTGCGGGGTCGAAATGTACCCGAAGCGGCAATGGATTGACTACGACTTCCCGATGCCTTCGGACTGGCGGCCCAACCAAGACACCCGCCAGCACGTCGCCAAGTGCGAACTCTACGTCGAATCTACGCCTGCGTTGAAGAAGCACCTGTTGGAGGACCAGCGCCGACGCAACGTCTACCTCGGCCCGACCTGGCGAATGCCGATCGAGCAACAATGGTTCTGGGAGTTCGGCCACGAAGAAGCCAAGCGCGGCGGGACAACCGGTAAGTGGTACCAAGAGATGTGCGCCGACGATGAAGAAGCGCTGCAACGGTCGATAACGTCAGTGTTTGGTCATCAGGTCATCCAAGAGATCGAATCTAGGCGCGAGAAGGTAGTGGACATGTTCTGCATCGTCGGACAGTCGATCGAAGCAGACCACGAGCCGCCCTCGGAGTATATCGACTACGCCCGCGAACGTATCCCTGTCCGCTATACCAATATCCGCGAAGAGTCCTACAGGTGGGAGCTGGTCCCGCTCCTCGAACGTCAGATCCAGCCGAATGTGAAGGACCCAGGGACGGCGACCGGGATCCTATTCATCTGGGCGCATCCACAGCCTGGTGTCCGGTACAGTATCGGCGTCGACACAGCAGCGGGTCAGGGTGAGGACTCGACCGCAATCAGCGTCTGGGCCATCGGTCGCAGCGACGACGACCCGGATACACAGGTGGCAGAGTTTGCGAGTGCCTACGTCAACCACGTCGAAGCCTTCGCCTTCGTCCTCGCCATCGCCGCCTACTACAAGACCTATATGGATCCTCTAGCCACCCGCTGGAAGGAACCCTACGTCTCCATCGAACAATTAGCGTCGGTCGGCGACGTGGCCCAGCTCCAGATGGCCAAGATGGGCTACTCCAACTTCCACATGATGAGTCGCTACGACGACAAGAACCCGCAACGGTCGAAGAAGATGGCCCGCAAGCGCGGATGGTTCACCAACACCTGGTCCCGCCAGATCCTGACGACCTACTTCGTCAACTGCGCCCGGAATCTCTGGCTGACGGTCAACTCTCCGTGGCTACTTGAGGAGATGAAGACCTTCGAGGCCAAGGTGACGGCGACCGGTCGTCCTAAGTTGGAGCACGAAGAGGGCAAGCATGACGACCGTGTCTTCGCCGCGGCGATGGCGTGCTTCTGCCCGCATGACCTTGAAGCGATGGCGGGACGGTCGAAGAAGCGTCCAGTGAACCCGTCGGTCCTGCCGCCCCTGAACCTCCAGCCCAGCCGTCCCAGCAACGTGTTCTCCCCGCGCGACCTCCGA
>Ga0210406_10001585_pt1 | contig 27422 bp, 25 predicted proteins | sample IncBWC30MmetaG_FD_155454 | JGI IMG/M metagenome (GOLD analysis project Ga0210406, IMG submission 155454) | Forest soil microbial communities from Barre Woods Harvard Forest LTER site, Petersham, Massachusetts, United States - Inc-BW-C-30-M | ecosystem: Environmental > Terrestrial > Soil >... | reverse complement strand
CCTCTCGTGACCGAACAATTCACTCTCCAGGAGATCAAGGGGAATAGCCGCGCAATTCAGCTTGATTAGCGCACGTCCGCATCGCGGGCTTACATTGTGAATGGCATGGGCGATGAGCTCCTTGCCTGTGCCGGTTTCGCCCTGAATCAGAACGGTCGAGGCGGTGGGCGCAACCGTGCGAACCAGGTCCAGTGTTTTCTTCAGAGCCGTGCTGCACCCGACGATTCCTTTAAATTCCTTCTGCTTCGAGAGGTTTTCGTTGGCAAAGCTCATGCTTGTGAAGCTTTGCGCGTCCGAAAAAGCAATATTTGGGCTTCCCATACCTCATCCCCCTAAGCCTTCTCTGCACTCTGCCGTCGCGACGTCCCCACGATAATGAAGTCTGCTAGCTCTTGAGTTGAGTGTGGAACAAACTCCGCCGGCGGACAACCCCAAATGGTTGGGGTTTTGGCTCACTGGATAGTTTAGCGATGTACTACCACTTTTGCGGGATGGACGACCCGTTTGTTGTTCCTAAGTTTCGATGTGCTTCCTCCCGAATAGCCGCGCATCGATAGACCAGGCACCAGGCCCGATCATTGCCAAAGTGGCACCGAGGATAGCTAGCGTCAGGGGAACCAATCCTCGTAGAAACCATTGACCGAGTTGCTGGACAGACCGTCCGCGCTGCGAAATCGATCTACACCTCCGTCGTAAACACGGTATATACCCTGGTCGGTTGTGCCGACCCAAAAGGCGTTCTCGCGGTCTAAACAACAACGCTGAAACTTGCAACGCGCTCCCATTTAGGTCAGAAGCGATGAACGGCTTCCAGGCGCCCTGCACGAATTGCTGCAGTCCGAGGCCCTGGCCGAGTCGATCCAACCCACAATGAGCCGCCGCTACCGGCATCCCCGAGAAATCAGTCAGTAGGCTGTGGGCCCCCCGACACATCGGTCGATGTCCCGACACCGACCCTGACACCGACAGTGCACGAACTCCAGGTTTGCGCACGACATTCTTAGGGAAGTCGCAACTTATCGCGTTCATGCACGCACTTGCGAGCGAGCACAAAAAACGCGTGCAGTTGGCAAATCAAATGCACTCGTATCCGCTGGAGGGGCAGCGAAATAGCACCTCCCAGAAAGAGAAGTGGGAAATTCAGTGCATCGAGGAAACGATTTGCAGAATAAGCGGGTGGTTGTCCTTGGTGGCTCGTTGGGAATTGCTTTAGCGGTCGCGGAAAAGCGGCATCGCAGGGAGCCAAGGTCGTTGTCGCCTCAAGCGACGCGGAACGACTTCAGAAAGCCACCGAGTCCATAGGTGGGGACGCACAGGGGCAGGCGGTTGACGTCTCGGACGAACGGGCTGTTCAGACCTTTTTTTACCAAACTTGACGCTTCGATCACCTGGTATTCACCACTGGCGATAGCTTGCGAGTGCACGATCTTGCCACTACTGATCTCAAGCACGCCAGGCATGCGTTTGAGTTGCGCTATTGGGCTGCGCTCGCCGCGGTTAAATACGGGCACTCGTAGATTAAGGGCGGGTCCAGTGGCCTCACAACTGGGGTTGCCGGACAGCGCTCGCAGAAGGGTGGGCAGTTGTAGCAAGCGTCTGCGGAACAATCAAAGCACTTACGCGCGCGCCCTGGCCATTGAGTTAGCTCCGATTCGTGTCAACGCGGTATCTCCTGGCGTGCTACGCACAAACCTCTGGCAAAACATGAATGCAGACCAGCGGGAGCAGCTCTACGAAAGCGTTGGGGAAGAGTCTGCCTGTAGGCCGAGTCGGAGAAGCTCATGACGTCGCGCAAGCCTGTCTGTTCTTGATGCAGGAAGGATTCAGCACCGGTCAGACGGTCGTGGTGGATGGCGGAACCGTTCTGGTCCAGGCCGGGTACTGCGTTGCTGTAATCGTGAGGCGTTCGGTTCACGGTAGCAGATCGTGAAGAGAAGAAGGAAATATGAACTTCATTCGAGAGAAATTAAGGAGAAGGTTATGAAGAAGTCCGCCATTGTAACGGGAGCGTCCCGTGGTATCGGCAGAGCCGTCGCGAGGCGGCTGGCGAAAGATGGGTTCGCAGTCGTGGTCAACTATGTCAGCAACGCCGCGGAGGCAGAGGAAGCGGTGGCAGAGATCAAGAAGAACGGGGGAGAGGCGGTCGCGATCAAGGCCGATGTCGGGAATCCGGCTGATGTGGAGCAACTCTTTGCCGAGACCCTTAAGGGGTTCGGTTCCGTGGACGTGGTTGTCAATAACTCGGGGATCATGGCTCTATCGCCGATCGGCAAAGGCGATGTCGAGGCGTTCGACAAAGTCATCGCAACGAATCTTCGCGGTACCTTCCTGGTGTTCACGCAGGCCGCCCGGCATATCTCGACTGGAGGCAGGATCATTGCTTTCTCCAGCAGTGTCCTGGCGAAATCCTTTCCGTCGTACGGACCATACATCGCGTCCAAAGCCGGTGTGGAGGGCCTGGTACACGTGCTCGCGAACGAATTGCGGGGCCGCAAGGTGAGCGTAAACGCGGTCGCACCTGGCCCGATCGCAACCGAACTGTTCCTTAGCGGTAAAACTGAAAATCAGATCGCTGAATTCACGAAAATGTCGCCACTGGAGAGGATGGGGCAGCCGGAGGACATTGCGAACGTAGTCTCGTTCCTCGCAGGGCCCGACGGCGGATGGATCAACTCCCAAGTGCTGCGCGCGAACGGCGGCTTTGCCTACTGAGGCCCGCAAAGTCCAATGACAACTGAAATTAGCGGAGTAGGGATCACGATTGCTCCCTCCGAAGCGATTCGAACATAACCCTTTACGAATTCCTTATGAACTATTGACGCCATTCTTACGCGCGCGATTGTCAAATTGGGGGTCAGGGCGGCTCAACAAGAAGTGTGCGGGTGACGCTATGAGAGTCGTAATGGCGGTGCTGGTATGGGCTCGGTAAGGTTCCTTCGGTGCGTATTGGTAGCTCTCGTGGGGGAATGGGTACATTCGACGCACCGCTTTGAAAGGTTCCACAGGGCGAAGTTTCATTCCGCGGGAACCCGAGGAGAACTCGTCGTGATGGACCCCGAGAATAGAAACCGCAAACTACCGGCAGAAACTGACGAGCGAATGGCCATCTGACTCTGGGCAGGAGAACAGTAGTTGGGCCGAGGAGATATCTATGCAGGATGTTGTTTGGATCGCAGTCACCATCGCATTTTTCGCCGCTTCGATTGCTTACGTGCGGTTCTGCGATCGCATGAAGTAGGAGGATTTCGTGGATATACAGTCTCTCGTCTTGCTTCTCATCAGTGCGCTGGTTATGGTGTACCTGTTCTACGCGCTGTTGCGGCCGGAGAAATTTTGAAATGACCATCAATGGCTGGCTTCAGATATTCGTTTTTCTGGGACTGATTTTTGCGGTTACCAAACCACTGGGCGTCTTCATGACACGCGTGTTCGCCCGAGAGCACACGTTCCTTGACCCCGTGCTGCGGCCCATCGAGCGCATGCTCTATCGCGTAACAGGTGTCGACGAAACCCACGAAATGCGCTGGACCGAGTACGGTACCGCGATGCTGCTGTTCAGCGCGGTCTCGATGCTTGCTCTTTATCTGATCCAGCGGATCCAGGGCGTACTGCCTTTTAATCCGCAGCATCTCGGCGCCGTCGCGCCCGAGCATCTTGCCTTCAACACCGCCGCGTCGTTCACTACCAACACCAACTGGCAGGCATACGCGGGCGAGACAACCATGAGCTATTTCACGCAAATGGCTGGGCTCGCATTTCACAACTTCGCTTCAGCAGCGACGGGTATTGTGCTGGGAATCGCCTTCATCCGCGGTATTGCCCGCCGTCAGATGAATACCTTGGGAAACTTCTGGGTCGATTTTGTGCGCTGCTGCCTCTGGGTGCTGCTGCCATTTTGCATACTGGGCGCGTTGATCCTGGTTTCGCAGGGAGTGGTGCAGAACCTGAAGCCGTACGACACGGTGAAGTTGGTCGAGCCGCAACAAGTGCAGCGAGTCGGAACCGACGGAAAACCGATCGTGGATGCGAGCGGCAAAGCGGTGATGGACACGGTCAGCACGCAGACCATCGCGCAGGGGCCGGTGGCTTCGCAGGAGATCATCAAGGAATGGGGCACGAATGGTGGTGGATTCTTTAACGCCAACAGCGCACATCCGTTTGAGAATCCCACGCCGCTGACGAATCTGATCGAAATGTTTGCCATCTTCGCCATCGGCGCCGGTCTCACCTACACACTCGGCCGCATGACGGGCTCCCCCGCTCACGGATGGGCGGTCTGGTCGGCGATGGCAATCCTCTTTCTCGCTGGCGTTACCGTTGCTTACTGGGCGGAGGCCCAGGGCAATCCGCTTTATCCCTCTACCATCGCGCAGCACTCTACCAACGCTCAGCCAGGCGGCAACATGGAGGGCAAGGAGGTTCGCTTCGGCATCGCCAACTCCGCGCTCTTTGCGACCGTAACAACCGACGCAAGTTGCGGCGCAATCAACGGCTGGCATGATTCCTTCACGCCACTGGGCGGCATGGTGCCCATGGTGAACATCATGTTGAGCGAGGTTATCTTTGGCGGCGTGGGTTCGGGAATGTACGGGATTCTGATCTATGTCGTCCTGGCGGTATTCATCGCCGGACTTATGGTCGGGCGTACGCCGGAATACTTGGGCAAAAAGATTGAAGCCTTCGACGTCAAAATGGCGATGCTGGTCTCGCTAGTGTTCCCGCTCATCATTCTTACGCTCACTGGAATCTCGGTAATTAAGGGTTTCGGGACGGCTGGTATTTCGAATCCGGGCCCGCACGGACTCAGCCAGATTCTCTACGCCTTCACCTCGTCGGCCGGAAACAACGGCTCCGCCTTCGGAGGACTCACGGTCAACACAATCTGGTACGACACGGCCACGGGAATCACCACGCTGGTGGGCCGCTTTTTCATGATCATTCCGATGCTGGCCATTGCCGGTAACCTGGCGCAAAAGAAATATGTGCCGCCGTCGCTAGGCACATTTCCAGTCACGACGCCGCTGTTCACTCTGCTGCTGATCAGCGTCATTCTGATTCTGGGCGCTTTGACGTTCTTTCCGGCCCTGAGTTTGGGGCCGATTCTTGAACATCTTCTGATGCACGTTGGAAAGACTTTCTAGGGAGCCCATGGCAAGCCATCACAAATCTATTTGGGACTTGAATTTAGTTCGCAGCGCGGCCTGGAGCTCGCTGCTCAAGCTGAACCCGCGCAACATGATGGGCAATCCCGTTATGTTCGTGGTCGAAATCGGCAGCATCATCACGACTATCCTCCTGATTCTCCATCCTCACGAAGCGTTTCGCTTCAACCTGCAGATTACCTTGTGGCTGTGGTTCACGGTATTGTTCGCGAACTTCGCCGAGGCCATGGCCGAAGGCCGGGGAAAAGCCCAGGCGGAAACGCTGCGTCGAGCGCGATCGGAAACCATCGCCAAGCGTATCGGCTCCGATAAAAAGCTGGAAGAAATCCCGAGCGCGAAGCTGCGGATCGGCGATCTGGTTTCTGTATCTGCCGGCGAGCTCATTCCTGGCGACGGAGAGATCGTCGAGGGCGTCGCATCGGTCGATGAGTCCGCGATTACCGGCGAGTCCGCGCCTGTGATTCGCGAAGCGGGCGGTGATCGCTCGGCAGTTACCGGGGGAACGCGCGTCCTCAGCGATCACATCAACGTGAAGATCACGTCGAACCCCGGCGAGACTTTTCTCGACCGCATGATTGCGCTGGTGGAAGGCGCTTCACGTCAGAAGACACCCAACGAAATCGCACTCAACATATTGCTCGCCGGACTGACCATCATCTTCCTGCTGGCTGTCGTCACGCTGCAGCCCTTTGCGATCTATTCCGGATCTCCACAGACCGTTTTTGTTCTGGTCTCGTTGTTGGTGTGTCTCATCCCGACGACGATTGGCGGTTTGTTATCGGCCATTGGCATCGCCGGCATGGACCGCCTGGTCCAGCACAACGTTCTCGCGATGTCTGGGCGCGCTGTCGAGGCCGCCGGCGACGTGAACACGCTATTGCTCGACAAGACTGGCACGATTACTTTCGGAAACCGTCAGGCCACCGAATTTCTGCCTGCTCCGGGTGTGACCGAGGCAGACATGGCCGATGCCGCTCAGCTCTCTTCGCTCGCCGACGAGACTCCGGAAGGCCGCTCCATCGTAGTATTGGCGAAGGAAAAATACCAACTACGGGGACGCGACTTCGCACGTCACGAAGCGGAATTCATTCCTTTTACGGCGCAGACTCGCATGTCGGGCGTCAATCTGGATGGTCGCCAGATTCGTAAAGGCGCGGCCGACTCCATCGCGCATTATCTCGAGGAGAACAACTCCACCATGCCGCAAGAGGTCCGGCTGGCCGTTGAACGGATCGCATCCTCCGGAGGCACGCCCCTCGTAGTCTCTGAAAATCGCCGTGCCATGGGCGTGATTCATCTCAAGGATGTCGTCAAGGGCGGAATCCGCGATCGCTTCGCGCAGTTGCGAGCGATGGGCATTCGAACCGTGATGATCACCGGCGACAATCCGTTGACCGCCGCTGCCATCGCGCGCGAAGCGGGTGTCGATGACTTTCTTGCACAAGCCACACCCGAAGATAAATTGAAGCTCATTCGCAGCGAACAGGCCGGTGGCAAACTGGTGGCGATGACGGGCGACGGCACCAACGATGCGCCCGCCCTGGCGCAGGCCGACGTTGGCGTTGCCATGAACACCGGCACGCAAGCCGCGAAAGAAGCTGGGAACATGGTCGACCTCGACTCCAATCCCACGAAACTGATCGAGGTCGTCGAAATCGGAAAGCAGTTGCTGATGACACGGGGCGCTCTCACGACGTTTTCCATCGCAAACGACGTTGCGAAGTATTTCGCGATCATCCCCGCCATGTTTGCTGGAACGTTCCCGGTACTGAATGCGCTGAACATCATGCATCTCAAGACCCCGGAGTCGGCTGTTCTCTCCGCCGTGATCTTTAACGCTCTCATTATCGTTGCGCTCATCCCGCTTGCGCTGCGGGGCGTGAAGTATCGCGCCATGAATGCCGAGGCCCTGTTGCGGCGCAATCTTTTGATCTACGGAGTCGGTGGACTCATTGCGCCGTTTGTGGGCATCAAGATCATCGACGTTCTGATCACTGCAGCCGGACTCGCCTAAGGACTCTTATGAAGCAAAATCTGATCACCGCGTTCCTGATGACCATCGCCACGACGATCCTGCTGGGACTGGTCTATCCGCTCGTAATTACTGGCTTGGCACAAGCTCTGTTTCACGACAAAGCCAACGGGCAGATCCGTTACCGCAACGGAGAAGCCATCGGCTCGCGCATCATTGGGCAGCCCTTCAGCTCTGCAAAGTACTTCCACTCGCGGCCCTCTAACGCTGGCAACGGATACGATGCCGCCAACTCCGGAGGCACAAACTTCGCTCCTACCAACCAGAAACTCATTGACCGTGTTCAGGCCGATGCCAAGAGCCTGCATGAAGAAAATCCCGCCCAACCGATTCCGGTGGATCTGATCACTACGTCCGCATCGGGCCTGGATCCCGAAATTTCTCCCGCGGCAGCGGAGTTCCAACTGCCGCGAATCGCCCGCGAGCGCGGTATTCCCGAATCCACAGTTCGCGATCTCGTGCAGAAGCACACTCAGCAACGCGATCTTGGCCTGCTCGGCGAACCACGGGTGAACGTCCTTGAACTCAATCTCGACCTGGATGTCGTCTCTAAACGCTGAGGGCGAACGCGGAAACGCGTCAGTGTGTTGAGTCGTCACTGAGTCGCTCTGTCACCTGGGAGCGACGATCGCGCGCAGGTGGCGGGGGAACAAGCGCGCTCTTCTACGCGCGAACCTTGGATCCGGAAGGCTGGGCACTAACTACAGCACCCGCGATCGCCGGAATGGTTATGAAGATGAATGGACTGTGGAGTGCTCGCGTACCAAATATAAGCATCATAGCGATCGCCAGACCTCCGAAGGCCCACTGAAGCCCCCAACGCAGGTTCGTGGACTTGTTGACCCTGGAGAGAGGGAATGAGTAGAGAAGAACTCCGCCGGCGAATGCGGGAAGAAACATGAAGACGAGTGGATTCCGAACCACACGCGCGCCGAATACCAGCGACATGCTGATTGCCAACGCCGCCAGCACACATCCCACCCAGCGGAGCCTCGAGGAGTTCGCGCTTTCAGAGTGGTCGTGCAACGGAACTTTGGACGCTAAGAAAATTCCGCAGATCGTCGCCATGAAAACAATGGCGACCCAGTTTCCAGTTGTCCCCATTTGTCCTTTCAAACGACCAAGCTACACTTATCACGATTGCGTCCGGCAGCCTAGTGAAAGGTGACTGTTCGGCGAAACCGTGGTAATCGACGCAGCTCACCGATGGGCGAACAAATAGCGAATATGCTAGCATCGTTTGCCATGGCGCGCCGTCCTGATCGCGAGAAGCTGGACATGTTGAGCGAGAAGGACCTGGAGGAGCTACGACATAACCTCGCGCATCTCAGTTTAGGAGCAGTGCGGGATTTCTATGATCAGGCGTATCGCGATTGCCGGCTGATCTATAGCCGGCTCCCGAGTCCGCGGCAGATGCAGACCCTTGTGCAGGTATGGAAGCAACTGAGGAAGTGGCGCTGACGACATGCGAAGCAATGAGTGCGGGCGAAGTTTCCGTCTGCCCCGCGGAAACGCGGTGAAGCAACGGTGGCGCTGCCGAGACAGAAATCACGCCTGCGCTTAGGCGTGCGAGGAAGGAACGACGGGTTACTTCGCTGCTTGTAGCTTCGTTTGGCTGTTGTATTGATTCGTGATCCGGCTGCAGCGGCGTGTTCCAACGAAGTGCTGGGCCATATTTCTCTGGTACACTGGCGCGCATGAGGGCAACGAGCCGAAGACAATTTCTTGGGCAATGCGCCGGGGCGGCAGCGGGGGCCTGGCTTTTGCCCGACCTTGCACGCGCGGCGGTCAAATCTGCACCGTCCGTTCAGTTTCCTTCCGATCCGCGGGAGCGAGTGGCGGTGGCGGCGTACCCGTTTCGCGAGTTCATCGTGGGATGGAAGGGATGGGACGGCAAGACTCCGAGCACCGTCCCCCTATCCCAACAGATGGAACTCAAAGATTTCGCCGCCCACGTTGCGGAAAAGTTCAATGTGCACAAGATCGAGCCATGGAGCCCGGTCTTCCCCGCCACTGATCCGAAGTATCTGGAACAGTTTCGGGAGGCCGTGGAAAAGGCTCACTCAGCGGTCGTAGACATCGCGGTGGATGGTGGGCACAGCCAATATGCGATGGACGCGGCCGAGCGCCAGAAAGCGGTGACGGCGAGCAACCAATGGGTGGACGTGGGAGCAGCTCTCGGTTCGCCCAGCATTCGCACGCATATTGACGATGCGAAGGATTCAAAACCAGATGTGGGACGAGCAGCGGACACGCTCGCACGCGTGGCGGAATATGCGGCAAGGAAAAATGTGGTCGTCCATCTGGAGAACGACAATCCGGTCAGCGAAGATCCGTTCTTCATCGTGCAAGTGATTGAGAAGGTGAACAGCCCGTGGCTGAGAGCGCTGCCGGATTTTGGTAACTCGGTGGCGGCTCATGATGCGGACTTCGCCTATCGCGCTATCGACGCAATGTTTGCGAATGCGTACGGCATCTGTCACGTGAAGGATGGCGAGGTCGATGACCAGGGAAAACCTTCTCACGTGGACTTGGCACGCACTTTCGCTATTCTCAAGAAGCATGGGTACAAGGGATATTGCTCGATCGAATATGATGCGCCGGGCGATCCTTACAAGCCGACGGCAAATTTGGTAGAGCAGACGGTGAAGTTCCTCTCGTAAGCGGGGACAGATTCCCCGGGTCGCTCGGATAACAAACAATTGCGGAGAGATTGATGGCGGGACAAGGCATTCAGCGGCGGGAAGTGTTGCGCATTCTGGGAACTGCAGCGGCGGCGGCTCATTTTCCCGGCTTCAGCAAATGGACGTTCGCCTGCGGCCATATCGGCAATGCGGCCTTGCAGATCAAGCCTGCGGAATACCGCCCGCAATTCTTCACGGCGGCAGAGTTTCCCATAGTGGAGCGGCTGACTGAGATCATTATTCCCAGCGACGGCACGCCGGGCGCGAAAGAAGCGGGGGTCGCGGAGTTTATCGATTTCATGGTGGCCAACGACCCAGACGTGAAGTATGGACTTCGCACCGGCCTGGCGTGGCTGAATGCGCATGCGGAGCAAACCGACGGGAAACCATTCGTAGAGCTGACGCCGGAACAGCAGACTTCCCTGCTCGAACCGCTGGGATTCAAAGACAAGGCGCGTCCCGGCGCGGAGGCGGGCCGACACTTCTTCCGCATGATGCGCAAGTACACAGTGGCTGGCTTTTATACCAGCGAGATTGGATACAAAGAGCTGGATAATCCAGCTCTGAAGTTCTACGCCGAATCGCCAAAGTGTCCGCATCCGGGCGATCCCGAACACGCGGATCTTTCGTCGGCTCATTCCTGATCAGGGACTACCTTCACGAAACCATGGCCAAACAAATCTACGATGTGATTGTGATTGGAACCGGTGCCGGCGGGGGCATGGCGATCAAGACGCTGTGTGAAGCGGGACTGAAAGTCTGCGCCCTCAACGCCGGACGCAGGCTCGATCCCGAGAAGGATTTCCGCTATCACCGGATGCCATGGGACATGAAGTTTCGCGGGCTTGATGATCCCAAGCGCCTCAGCCAGTCCTTCGGCTACATGGACAACGAGTACACCAAGGCCGCATGGGACCACGAGATTCCTTTTACGGTTGCGCCCGGGACGAAATGGATGTGGCCACGCTGCAACGCGGTCGGCGGTAAGACAAACTTCTGGGGCCGCAGTTCCGCGCGCTTCGGCGGGATCGACTTCCGTGCCGCTTCGCTGGACGGCTATGACGTGGACTGGCCCCTCCGGTATGAAGAGATCAGCCCGTTCTACACCCGGGTCGAGAAAATGATCGGCGTGGCCAGCACGGTTCAGAACCGGCCAAGCAATCCCGATGGCTCGTACTTGCCTCCGTTCAATTTCCGCTGCCTCGATTTCATTCTGGAGGCTGGGTGCAAGAAAGTCGGTGTCCCTTATTTGCCGGATCGTTGCGCCCAGCTGACGCAGCCGCACGAAGGACATCCCGCATGCCATTTCTGCGGAGAATGCACGACGGGCTGCGACGTGGGGGCATTTTTCTCGACACCTTATTTTCTGCTACCGAAGGCGGAGGCGACGAAGAATCTGGAACTTCTCACGAATGCTCTGGCGAAAAACGTCCTCGTCGACGAGAACGGCCACGCGACTGGTGTGGCTTATATCGACCGCAAGACGAGGCAGGAAGTCGAAGTCTATGGGCGCGCGGTGGTCGTGGCCGCGTCGTGCCTCGAATCGGCGCGCATCATGCTGAATTCGAAGTCGCGGCAATGGCCCAATGGAATTGCGAATTCCAGCGGGCAGTTAGGCCGTAATCTTTGTGATCATCTCTACGGCGAGTCGGCACGGGGATATCTTCCGCAATTGGTGGGCCAGCCGAGCTTTCCGGACCACGTGGCTGATAGCACGATCGCATGGATGCCGCGCTGGCAGAATCTGAAAGATCCGCACGAAGAAAAATTCATTCGCGGATATTCGATTTATCCGGACGGCGGTTGTTCGGAGTTCCCATGGTTTGCCAATGAACTCGACGGATTCGGATCGTCGTTCAAGCGAGAAATCAAGCGTCGTTATCCCGCGCCGGTGAGCTTTGGTATCCAAGCGCCTTCTCTTCGCTCCGACACGAACTTCGTGGATCTCGATCCAGAGGTAAAGGATCCGTACGGGATGCCTGTGGCCCGCATGCACTTCGAGTGGGACGAAAACGTGCTGAAGATGTGGGAGCACTCCAAGCAGGTTTGCGCGGAGGTGTTGCGCGCGGCTGGCGGGGTGCTCGAGGGTTCGGGGGAAGCTCCCGAGATTCCCGGATGGAGCCTGCATGAAACCGGCACATGCCGCATGGGAAACGATCCAAAGAATTTTGTGACGAATCGTTTTGGGCAGACCCACGATGTGCCGAACTTGTACGTGTGCGATGCCAGCGTCTTTCTGAGCTGCACCGACAAGACCACCACGATCAGCATTTTGGCATTCTCATTGCGCACGTCGGAACATCTGATCGAGAACTTCCGGCGAGGCGAGCACAAGGCTGCCTGATTTGCGACCCAAGCGGAGTCAGCTGAATGACTTTTGGTGAGAGCTCTACCCGCTTCGCGGGCACGACCGGCGTGGAGCGTTTCCCACGGATCGGCTTTTCTCGTCCGGCTTTCACCGCGCACTTCGGGGGAACGTTCGAAATCGTTTGCGGACTGCTGGTCCTGGCTGGCTTGTGGACTCGGACCGCAGCGATTCCCCTTCTCATCGTCATCTGCGCGGCTTTCGTGACCACGAAAATCCCTGAGTTGACTCACGCTGGACAGGAATTCTGGTTCAGGGTGAGCGACGCTCGCACCGATTTCGCCATGCTGATGTGCCTGCTCTTTTTGATGGTCTCGGGGATACCGGAATCGAGTCGAAACAGCCTCCTCTGGACTCTCGCAGCCTCGCGGGAAGGAACCACAAGCTCGGCGTGAATGAGCCACAAGAAACCCACGATTCGCCACCCGCATCTCTCGCTACCTGCCTGCGCGAGCTCGCCGCGCTCTTCCTGAAACTGGGCGCCATCAGCTTCGGAGGCCCCGCCGCGCACATCGCCCTCATGGAAGCGGAAGTCGTTCGCAAGCGGCAGTGGGTGACGCAGCAACAATTTCTCGACATGCTGGGCGCGGCCAATCTGATCCCCGGCCCTAGTTCTACAGAGATGGCAATCAACGTGGGCTTCGTGCGCGCGGGCTGGTCAGGGCTCTGCGTGGCGGGGGTGAGCTTCATCATTCCCGCGGCCCTGATTACCGGAATATTTGCATGGGCCTACATCAGGTTCGGTGCCTTGACGCCGGCAGTGTCGCTCCTGGGAGGAACTAAAGCCGCAGTCATTGCCGTGATTGCAATCGCGATCTGGCGTTTAGGAAAAACGGCGATGAAGGATGTGGGACTCGCTCTACTAGGCGGGTTATCGCTAGCGGCATTTTTGTTTGGCCTGAATCCGATTGCAATTCTTTTCGGCGGCGGGCTGCTGGGTATGTTGGCGCGACGCATGACGAAGCTTCGGGCCTCTGGCGGTCTACTGCTTTTGCCGATGCTCCCGCACAAAGTCTTTTTTGGAAACTCAACTGCAGCAACCTATGCATCCCGGTTCGGATCGGTCACCGCCGTAGCAGTCGCTTGGTTAGCGGCGGGAGCCGTTGTGGCTCGACCATCTCTAGGTAAGATCGCCCTGTTGTTCCTGAAAATCGGCGCCCTGCTGTACGGCGGCGGCTACGTGCTCCTGGCTTTCCTCGAGCAAGGATTGGTGCAGCAGCATGCGTGGCTGACGCAGCAACAATTGCTGGATGCGGTGGCAATCGGCCAGTTCACGCCAGGGCCGGTGCTCTCCACGGCAACATTTATCGGATACATCTTGGCAGGCGTACCGGGAGCGGCGGTGGCGACAGTGGCAATCTTCCTGCCGTCATTTTTCTACGTCGCGCTTCTGGCTCCCGTGCTGTTCCGGCTGCGAGAATCCGCATGGATGGCAGCGTTTCTTGATTCTGTGAACGCAAGCGCCACAGCCCTCATGGCCGGAGTCACGTTCCGGCTGGCGGCTGACGCGTTGCGGGGATGGCAAGCCTGGGGAATCGCGCTCGTCTCGCTCGCCGTGTTGTTGAGGTGGAAAGTGAGCCCGGCGTGGGTGGTGTTGGGCGGCGGGATCGCGGGGCTGTTGTTGGCTGCCCAACGTTGATGGTGTTACTCTTCGAGTCCCGTATTCAATCTATTCGTGAGGAGCGATGATGAAATTGCGAATTGTAGTAGGAATGTTGTTTCTCATCTTTTCGTTAGCGTCAGTCGCGGCAGACCGGAAGTTCATCGTGAAGCCGCGAGCCGCTGATATGAAATCTCTGCCTTTCAGCGACGGCGTCCTCGTGGGCAACACACTCTATATCGCAGGGCACATTGGCCTCGACCCAAAGACTGGCAAACCGCCCGAGAGCGCCGAGGACGAGGCTCGAATGGTGATGGATGGAATCAAACAGACTGTCGAATCCGCCGGGTTGACGATGGATGACGTCGTTACCGTCCAGATTTTCTGCGTCGACTTGAAACTCTATGACACGTTCAACGGCGTATACAAAACCTACTTCCATGGCGACTATCCGGCGCGGGCATTTGTAGGAAGCTCCAACTTACTGCGCGGAGGCAGGTTTGAGGTCACCGGAATTGCGGTTAAAAGAGCGCAGTAGGATGCGCTGACGAGACGGATGTTCGTTGTTTGTTCGCCTTCGCTTTTTGTGATAGATGTAATAAGGCATGAGCAAAGCGGTGAACCATCTCAAGAAGTGCGACCCGGTCCTGTGCGCCATCATTCAGCGCGTGGGACCGTGCCGCATGGAGTTTGGGGTGCCGGAGTTTGCCAGTCTGGCCGAGGCGATCGTTTACCAGCAACTGAATGGCAAGGCGGCCGTAACGATCTTCAACCGCTTGGTTGCGCTCGCGGGCGACCCGCTCACTCCTGAGGGAATTCTCAAGCTGAGCGACGAGCAACTGCGCAGTGTAGGGCTCTCCAAGCAGAAGTCGTCCTATCTAAAAGATCTTGCGGCAAAGACGGCGGCTGGCCTGCTCGATTTTTCCCGACTGCACGAATTACCGGATGAAGAGGTCATCCAGCACCTCACGCAGGTGAAAGGCATCGGCGTGTGGACCGCGCACATGTTCCTGATGTTTTCCCTGCGACGTCCCAATGTCCTGCCCACCGGTGACTATGGCGTGCAGGTGGCGATCCGCAAACACTACAAGAAGCGCAAGCTGCCCAAGCCCAAAGATATGGAGAAGATTGCGAAAGCCTGGGAACCATATCGCAGCGTGGCTTGCTGGTATATGTGGCGGAGTCTGGACATCAAAACGCTTTGACCACAGCGGTCACAGAGAAACACAGAGTAGAAACCCAGATTCGTCTCTCCTACCGTTGGCCGTCGAGCATGCGTTTGATGCCGTCGCGGAGGGGGCCGATGTGGAAATTGATTGCCCGGCCTGGTTTTCGTCCGCTCCGGCGAATGTAGGAGAGTAGTTGCGCCTGATGGACTGGGTTGAGGCTCGCGACACATTTGATCTCGACCATGACCGTGCCCTGGACGAGCAGATCGATGCGATAACCCAAATCGATTCCCTGGCCGTCATGGATCGCAGGAAGTTTTACTTGTCGGGCAACTCTGAGTCCGGCTTGCGGAGTTCTTGCGCCAAACACGCCTCGTGGGCGCTTTCGAGCAGGCCCGCCTAGGTGCGAACGAAGCTCCATCGCGGCGGTGACAATCGTGCCGGTCATTCGGTTGACTCGCGGCGCAGTGATCACTGTCGAGGTGGCCATACATTCAGGTTTTACAACCGTTCAACCGACTTATTCCGTCCTGATTGAACATTGAATTCGGGAAACTTGTCGAAAACTCTCAACCACAGAGGACACTGGGGATCACAGAGTAAAAATGCGCTGCTCCTGCCCCCGCTGGCCCCTCCTGGTTTGCCCCTGTGAACCTCTATGCCCTCTGTGGTTAAATGGTTAGCGATGGCTGATAGCAAGATCCGCGTGCTGGTGGCCAAGCCTGGCCTCGATGGCCACGACCGGGGCGCGAAGGTCATAGCCCGAGCCCTACGCGACGCAGGCATGGAGGTGATCTATACCGGCCTGAGGCAGACGCCGGAGATGATCGTCACCGCGGCTCTGCAGGAAGATGTTCAGGTCATCGGCCTGTCGATTCTTTCCGGGGCGCACAACGCGATCGTGCCGCGGGTGATGGACATGCTCAAGCAGAATAAGATGGACGACGTCATCGTCGTCGTGGGCGGGATTATCCCGAACCAGGACATTGAGGGACTCAAAAACATAGGCGTCGCAGCGATTTTTCAGCCAGGCACGACAATGGACGACATCGTTCAGTTTATTCGCACGCACGTAAAAGGACCCGGCGTGCCGGCGGCCGGTTGATGGCCGGCGTCAACGCCTCCCGCATCCGGGAGATCCTCTCGAAGACGGTCGGTCCAGTACCGTGGTACTGGAAGACTTTTCCCGCATTCCGATCTCCGGCAGGTCAGAATTTCGTTTGGACTCATCACGGCGACCAGGGTCCGATTGCCCATCTCGTTACTCTTGGCCTCGCACAAGAGCCGGACAAAGCTCGGCTCGCTCTTAACACTTACTGTCGTCCATTTCTTGTACCGCCACATTTCGTCGGCATCTGGTGCCCTGAAGGACGCAGCATTCGCCTTGCTTGTTTCGACCCTGATCAGCTCAAGGCATTCGACCTGGCGGAGGTCGCCGGGTGGTTCAAACCGTCTGCGGACCGTATCTACTCCGCGACCGCTCCGATGGCAGATTTCGAGGTGCCGCTGACGATGGGTCCCGGAACGCATAGGATCGAGGTTCCCGTGGAACTCGCGATTGTGGACGAACTGATTGTCCCCACCAGCTACAAAGCGATCTCGAACGATGATCCCGCGTTTGCGCTCCTGGTGTTTTACCCGCAGGCGGGGTTGGTGGAGGTTCTGCCGCAGAAATGGTTTACCGCCGCGCAATATCGTGTGGGGCAACAGTGGATTACGCGAGCAGCGCGCGATCCCGAGTCGCAACGCATCATCGGCGAGTGCTTTGGCGTGGGAACGTTTCTGCTTGAGGACGACGGGTGCCGGCTAGCGGAGTGGATTTCTCGGACGAGTTAGCTCGGCAACCATGCCGGACGCTGGCGAATTAGAGTTCAGGTTCAGCGAGGACGGCGGCATTCTCTTTTTGACCCTCGTCTCCGACGACGGAATGAACCGGCTTACTCGGTCCAAAGTTATCGCTCTTCGCCGTAAAATTGAAGGTCTCGCGAGCCCTGGCGCTTCGGTTCTTCCCTTGGTCATATCGGGCGATCCGATTTTCTCCGCCGGCGCGGACTTGAACGAAATCTCTCAACTGAACGGACCTGACGCGCTCGCGTTCGCACAACTCGGTCAGGATCTAATGACGGCCGTGGCGAACCACCCCGCACCGGTTTACGCGAGTATCAAGGGATTCTGCCTGGGTGGGGGACTCGATTTAGCGCTGGCATGCCATCATCGCATCGCATCACCGCACGCCGTCTTAGGACATCGCGGCGCGGCCCTCGGCCTGATTACCGGTTGGGGAGGCACTCAACGGTTACCGCAATTGATCGGCAAATCACGAGCTCTAGCAATGTTCGTAGCCGCTGAAAAGATCACGGCCGTCCAAGCGCTGCGGATTGGACTCGCGGACGTGATTGCCGCGGATCCGGTGGCTGAGGCCGTGCGTCGAATCCGCGATCGCGCCAATGAACGATTCCTTCGATAAAATATCGGAAGCGACGCCCGCATTGCGCGGCTCTGCCCGCGTGGTATACGGTAATCAGTTCGCGTCTTCATTTCTTGACCGTGTCTCGACCCATGGCTGAGCGTAACGAATCTCCTCCACTGAACTCGTCTGACACCAATGTGCTCACCACAAAGGTCGATCCGACCTCCGCGCGTTATGAAGCCAACATGCGTTTTTTGGCGGATTTGATGTCGCAGGTGCGCAACGAGGGCGAGAAGATATGCGAAGGCGGAGGCGCCAAGGCCGTCGAAAACCAGCATTCCAAGGGTCGGTTGACGGCGCGCGAGCGCATTAAGCTTCTGGCCGATCCGGACGCGTTTTTTGAATTGGGTCTGTACACGGCGCACGGCATGTACGAAGAGTGGGGCGGCGCACCGGCTGCGGGCGTCATCACGGGACTGGCGCGGATTGAGACCCGCATGGTGATGATCATCGCCAATGACGCCACCGTAAAGGCGGGGGCATTTTTCCCGATGACCGCGAAGAAGGTCATTAGGGCTCAGAATATTGCGCTTGAAAACCGCATACCCACAATCTACCTGGTCGATTCCGCGGGAGTCTTTTTGCCGCTGCAGGAAGATGTGTTCCCCGACACCGACGATTTCGGACGCGTGTTCCGCAACAATGCTGTGATGTCTGCGAAGGGCATTCCGCAGATCGCTGCCATCATGGGGATGTGCGTGGCTGGCGGCGGCTATCTCCCGGTGATGTGCGACCACGTGCTGATGACCGACGGCAGCGGTTTGTTTCTCGCCGGTCCGGCGCTGGTGCAGGCAGCAATCGGGCAGAAAGTTTCGTCGGAGGAACTGGGTGGCGCGGCGATGCACTCGGCCATCAGCGGTACGGTCGACTTTCGCGAAGCCAACGACCAGGCGTGCATCGCGCGGATTCGCTCAATTGTGGAGAAGTGGGGATACCGGCGCCTTTCTCCGTGGGACCGCAGGAAGCCGGTTGATCCGAAACTGGACGCTGAAGAGATCTACGGCATCTACGATTCGTCGCCGGCGCGGCCTTATGACATGAAAGAAATACTAGCGCGAGTGCTCGATGGCAGCCGTTTTGACGAATACAAGCCGGAGTACGGAAAGACCATCATCTGTGGATACGGCCGGATTGGCGGCTTTGCCGTGGGAATCGTTGCCAATCAGAAACTGCACGCGCAACAGACAGATCTTCAAGGCCACAAGCGGGTTGAGTTCGGAGGCGTCATCTATACCGAGTCCGCCGAGAAAGCGGCGCGCTTCATCATGGACTGCAATCAGAATTTAATTCCGCTGATTTTTCTCCACGACGTCAACGGATTCATGGTGGGGCGGGATGCAGAGTGGAGCGGCATCATCAAGGCGGGCGCGAAGATGGTGAACGCGGTTTCGAACTCTGTGGTGCCGAAGATTACGGTGATCGTCGGAGGCTCTTTCGGCGCCGGACACTATGCGATGTGCGGCAAGGCATATGATCCGCGCTTTGTTTTTGCCTGGCCAACGGCACGCTACGCGGTCATGAGCGGCGATTCCGCTGCGGGTACGCTGGTCGAGATCAAGGTGAAACAACTGGAACGCGGCGGCAAGAAGTTGAGTGAGGAGGAACGAAAGGAACTCTACGAGTCGGTGAAGCGCACCTACGACGAGCAGACCGACCCGCGCTACGGCGCCGCACGGCTGTGGATCGACAAAATCATCGACCCGATCGAGACGCGGGAGGCAATCACACAGGCTCTGGAAGCGGCCGCGCTGAATCCGGATGTCGCCGAGTTCAAGGTGGGAGTTTTGCAAACATGACTTTGTCACGGATTTCTACGGATCAAATGGATTTCAGATGAACTTGTTTAAGAACTTGATCCGCGTGAATCCGTGAAAATCCGCCGCTGAGAACTTTGCGTGTCTGATCTAGTCAAACTGATCGAATGTCCGCGCGATGCCTGGCAGGGGCTGAAGGGCTTGATCCCTGCCGACTTGAAGAAGGATTACCTAAAGGCGTTGATCAGCGTGGGATTCAAGCATATCGACGCGGCGTCGTTCGTGTCTCCCAAGGCCGTGCCGCAGATGGCGGACTCGGAAGAGGTGCTCAAGGAACTCGATCCACCCGACGACGTAGAGATCATCGGGATTGTAGTGAATGAAAAAGGCGCGGAGCGGGCGATGGCGACGAAGGCGGTGTCGACACTCGGATTCCCGTATTCAATTTCGGAGACCTTTCTGCGCAAGAATCAGAACCAGTCGCCGGAGGATGCGCTCGACGAACTGGAGAAGATACAAAACAAGGCTGACGCCGCCGGACTCGACGTCGTGGTTTATATTTCCATGGCGTTCGGGAATCCCTATGGCGACTTGTGGAATCCGGAAGAGGTAATCGAAGCAATCTCGCTGATGGAAGTGGACAATTTGCGGATGATCTCCTTAGCCGACACGGTGGGCGTGGCCGGCCCTGAGCAGATCAGCGAACTGGTCGGTGCCGTGATGGCGAAATACAACTACCTCGAAATCGGAGTGCATTTGCACAGCCGTCCTGAGCAGGCTGCCGACAAGATTCTGGCGGCGTACGATGCCGGCTGCCGGCGGTTTGATTCTGCCCTGGGAGGCTTAGGCGGCTGTCCCTTTGCGCAGGACGATTTGGTTGGTAACATCCCGACTGAGAAAGTGATCGAGACTCTCACAAGGCGTGAAGCGGAGCTGCCACAATTGAAACCGTTGGATTCGCTGCTAAAGGCAACGGCGGGCATCAGCGCAAAGTTTTCCAATTCGCACGCCGCAGATTAAGTCGCTACGGATCTACACGGATGGTCACGGATCTACAACCCACTCTTGTGATCGGTGGGAATCCGTGGCCAGGTTCTGATCTATGAGCTATAAGACGATACAACTCGCATACGACGGCGGCGTTGCCGCTCTCACTCTGAACCGTCCGGAGAAGCGAAACGCAATCAGCTTTGATTTGATCGACGACTTGCTGCGCGCACTGGAGGAAGTGTCCAAATCCGACGCGATCGTCCTCATCCTGACCGGGGCGGGAAAAGCGTTTTGTTCCGGCCTGGATCTCGACAACCTGAAGGCTCTGCTGGGGCGGACTCCGGAGCAGAATCTGCAGGATTCGCGAACCATGGTTCAATTGTTCCGGTCGCTGTATGAGTTCCCCAAGGTGACCATCGCAGCGGTAAACGGGACGGCGATCGCGGGGGGAACGGGGCTCGCGCTTTTGTGCGACTTCACGCTGGCGGTTCCGGAGGCGAAGTTTGGCTATACCGAAGTACGCATCGGCTTCGTGCCCGCTATTGTTTCGACATTTCTATTGCGCCAGGTTGGCGAGAAGCAGGCCCGCGATCTCTTGCTGACTGGAAGACTTTTCGACGCCGCGGAAGCGGTACGCCTGGGTCTCGTGAGTGAAATCGTTCCTCGAGAGAATCTGATGCCTCGCGCTCGCGCACTGGCCGCGGCCCTGATGGAGAACAGTCCCGCATCGCTGCGCGCGACCAAGCAGTTGCTTACCGACCATGCCCGTCCGGAGCTGGACGCGCCAATCGAATCGGCCGTGCGCGAGAATGCTGCGATCCGCACCACCGCGGACTTTCGCGAAGGAATCTCATCGTTTCTGGAGAAGCGCAAACCGGTGTGGACTGGCAAATGAGCTCGAACCATCATCCAGCATTCCATGAAACGCGGCTGCGCGTGCGCTACGCCGAAACCGACCAGATGGGCGTCGTCTATCACTCGAATCACCTGATCTGGTTTGAGGTGGGCCGAGTGGAACTGCTACGGGAGATGGGATTTTCTTACCGCGAGATGGAGCGCCAGGACGGACGCTTCATCGCGGTGGCCGAAATAAAGTGCCGCTACCGTGCTCCGGTATATTACGACGAAGAAGTCGTGGTTCGTACGCGCCTGAAGAACGTGCGCAGTTCCGTCGTGGTTTTCAGTTACGAACTCGTGCGCGCCGATAGCGGGACGCTGCTTGCGGAGGGCGAGACCACGCACATCGTCACCGATTCACAGATGAAGGTATCGGCGTTGCCAGAGAAGTATTTAACCGCGTTCCGCGAAGCCGTCTCAAAGTAGGTGATGACAAATCGCGGGCCGCACCAACGGGCAAAGATCTGACAGGAAACCTTTGAACGCACTCCACATCAACGGAAACGATCTCACGCTCGAAGCGGTGCGTGAAGTCGCAAGTATTGAACCACGCCGTGCGGTTCTGCTCTTGCCCGACGCGCGTCAAGCCGTCAACCGGGCGCGCGCCGTGGTGAATGAGATTGTCGACAGCAACAAAGTCGCTTACGCCATCACCACGGGTGTCGGCAAATTGAGCGAGGTACGCATCGCGGGTGACCAGATTCGTGAACTGCAAGTCAACCTGGTCCGGTCGCACGCGGTCGGCGTGGGCGACCCGCTATCCGTTGCCGAGACGCGCGCCATGATGCTGTTGCGTGCGAATTCCCTGGCGAAGGGCCACTCCGGTGTGCGTGCCGTAGTGATTGACACCCTTTGTGAGTTGCTCAACCGAGGCGTCACGCCGTTCGTGCCGTCGCAAGGCAGCGTTGGGGCAAGCGGCGATCTGGCACCTCTGGCCCATTTAGCCTTGGCATTGATTGGCGAAGGCGAGTGCTTTGATGAAAGAGGTGTGCGCGTCCCAAGCTTGGAGGCTTTTAAGCGTGCCCAGATCAAGCCACTGGTGCTCGAGGCCAAGGAATCCATTTCCCTGATCAACGGAACGCAAGCTATGCTGGCCGTCGGCACTTTGGCAGTCCTGGCGGCCGAAACGCTGGTGGACACGGCTGACGTGCTGGGCGGGCTGTGCTGCGATGCGCTGAAGGGCACCGATACCGCTTTTGACGAACGCATTCACAAGGCGCGTCCGCATGCGGGCCAGATCAAGACCGCAGCCAATCTCCGGCGCATGCTGGAAGGCAGCCAGATCCGCGAATCGCACCGGGAATGCGGTCGCGTGCAAGACGCTTACTCGCTGCGGTGCATACCGCAGGTACACGGCGCTGTTCGCGATACGCTAGCACACTGTCGCGCGGTATTTGAGACCGAGGCGAATTCCGCAGTCGATAATCCTCTGGTCTTCCTCACCGATCCGAAAAATGCGGAAGGCGATGTCGTCTCAGGCGGCAACTTTCACGGCGAACCTCTGGCGTTTGCCTTGGATTTTCTGGCCATCGCATTGAGCGCGCTCGCAGGCATTAGTGAGCGACGGATCGAAAGGCTGGTGAATCCCATGCTTAGCGAAGGCTTGCCGCCGTTCCTGGCCCCCGGCGCCGGCCTGAACTCCGGCTTCATGATGGCGCAAGTCACAGCAGCCGCGCTGGTCAGCGAGAACAAGGTGCTGGCACATCCGGCGTCCGTCGATTCGATCACGACGTCGGGCAATAAAGAAGACTATGTTTCCATGGGCATGACGGCCGCCATCAAGCTGAAGCGCATCCTGGACAATACGCGGAACGTTTTGGCAATCGAGGCAATGGCAGTAGCTCAAGCACTCGACTTCCTCGCCCCGCTGAAGACTTCGAAACGCGGCCAGGCAGCGCATACGGCAATCCGGTCGGTGTGTCCCACGATGGAAAAAGATCGCGTAATGTACGCGGATTTCGCACGCCTTGCGGGGTTCATTGCCAGTGGAAAGATCGCAGAGGCCCTGCGCTAAGATTGAAGCCAGACCCGCACCCAACGATTCAGCATCCGGAATCCGGCATGAAGACTCTTACGGAATATCTGAAGTTTCATACCAAGACGCACAGGGCTTACGTGCACATCACGCCGCAGGTGGAACAGATCGTCGCCAGGAGCGGAGTGCAAGAAGGCATGGTTCTGGTTTCGGCGATGCACATCACCGCGGGGGTTTACGTCAACGATAACGAATGCGGCCTGATCGAGGACATCGACCAGTGGCTCGAACACCTCGCGCCCTTTCGCAAGGGATACAAGCATCACGAAACCGGCGAGGATAATGGCGATTCTCACCTGAAAGCGCTGCTGATCCATCATGAAGTCATCGTTCCAGTCACGGCTGGCAAGTTGGATCTGGGTACCTGGCAGCGCATTTTCTATGCCGAATTCGATGGGCAGCGTGATAAAAGAGTCATCGTGAAAGTGATGGGAGAGTAACAAAATGTCGGAAGAACTGACCGAATTGCAGGAACACGCCGAACACGCAAAGCACGATCCAACCCTGGCGCCAATCTCGGTGACCATGGCTGTCCTGGCCGTTCTCGTGGCGGTCGTGACTCTGCTCGGGCATCGCGCCCACACCGAAGAAGTTGTGTTACAGGCGAAGTCCTCCGATCAGTGGTCGTTCTACCAGGCAAAGAACATTCGACGTCATACAGACGAACTCTTCACCGACCTGACGTCGGTGGAGCCTACCACCGACGCCGCTGCCCTTGCCAAGTTGCGTGAGAAGTATTCGGGCGAGGCGACGCGCTACAAGGACGAACAAAAGGGAATCGAGGACAAAGCTCGTGAGATGGAAGCGGAGGTTGGCCACGAAAGGAACCGCGCCGATCGTTTTGACTTGGCCGAAGTTTTCCTCGAAGTGGGACTGGTGATCACATCGATCACGCTACTCTCCGGACGGAAGTTATTTTGGTACTTGGGAATCTTGCTTGGGATAGTAGGAATCACGGTAGCAGCCACGGGATTTATCGTGCACTGAGCTCCCCGCGTCCCAGCGGCCCACTTACTCAATTCTTGCTCTCTTGCCCGGAGGCAACCGCCGACGCTTCAGCATTTCCCTTCGCCGTGACCGCAATGAATGGGCCGATCGCCAGGCCGACAATTTGGTGTGGCGTTTCGCATGAGACTCAGACTGAAGTCACCGACCTGTTACACGCCGCTGGATACGACCTTCACCGAGAAACCCGACCTCACGCTCCTATCGATCGAGCCTTGGTTCCACCCATTAGCATTAGCGGTTCCCACGCCTTGTTGCAGCTAAATTAGTTAAAACAGTCGACCCGGTTTGCTGCTTCCGACGATGTTGTAGCCAGACCGTCAATTCCAATCGTTTCGGATGACGCTGGTTCAGACTCTGTCCAGTATCTGGGCGCGATAGAATGTGTAGTCGTAATCAGGTCCTGCTATGAATTCGGCACGAACAAGAATCCCGCTTCTCGACTTAAGAGCCCAGTACCACAACATCAAACCAGAAATCGACCAAGCCATTGCAGGAGTGCTTGAGAGCAGCCAGTTTGTGCTCGGCGCTGAGGTTGCTGCCTTTGAAAAAGAGTTCGCTGCGTATTGCGCGACTGAGGGATGCATCGCTCTGAATTCCGGCACGAGTGCGATTCATCTCGCCTTGCTCGCCGCGGGAGTTGGGCCGGACGATGAAGTCATCACGGTGCCATTTACCTTTGTCGCCAGCGTTGCCGCAGTGCTCTACACCGGGGCGCGGCCGGTCCTGGTCGATGTCGAGCCCCGCTCTTTCACGATGGACCCGGCTGCCATCGAGGCGGCGATCACTCCGCGCACCAAGGCCATATTGCCCGTGCACCTCTACGGTCAATCGGCCGACATGGATCCGATCTTGGAAGTTGCGCGGCGGCACCGACTTGTCGTAATTGAAGACGCCGCGCAAGCCCACGGCGCCAAATATAAAGGTCTGCCTGCGGGCAGTATTGGGGATATGGCGTGCTTCAGTTTTTACCCCGGCAAGAATCTTGGCGCTTACGGCGAAGGTGGCGCCGTAACCACCAGCAATTCCAAACATGAACGCACAATTCGCATGTTGCGCGACTGGGGTCAGGACCGAAAGTATCATCACGCACTGCGCGGATTTAACTACCGCATGGAAGGCCTCCAAGGGGCGATTCTGCGGGTCAAACTCCGCCATTTAGAGGCGTGGACAAACGCGCGGCGCGCCGTCACGGCTCAGTACAACGAACTTCTCCGAGACTCCGAAGTTAGCACGCCACAAGAGATGCCTTGGGCGCGCCACGTGTATCACGCCTATACGGTGCGCAGCCGGGACCGCGACGCCTTGCAAGCAGCCCTCCAGGCGGAGGGCATTCAGACCGGCATCCATTATCCGCTGCCCGTGCACTTGCAGCCCGCCTATGCCGATCTGGGCTACGGGCGCGGAGATTTTCCGCAAGCAGAGGAGGCAGCCGCGCAAGTGCTTTCGCTCCCCGTTTATCCCGAACTCCCCTCCGAGTCCGTCCAGGAAGTTGCCGTGGCGGTCAAGAAGTTCTCGTCGCGCACAGTCCATGCTCCAGTTTGAAACGCGAATTTCCGCGAAAACCAGGATTATCGGCCTGGCGCCACGCGACCCACATTTAGGCGGACGATATGGGGCCGCCAAAAAACGGCGAGCCGCGCATGAGCGAGGGTTAGCGCTGGCGCCGGTCCACGAAAATAAATGCCATCGTCCAATAAAGCACACGTAGGTAATAGCCGGGAGCAAACATCCAATCTTCCAATCCCACGTGAACCAAACCGGCGACCATTCACATGGCCAAAGGAACGGCGGCCTGGGCTGGATTCCTCGCTCCAGAAACTCTACGTCCCTCTGGCTGCGGAATTTTTGCCGTAACCTCGAACTGAGCAGGACCGTCGCTCGCAGATCCGTCCTGGCTGCGATTTGCGGAACTATATTTCGAATATAGGTAAGTCTGCACCCGCGGATGCGGCGAGAGAATTGATGAGAAGATGCACAATCGACTCGGAGATCATTGGTGGGTGCGGAGCCGCTTATGCCGCTTTTCGCTTCTTTCCAAGCAGCTTCTTCAACACGCGTATCCCTTTGTCGATGTGCTTCTCCTCCATCAGGAACGGCGGCAGGAATCGTAGGACCGTATCTTGCGTGCTATTAAACAGGACTCCTTCGGCCAGTGCCGCATCTACGATCGGACGCGCCGGAATCTCAAGCTGAATTCCCTGGATAAAGCCTCGTCCGCGCACTCCGGTCGCTGCGGCACGCTTCTCTACCAGTTGCTTCAGTTGCTGCTGCAAATAGTCACCCACTTTGTTGACATTCTCCAGGAGTTTCTCATCCTCCACGATCGCCAAAAACTCCAGCGCGACACGGCATGCTAGCGGACCTCCGCCAAACGTCGTGCCATGTTGTCCTGGCGATATTGCGGTTGCGAATTCTTCCTTCGCGAGGAAGGCGCCCAGCGGAAGTCCTGCCGCGATCGGCTTCGCAATGGCAACGATGTCCGGCGTCACCCCGAAACTTTGAAACGCAAAAATGGTTCCGGTGCGTCCCAGCCCGCATTGAATTTCGTCGAAGATCAGAGCCACCTGGTGACGGTCGGCGAGTACACGACACTCACGCAGGAATTCCACCGAACATTCAAAGATTCCGCCCTCGCCGAAAATCGGCTCCAGCACAATGGCGCAAGTATTGTCGTTCACCGCCGCTCCGAGCCCTTCCAAATCGTTCTGCTTCACAAAGGTCACGTCTTCGAGTAGCGGCTCAAATCCCTTCCGGTGCTTGTCCTGCCCGGTAAGCGACAGCGCCCCAAACGTGCGCCCGTGATAGGACCCTTCCAGCGCTACGAGCCGGCTCTTCGACTCTCCTCCTGCACGATGTCCCGCCAGCCGTGCAAGTTTGATCGAGCCCTCGATCGCTTCGGTCCCGCTGTTCGAAAAGAACGCACGGTTCAATCCCGAAAGCGTGCACAATTTCTCCGCTAACGGCCCCTGGTACTGGTTGTAATACAGGTTGGAGACGTGTATCAGCTTCGCAGCCTGCTCCCGAATCGCCTTTACGATCCGCGGATGTGCGTGCCCCAGCGCGTTCACTCCGAGTCCCGAGACAAAATCTAGATATCGGTTGCCGTCGATATCGTAAAGAAACACACCCTTGCCACGGGTCAGAACAACTGGGTAGCGGCTATAGGTCTGCAGCAAAAACTGACGCTCTCGTTCGGCGATTTGTTCGAAGGTGTCCATAGGAAGATTCGATTTTACCGGAATGAGCGGGTTGAAGT
>Ga0210406_10001584_pt1 | contig 27427 bp, 19 predicted proteins | sample IncBWC30MmetaG_FD_155454 | JGI IMG/M metagenome (GOLD analysis project Ga0210406, IMG submission 155454) | Forest soil microbial communities from Barre Woods Harvard Forest LTER site, Petersham, Massachusetts, United States - Inc-BW-C-30-M | ecosystem: Environmental > Terrestrial > Soil >... | reverse complement strand
TGCGGACGACGCCCGCGTCGAAGTCCAACTCGGGCACGCCTTCCAGGCAACCGGTTGGGCATTCTTCAATGCAGACACGGCAGCCCTTGCAGTAGTCCACGAGTATTTTGTAGAGGCCGTTGGAACGGTCGGAGCGCGCGATGCACGGCTCCGGACACACGAGATAACAGTTGTCGCACGCGTTACAAGTGCCGCAACTGAAGCAGCGGCTGGCTTCTTCAACGGCTTGTTCTTCGCTGAATGCCAGAATCACTTCGTCCTGCGTCTTTTTGCGGCTGGTGGGATTCAACATGTCTTGCTTGACCCGCGGGAAGTGCGGGAAGTAAGTCATGTTCATCCGGTTCAGATCCACGATCACATCAATGGCGATTTTGCGTGGCTCAAGCGTTTCGCCGCGCAGGGCCTTGTCCATGTTGAACGCAACGCGCTTGCCGTCGCCCACCGCATTCACAACCATCAGCGGCTGGCCTGAACCCAACTGCACGATGTCGCCGGCGGCAAAGAAATTGGTGTCACCCAGGCGCCCGAAGCGGTCCACCTTGATTGTGCCGCGTTCGGATTTGAATTCCGCCGGCAACCACGCGAGAGACGCGTGCTGGCCAACGGCGACTATGACGTTGTCGACCGGGAACTTTTCCGCGGGCACGTCTTTGTTGATCGTGATCGGCGAAGCGTTAATCGCGCCAGAGAATTTCGCCGGGTGCAGTTGCAACGCTTCCACCTTGCCGTTGCCGAGCACCGCGGTCATTGCCCGTCCGTGAATCAACTCCACGCCTTCTTCCGTCATGTCGTGGAAATCCTCGGGCACGCAAGGCATTTCCTTCGGGTTGCCCTCGACGGTGATCATCGTGACTTCCACTGCGCCCTGCCGCAACGCTTCGCGTGCGCAGTCGATCGCCGTGTTTCCTCCGCCGATCACAGCAACGCGGGCGCCCAGCTTCACTTTCGAGGTGCCCATGCCGATGTCGCGCAGGAAGGGAAGTCCGTAGATCACGCCGGCTTTGTCTTCGCCTTCGGCGCGAACACTGTTGGGATCGGTAAGACCGACGGCCAGAACCACGGCGTCGTAATCTTTTTTCAGGCTGTCCCACGAAACGTCTTTGCCGACTTCGGTGTTCGTCTTGATGGCGATTCCCAATTCGATGAGCCGCTCCACCTCGCGATCGAGCACATCCTGCGGCAAAACCCAGTCCGGAATTCCACCGCGGTTTAATCCGCCAGCCTTGGGAGATTTCTCAAGGATGGTGACTTTGTAGCCGAGCCGCGCCAACTGATACGCCGCGCTGTGGCCTGCGGGCCCCGACCCGACCACGGCGACTTTCTTGCCGTTGGGCTTCCCCGGTTTCACAACGTCGCGCTGCAACGCTTGGCCAAGATCGCCCAGAAACCGCTCCACCGCGCGTATCGAAATGGCCTCGTCGTACTGCCCCCGGTTGCAGGCAGTTTCGCACGGGTGATAACACACGCGCCCTGTCACGGAAGGGAAGGGCATGTCTTCTTTGATGAGCGCATAAGCATCCAGATATTTCCCGCGCTTCACCAGGTCCAGATAGCCCTGAATTTTTTCATTCGTGCCGCACGCGTTGTTACACGGCGGCAATTTGTCGCGGTACACCGGCCGGATCGAGCGCCAGTTGCCGGTGGGGAATAAATCTTGCCCCTTTTCCTGCGTTGGCGCGGGTGTGATGCCCGCGAAGGGTACGGTTAGCCATTCGGGAATGCGTGTGCCTTTTGTTGACATGGGTTCCTTCCTAAGCCGCCACTGGATTCAGCGGCAGGATGTGCAAGTCGTGAAGCGCCAACTCGAAAGCTTTCTGATTCGCAATCATCGGTTGAATCGTTTCCATCTTGACGATCCCCGTCGATTTCACCACGGCCGCAATCAGCGGAGCCGCGATGTCCGGCGCGATCGCCTTGCTGCGTTCCGCCGCGCCCTCCGTCGACAGACGGTCCAGCCCCAGCTGCCCCAGCCGGTAGTAAAGCCATTTGTGGTCCGCCAGCTTCGCCGCATCCACGCAAACCAGCTGCGCCAGCCGGTCCGCACCCGGCACAAATCGCATCATGTACTCCGGCGTGTAGTGCGTGTTGATCACCAGCGTTCCGCCCGGCGGCATTCCCCGCATGTAATCCCAACCCTTCACCATCGTGCCCTCAACAAGCACCACGATGTTCGGGTGATCGTTTTCGTAGGTGAGCTCGTTCTCGAGGACTGTGTCGCTCACTCGGCAATATTTGCGCGTCGGGCAGTTCGTGCGATCGGGATTGTCCACGTAATTCTCCATCGACTGCGCGTGCTTGCCCTCTTTCCTGGCAGACGCGGAGATGGAGTTCACGATGTCGCGGCCCTCTTTGTCCATGATGATGCCGCGCGTCCAGACAGATAGTTCCGTATAGCTCATGCTTCCACCTCGTCAGTACTTGGTTGAAGTAAACACATCTCGCCACAAATCTCCGGCGGCATTGCCCGGATCGTTCCCCGCACCGGGTTGTTTGGAACTGCTTCGTTCGGCTTCCAGAACCGCTAGGAAATCCCCGCGCGTCACCACGAACGGCGCAAGCCGCGTGCCGCGCTGAATCTCCACAATCGCGGAGAGCGTCGCCTTCTTGCAGAGGCTTTCGATGTCCGCACCCGTAAGCCCATCCATTCGCCCGGCCAATTCTTTGAAATCGATATCGGGAGAGAGCGGCACTTGCCGGCAGCATAGTTGAAGAATCGCCGCCCGGTCGGCAACGTTCGGTCTTGTAAATCGGAGAATATAGTCGAAGCGGCCGCTCCGCAACAATGCGGGCTCGATGCGCTCCGGGCGATCCGTCGCCGCCAGAAGGATCACTCCCTTGACGTCGCGCAAGTTGTCGATCTCGCGCAGCAACTGGCTCAAAATTCTCCGGTATACATCCGAAGTGGATTGGTCCGACCCGACCCGCGGCGCAAGCGCGTCCATCGAATCGAAGAACAAGATGCACGGAGCCGCGCGTCTCGCTTTTTTGAAGACTTCGCGCAGCGCTCGTTCCGAATCCCCCAGCCACTTCGAATACAGCTGCGGGCCGTCAATTGCTATGAGCGGAAGTTGTTTCTCGCCGGCGAGCGCACGGGCCATGGCGGTCTTTCCCGTCCCCGAAGGGCCGGTCAGCAAAATGCCGCGCGGCGGCGCAAGTCCGAATTTCTCGTAAATTTCGGCGTGAATGTGGGAGTGTTCGACAACCGCGTCCAGCATACGCTTCACTTCGTCAAGGCCGCCGAGCGAGTCAAACGCCGTCTCGCTTTTCTCGATGAAAAACTCACGCGTCGCGCTCGGCTCCACGTCCTTCAACCCGGCATGAAAATTCTCGCGGGTAACCTGCAGCGCCCCAAGCTCAGCGGAGGCTGCGCCATCAATTCCCAGCGGAAGGTTCGCAAGAAAGCTGCGCAGTGCAATCATGCCCACTTCCTGGCAAAGCGCTTCCAGATCCGCGCCGACAAAACCGTGAGAAAGCTCGGCGATCTCCTGCAGGTCAACGTCCGCCGCCAGCGGCATCGCCCGCGTGTGAATCCGCAGAATCTGCAGCCGCGCCTGAGTATTCGGCACGCCGATTTCAATTTCGCGGTCGAATCGGCCAGGCCGCCGCAGCGCGGGGTCCAGAATCTCCGGAATGTTCGTCGCGCCGATAACAATCACGTGCCCGCGCGCCACGAAGCCATCCATCAAGCTTAGGAGTTGCGCCACAACGCGCTTTTCCACTTCGCCGGTCACTTCCGCGCGTTTCGGCGCCACCGCGTCTATCTCGTCAATGAAGAGAATCGACGGAGCATGCCGCGCCGCTTCTTCGAACACTTCGCGCAGCTTGGCTTCGCTCTCTCCATAAAACTTGCGCATGATTTCCGGGCCGTTCAGGTGGATGAAATGCACCCGGCTCTCGGCCGCCACTGCCCGTGCCAGCAGCGTCTTTCCCGTGCCAGGCGCGCCGTACAAAAGTACGCCCTTTGGGGCCAGAATTCCCAGCTTCTCAAACACGTGCGAATACTTTAGCGGCAACTCGACAATTTCGCGCACCCGCGCCACTTCGCGTTCGAGCCCCCCGATGTCTTCGTACGAAACCGCAGGCGCCCTCGACGGCGCCTGCTCGCCCTCGACCACGCGAATGTCCGTGCGCTTCCCGATCACCACGGGCCCGGAGGGAATCGTGCGCACCACGTGAAAGTTCACGGCTTTCGCAAACGTCGGCACGCGCACCGCGCTACCCGTCACGACGGGAACTCCCGTCAAATCCTCCAGCATGCGTTCCGGCGCAATTGTTGCCGGTGCGGCGCCCACCCACATCGGCGTCAGGCGAACGGCCACCGCCGCCTGCGCTTCGACGGTTGTCACCGTAACCTGCTCCTGCAATCCAGCGCTGCAATTGCTGCGGCACGTCCCGTCAATCTGGACGATGCCTTCGTGCGACGCATCGGAAATCTCCGCGCGCCCCACCGCCACCGTGCCGCCGGTGATTTTCAATACGTCGCCGGGCCGCGCGCCGATGCGCGAAAGATCCGCCGGCGCAAGCCGCGCAATCGCGTGGCCCACATCCTCGACCCGCGCTTCCGAAACGCGCAGCGTCACCGTTGTCCCGTTACATGGAGTGGAATTTTGCTGCTTCGAAAGACTCTCGGCTTGCGCCTCGGGAGGTGCGAAAGGCCCGCCGGTCATGTCATCCCGCATGTCAGGCAATCTGCTCGTCCTCAAATCGAATTTCTTTTCTTCGTCGCGTGCAACCCTGGGATCCGTTCCGCGTCCCTGGCACTCTTATCTTCCCGAACGCGCGTCGTTACCCAGCGCAAAAAAGCTTCGCCAGTTAACTCCTCACTTCTTCAAAAGCATTTTTTCGACGTCTTCGATGTGCCGCTTCATCGCCAGCTTTGCGGCTTCCGCGTCATGGCGGTTCAGTGCCGCCAGGATTTTCCGGTGGCCGGCCAGCGATTTTTGCGGACGCCCGTCCACTTGCAAACTTCTCTCCCGCGAATCGCGTAACAGATCCATCAACGTGTCCAGCACCTTGCGCACCACGCTGTTGCCGGAAGCCAGCGCAATCGCGTAATGAAATTCCGTGTCCTCCGCAATTGTGCTTTCCCCTTTTGCCAGTTTCTCATCCTGCCGTTTCAGGATCTCTTCCATCTCGGCAAGCTCTTCAGGCGTCGCACGCGTTGCGGCGCGCGCCGCTAGCGATGGCTCCAGCATCTTGCGAAAGTCCAGCAATTCGCCGACCAGTTCTTCCTTGCGCTTCCGCGCGTTGGCCAGCGGATTCACCAGCGAATCCGACGAAATCTGAAGCACGACAGTGCCCGCGCCCTGCCGTGGCTCCACCATGCCCATGAGTTCCAGGCTGCGGATCGCGTCACGAATCGAGCTGCGGCTCACTCCCAGCGTTTCCGCCAGGTCCCGCTCCGAAGGGAGCTTGTCGCCCGGCTGCAGCTTTTTCAGGATCAGCCGCTCGATCTGCTTTGCTACGCCTTCGTAAACTTTGTCCCTGCGGACCGTCTCGAAATCGGTTTTCAGGTTGAGTGTCAAGCCGGGCTCCAAGTGGTCCGGTAAGTGGACCAGCGGGAGTATACACCGCCTGTCAAGACCCCGCAATATTTTTTGGATTACTTACCTGCGCCCTAAAGAACCGCTTTTGGCAGCCGCGGAACACCTCACCGGCCGCTGACAAAAAAATATCCGCTCATCGCCAGGCCGATCGCAATCACCGCATAGCGCATCTTCTGCGGATCCGCCCTCTGCGCAAAATCCGCTCCAAACCATCCGCCTGTAAGCGCTCCCGCAAGCATCACCAGGCACTGCGGCCACAGCACCGCGCCGGCCCAGATGAACGTGATCACCGCGGCCACGTTGCACGCCGCGGCCAGCAATGTTCGGATGGCGCCCATCGCCAGAACATCCCGCATTCCCAGCGCCGCCAGCATCCCAAGAATCACGAAGCCGATGCCCGCCCCAAAGTATCCGCCGTAGACCGCCAGCGGCAGCTGCAGAAGGGAACTCACCACGATCGCCTGCCACGAAAGTTGCCGCAGGTCTTCCACAACCGAAGTCCGCCCAGCCAACGCGCGGATTTGATTGCCGAACGCAAACAGCAGCGTCCCGGTTAAAAGCAGCCAGGGCACCAGGTACAAAAAAGTGTGTTGCGGAGTTCGCAGCAATAACAAAGCGCCGGCCCAGCCTCCCGCCAGGCTCGTCGCCAGCAGCGGAATCAAAAGCCGCAGCGGCGCGTCCAACCGCTTCAGGTAAACAACGGTGCTCGCCGCCAATCCGGGCCACAGCGCCACGGTGTTGGTGGCGTTCGCTTCCACCGCGGGCACGCCCGTGAACAGCAACAGAGGGAAAGAAACAAAGCTGCCCCCGCCGGCCACCGCATTCAGTGTCCCGGCGATCGCCGCGGCGAAAAACAGGAGAATGGCATTAGTAAAGTGCAAACTCCTGTTTATCAGAAAACGGGAACTCCGGGAAACGATTCTCATGCTCCTGGAGTTCACCGGCGCAACCTGGAGTTTTTGTCTCCGGAGCGATTTGTATCAATTATTGCGGGCACATTCTTTGCGCGGCTCGGAACGTAAATTTTTCTCGCCTCTATCAGTTTTTCGATTATTTGCTTGACATGAATCCATGAATGCGCTAAACGCTGACCGCCACTGGTCCGCTCATCCGACCATTCACTGGGGGGAATATGAACTCACTAAGGACGTGGAGTGTGCTTTTCACGTTGACCTTGGGTCTTGTGTGCATGGGCCCATGTGCTCAAGCCCAGGGCGAGAAATCTGCCGGCGACAGCGCACAGGCTCCTTCCGCGACGGCAAGCAAGGCGGAGGTGGACCAACTCCGCCAGGAACTCGCTGCGCAGCGCCGCACCATCGAACAACTGCGAAATTTGGTCGAGCAACTTGTCGAAGTGAAGTCGCGCCCGGCTTCGCCCGCGAACGACGGCGCCGCCCGGCTGATCAACACCACGTATCCGCTGCCGGCCTCCGCACCAGCTGTCGACGCCGAAGCAGCGCCTGCGGCGGAGCCCGTGGTGCTGTACCAAAAGCCCGCCGAGAAAAAAGATGGCGGCGCGCCCGTCAACGCGGGTTGGAACGGCGAGCATTTTTTCATCAAGTCCAACGACGGCCAGTTTCAAATTCAGCCGTACGGCTACGTGCAAACAGATTACCGCAGCTATATCGGCGACGGCTCTCCCGCCAATACTTTCTCGGTGCGCCGCGGCCGATTCGGCTTTCAGGGAAATTATGGCGACCACTACCAGTTCGGACTCCTGGTTGATGCTGCCGCTTCCACGGGCGCCATCATTCGCGATATTTACCTGAACGCGAAATACAACAACGCCCTTCAGATCCAGGCCGGCCAGTTCAAGGAACCCTTCGCGCAGGAATTGGTCGCCGGCGTCACCAACATCGATTTCGTCGAGCGCGGTTTGCAATCCGTGCTCTATCCCTCGGCCGCTTCCGCGTTTCGCAGCCCCGGCGTCACGATTCACGGCGACGTCAACGGTGGCGCATTTCAGTACTGGGCGGGTGCGTTCAACGGCAAGGGATTTGCCACTAACAACACCACCAGCGTGCCCGAGGCCGTTGGCAGAGTTCGCTTCTATCCGTGGCGCAGCAAGAAAGACAGCGTCCTGCAGGGCCTGGCATTCGGCGGCTCAATCGCCTACAGCCAGACTCGCGGTCTTTCCGGCGAACTCACTCCCGCCACGGCTTCTCCTGACGCTGCGTTTACGTTCCTGCCGCAATTCCAGGCTAACGGAAATGTCTGGCGGTATGAGGGCGAATTCACTTACCTGAAGGGCCCCTGGGCTTTCCGCGACGAATACGTTCAGGCGACCTTCGATCGCACCGGCGTCGGCACTTTGACCCTCGGCGGACTCGGCTTTGCGGATCTGCCCGTCGTTCGCTTTAAGGCTTGGAACTCCGCTGCCACCTACCTGCTCACCGGCGAACGTCGTCCGGAAAACGGTACGCCCCGCATCAAGCACCCCGTCTTTGGTCCGGAAACTCCCGGCGGCGGTGGCCGCGGTTGGGGAGCCTGGGAAGTTGCCTTCCGTTATTCTGGAATCCAGGGCAACGAACCGGGTATTTTCTTCAACAACGTCCAGACTCCACAAAACGTGCCCACCTTCAACCGGCACACCGACGAATTCAGCTTCGGCGTGAACTGGTATCTGAATTACTGGGTGCGCTTCCAGTCCAACATCAGCATCGATCGTCTGAAGGATCCAAGCACGATCGGCGCTACCCCGCAGAACTACTACGTCTTCGAACAGCGGCTGCAGTACCGCTTCTAAGGGCCGGGAGATCAGACATGCATCGGACTGGCACGGAAACTAGCAAGAATGCCCGCGGGTCGAGCGGTAGGTTCTTGCAGCAACGAACGGAGCGCCACGGCGCGGAAAAATCGAGTGGAATTCCTGGAGGAGGTTTTTCGATGAGGTCTAGACTCGCGAAGTTTATACAGCTGGTTGCCGTGTTGACCCTCGGATTTCTCTTGAACAGTTGTAGCTCGCAGCCCTTTTGCCCCACTTGCGGGACAACGGTGAATGGCGCCTACGGCGTCATCAACGTGATCCCCGTTCCGGAGCACAATCCCACCGGCGAGCCGGGCGGTCCGTTCAACTCCTTCGACATCAGCTGGTTTGATCCCATTCAGCAGAAGGTGTACACATCCGACCGCATTGGCCTGGACGTCGTTGTTACCGACGCGAAAAACAACTTCGCCGTGAACACCATTGGCGGAATCAATCAGGTGGCAAACGCGGGGAACAACTTTAGTCCCTGCTGGGGTCCGCAGTTGGACGCGGGTGATTTTCAGGGGATTCCATCTATCGTCACAGGCCTCGGAAGCGTAAATTTCACGCGCCCGGGCAACGGACTGACCCGGTTCGGTTGCAGAAACGCCCCATTCTTCGCACACTTCGGCGATGCGTTTCCCGGCTTTGGCCCGAACGGCTCCTTCGGTGGATTTCCGGGTGCGCAATGCTGTGCCTCGCGTGCCAATGGCGTTAACCCTCTCTCCGGCCCTAACGGGCTTCTTGTTACACCAGACGGAAAGACTTTATTCGTTGGAAGCGGCAGCGCTTCGCTCGTGGCTTTCGACCTCATGGCTACCCCCTTTCCCACTGTGATCGCTGACTTGGCAACGGGTGCTTCGCCCGATTTTGACGGTCCGAATGGCGTCAGCCCCTGCATCGCGTCCTGGAATGGCGGAGCTGGCAGCGCTCCCGAATGTGCCGATGACCGCGGCGACGAAATGGCCTATGGAACTGTCGGCGGTCACGACATCGTCCTCATCGCCAACGGCGATCCCGGACTCCCATTCGTCACGCTGGTCGATGTGACCGACATCGTCAACCGGACCTTTGCGCCGCCTTTCACAACGCCTGGACAGGGACATTGCCTGCCGGTGAATTACCCCGCCTATCCCACAAATGGGACTGCGGCCAACAATTACACCACCGCGAACCCTGCGGCGTGCATTCTGGGCCAAATTTATTACGATGGCGCATCACCTATCGATTCAACGGTTGCCGTCGACAGCGGCAACGGCTTCGCGTGCCCTGATCAATCCACCTTCGTCCCATCAGGCGCTTCCGGCGGGCCATTTCCTTTGGCAGCGACAGGTGGAACTCTAACCATCCCGTGCCATCACTCCGCAATCGTCGACGCCAACACTGGCTTCTTCATCACCAGCAGCGGACCGGCCGCGGCAGGCCAGCAAGGTGAAATTGCTGTTGCTGGGACGGGTGCCATTGGTTTCAATCCGCTCCACGGCACTTTCTATGTGCAAAACCTGAACTGCACTGCTTCTAATTTGCCTACCCAATCAAGCGTTGCCGTAGGTTGCATCGACGAAATCGACCCCAGAATCGGAAATCCAGCGGGGCCTGTGGTAATTAACGTGGTTCCTACTCTCAACTGCATGCCCGCTGGCATCGTCCAGGGGCCGGGCCACGACTTCTTCATCGGCTGCGGAGGCCACGATGGCGTCCAGTTCCCGCCATTACTGATCATCTTTGACGGCACCTGCACAACCAGTGCGGCTTGCCTCGCCAGCGAAATCAAGATCGATCAAAGTGGCGGCACCGACGAAGTCTGGTACAACCCCGGAGACAATCGCTACTACACCGCCGGACGCGACATGCCCAGCGGACCGGTCCTCGGAGTAGTCGATGCCGGAACGCGCCAGTGGCTGGTCAATGTCACTACCGGCTCGAATTCTCACAGCGTGACCGTGAACCAGTTCACCAATCAGATTTTTGTGCCTACCCAGGCCGGTCCCCTCTGCGGTACGCAGAGCGCCAACGGATGCATCGCCGTCTACGGCAGGCAGTAAGCGTAGAAAAAAAGTCTGGCAGGAGTTTCGGAACGCGAGCGAGACGGTCCTGAGCCTGCAATATTTGGCTCCCGACTGGCCTTGACTCGCGTTCTGCGCAACGGGTGTACAATTAAGATTGTTAGCGAGAATTCGCTTGGCGGGGTTCTGATGCCGTCGGTTATAACATCGCGTCCGCGCCGTCTGACCCGCATTCAGTGCGTGGCAGCGTGGATTTGCGCGATTTCTCTCGTCGTCGTCCTGGTAAACCGTTTTCCACGATATTCGCCCTCGGACGACACTTCCTGGGTCTCCTCTTCTTCGTCCCACATGACGGCCAAAGTCATGGCCAAAGATTTCTTCGTGCTGCAACCGCCGTCCGCCGCCCGGATTTTGCAGCCTCGCTCCGCTCCCGTGCGGGTCGAGATCTCCCAAGAGCGTCCCATGGCATCCACTGTCTTGGACAATCGTCTCTTCACGCGTCCGCCTCCGTCCGCTTGAAAGTCATCTGATCCTTCGTGAAATGTGTTTCGCTTGCGTTCATCTGCTGCATCGAAAGACATGGAGAAATCAGTCAAGAACTTGAAAGGGAAGCATTAGAGGCCCGCCTAGAGCGGTGCAAGGAGAAAGCGATGTATAGCTCTAAACAATTTTCTTACCGCAGTCATTTGGGTTCCGTCAGTCTGGCGTTCGCGGCCGCGGTGGTTTTCACTTCCGCGCCTCGCGTTTCGGCAAACAACAAGCCCACCGAAGTTCCCGCCAAAGTAATCGCGCACCTGGCGCTGAAAGACGCCCCGGGGAATGAAATGCTTTTGCAGAGCAAGGGCGACAAGCAATATCTCTACGTCCAGAAAGCGTCCAAGCAGGGCTTCACCGTGATCGATGTGACCAAGCCGGTGCTACCCACCCTCGTCAATCAAAGCGACAAGTCCGGAGACGCTGCCGCAGGCAAACTCGAAATCGTGGGTCCCGACGTCGGCCTTGCCGAACTTCCCGACAAAAATTCAAAAGGGGTCATCCGGAATTCGGACAGCCCCACCGAAACCGTCAAAATTCTCGACCTCAGCGATCCGGCGCACCCAAAGGTTCTTCAGACCTTCACCGGCGTAACCAGCATCCTCCAGGATCCCAGCCGCGGCCTGATCTATCTGGCCAACAATGACGGTCTGTGGATACTTAACCACGCCCGGCCGGGTCTCACGCCTGCGAAGAAGAAGCGTGCCTGCGGTTCCGAGGACGCCATCGCCTCCATGCCTCCGGACTGCGAATAATCATTCCGTACAATCCGGCGATAGCAGCATGAAATGAAATTTAGACGCCGCACCTGGCCGTTTTCGAATTGGCCGATTTATTCCACGGCCGGGCGCGGCAACACAATCCGCCACCTGATTATTTCACGCGCGTTTCCTGATAGTGCAGCGATTTCCACTGCCCCTCGCGCTTCACCCAGATTTCGCCCACCAGCACTTTTTCAAACGGAACCGCCGACTTCGGTGGGAATTTGATAAAAACCTCGTACCGCGCAAACGCGGCGTCCGGGCACAGCGGCGTCACTTTCAGGAACGATAGCGTGGCCTCGGCAACGGAACTCTGTTGCAATTCGCTCAGTGCTTTCCACTTATAACGCTCTCCCTGGGCGTCGGCCTCCACTCCCACATACTCTTCCGTCAAAAGGTCGCCTAATGCCTTCTGATCCTTGTCCTTGATTGCCTGCCACTCCGCCTTAATTCTTCCGTCCAGCAGATTCGTCAGATCCTGCGCGGCGGTGGCCTTCGCGGCCGGTTTATTCATGCCCTCCGGCTTCTGCGCGAACGCAAAGCCTCCCACCATCAATGCTGCGCAAACCCAGGCAAATTGTTTCCGCATCGGGCGTGTCCCCCATTTGAAGTGCGTCTCGAACCAGGCCGTCGACTCTGCCAATTCGTGTCCCTCGCTGAATCCGGAAAGCCCCGCTTCGGTAAAACCCCGCGCATCTTAACGGGTTACTCGGCCTGGCGTCAAAGCTGCAGTTAACCAATAAGTTTCGACACCAATAATCGATATTGCGAGCTCGCTCCCGGGAGAGCACGATTCTCTTCAAGCCCGTCTCACACAAAGGAGTGCAACCCGTATGACACCATCTGCGCGCAAGATGGCTTTTTGGCCTGCCCTCGTACTGGTTTTGATTTGTTTCGCCGTCGCTGCAAACTCCCAGAACCTCATCGCACTCGTGGGCAGCGGCTCCAATCTTCCCACGCCGCTCTACACCCATTGGGTCGAGGAATATAACAAGATCAGCCCCAGCGTGCAGGTTCGTTACCTCAGCACAGGCACGGTGAAGGGAATTGAGGACATTTCCCGCGGCGTCGGCGATTTCGCCGCCGGCGAAGTCCCTATGAGCGACGATCAGTTGAAGGCGGCGAAAATTCCCATCCTGCACATCCCCACGGTTCTGGTCGCCATCGTCCCGATTTATCACGTTCCCGGTGTGAAAGTTAACCTTCACTTCTCCGGCCCGGTCCTCGCGGAAATATTTCTCGGAACCATCAAGCACTGGGACGACCCACAGTTGAAGGAACTCAACCCCGGCCAGGCACTCCCTCATCTCGAAATCGCCGTTGTCCACCGTACCGAAGGCAAAGGCTCCAACTACATTTTTTCCGATTATCTTTCCAAGACTAGTTCGAAGTGGCGCAGCCAGATTGGCAAAACTCCATCGCCCGCCTGGCCCGTCGGCGTCAGCGCCAATCGCGGCGAGGACATGATGGAAAAAGTGAAGGCCACTTCCGGCTCCATCGGCTACATCGAGCTGGGATTCACGATCTCCGACAATTCCGTCGGCGTGGGCCATGTTCAAAACGGCTCTGGAAAATTCATTGCGGCCACCCAGGCAAGCATTGCCGCTGCTTACCACTCCGCCGAAAAATCCATCCCCGCGGATTTTCGCGTTTCTCTCACCAATGGCCAGGGGAACGAGACTTATCCCATCGTTAGCTTCACCTGGCTCTATGTGCCGGAAAGATCTGCGGATCAGGAGCGCTCCAAGGCGCTGGCCAATTTCCTCGAGTGGGCCTTGAGCATGGGCGAGCAAAGCGCCGAGCAGCACGGCTACACGCCTTTACCTGCCACGCTCGCCCCCAAAGTCCTTGCAAAACTGCGCGCCGTTCGCTGAACACTTTTGCCGCGTTGCGCGACCTCACTCCTGGGTGACTTGCCGCCAAAACGGGTGAAGGTATGGCTGAATTCTCTCGTAAGCAAGGGCGAGTCCTGCCTCTTGTCTTCACCCTTCCGCTGGAGGAAACTGATTCCCAGGCTCGCTCCCGCGTAGGTGAGCCGCCCTTGAGATTTTCCCCGGGAGTCGGTCATGTCATTTTTCGGATTTCGACAAGTAACGCTACCCTTCTTCTTCCTCGCGCTTCCCCTGGCTCTGCCCATCGGACGACCCGTCCTCGCCCAAACAGCTGCCTTTGGAGCCGAGGAACACCCGAATACCGAAAAGTTTGGAATCCCGGTTGGAACAATTCTACCCGCGAGGCTCAACCACGGTTTGTCTTCCAAGAGCGTGCAGCCGGGCCAAGTAGTCACCGCCCGGATCATGCAGGAAGTGCCGCTACCCAACCAGGAAAGCATCCCCGAAGGCGCGAAGGTGCTCGGCACGATTGTCTCGGTGGAGCGGGCAGGGAACGGCACCAAGGGTAAAATCACCATTCGATTCGATACTCTTTCTATCCATCAGCGGAAAATTCCCATCGTCGCCAGTTTGCGCGCTCTCGCCGGATTCATGGAAGTCCAGTCCGCGCAAACCCCTGAATTCACGCCAGGTTTCGGCACGCCCTATCTCTGGGCCACCACCCGCCAGATTGGCGGCGACGAAGTGTATGGTGTGGGCGGCCCGGTCACGAACCAGAGCAGCGAAAGGATAGGAAAAGGAGTTTACGGTGGCGTCCTGGTTCATGTCCGCGCGCAGCCGGAGTTCTGGTGCCGCGGCCCTCTAGATTCGGAAGATCGCCTTCAAGCGCTTTGGGTATTTTCTTCGGATGCCTGCGGCGTTTACGGAATCCCGGGAGTAAACATTGCCCATGCCGGCCGCACGGAACCCCTGGGAGAAATAATTTTGGTCGCCGATCAAGCGGACTTGCTGATTCGCGGCGCCAGCGGAATGTTGTTGCGCGTTGTCCGCTGAACTCCTGCCAGCGCCGGGCTCAAGCTGCGTTTGCCGCAACGCCATTCACTCGCCGCGGCTAGACCTTTAGCGCCGCGGCGCTTTGCAGTGTTTCTTCCTGTTTTGTTATCGCGGCAAGCAGCTCATAAGAGTGAAGCCGGTCCGCAAAGTCATAAGTGTTTGCAACCACGATCAATTCATCCGCTTGCGTCTCTTCCAGAAATGCATTCAATCGGGCGGCCACTCGCTCCGGCCCACCGATGATCGCCGCTCCAAATTTTGCCGCCACCATCTCCCGCTCATCGGCACTCCACTCGATTTGTTTCACAGGTGGCGGCATGGGTCCCGGCACTCCGCGAATCAAATTCAGAAACATCTGCACCGGCGTCGTCGCCAGAAACTGCGCCCGCTCGTCCGAATCCGCCACCAGAATCGGCACACCCACCATCGCATACGGCTCCTGTAAAACCTCCGATGGCCGGAAGGTCGAGCGGTAAATCTGCAGCGCCGGCAACAGCGGCTGCGGCTGAAAATGCGCGGCAAAAGCAAAAGGCAAGCCGAGCGCTCCAGCCAATCGCGCGCTGAAATCGCTGGATCCCAACAGATAAATCGGCACGCGGGTTCCTTCACCCGGATACGCGTGCACCCGCTGCGAAGCGAATCTTTCTCCCAGATACCGCCGCAACTCTTCCACCTGCTCCGGGAAATCTTCGCCTCCGCTGTGGTACGAACCGCGCAGCGCCCGCATCGCCGCCGAATCCCCGCCCGGCGCTCGCCCCAACCCCAGATCAATGCGCCCCGGGAAAAGCGATTCCAACGTGCCGAACTGTTCGGCAATCACCAGCGGCGCATGATTCGGCAGCATGATGCCGCCCGACCCCACGCGAATTTTCGACGTCCCATTCGCGATGTAGCCGATCAAGACCGAAGTCGCCGAACAAGCAACGCCTTGAATGTTATGGTGCTCCGCCAACCAGAATCGCTTGTATCCCAGGTCCTCCGCCCGCTGCGCCAGAGCAAGGGAATTGTGAAACGCCTCGGCTGGTGTCCCGCCTCGTCGCACATGTGCCAGGTCCAGAATCGAAAGTGGTGTATTTTCAAGACGCGAACGATCCGCCATGGCCCCTCTATTTCTTCCTGACAACCGCAACTTTCCTGCTCGTTATTACATCTATTGGATGCATCAACCCTCCGACTGGTATTTCGAAAGCCATTGCGTCCTAAAACCGCGTCAACACCTGATCTCTGCGCTTTCGTCAGTCAGGCGGGCTTCTTTGACGAAAGGGCTTCAATTTTCAGGTCAACCAGTTAGAATCATGAATTCCGAATTATTCTTGGCCGTTGGCCTGGTTTCCGGCCGCGGGGTTCGTTGGAAGGGGTTTGGATGAAACGCAATCCACATCTGTTTCCCAAGGAGCGGCTCACTGCTAACGCCCTCAGCTACTCCACGACGATAATTCTCAGTCTCGTTCTCCTGCTTGCAGGCTGCCAAAGGCAACAGGCGCCCCCCGGCCCCGTCATCCAATTCACAAAAATTCCTCCGGCAGCGCAGGGCGGCAGAGAAAGAGTCGACACAATAACCGGCCGCGTAACCGGCGCGCATCCCGGCCAGCAAATTGTCGTCTACGCAAGAAGCGGTCCCTGGTGGGTGCAGCCCTGGCCCGACAAACCCTTCATCCCCATTCAAGCCGACTCCACCTGGGGCACTTCCACCCATCTCGGCTTTGAATACGCCGCCATGCTGGTGGAGCCCGGCTATCACCCTCCGCCTACGATGGACACAGCTCCCACGGTCGGAGGATCGGTTGTAACGGTCTCAATCGTCAAAGGCACTGGTGAGCCGCAACTCTCGCCCGTGAAACAGCTCCGCTTCAGCGGCTACGATTGGACAGTCCGCACGGTCTCGGGCGACCGCGGCGGCCTGAATAATTTGTACGGAGCCGAAAATGCTTGGACCGACGCAAGCGGCGCCCTGCATCTCCGCATCACCAAAAAGGCTGATCGCTGGTCGTGCGCCGAGGTGGAGCTGACCCGCAGCCTCGGCTACGGTACGTACATCATCACCGTGCGCGACACCAGCAACCTGGAGCCGGCCGCTGTCCTCAGCATGAACACATTTGACGATTGGGGTGGCGACCAGCATTACCGTGAAATGGACATTGAATTCGGCCGTTGGGGCGACGCGACGAGGAAGACGAATACGCAATATGGCATTCAACCGTTCTACGTTCCCGGAAACCTCTCGCCCTTTTTTCTGCCCAAGGGCACCTTCACCCACTCCCTGCGCTGGGAATCCGGCAGCGCCAGTTTCAAAACTGTCCGCGGCGCCTCCATGCAAGCCGGCTCGCCGGTTATTTCGGAGCATGTCTTCACCTCCGGTGTGCCGTCCCCCGGCCAGGAGAAAATTCAATTCATGTTCTATGTAATCGCCAGCGAAAAAAGTCCAATGCAAAAAGAGAATGAGGTCGTGGTTGAGAAATTCGAATATCTGCCTTGAAACGCGCAGAATGTGGAGCTTTTTCCGCCGAGGCTTGATCACCGCTCTGGCACTGGCGTGCTCCGCATCCCTGGCCCATTCGCTCGATCCAAATCTCCTATTAGCCCAATACATGCGGGAGCGGTGGGGCAGCGATAAGGGATTCACTGGCGGTTCAGTTACCGCACTAGCTCAAACCCCCGACGGCTACTTGTGGATTGGAACCGAGAAAAGTCTGATTCGCTTCGATGGCTTCAACTTCCGGACTTTTTCGCAAGCCACTCCCACCACATTTCCCATCGGGCCCGTCCAGGCTCTCGCCTCCGACGCCCAGGGCAATCTTTGGATCCTTCTACAAAGCACCAAGATACTCCGTTACCACGAGGGAAAGTTCGAGCTTGGACATGAACTCGCGGAGTTCGGAATCACGTCGCTTCTAAAACGCAAAGATGGTTCGGTACTCTTTGCGTCGCTCACCTACGGTCCCTTGATCTACAACTCGGGGAAATTTGAGTTGCTCAGCTCACCCTCCCCATCGCCAAACTCGTCTCCCAGCGGCCCCGAAGTTACTACCGACGAACTTTCCAGCCGCCTCAGTTGGGCCACAGGCGTCGCGCCGCATCGCTTCGCCGAACCCAATTCCGCTGTCCTTTGCATGGCAGAAACTCCCGATGGCAAAGTCTGGCTCGGCACAAGCGACAAAGGTCTCTTCTACATGGCCGGCGGCAAAGTCGTCAATGTGCCCACCACCGGCCTTCCCGACGCCCGTATCAACTCTCTTCTCGCCTCCGGAGACAGCGAACTTTGGATCGGCACCGACAAAGGCGTTTTGCGTTGGGACGGCGCCAAAGTCAGTTCAGCGGACGTCCCCCTCGCCGTTCGCCGCCTCCGTGTTCTTTCTATGATTCGGGATCGTGACTCCAACATCTGGCTGGGCACACCCGGCGGCTTGATTCGCGTCAACTCCGGTGCAGTCGTTCTGGACGCAAGCAACTCCCAAACACCTGCCGCCGTAAGCGCGCTTCTTGAGGACCGCGAAGGGAATCTTTGGGTCGGCCGCCAATCGGGCATTGAGCGGTTGCGCGACAGCGCTTTCGTCACCTATTCCGCCGCGGGTCTCCAGTCCGAAAGCAGCGGGCCCATTTACGTGGACCAGAGCGAGCGCGTCTGGTTCGCTCCCTTCGAAGGCGGGCTTCACTGGTTGAAGGGCGAAAAAAGCGGCAGTGTACCCAACGATCGTCTCAATCAGGACGTTGTCTACTCAATCGCCGGAACAAAAGACGATTTGTGGATCGGCAGGCAGCAAAGCGGATTGACGCATCTGCATTACGCTGCCGGTTCGCTCACAACACGGACCTACACCGAAGTGGACGGCTTGGCCCAAAACAGTGTCTATGCTGTTTTTCAGAGCTCTGATGGCTCGGTTTGGGCCGGCACACTCAGCGGCGGTGTAAGTCAATTCGCGAACGGACGCTTCACAAACTACACGACAGCCGATGGCCTGGCCTCGAACTCGATAAGCTCGATTGCGCAAACTTCCGACGGCGCGATGTGGTTCGCAACGCCGAACGGCATCAGCACGCTTTCCGATGGACATTGGCGGTCGCTGGGCATCCGCGAAGGCTTGCCTTCGCAAACAGTTAATTGTCTTTTCATGGACGCCTCGAACATCCTCTGGATCGGCACCGCAAACGGCCTCGCCTATCAGATTTCAGGCCAAGTCCAGGTGCCGACCGCCGTCTCCCCCTCCTTGCACGAACAAATTCTGGGAATCGCCGAAGACGGGCTCGGATGGCTCTGGATCTCCACATCCAATCACGTTCTACGTGTGAAACGCGAAAGTCTCCTCCGCAACGCCCTCGGCGAAGCCGATGTCCGCGAGTTCGGCCTCCACGATGGTTTGCACGGCACGGAAGGAGTCAAGCGCCAGCAATCGGTCTTCGCCGATTCGCAAGGCAAAATCTGGTTTTCGATGAATCGCGGTATTTCTGTGGCGGACCCCTCGCGCGTCATTTCCGCCTCCGCTCCCGCAATCATCCACATCGAGGAAGTCACTTCCGACGGCAACCCCGTTAGCCTGGCCGGCCCGGTCCATCTCACCGGCGCGCATCGCAGACTTATATTCGCCTTCTCCGCGTTGAGCCTCTCCGTTCCCGATCGGGTCCGCTACAAGTACAAACTCGAGGGCGTTGACGAGGGCTGGAGTCTCCCCACGGCGGAGCGCGAGGTTACCTACAGCAATCTGAGTTTTGGCGATTACCGATTTCGCCTGGTAGCCAGCAACAGCACCGGCATATGGAACAGCGCGGAATCCGAAGTTTCGTTCAAAATCCAACCGGCTTACTGGCAGACCTGGTGGTTTCGCCTTTCTGGCGTGCTCTTCGTAGTTCTGGCAGTATTGTTGTTCGTTCGCCTGCGCCTGCGCGCTTTGGCTTCGCGGATGAACATGCGGTTCGAAGAGCGCCTCGCAGAACGCACTCGCATCGCCCAGGAACTCCACGATACATTGCTCCAGGGATTCATGAGCGCCTCCATGCAACTCCACGTCGCCGACGACCGCTTGCCCGAGGATTCCCCCGCAAAGCCTATGCTCGGCCGTGTCCTGCAATTGATGGGGCGCGTCATCGATGAAGGCCGCAACACCGTCCGCGGTCTTCGCTCCCCGGAAATCGTTCGCCAGAATCTCGAAGAGGAGTTTTCCCGCATCCAGAACGACCTCGCAATTTCCGCACAGAGCGAGTTTCGTGTCATTGTGGAGGGCGCGCCGCGGCAGCTGCGCCCGGTCGTTCACGACGAGATCTACTTCATCGGAAGGGAAGCTCTTGCAAACGCGTTTCGCCATTCCGGCGCGGCCGAAGTCGTCGTGGAAATCGAATACTCCTCGAGCCATCTGCGTGTTCTGGTGCGCGACGATGGCCGCGGCATGGATCCCCAGGTCGTCAGCTCCGGCCGCGATGGTCACTGGGGTTTGTCCGGAATGCGCGAGCGCGCCGAGCGCATCGGCGGAAAACTCAAGGTCCTCAGCATGCCTTCCGCCGGAACGGAAATTCATCTCTCGATCCCCGGCCGCCTCGCGTTTGAGGCGGACTTCTCCTCCCGGCGCAGCAGGTGGTTCTCCCGGTTGTACTCTCGAGATGCGGAGGAAGATAAATCTCAATCTGTCCCCGAGCAGCCCAAATGAGCGACAAAGGCAAAATCCGGGTTCTTAGTGTGGATGACCATCCCCTTTTGCGGGAAGGCATCTCCGCCGTCATTAACAGCCAGCCTGATATGGTGATGATCGCCGATGCCGCCAGCGCGCACGACGGCATTCTGCAGTTTCGCAAGCACCGCCCGGACGTCACCCTGATGGACCTGCGCCTCCCCGACATGAGCGGCGTGGACACCATTGTCGCGATCCGCGCAGAATTCCCCGACGCGCGCATCATCATGCTGACCACATTCGAAGGCGACGTCGAAATCCAGCGCGCCCTGGAAGCCGGCGCCCGCGGCTACATGCTGAAAAGCATGCCTCCCAAAGACCTGGTCGAGGGAATCCGCCAGGTGCATGCCGGAAAAAAACGCATCCCGTCGCAGTTGGCCGCCCAGCTCGCCGAGCACATGAGCGACGAAGCCCTGACCACGCGTGAAATTGAGGTTCTCCGGCAGATCGCCGAAGGCAATCGCAATCGCGACATCGGCGAAAAGCTATTCATCACCGAAGAAACTGTCAAAGTCCATATCAAGCACATAATGGAAAAGCTGGGAGCCAGCGACCGTACTCAGGCCATCGCCATCGCTATCCGCCGCGGCATTATCCATCTCTAAGCTTCCAGTACCCCGCCAGGCCTCGTACCACTAAGGCGTTATTTAAAGATACCGGAAAGTGGGGTAGCATCCCGCTGACCACGCCGATACTCTTTCCTACCGGGCCTCTCATCATCGTCGGAGGATGATGCAACTGCACAGGCTATTTTCCGCTTTTCCCGCAGGTCTCCCCGGTGTCGGACTTTTGCTCTTGCGAATGGTCGTAGGAGTAACCCTGGGCGGTCACGGGTTTCTCTGCGTGCTTTCTTCGGATCGCATGACGCTCGTCGTGTTGCTTTCCACCGGGCTCCTTCTGTTAAGCAGTGTTCTCCTGCTGCTCGGATTTCTTACACCCATCTTCAGCCTTCTTGCGGCCTTTGAGTGCCTCGCAATCGCCTGGTCCTGGTTTCCCTTTCAATTGTTGGGTCCTCCCGAATCGAAGTTGGCGCTTATCCCCATCACTGTCATCGGCGCGGCCATCGCCCTTCTCGGCCCTGGGGCTTTCTCCCTCGACGCCCGCCTTTTCGGCTGGAAGGAGATTGTAATTCCTCCCGCTTCCCGCCCGCCGCAAGAATAATCCCCGTCCTTTCAGCATCGCACCGCCCCACCCCTTTGCATTGCGGTCATAGGAGGATTTGCCAATCCACCTATCGTGGTATCCCTGACCACCCCCACAGGTGTAGCCATAAATCCTTCCATCTCGTGATGTTTTCCCTTCCTGCTTCCGGCAAAGTGACCTCGCTTCCATGCGATGTTCGAATCCGCGAACGATTTTTCGCAATTGATGAGGAGGAACCAGTCGTGGCTACACAGCAATACATTTTGGCGCACAACACCAAATTTGCAGGGATTGCCGCTCAACCATCGTCCGATTCTCAGCTCCTTTCCGCCGCAAAAAAAGGCGACAAGGCCGCCTTCGGACAGCTCTTCGAGCGCCACTCCAAGAAGATCTTCCACTCAACCCTGCGCATCACTCGGAATCGCGAGGACGCCGAAGACGCCCTCCAGGACTGCTTCCTCAGCGGTTTGCTGCATCTGAACGATTTTGACGGCAGGTCGCAGCTCTCCACATGGCTCACGCGCATAGCCATCAATGCCGCGCTCATGAAGCTGCGCCGCCATCGCTGTTCCAAGGAAGTCCCCATGGAATTCGTGGACGAGGAAGGGAAGGAGCGGCCCCGCTTCCAGCTCATTGACGGCGCCCTTAATCCCGAGGACATCTTCATCGAGCAGGAGCGCGCGAAGATTCTCCACGAGGCGCTCGGCGGGCTTCGTCCCCGCGTGCGAGCGGCCATGGAAATCTGCCAGTTGCAGGAATGCTCGGTCCGCGAAACCGCCCGCAAGCTGGGCATCTCCACCGCCGCCGCCAAAGGTCGCCTGTTTCACGCCAGGGTTGCCTTGCGCAAAGCCTGCACCCAGAAAACCAATCCGGCCTTCGCCCGGCGCCTTCGCCGCGCCGCCTGATCGAAAATCACTCTGAACGCAGAGGAGTCAGGCAGTATACAAAGGCTCGACGCGAGGATAATTGCGTCGAGCCTTCTGGCGGAGGCGCGCTAGCCATTCAGAAAGTTTGCATTTTCTCGGGTCAATGTTTGTTTCCTTCGCATCCAAGAAGAGACTCATAGGGGAGGTCCTGCTTCGACGCTGTTTCTTCCCCCGCCACTCCTGAAAGTAAACGCCCCACTTACCGTCGCCTGGGCCGATGAGGAAGGGTCTGAATGCCAAACGGCAATACCAGCATCTTGGCGAGCATTCGTTTCCACTCGAAAAGTTGGCCTGTTGTGGTCCACTCCGCGCGGACGGCCGTTGCGGTCGTAGCCTCCCTGGCTGCGGGGCGGCTATTCCGCTTGCCGGAATCATACTGGGCGCCGGTGACGACCTTGGTAATCACTCAGTCCTCGTTGGGCGCCGCGCTCGCGATTTCTCGTCAGCGCTTTGCTGGCACAGCGCTTGGAGCAGTTGTGGCCGGGTTCGTGGCCACTTACTTCGGACCTCGCATGTTCGTATTCGGCGTCAGCGTCTTCCTCCTGGGTCTGTTTTGTGCCCTGGCGCGCCTGGATCGAATTGCCTATCGCTTTGGCGGGGTCACGCTGGCGATCGTGCTGTTGATACCGCGGGCCGGGCCCCCTTGGATAATCGCGTTCCATCGCTTTGCAGAGGTGTCTATCGGAATCGCAGTGGCGCTGCTCTTTGCGACGGTGTGGCCCGAAGAAGAGAATGCCACCTCGACGAATCAATAAATTCTGTATAACTCACTTGGGAAATTCGGGTAATAATGCCCGACTAATTCGGAAAGTTCAATCGGCTCTGCAGTGCAACAAAGCGGGGATTGGTGCGCAATGGGTCGAGTTCCGGTTCCACTCTCAGAAACACCAACCCGTTCGACCGGTCGTCGTACGCCTTCTCTAGCCAGTTCATTGCTACGTCATTCTTGCCCAAACCCAGGTACACGATGGCCACATAAAACGGTGAGACATACTGCGTTTTCGAAAGCGTCTCAAGCTGCGTCAACAGTTTATTCGCAGCAGCGTGGTTTCCTGAAAGCGCCTCCGCATGGGCCATCGCCGAAATCGTCAGCGGGCTCGAATGCGACAGCTCAACTGCCTTCTGTAGTTCCTCGATCGCCAATCCGAATTGTCCTTTTTGTTCGTAGGCTTGCCCGAGCGTCAGGTGCGCCCATTCGTATGCCGGATCCATTTCCAGCGTATCGCGCAGTTGCGCGATGGAGCGGTCATACTCCCTCCCCAGATACAGCCGCCACCCAAAACTCGCGTTGATGCTGATCGAGAGCGGCTCCAGCTCGCGGGCCTTCCGGATCTGCTCAAAGCTGTCGTCGAATTTCCCCATCGCGCTCAAATACAGCGAATACCGCTGGTACGCTGTCGCGTAAGTCGGGTCCAGTTGCATCGCCTTCTTGAATCCTTGCGCGGCCCCGGCCCAGTCCCAGTCATAATTGAATTTCGCCGTGGCCAGCGATGTTTCCGCCTCCGCTAGCGTAGGATCAATCTCCAGCGCCCGAATCGCCGCAGCTTTCGCTTTTGGCGCAGCTTCCAAAGACGGAACACTTCCATAAATCGTCGCGCCAATAATTCCGTAACAATCGGCAAGCCCTGCATACGCCAGCGCATATTGGGGGTCGCGCCGCGTCGCCTCCTCAAAATACCCGATCGCCTTTTCGAATCCGTCGCCCGAACGTTTGTTCCAGTAATATCGCCCCTTCAGATAATCCTCATAAGCCTCCGGGCTCACCGACGGCTTCTGCGCCAGCCGCTCTTTATCTTCCTTCGTCAGGTTGATCCGGATCTCATCCACAATTGCCGAGGAAACCCGGTTCTGCAAAGCCAGCACATCGCCAATTGGGCTCTCATACGTATCCGCCCACAGGTGCTGGTCCGTCGAAACCTGCACCAGTTCCGCGGTGATCCGCACGCGGTTTCCCACGCGCATCACGGTTCCTTCCACCACCGCATCCACGTTCAACTCACTGGCAATCTGCGGCAGCGGCTTGTGAGTCCCTTTGTAGGCCATCGCCGTCGACCGCGATATCACTCGCAGCGAATGAATTTTCGCCAGGTTCGCGATCAAATCATCCGTCATGCCGTCGGCAAAATAATCCTGCTCTTTATCCCCGGAAAGATTCTCCAGCGGCAGCACCACCAGCGAACTGCTTCGGTTCGCCTTCCCCTTACTCGCGTTCACGTAATGCACCGTTATGCCGGAGATCAGCGCACTCCCCGCCAGCACCCCAGCAGCCAGCACCGCGATCCTCGGCAAAGAAAACCGGCGGCTAGACTGACCCGGGCCAGCATTTGTCAGCGCATCGGAATTTGCCGATCCATTCTTCCCGGCAGCGGCGGGGACTCCAGCCGTCTTTTCGGCTCCGGCTTCTACCAACGCCGGACTCTCCGGCATACTGCCCTTCAATTCCACCGGCGCAATGAATCGGTATCCCCTCCGCGGCAGAGTCTCAATGAATCGCGGGTGGTCCGAAGAATCTCCCAGCACCTCGCGCAGCCTCATCACCGCGTTGTTCAATCCGTGGTCAAAATCCACGAACGTATCACTCGGCCACAGCCGCTCGCGCAGCACTTCGCGCGACACGATTTCGCCGGGTCTCGCCACCAGCATCGCCAGAATTTGAAACGGTTGTTCGGAAAGTTTTAACCGCAGTCCGTGCTTGCGCAGCTCTCCCGCTTCCAGATCAGCTTCGAACACGCCGAAGCGCACGTTTCTTGGTGAGCGGTGATTTTGTTCCATCGTGGTTCCGGAAATGTTGGAGAGTATAGCCCCCGGCGCAGGCTCGGTCAAAGTTTACTTTTCATATCACACGCTAACTCCCTTCTTTTCATGCATCAAGCCGTGGATGCAGAAGTGTTTTCGATTGGACGCATCGTGGATTGCACTCCTTTGTGATTCCGCTCACATTCGCGCAACACCAAATCGGCCGGTCCATCCATTGCGAAGCGCTTCTGCGCGCAAGCGCTCGCCACACCAGGACCGGGTCGAGCCACAGGGGAGCGCGCCAGGGGGAATGAAATGTTCAATAGTGGTTGCAGTTCTTCTTTTGCAAAATGGATTTGTCTCTCGCTCGCTCTCGCCTTGGCGCTCTTCTCCGCCAGTCCCACCCGCGCCCAAGTCTCTGGCGCCACCCTCTCCGGCCTCGTCACCGATGAAAACGGCGGTCCAGTTCCCGATGCTGCCGTCAGCATCAAGAACGTGGGCACCGGTGCCATCCGTGACGTCGTCACCAACGCAGACGGTCTCTACTCCGCGCCCAACCTCCTCCCCGGCAGCTATGAAGTGCGGGTGACTGCCAAGGGATTCCAAACTCTTGTCCAAAAGGAGATTACCCTCACCGTTGGTGCCCAGCAGGCCCTCAACCTCACCCTCAAGGTCGGCCAGTTGACCCAGACGGTTGAAGTCAACGCGGCTCCGCCTGACATTCAAACCACCTCTTCGACGATCAGCGCGACGGTGGACTCGATGACCGTCCGCCAACTTCCTCTCAACGGTCGCGACTGGACTTCCCTCGCTACTCTCGAGCCCGGTGTGGTCAGCATTCCTAACCAAGCCACCACCTCATTTAGCGCCAACAAGGGCAACCGTGGATTTGGAAACCAACTCAGTAATGGCGGCCACCGAGCCAACGAAAACAGCTACCGCGTGAACGGCATCAGCATCAACGATTACTCGAACTCCGCGCCGGGCGGTGCGACCGGTGTTAACCTTGGCGTCGACGGAGTCCAGGAGTTTTCGGTCCTCACCAGCAATTACACCGCGGATTATGGACGGACTTCAGGGGCGGTGATCAATGCCATCACCAAATCCGGCACCGATCAACTTCACGGCACTGCCTACTTGTTCGATCGCGACAGCATCTTCGACGCGCGTAACTTCTTCGATGGCCCCAAGATCCCTACCTTCCATCGCACTCAGTTCGGCGCTTCCGGCGGCACAGCGATCATCAAGAACAAAACCTTCGTCTTCGCCAACTACGAGGGCATCCGCCAAGACTCTTCTTCTTCGGGCACGATTCATGTGCCGTCGCAGGAGGCACGCAGTGGCATGGTCTGCGTGCCCTCCGTTCCGCCGGCGCCTCCTAACCCTTGCGCTTCCCTGCAAACCGTCGCCGTGAGTCCGCAGATTGTTCCCTATCTCGCGCTATGGCCTTGCCCTTCGGCCTGCCAGAGCGCAACTTTCACCGACACCGTCGCCCTCAACTCGACCACCCCGAATCACGCCAGCGAAAACTACGTCATTACCAGGATCGACCATAGACTCACCAGCAAAGACAATCTTTCCGGCAGCTACTTTTTTGATTCCGGCCCGCAGTCTCAAACCGATCCGCTCGGCAACACCGTTCACCAGGTCTTTTCCCGGCGTCAAATGGTCAGCGCCGAAGACACTCATATCTTCAACCCCGCGTTCGTAAATACCGTCCGCGCAGGATTCAGCCGCGTGATTGGCAATATCAATACTCCCGTTTCCGGCGATGCTGTTGCCACGGATAAGGCCCTCGCGATTGCGCCGGGTGCCATCGGCCCGCCCCAGATCCCGATTTCTGGCATCACCACGGCATTCGGACTTGGTGGATTCAACAAATTCAACCATGCCTGGAATTCCATCCAACTCTACGACGACGCCTTTTTCACCCGCGGGACGCATTCCATCAAATTCGGCTTTGCCTTCGAGCGAATGCAGTACAACATTCTCGAGCAATTGAGCCCCAATGGCCGCATGAACGGTTATTCACTGGCTGCCTTTCTGACCAACGCACCTCACCAGTTGAACGCTCTTGCGCCTGGCGGTTCGTTTGAAGTTGGGTTGCGAGAGAGTCTTTTTGCCGGCTACATCCAGGACGACTGGCGCTTCCGGCCAAACCTCACATTCAACATCGGCTTGCGTTACGAAGCGACCACGCGGCCGACCGATTCGCACAACGTCCCCGGCTACACCGTGAACGGTTATACGGTTGCCACTGCTGGATTCCAGCAGATTCAGACGCTTCTCAATTGCACCCCGGGCACAACTGCTTGCGGTCCCGTCGGAACCAGCAGTCCGATCTCCAACAACCCCACAACCTTGAACTATGAACCGCGCATTGGTCTTTCCTGGGATCCTCGCAAAGACGGTAAGACTGCCGTTCGCGCCGGCTTCGGTATCTTCGATGTGCTTCCTCTTCCGTACGAATTTGGTCTCAATACCGCT
>Ga0210406_10001583_pt1 | contig 27442 bp, 25 predicted proteins | sample IncBWC30MmetaG_FD_155454 | JGI IMG/M metagenome (GOLD analysis project Ga0210406, IMG submission 155454) | Forest soil microbial communities from Barre Woods Harvard Forest LTER site, Petersham, Massachusetts, United States - Inc-BW-C-30-M | ecosystem: Environmental > Terrestrial > Soil >... | reverse complement strand
CGTGCCTTTTCCGATGGGCAATTTTTGTTTCTCCGTCACGGTCACGGTGGCGCTGGTGTCCCAGTAAACATGGAAGGGGAAGATGAACCAATAGTTGTCGTTGAGGAACCCCGGATCGATGTCTTCTTTCACGTTGGCGGGCGCGCTGTTCATCTGATTCCGGTTGTAGCTAACCTTCACCGGTTTGCCGTCCTTATCTTTGGATTCATAGGTGACTTGCCCGGTCTTGGGTTCCCAGGTCCAAGTCCGCGATAGATTCACTTTCAAGGCCGGAAGCTCCAGGTTGAACGTATAGCGGATCGCTTCAATTTGCCCGTACGAATCAAGGCCATAGGTCTTGGCAAGCTGTTCGACAATGGGTGGGCGCGTCTGTGCCCGGGAAGTGCCTACAAAGAGCAGCATCCCCAGCAACATGCAAGCGATCGTAATCAAAGGGCGCAACTTGGTCATGGATGTCCTCCTCAGTGAATGAATCGAACTTCGGTTTGGATGACGTACAAAGGTCTATGGACACGAAAATCGCATGGTGCGGTTATCTTTACCCGATCTGGTCCGTTGAGCATTATAGTGCGGCTGATCGTCAGCGAGTCAAGCAAGATGGCGCCGAGTCCGTACAGTCTGCGCGAAGGTGTGAGTTTCACAAGCCTCCCGTTCAATGACCAAGTTGCGCGACTTCTCGCTGCCACTCGCCGAACCACCCTGCAGTCCTTGGGGCCTTGGCGGGAGCGAGCCGCAATTCCCGAGCCAGCAGAATCAAGTCGTTTGCGACGTCAATGTCATAGAAGGGTTCTGTGAAGCCGGCTGAGAGTTCAAGGGCCTTCGTGCGAGTCAGCAATCCGTCGAGCGCACTCCCTGTTCCCATGCGATCGCTCTCGAACAGCGTCGGGTGAACGGCCTTGGCGCCAACCAGATAGTAGCCTCCATCGTGGGTTGGCCCGACAACCACGTCGTGCGTGGCGAGTATTTCGAATGCGCTGTCCAGAACTGACGGTGCGAGGTGTGGACTGTCGCTATTGAATGCAATCACCTGCTGCTGGCCGGCGGCCGTGAAATGTCGAAAAACAGAGTTGAGTCCTGCTGCCAGACCTTCGCCTTTTTGCGCCACGACCTGCACTCTGTTGCCTATTAGCTCCGCCAATTCGGCCTGGTCCGGCTCAGGGCACATCACCGCGACCTCCACTCTCTTCAATGACATTCCTAGCGCGAGCGTGTCCTCTAAAAGGCAGCGATACAGCGCTGTCACTGCGGCAGAAGGAAGGCTCTCCATGAGACGCGTCTTGACCATGCCGGGCTTTGGGGCTTTTGCCATAATGACTAACGTGCGGTTTGGGTGAGGAAGAGACTCAGCAGTCTGGCTCGAGGATTCCATGAGAGATTCGTCCATCGGGACTTACGCCGGTCGCGGCGTTCCCGCCCTTCGACGTCGAAAAGAATAGCCCACGATCCGGCTCAGGATGAACCACGCTGCTCCTAACGTGCCCTTCACCGTACCGCTTATTTTGGATTTTCCAATGCGCGGGTGGTAGCTCACCGGGACTTCCACGATGCGGAATCCCGCGATGGCCCCTTTCACTATCATTTCCACCGCCCAGCCGTAGGTGGTCTCTTCGAGGGCGAGGTCGCGCAGTACATCGGCGCGGCCGGCGCGGAACGGACCGAGGTCACTGACCTTCACGCCGTACAAGAGCCTGATCAGGCCGGCGGCGAGGCGATTCCCGAATGCTTGGTGCCACGGTAACGCACCGGGGTTGCTCTTGCCGCCGAGGCGCGAACCGAGCGTTATGTCAGCGCGCCCCTCGATGATCGGAGCCAGGAGCAGCGGCAACTCCGCAGGGCGATCACTGTAGTCTCCGTCGAGGAACACTACGACGTCAGGCCTGCTCGCACCAGCCAGCCCGGTCAAACAGGCGCGACCGTATCCGCGACGCGGTTCGTGGAGGACGCGGGCTCCCATCTTTGCGGCGATCTCGGGAGTCCCGTCGGTGGAATTGCTATCTACAACCAGGACCTCCGTGACCATATCGGCCGGGAGATCGGCCAGGACGAGGCCGATGGACTGCGCTTCGTTGTGTGTGGGGATCACGACCGAAACTCGCATTTGATCTTGCCTCAACTCACCACCATGGGGAGGACGGCCAGCGCCGCGCCAGCAAGGCGTCCGCGCCCCATGCTCGGCCGGCCCGCCCCACCACAAGTCCAAGCGATGCAAGCACCGGAACCAGCAGTTCCCAGATCCACGACGTCCCCAACTCAGATATCCAAAGACTGCCTAGATACAGAAACGCCACCAGCGCCACCGGGCGCGTCAGCAGACCCACAACCAGCAGGATCCCCATAGAAATCTCGGCAATCGCCTGCAGCGGAGCCGCCATCGCGGCGTGGCTCGCCATCAAACCCATAATTGCCTTCCACGCGGCCGGCGAGTGACCCGATTTTATGTAATAGTTGATCAGGCCCGCATAGCCCCCTGGACTGTAAAGACCCTTTCCCAGATTTTCGAAAAAGACCCACACCAACATTGCTCCGATCGTGACCCGAACGATCGCCAGCCCATTTGCCGCGGCCCGTTGGTTGCCCACATTTTGCATTTGGCTTGCGTCAGTCATCATCATGCACCTCGCACTTTATGGATGCCACGGCGGGAAGAAAGAGACTGCACATTCTAAGCGCTTCTTCCTCTTCTTGCTAGTGGACGCGCAAAGTTCATGTAAGTTACAGCGGGACACGGCGAGAGGCGCACCCTTAATGCGCCAGGACGAATTTGGGTGCCGCACCCTTGTGATTTTCAAGGGTGCGGGTTTTGACTTTTCCTTTTCCCTGCATCTAGGTTCTGGTTCTCCACCACCCGATCATTCAGGGAATCTACCCGGATCAACCCCGTCTCTCCCAGCGCGTAGTGTCCCCAGCTCCTCCACCGCCAATCCTTCGGATGCGCAACCAACCCCCGTTTTACGGGGTTGGCGTGCATGTATTCCAGCTTCTCCCCGAATTTCTTCTCACTCCAAACGTTGAAGTCGTAAAACCTCCGCTGCCAGAAATGCTCTTCCACCGTCCGCGCTTCGGCAAACTTCGGCCCGGCCTGGCTTTGGGAAGAGAGCCTATGCTCTTTCCCCAGCCTGCGTGAAACTTCCTGCTTCAGCACCTGCAGGGCTATGGATGGATTGCCCCCCGGTGGTTCGCTCACCAACAGGTGAACGTGCTCCGGCATCACCACGAATCCGAACAGCAGGAAATTCCGCTTGGAGCGCACCCGGTCGAGAATTTCTAGAAAGCAGTCGCGCGAGCGCACGGTTCCTAGCAGTGGCCGCCGCCAGTAACAACTGAACGTCACGAAGTGTAGATCGCCCTTGCCGTAGTAGCGTCTCAGAGGATTGCGCATCAACGTCAAAACCCGCACCCTTGAAAACCACAAGGGTGCGGCACCCGCAGGCCCGAGAAGATCGTGCGCTAGAACCGTCTCGCGTCTTACTTCTTACAACCTGCATCGGCAATCAAGACGCTTACGAGGCCCATCTTGTGCTCTTGCCCTTTCGCGTCCATGACGTACACTTCGTCGCTATCATATGGCCGATTGGAGCCGCTTACGCTGGACGCTATCTTGATTTCGGAGCCGAGACTGCAATTCAAGTACGGCGCGTCGTGAGAGCCGTTTCGGAGCGTGTACACGAATCCATTCGAGACCAACACATATTCCCAGTGGTCTCCGGCGTTTGCGGAATTGGGGGCTCGCTGGATTTGCTGGACCTGCGCGATCTGCCAAGCACGATCAGGATTGGATGCAGCTGAAGGGTACAGACCAAAGAGGAACAAGCTGGCCGCTACTAAACCGGGTACTCTCATGTTTCACCTCACTTTTCGGCATCATACGTTAAGCGCAGATGATTCGAGCTACTGCAAACGCGGACGGCCCACTCTTCACGCTCAATGCCAGCGTTAGCGGCCCCGTCGTCTACCTCGACAATTGGGCTATCGGCAATCTCGCCGAAGGCGATTCCTCGCGGCGGAGGCGGTTCCTCGACGTTATCCACTCTGGCGTTGAACTCTTGTTCTCGGTCACGAATGCGGCGGAACTGTCCGGCCCGCAAGGTCGGTCTGCAGACGCCGTTAGGGCATTCTTGGACGAGATCGGACCACGCTGGTTTCCCGCGAGGCTCGACCCAACTGAGGTCGTCAAGCGCGAACTAAAGGGCGAGCACCCGGACGCCGTGTGCATCGATGAAAACTTTCTTAAGTCCTATGTTGCGGACCGGATGAGGAACTACACACCTGGTTGCGGGAAGGTCATTGATCTCTCTGATGATTTCTTTCGCCTCGGCCCGATGATGGACCGAATGAGTTCCCAGCGGGAATCGATTTGCAGGGGTGCGGCCCAGGGCGACGAGCTTCTAAGGAGCAAGTTGAACACGGTTCGAGAAAGGTCTAAACACGACGTGCTGTGGCTGGATAAGAAATTTCCTCGAATACTTTTTGAAGCCTCGCGGCCAGCGTGTTTCGTGTACATGAACTTGTTGAGGATTATGGCTATCGAAGCCGGTTCTCTGAAGGCGGGCGACTGGATGGACTTCTGCCATGCGGTGATGGCTTGCGCGTTCGCTAGCTTCGCGACGCTGGACAAGCACTGGAAACGTCGAGTGGCGAGTCTGCCCACGCCGAACCAACTTGCGCGTGTCTACGGCCCTTCGGAACTCGACCAGATGGTGACGGACATGGAGCGGTGGCTGGCGAATCGCGCCGCGTCTTGACCAACGGCGGGTGGCACACCCTTCACGGGTAAGACGAACTTGGGTGCCGCACCCTTGCGGTTTTCAAGGGTGCGGATTTTGACTTTTCCCTTCCCATAATATTGACCATTTCCGTTACCCTTTCGCCGCAAAATCGTCCCAGTACTACACAATACTGTTGATAAATTAGCTATAATTTGAGATCGTGACGTATGTTCGCGCGGGCAGCTTTCTCCTTCCACCCTGCGCGTCCCCACACCCCAAGCCGATTTCCTTCTAAGTCTTTTCTTTCCCCTACATACGATCGCCTCGCCCGCAACTTCATTGTTTCCCCTACATACACAAAAACGTGGGGGTGCCACCCATCCAAAAATGTCGGCGCGCCGACATTTCCACGCTTTTCTTGTTCCCAAGCACTCTCTCGGTTCTCTTTCTTTTGAACTGCTTGCGCACTCTTTCATTTTCCGTATCACCCCTATCTCCCATTCCTCCAACATCTTTCCCACTCTTCACCAAAAAACCCGGGTATCCCCCTCCGGTCCAACCAATTCGGTGCACTTCCGCTCTCTCCCTCCACTCTTCAGGCCACGGAACACACGCCACGAGTCACTGGTCGCTTGCCACTGGTCGCCGGTCGCTGGCCACCTCGCCTGCCAATTTGTCGGTTGCGCCCCCACTGGCCCCTGCGGGACACTGGTACTTCTGCATCGGTTGCAAGCGAATCCGTTACGAGGTTAAGAAATGTCCAACCCCATCGGTGAACTCAATCCTCCCGTACGCCTGATGATGACCCCAGGCCCCTCCTCGATTGATCCCCGGGTCTATCGCGCGCTGGCCACCCAGCTTGTCGGCCACTTGGATCCCTGGTTTCGCACCTGCATGGACGAGACCCAGACCATGCTGCGCCAGATCTTCCAGACCGAAAACCGCGTCACGTTTCCGCTTTCCGCTTCCGGCTCGGGCGGCATCGAAGCAGCCGTGCTGAATTCGCTGGAACCCGGCGATGAAGCGATCTGCTGCGTCAATGGCACGTTTTCCGAGCGCATGTACGTGATCGCGCAGCACACGCCCGCCACCGTTCACATCGTCCAGGCGCCCTACGGAAAGCCGGTGGATCCCGAAGATGTGCGCAAGGTGGCGAAGGGACGCAAAATTAAAATGATCGGCCTCGCCCAGGGTGAGACTTCTTCCGGCGTCCTCACCGACATCGATCCGTTCCGCAAAGTAGCGGACGAATTTGGCTCGCTGCTCGTCGTCGACACCGTGGCCTCCCTCGCCGCCGTGCCTCTCCACGTGGACAAGCAGCGGATTGATATTTGCTTCAGCGGTTCGCAAAAGGCGATCAGCGCGCCCCCGGGAATGTCGCCCATCACCGTCAGCCCGCGCGCCGAAGAAGCCTTCCGGAATCGCAAGTCAAAGGTGCAGAGCTGGTATTTCGATCTTTCCACCGCGATGAATTACTGGGGCAAAGACCGCCTTTACCATCACACTCCACCGATTTCCCTGATTTATGCGCTGCGCGAGGCGATGCGTATTGTGCTCGAGGAAGGCCTCGAAGCCCGCTGGGCAAAGCACAAACTCAACCAGCAGGCACTTATTGCCGGCGTCGAAGCGCTGGGATTGAAGCTGCTGGTCGAAAATCCCAAGGACCGGTTGGTGACCGTCACTGCCGTGATGATTCCTGCCGGCGTCAACGATGCGAAGTTCCGCAACCAGCTTCTCGACGAATTCAACATCGAAATCGCCGGCGGCCTCGGCCCCCTCAAGGACAAGATCTGGCGCCTCGGCTTGATGGGCTACTGCAGCCAGAAGCCCTTCGTGCTGCAGCTCCTCGCCGCCATGGAAAAATCGCTCGTCGATCAGGGCCATCGCGTATCGCCAGGAGCTGGCGTCGGCGCCGCCCTCGGCGTCTACATCAAGGCGGAAACTCCGGCCCTCGCCGCCCACTAGGGTTGCAGTTCGCCTTCCCAGCGGGCGATGACCGCGCTGGCGAGGCAGTTGCCGATGACGTTGACCGACGTGCGCGCCATATCAATTAGCGCATCCACGCCCAGGATGATGAAGATCGGCTCAGTAGGCAGATGAAACGTCGACGCAGTGGCCAGCAGGACTACAGGGACCGCGCGAGGCACGCCGGCAATGCCTTTGCTGGTGAGCATCAGCGTGAACACCATCAAGAGCTGCTCCGGCCACGACATGTGCATCCCCGCTGTCTGCGCGACGAAGATTGAAGCCAGCGCGAGGTACAAAGTTGAACCATCCAGATTGAAGCTGTAGCCTGCAGGAATCACGAATGCCACAATTTGCCGCGGCACGCCAAACTCTTCCATTGACTCCATCGCGCGGGGCAGCGCCGCCTCCGAAGTGCTTGTTGCAAAGGCAATCGTCGCCGGTTCCGCCACAAATTTCAGGAAGCGACCGAGTGGAATGTGCGCCAGCAGGGCCACCGGCAGCAGAACCAAAAGCAGAAACGCGAGAAGTGCTCCATACGCCGTCAGCACCAGCTTCCCCAGCGGCAGCAGCACGCTGATTCCCATATGCCCCACGGTGTAAGCCATCGCCGCGCCAACCCCGATTGGCGCGTAGTACATCACGATGTTCGTGAACTTGAACATCGTTTGCGCCAGCGACTCGGCAAGCGCAAGCATTGGCTGCCGCGTTTTCTCTGGCACCAGCGTCAGAGCAATCCCGAAAAGCACCGCGAACACAGCCACCTGCAAAATCTGGTTGTCACCGACGGCCTTGGCAATGTTTTCCGGGAAAACGCGCAGCAGAAAATCGTCCCACTTCAACGCCGCCGCTGGCGCAGCAGCCTGGTCCGCCGCTGGCGCCGGCAAATGCACTCCCTCGCCCGCCCGCGTCAGGTTAATCGCGCCAATTCCCAGGAACAGCGCGATCGTGGTAATCACCTCGAAATAAATCAGGCTCTTCAGCCCGATTCTTCCCACTTTTTTCAGATTGCCGTGCCCCGCGATTCCTGTCACCAGCGTTCCCAGAATCAGCGGCGCGACGATTACCTTGATCAGCCGCAAGAAAATATCGCCCAGCACGCGGAGATGCACAGCAAATTCCGGGCGGTCGATCCCCAACTCGAATCCCACCAGCATCGCAACGAAAATCCAGTAGGTCAGCGACCGTCCTCGAACGCCCGAAATGGCGAGCAGCAGCAAGCCGCTCCAGCGCAGAACAGGGAATATTTCGTTGGGTGAAAATAGCAGCGCCAGCAGTGCCCCAACTGCGAAAAGCACCAACCCCGCCCCCAGCGAAACTGACTTTAATTTCGAGGAATCTTTAGCCAAAGTTCCAGCCCACGAAACGTTGATTTCATCGAGAGAGCGGCGACATCATAGCGTGCCACGACAGACGGAGAGAAGTTCTTTCGCAATTTGCGGCAGAAACTGCCGCGTCGGATTGCGCCGCTGTCCTAAGTGTCGTCGCGGCATTGACACGCCGCCGCAGGAATCGGACACTAAAAGCCAGCGTTTTCGCGGCATCGCTCTTTGGATGCCACAACGATTCAGGAAAAAAGAGGAACCAGTGCCTTCTCTCCCCGTGCTTGCGAATACCGGCGCCATGAACCAGTTCATCGGTGCCTTTGAAGTGACTTCGAAATTGAGCGGCCACGTCTATGATTGCCGCTTCTCTCACATCTGGAACGCCATCGCCACGCGCCACAGCGATACCATCGACGCCAAGTTTGAAGTGGATGGGGTAGGTCGCATCGTCGGCCTCGCCCATACTGCCTTCGTTGAATTTCGCGAAAAGACCGGCCGCGACCTGACCGACCGCGAAGCAAGTTTTATCGCCGCGGAATATCTTCGTGAACGCCTGGAAGAAGAGGACGAGCGCCCGCTCTACGACGTGCCGCACGAGGAAGTGCTGCGCCTGATCAAAATGATCGGCATCAAGTAATCACCTATTTCGTCTTGGGTTGCTGTTCTCTGTGCACTCTGCGCACTTCCTCTGCGCCCTCTGTGTTGAAATCTTATCTTTCTTGTGATGCTCTAATCGCCCTTCACCGGGTGCGCCGCCGTATAAGCGTCATCCTCCGCACGGAACGCCGCCAACCGCGGATGGTGCAGCCCGTCGCGTTTCACAAAATATATCGCCACCAGCATCAGCAGCGCACCAAATACCATCACGCCGGTCGCCGCCTGCAGGGCAACAAGCAGGTCGGAGGCATCCGAAATCCGGCCGATCAGCAGCGGCCCCAACGCTCCTACCATCTGCGTCACGAACATGTACACGCCTATGGCCGTGGCGTGCGCCCGCTGCGGCGTCAAATCGTGCAGCACCGCCGTAGTCGGCCCGTGATACCACGACATAAAAAAACTGGCGACAAAAAATCCCGCCAGCACTATCCACTTTTCATCCGATTGAAGCGCCAGCAGCAGGAACGGCGCCGCCACCAGGAATGCCGCGGCAATCACCAGGATGCGGCCATAAGGAAAGCGTTTCTGCAAGCGATCGGCAAAATAACCGCCCGCCAGCGCTCCCAACACCAGCGAAAGCAGCGCAATCACGGCAAGCGAAAGCGCCGCCTCTTTCAGGCTGAAATCCTTGTAGCTGGTGGCGTAGTCCACGCCCCAGGTCACAAACGAAACCGTCGAGAACGTGATGCAAGTCCCGGCAATCATCATGGCCACATAGGCCGGCACGCTCAACAAGCACTCGATAGAAACCACTTCCGACCGTGGCCGCTTTGGGGGCTCTTTCAACTTGAAAGCCGAAAGACCGGGAATAATTCCGATGGCGCCCACAATCAGAAAAGCGTATTGCCAGCCATGACGCTCTCCCATAATCCCGCCCAGCGCCAGCCCGCCCGCGCCGCCCAGCAGCATTCCCGACGCGAAAATTGCCTGCGTGAGGGCCCGATGCTCGACCGGGAACGAATCGGAAATCATCGCCTGTGCCGCTGGCGCGTAGGCCGCTTCGCCGATCCCCACCAGGCCGCGGCATACAAAAAGCACACCGAAAGTGGGCGCCAGACCGCTGCACATGGATGCGAGGCTCCAGAAGAGCACTCCGGCCGCAATGATTGTGTGTTGGCTGAAGCGGTCCGCCAGGTATCCCGACGGAATACTCGCAACCGCGAGCACGATCAGCAGCACGGTTTGCAGCGATCCCAGTTGTGAGTCCGTCACATTAAAATGTTGCCGCAGCAAAGGCAGAAGCGGATTCAGCACCTGGCGATCCGCAAAGTTGACAAAATTGATCAAAGCCAGTACAGCAAGGAGACGCACTTGCGCGGAATTGAACGGCATGAGGCGTGCCATCATGTATAAAATCAGTTCTCCTGGCGCGAGCGACCTGGCGACCGTCGGTACTTACACTTTCCCGGGGTTTCCGGGACCGAAAGGGATTATATACCGCGGATGAGTGAACCCAATCGGAACGCGACCACAAGTGACCGTTTGACCACGGTGCTCTCCTACGGTGCATTGCTGCTGCTCGGTTATCTGGTTTTTCGAATCACCGAGCCATTTCTTGTTCCACTTGCGTGGTCCGCGGTGCTGGCGATCTTCTTCTTCCCCGCATTTCTGCTCCTGAATAAGCGTGTTTCCGTTACCATGGCGGCCTTGTTGTGCACCATTGGCGTCACGCTGGTGTTGATCGTGCCGGTCCTGCTGGTGCTGTTGTTCGCGGGACGAGAAGCGGTGGAAATCACGGTGCGCATCCGCGGCCTGATTAACAGCGGTGGCGTTGTCGTGCCGGCCAGCCTTGCCGACGCCATCCGCCATCACCTGCCGCAATCCCTCCAGGACCTCGATTTCACGGGTCCCATGCAGCAAGGCATGGAGAAGGTCGCGTCCTATCTTGCCGGCAGCCTGGCCGGCATGCTCAAAAATCTATTCTCCTTTCTCGTCGAACTTTTCATCCTTTTGTTCGCGTTGTTTTTCGTGTTCCGCGACGGCGAATCGATTCTGCGCGCGCTTCGCCACTTGATTCCTTTCGAAAAATCCCTCCAGGACGAAATGCTCGCCGAATCGCGCGACCTCATTTTTGCCAGTGTTGCCGTCGCGCTGCTCATCGCTGCCATTCAGGGCGTACTGGGCGGCACGGCCTTTGCTCTCACGCGTCTTCCGGCGCCCGTTTTCATGGGCGTGCTGATCGCTTTTTTTTCGATAGTGCCCGTGGTTGGCTCGGCGCTGATCTGGGTTCCGGCAGCGCTATGGCTGGGCTTCAACGGCAGTTGGGGAAAGGCCGCGCTCGTGGTGATTATTTGCGGCGGCGTGGCGGGGTTGGCGGATAATCTGGTGCGTCCGCTTCTCCTTCGTAATCGCACCCGCTTGAACGATTTGCTGCTCTTCATCAGCATTCTCGGCGGGCTGCAAGTATTCGGGCTGCTTGGATTGGTGGCCGGCCCAATCATAGTGGCGGCGGCGTTGGGGGTTTTCCGCGTCTATATGGAGCACCGGGACGAACTGGACGGAGCGAATGCGTAACTTCTTGCTATCCGCCGGGCCTAAATTCAGGGCTTCCGGCTTCGCTGTGTGCTAGAGTACGCGCTCGAATGGCGAAAACGACCGAAATGAACATGAGCAAGCCGAAAGAACTCGGACTGGAGAAACTTCGCTGGCGGTGCGAGCTTTCTCGCATTCCGTTCGAAACCACGGCGCAGGCTCAAAAGCGCGAAGGCTTCATCGGGCAGGAGCGCGCACTGCGTGCCCTCAAAATGGGCGTGGAACTTTCCGCGCCGGGCTATAACGTCTTCGTTTGCGGCCTTGCCGGCACCAGCCGCGGCGGCACTATCGCCCAGATGATCGAAGAGCTCCATCCGGCCACCAAGCCTTCGATGGACCGCTGCTACGTCAACAATTTCAAGATTCCCGATCGCCCTCGCTTGCTGGTTCTGCCGCGGGGCTCGGCCAACACTTTCAAGAAAGACGTGCAGGCCGGAATCGATTTCCTGCGCCGCCGCATCCCGCAAGTCTTCGAAGGCGAACCGTTCCAGCGGCAGAAAGGGCGAATCGTCGAACGCTTTTCCGTGCGCGAAAAAGAATTGATGGACGATTTCACCCGCCGCATTGCCCGCGACCAGTTTGCTCTCGGCCATATGCAGGTTGGCGCCGTCGCCCTGCCGGAAATTTTCCCGGTTCTCGAAGGCCAGATGGTGCCCATCGAAGATATTTCCAAGATGGTGCACGAGGGAAAACTGGAAACCGGCGTTGCCGAAGAGATCGAGCGCAAATACGAGCAATTCCGTCAGGAGTTTACTGTCGTTTATCGCAAGACACTCACCCTCTCCCGCGAACTGGCCAGCGAGCTGAGCTACCTGGAGCAGGAAGCGGCTTCCGTCCTTGTCGACGGTGTCATTGAGGAGTTGAAAGAAAAATATCCCGGAACTGGGGTGACAGAATATCTCGAAGAGGTGCGCCACCACATCCTCGACAATCTCGGTCCGTTCAAGGAACGCGAGGGCGAAGAAGAACAAACCCCGGAGTCTCCGGAAATTCAACAGCAGAAATCGCCCGGACCGGAGCGCGACCCCTTCCGCGTCTACGGCGTCAACGTCATTCTCGCCCACAACTCCGAAGATAATTCGCCGGTCATCTTTGAGACCACGCCAAGCTACGCCAACCTCTTTGGCACGATTCAGCGTGCTTACGACTCGCGTGGCGGCTGGTCGAGCGATTTCATGGACCTTCGCGGCGGTTCGTTGCTGCGCGCCGACGGCGGCTTCCTGATCATGTACGCCATCGAAGCACTTTCCGAGCAGGGTGTCTGGCGTGCCCTGAAACGCACGCTCAACCACAACCGCCTGGAGATTCAACCGCTCGAAGTGTTCTATCCCTTCACGGCCACCGCGCTTAAACCCGAACCCGTCGAAATCAACGTGAAGGTAATCCTGATTGGCGATCGCGATCTGTACGAAGTTCTGTACGAATACGAAGAGGACTTCCAGAAAATCTTCAAGGTTCGCGTGGAATTCGATGAAGAGATGCCCATGACCGACGGTGTCATCGAGGAGTACGCTGGGCGCCTCCGATCCCTTAGCGAAAAGGAAAATCTCTTTCCTTTCGATCGCGGAGCCTTTGCGGCCATTCTCGAGTACGGCGTTCGAAGAGCCGGCCGCCGCAATAAAGTCACTGCCCGTTTTGTGGATATCGCAGACCTGGCCCGCGAAGCGCACTATGCCTCCGCTGCCGCTGGTGAAAACGTGGTGCGCGCGGCCCACGTGCGTTCCGCCATCGCGTCCAAAATGGAGCGCCACAACCTGGTGGAAACCCGTATCCGCGAAATGATTGAGGAAAAAACGTTGCTCGTGGATGTTTCCGGCGACTGCGTTGGCCAGGTCAACGGCTTGAGCGTGCTTGAAATCGGCGGCTATTCGTTCGGAAAGCCCGTCCGCATCACCGCCAGCGCAGCCCTCGGCAAGGCCGGTCTCATCAACATCGAGCGGGAATCGAATTTAAGCGGCAGGTTCCACGACAAGGGCGTGCACATCATTGCCGGCTATCTGCGTAGTTGCTTCGCCAAAGATAAGCCCCTCTCTCTAGCCGCGAGCATCTGTTTCGAACAGTCCTACTCCGGCGTTGATGGCGACAGCGCAAGCTCCACCGAAGTCTACGCGCTGCTCTCCGCACTCTCTGAACTTCCGCTTCGCCAGGACGTTGCCGTCACCGGGTCGCTCAATCAAAAAGGCGACATCCAGGCGATCGGCGGCGTGAACGAAAAAATCGAGGGCTTCTTCGACGTCTGCAGCATTCTGGGTTTGACGGGCTCGCAGGGTGTCCTTATTCCCGCCTCGAACGTCGATGACTTGATGCTTCGCGAAGACGTGCTTGACGCCGTCAGCAGCGGAAAGTTTCACATTTGGCCCGTGGCGCGCATCGAGCAGGGAATTGAGCTCCTCACCGGCCACGCTGCCGGTCACCGCAACGGCGACGGCTCCTTCGAAGACAACACCGTCTTCGGCAAAGTCGACCGCCGCCTGATTGAAATGGCCCGCATGATGAAAGAATTCGACTAGCCGCTCTTCTCTCGCTTATTCTTTCGGAGCCTGATATCCCCGGCGGTGATCCACGCGATACGCCGCGGGCGCGGATTTTCCTCCCGCACTGGATCTGTCCACCTTCACGCCAATCGAGTGAACCGCCCCGTCCGCCGCGGGCAGTGCGAACGCCAGGCTGTACTCGTGACGCACAATCTCAGCCACCTCTTTGTACGTGTCCTGAAACGCTTTGCCGTTCATCGGAAAATACGCGCGGCCTCCGGTGAGCTCCGCGATCGCCTTCAATCGCTGGTCAGCGACCGCAAATTCGTCCTGCGTCTGCTGAATCTTCACTTTGCTGCCCTGCTTGCCGTTGCGCAGCGGCCCGCTGGTGGAAACGCAGAGGATGCGCACGTCGCCCACTTGCAGCCGCGCTTGCAGCGCCGGCGATGCGGACGACGGGGATGTATCCACTCCGGTCGAAATCAGAACAATCGTTTTCTTCCCCGGAACGCGTTCCAGCCAATCCAGCACGCTGCCAAGACTGCTTGAAAGATTCAGATCGGCGAATCCCAAATTAAACCGGATGCTGCTCAGCGCCGCTTGCGCAGCTACCTTGTCGGTTGTGAAATCCAGAATTCCAAGCGGCGCGTCCGTGTATCGCGCCACCGCCACGCGATCTCCGTCGGAGAGTCCCTTCATCATCGCATCGGCGGCGAACAGGTTGGCGTCTTGCAAAAAATAAGCGGCAGGGCCGGCCTCCACCAGCAGCAGCACCTGCCCGGGCTCTTCAATCGGCGCAAACTCCGTTATGCGCTGTTCCGTGCCGTTGTCGAACACGTGAAACGCATCCCGTTTCAGGCCCTCGACAAATTTTCCCTTTTCCTCGGTCACCACCACGCCGACGTTTACTCTCGCTACATTGACCCGTATGGTCTGCCCCGGCGCAATCGACGTTTCTGGAACGCTTCCTTTCGCGCCAAACAACAATATCCAGATAACCGCGAATAGCACCGGACCAGAACCATGGCGGACGCTTTTCATCAACGCTTCAGTCCAGCCATTCGTCGAAGTGCACACCGCTCGCATCTTTCCACGAAGCTCCCGTCATGGAATGCAGATGCCGTGGAAATACCGCAGGATTTAAATTGCTTATCCAATCGTTCAGCATCTTTGTCTTCTGAGCGGCATCCGTGCTCTTGGACTCCGCGGAAGCCTTGGCCATCTGTGTCTTCCAATTCTCCTGCACCGCCGGCCAATCCAGTTTTTGCAAATCGTAATAGGAAAAGCCAATCAGTTTTTCAGGGAATTGATCCCGCGCCGCTCGTAGATTTGGGGGAAGGGAACTTGTCCCCGCCGGCCGCGCCTGTGAGAGCATCCCGCGCAGCGACTCGCTCTTGCTCGCTCCCAGCAAGAGATCGGGCGTTACGGCCAGGTGATAAAATTTCCATTGCGCCACGCCCGTCGCGCCCTGATTTCCTTGAAGCGAGATCTTCAGATACGTCACGTTTCCTTCGTTGCGTTCCGAGGTTAACCGGTCGCTCAGAATCGTGCGGATCAGCTTCAGGCTCTCCGGCTTATTCTGAATGCCGGCGAAGAAAATCCTTTTGTTCGGGTCCAGCCCCGGGCTGGTTTGCATTGTGCCAAACTCGCCAGTCGGCAGTCCCAGTGCGTCCTGCAACGACATCCCAATACGGGTTTCCGCGGCATTTTCCAGTGTCTTTGCCATTGGTGCCGTATTCGAGCCCGGCGACATGAGGACGCGCTTCAACGTGTTGTAAATCCCCAGGAGATTGATCTGCGACTCGTTGAAATACACGATCTCCGGAGTCACATACGCAAGCGAAGCGGGCTGGTTCTGCCCCGCTGACCAGATATCGAAGAGCGAACCTTCCGTGGTATCGCCCAGAATGCCGCCCTGCAGCCGCGTCCGCGCGCCATCCAGCGAAATATGCCCTGCAAACAGGTGCAGCGAATCCAGCTTCAGGTTGCTCCACATCGCTTTCAATTCCGGCGCCGAAGCGCTGGAATCTCCTGCCATGTCCTTGATTTGCGGCACCCGCAAAAAGAATTCCAGTAGTCCTCCCGAGAGCAGCGGTTTCGCTTCCTTGTACGCCTCCGAATCCGCCAGCGAACTCCCAGCCCACTTTCCCCCCAGCCGGTTCAGGACTTCTTCAAAAATGCTTTCCTCGCCGGCCGCCACCATGTACTTTCCGGTTTCCGCCCAATACGTTGTGCCAGATTTCTTTTCAATCTTCAGCGCTTTCACGCCGGCAATGGTGACTTCCGAAAGTTTGGGAATCTCTTTGTCGCCTGACCTCATGCGCAAGACGGTCTTCGAAAGCAGCTCTTCCTTGCCCGTCCGGTCGTAAACAAAAAACATTCCATTCCAGGCTGGCGCGGTTGCTTTGCTCGTGGCGGCCTTTGCAGCCGGCTCGCGCCGCGGCAAATAGCCCATCGTGAACGGATTGTCGAGAAGCGTCGCAATCTGTGTCAGCTCTTCTCGCGTCACCCCGGGTTTTTCCTTTTGCTTGTTCGCATCATTCATGATCGCGTCCACCATGGCAGCTCGCACCGGCGCCAGGTCGGGATCATCCCATAGGCTAAGCAGCCCATTGTTTTTGCGCACGTCACCAACCGGAGAGCCATGCCACACCAGATAGAAACTCGTGCGCGCCGGCAATTGTGCGGCTTCAAGGGGAGACTGGCCCGCTGTTCGTCCTGGCAGTGCGAACGCAATAAACGCGAACAGGAGCAGCAAGGGAGACAATCGGCGCAGGCCCATAGGAAGGAACTCCTCATGCAAACGGATTGAGAGCTACTCAAAATCGTAGCTCCGCGCCCAGAAACACCAAAGCCCTGTCCCGGCCTGAGTTTCCAGAAGTGAGGTCTCAGTGCGCAGAACAGGGCTCCGAGTTCGAATTAGGCCTGTGATTCAGCCGCCGAGGAAGTCCAAGGCCAGGCAAAATTCGTCAGGGTTTCGCAGGCTGCGCAGCCGCGGGAGCGGCGGCGGGCGCGCTACTGGCATCCTTCGGCGTGGACAGATAGCCGGTGATCTGATTCTTGCCGACGTCAAACACCACAAGTTCATACGGGGCCGTGCGCGCGCTGCCCTTGACATAAAACTGCACCGGTTCGCCCGCCGTTTTGTCCCTCTTTTCGATGGCTTTGTCGTCCACCAGCACGGTCATGGTGTACCTGGATTTCTTCGGGTCCGTCTTGTTCACCGACATCTGCACGGGGCCCACTCGTTGCGGAGTCTTGGCTTTTTGCACCGTGAATTCGTAGTAGTTCCGGTCGCCGCGCCGCTTCAGCTCCTCCAGATCGTCATGGTTGTGCGCAATCAATCCGCTCATCACGCCCATGTCGCCGGTGGCGCGATCCAGCTTGGACTTGGTCGCTTCCAGATCTGAACGCGTGGATTCAATGTCCTTCTTCGCGCCTGTGACGTCCGTCGCCACGGCCCCGATTTGCGCGGCGCTTTCCTTCTGCGCTTGCGCGATCTCTTGGGACAGCTTGGCATCGGAAGCTGTCTGCTGCTTGCGGATCGCCTCCGCCCGGCTTCGAGCATCCGCGAGTTCCGCCTGGGTCATCCCGATCTTTTGCGATGTGACGTCCATCCGCCCTTTCAACTCGGCCAGCCGCGTGTTGGCTGCATCGAGCTGCGCGGTCAGAATTTTGTTCTGATCCTGGGCTTTGGTCACCTCCTGCTGCAGGCGCGTTTGCGCCGAATAACCCGCATAGGCCATCGCCGCCACCGCAGCAATCACCACTGCAAACAGGATGGTGATCCACCTTGGTGTTCCGCCGCCCTCATAGTGGTAGGACTCCTGCGGGCTCGGAACATTTGGAGAAATGCTCATTCTTCCTCCTCGGAAAATTTCAAATGACGCGGAATTCGCTCTTTGGGATTATCCAACGAGATTCCGTCTAAGTCTAATGCCCTTCACCTGGAGTTAGCCACTTTTTTGGCGCTCGCCGCACCCCGGCGTTCCGGCCACCGCGCAAATATGGAAGTGTTCAGTCCGCCGCGCGGGGTAAATTCACCCTTCACCACGCACCATTCCGGCTTGGTGGCTTCGACGATATCGTGAAGCATTTTGTTTACTGCATTTTCGTAAAAAATGCCCAGATTGCGGTAAGCCAGCAGATACATCTTGAGGGACTTCAACTCGATACAAGCCTTCCGTGGCTCGTACTGGATGGTGATCGTCCCGTAATCGGGAAGCCCGGTCTTCGGGCACACCGAGGAGTATTCAGGAAACCGCGTCGTAATCACGTAACCCGGATATTGATTCGGCCAGGTTTCCAGTTGCGGCAGTTTTGCGGCAATCCCTGCGTGGGCGTGTTCATCGGTATAATTCGGCATAGCATCCTCTGAAACTATTGTACTCGGTAAGTTGGTACGTTTGACTCTTGCCACCCTCGGGCATCTGTCCTATCCTTTGGGCAAATTGGAGGGGAATCCACCTACCAGATGAACTGTCCCATCTGCAAGCAGGATGGTGCGCGTCGCTCGCGCCGCCAAACGGCCGCGGATTATATTCTGAGCGCGATTGGCGTTTACCCCTGGCGTTGCCAGAGTTGCAGATCTCGTTTCCACGCCCGGTTGATGCCTTTACGCGGTTCGCTCCACGCCCACTGTCCGATTTGCGGGAATCTTGCCCTGAAACGCATTTCACCCCAACATGTGGATTCCGTGTTCGGAGTTCTCTGGCGAAATCTGCGCATTCCCGCGTTCCGCTGCGAACCCTGCCGGCACAAGTATTTCTCCATTTTGCCCTTGCAACAGCCAGCGAAGAACGAGGTTGGGCTCTCTTCCCGCGCTTGATCCCGGATCCGATTCACCTTAACCGTAATCCGCGCTATAGGGCACAGTCGACCGATTTCCCCTGCCGGATCAGCCCTCGTTCATTTGTTATCACGGCGTACCCGCATTTCGGGTCGGTCACATCCTCAAGAAGCAGGTCGTAAGCCTTGTCTCCGTTTGAAAGATGCAGCCGTAGCCGCCAGCCCGGCACGATCTCCGCTCCGCTGCCATACAACGCGTGCGCTACCGCCGGAAAGTCGGCCGGCGCCCATTTGGTCCCGCTGGAGGAGAAATCGCCGATCCCCACCAACGTGTCCCAGTTTGCGTAGACGTCGTGCTTCTTGCGGTAGTCCGCTTCCGCCGCATTGATCGCCTTCACAAGATTCTGCGCAAAACTTCGCCGTTCGCGCTCCCGGTCGGCCACAACCGGGGATCCCTTCTGCGCGCCGCCCTCTGCCTGGCAACTCAATATCAGGATCAGCAACAACGCGGCTCTTTGCATTTTTCCACTCATCGCTTTTCCTCTCCCGGTTTTTGCGCGGGGAAAACGAACAGCGCCTAGTGTAAACGACGGCGCCCGGTTTCACTCAAACACCTGCCCCCTGCAATTTCCGGTTTGCCCGTAAACCGTCCACAATCGATGCCAAGCGCGCACATCACTTCCTACAAGCCGACTTCTCGTTACTAATAGCGTTTTCGCCGGACGGTTGCCAAATCCCGGTTGGGTTATGCTACGGCCATCTCAGAAAGCGAATCGCATAACAAGGACTGTATAGTCCCTCTCCCCTGCCCGAAACGGCTTCTCGCCAACTGCGCGAAAGCCAATGCGGGAATAGAAGTCTATAGCGTTTTGATTTGCCTTCTCGACTTTGAGAAATAGTCCAGAGACCCCGTTTTTACGCGCGGTCGCCAAAACCTCATTCATCAGCGAGTGTCCCAGACCGTTTCGATGGAAGCGGTACAATACATACAATCGCCGAATTTCCATCTCTACGCAGAAACCATTATTTTGTGAAGTGAGGGCCACTGCATAGCCGACGGCTGAACGTCCCACTGATGTCTCCGCTACCCAGATTTTAGCGATGTCACTTTGCAGCCAAGTCCTGTAACTTTCGGCAGAATGCTCTGTTTCTACGTGGGCCAAAATGTCAGCCGCTTCAGCGGTGCCTGCATAAGTTTCTAGAAAAGTCGCTGTACCAAGCAGCGAAAGAGCTGTTTCATCACCAATTTGACACTGCCGTATTATGAACTCCAAAGTCGAGACGTCCATAGTTTTGCAAAATCAGACGGGCTAGAAGTTATTTGGGAAACCCTCGCTTTATGGCCCTGGTGACACGAACACGGCACCCATTTGTTTACTCCCAGAGAGGAATAAGGACGTTGCAATCTGAGACCGTCGCAGCTTTATTACTGCCGACGGATTTTCGTGCAGAGCCAAAAATAGATTGCATGCTTGCTCTCGTTCTGCTGCCGACTATCAGCCAGTTGGTGCGGGTAGCGCTGGAGCAATATCGGGTATGGGTTGGCCTTTCTCTCTGTTCGGAAGTGTCCAAGGTTCATCTCCGTCTACCGTCCTCTATCATTGCAACCCATCGAATCCTGCTCCAAGAGCTTTGAAAACGGCGACTATTGCAGTCGCGGTTTCCGCGCGACTTTCAACGAGTAGATCTTCGGCTTCGAACTGGGCGTGTTCCGCGTCGAGAACTTCTGAGAACGTACCTATGCCGCGGCTGAAGCGGATTGTGGCCGAGTCTGCGGCATTCTTGCTGGCCTGCGCCGCTTGTGCGAGTCGCGCACATTGTGATCGCGCCTGATCGAAGGACATGAGCGTAATCTCTGTTTCCGCAACAGCTTGCAACACTGTCTGGCTATAGCTCGCCAAGACCTGTTCGTCCAGAGAATCGCTTGAGAGAATATGGGCCTTTACTCGGTTCAGGCGGAATTGCGGCCAGGAAATCATAGGCACAATGGAAGTCGTGAATCGGCGTGACCATTGCACTTCGTCAAATGGCATCGCTCCTGGGTGAGTGTTTCCGGAAAGAACTACTCTTGGAAACAGATCTTCGATAGAAATGCCGGCTCTGGATGCGGGGCCCACCAGACGCCTTTCGACGGCGGCGATGTCCGGCCGGCTGCGCAACAGTTGTTCAGGAGAGCGCACATCGATCGGTTGAGGTAGCACAGAAAGCTGGCCCGAATGGCTTAACTCTTCCGCAAGTGTGCTCGGAGAGCGGCCGACCAACACTGCCAGGCAATCCAGCGCAACGGCCCGCTCGGCCTTCATCCTGAGACTCGCCGTGCGAGTGTAAGCGAGTAGCACGCGGGAATGTTCGGTCTCAAATACCGTGCCTTTTCCCGCAGATCGACGCCCCTCAGCGATTTTCAAAATGCGTGCCAGGGTTTGCTCGCGTCTTTCCGCAACGTTCCATCGGCCCAGTGACGCTTGAAACTCAAAGTAGTTTCTTGCAATCTCCCCCTCAACACTCACCTGAATCGCACGGAGATCGTAAACCCTGGTTCCGTAAACTGCGTCCGCAACCTCGGTGGAGTTTCGATGCGCGGAAAAGAAATTGATCTCCCAAAGTGAGTCAAAACCCGGATCGAATAGGTCTCCTTCCAGAGGATTGGACCGAGCACCCTCTCGCCGGGCTGTGATGAGTTCCAATTCTGCGATGTGTGTCGGATTTGTGGTCAAGGGAAATGGACTCAATTCATAGCCCCGATGCATGGCCCTGGCTTCTCTGATTCTGAAAGCGAGGATCGCAGGGTCCTTAGTGGACGAGATTGCCTCCGCCATAAGTCGATCGAGCAGTGGGTCTTCAAACTGCCGCAAGAACTGCGGTACACCGTGGCGAAGACCGTGAATCTCCGTAGGTGCATTTTGGGAAGCTTTGGCAGGCAAGCTTGGGTGTGCGGAAGGCGGCACGCCCGCACACCCGAGCTGAATCGTTACCAGAAACAAAAACAGCTTGAATTTCAGTCGCATGGTTTGCACTTCTCCCGAGCGTATTTCCGGTTGAGCGTTTCTTCTTAGTCCGTCCGATGCGACACCGACGATGTCTCTAATCTGTGTTCGTTCCGCAACACCTCTGCGGCGCGCTCGCCGATGATGATGCAGGGAGCCATGGTATTGCCGGTGGTCACGCGCGGCATGATCGAGCCGTCCGCGATGCGAAGGTTTTCGATTCCATAGACCTTAAGTTGGCCGTCTACGACCGACATCGAATCGCGTCCCATTTTTGCGGTACACGTTTGATGGAAGTAAGTAGCGGTTGCATCGCGGACGAAGTCTTCTAGTGCGGCTCCTCTCAGGTTGCCCGGCATAACTTCGCGTTTTGTGAAGGGTCGAAGCGCAGCCGCATTGCCAATTTCGCGGCAAAGTTCCACGCACGCTATTGCGGCCTTCATGTCTTCTGGGTGGGACAGCGTATTGGCCTCGATATGTATAGGGTGGTCAGGGTTGGGTCCTGTCAAGCGGATCTGACCTCGGCTTTTTGGCCGCACGACACCCCCAAACAATGTCCAAGAAGCCGCTGGTGGATTGAACTTGGCGGCTGTTTCGGCAGTGGAGAACGGTAGTTCACCCTGGCATGTCTGCAAATCCGGAGTGTCGAGACCAGGATTGCTCTTCCAGAAGAACGTTGCCTCACCTCCGGTGTTGCGGGGAGCGAGCGGTTGCTGATACTCCCAGACACAGCCAATACCAAAATGATCCTGAAAGTTCTGCCCCACCCCTGGAAGGTGCTGGACGACCGGTATGCCCAGGCGTTGCAGCTCAGCCTGATCGCCAATGCCAGAAAGCATCAACACCTTTGGCGTGTGCATCGCGCCCAGCGCCAGAACAACCTCGAGTCCAGCCGTGATGCGTTGGATTTTTCCCTCAAAAGCGATCTCCACACCGGTGGCTCGCTTTCCCTCTAAGGTAAGCCTGGTAACCAATGCGTCCGTGAGCACGGTCAGGTTTGGCCGGTCCATGTAGGGGAAGGCATACGTTCGAAAGACGGATAGGCGCTTTCCATCGCGTGCGCGCAAATCGACGATCGAGGCTCCGCCATCGCCTTCCATCAGACGGCCATTGTTGCTATCGAAGGTCGGCATCCCAATGGAACGCGCTCCTTCCACCATGGCCGGAGCTATTGGATTCGGGTCAGGCGCGGACTGCACAAAAACCAGCCCGCCGGTGCCGCGGCGCGTGGGATCGGGTGCGCCCTGCCAGTCTTCAATGCGGCGATAGATATTGAGTACCGACTCATAGTTCCATGCCGGATCGCCGGACTCGGATGCGAAGAAATCCCAATCGTTCCTATGTCCGCGTGCCCAAAACATTACATTGATGCTCGATCCTCCGCCGAGCACCTTGCCCATATTTAGCGGTATGGAACGTCCTTTGAGGTGCGGATTGGGCTGGGCCACAAAGTTCCAGTCGCGCTCGGTCCCGAGGTTTTCAAACCACCGAGCCGATTCCGTCACGCTTGGTACATCGTCGCTGCCGCCTGCTTCGAGCAAGAGCACGCTGACCTCGGGATTTTCGGCCAGACGGCGCGCAACTACCGAGCCGGAGGAACCTGACCCGCAGACGATGAAGTGGTATTGTGACTTTAGACCCGACCTGAGCTTCCGCTGATTCACGCGAACGCGCTCCGCGAAATCTACCGCTGAATGTTTTTCATTTTTCGAATTCATCTCAGTCATCCCTCCCGGTGACTCGCTCAGTAGACTGCATAGCGCATGTGGAATCGCGTCTGTATGTGCTCGACTGGGTAGAATCGTGCTCAATCCTTCATCACAAGGTAGGAATCCAGGGGATCAGACGTCCATTGCAGGCGTTCCTGAGGAGACAGCGATGAGACCTCGACTGCGATCGAGGGCGAAGACCGAGATGAGGATTGGAGTCTAACTGCTAGTTACACGTGCGTATGAGGATTAGTCACGATAACGGCGGAAACGGTGGGAACAAAGAGTCGGCGCATTATGGGACCGGATTTCTCGCTCTGATGTGGCTCGGTGGTGCTGAGATTCCAGGCGATAGTCTGTAGGGCTGACTCCGCAAACATGACGGAAGACGCGCGCAAAATGCTGCTGCGTTTTGAAGCCACAAGCCACGGCTACATCCACTACTCGTGCATCGTCCGAACGTAACATTGTCATCGCGCGCTCTATTCTTTGGCGCAGAACAAACTGGTGCGGACTTTCGCCCGTCGACTTACGAAACATCCTTGCAAAATGAGCCCTGCTCAACTCCACCGATTGCGCCATCTCGCGAAGGGTCAACTCGTCTTCCATCTTCGCGTCTACGAACTCTTTGATCCTTCGCAAGCGTGCGGAACCTAGCCCGCCTCGGTGGGTCTGCACAGAACGGTGCCGCACTGCATAACCGTCGACCAGCGCCACGGCAAGAGCCTGCTCGACAGAATCTAGAAACAGTCTCCCGCTCGGAAACCCCGCAATCCTTTCCGCATTCACCGCCTCAACCAACGCCCGCAATCGCGCGTCAACCAGGTGATCCGTTCTGCGCAACTCAACCTCACCGCTTGTTCCATCAGCGACCTCGGTTAGTGCGGCTTCCGAAATGCCGACGGACAAATAGTGCAAGTCGTCGGTTCGAAACCATTTCTCAAAGTGACGAGGAACCAGGCTCATTTCGCCCGCCCCGAATGTAAATCTTGTCATCTCCGAACGGCGCAACCCCCATTCAGCAGAACCAGGCCGCAACGCCATGGTGAGAACCGGCTGATACTTAACCCACATGCGCGGCTCTATGACTGGCTCAGGTACATTGACTTCAACTCTCATTGGCCTCATTCCTCGCTTCGTTTGATGCTTGTCGTTAAACGGAGGTGACTGCTTTACCTTTGAGGAATCTGGTGTCGCCTTCGATGCCTTGTTGGCGCTGCTAAACCGGATGCGGAGGGGAACGGAAATGAACCGGAGTCCTTCATCGCGTAATAGCCGGAAAAATTAGTACCGACAAACGCGCAAATCTCCACAAGCCGGCGTGGACTCCCAGGTGGTCGGCGAGTCGGAAACTGACCCGCTTTTGCCCCTTGAGGCGGCCTCATCGGCGTTGTGCTGTGCAGCGAGCCTTTTGCTGGGGTATGATGCCTTTCCCAATCCTGCTATTCCACCCGGCAGGTACACGGACGGAGGTAGCCATGGACGCAACTGCTCCCTCTCAGGAAGCCGCCCGAGTCGCGGCCCTGGATCGCTACGCGATTCTCGATACCGAACCTGAGCAAACCTTCGATGACCTGGTCATCCTTGCGGCCTACATCTGCAAAACCCCGATTGCCATGCTCTCCCTCGTGGACGAACATCGGCAATGGTTCAAATCCAGAGTCGGCGTGCAGATCCGGGAAACCCCCAAAGAAACTTCCTTTTGCGCACATGCCATCCAACAGGAGGATCTCTTCATCGTCCCCGACACCCTGAAAGATCCCCGCTTCAAAGACAATCCGATGGTCCTGGGTGAGCCCCATATCCGCTTTTATACCGGGGCCCCCATCGTCAATGAAGATGGTTTTGCGCTGGGTACTTTATGCGTGATCGACCGCCAGCCGCGCGAACTGGACTCCGAGCAGAAAGAAGCGTTGTGGGCGCTGAGCCGGCTGGCGCTTGGTCAAATGGAACTGCGCCAGAATTTGCAGCTACTCAAGGAAGCCCTCAACGACCGCACGCGCGAAGAGCACGCACGGGAAAAAGAATTGAAGCGCCTCGAAGAAAAACTCGTCCGCGTGCTGGGCCTGAACATTTAGGCGCGATCCGCGACGGTTCCCGGTAGAGCAGCAACTCGCTGGTTGACGGACCAGCCAGCAGCGCGACGACTGGGACCACTCCCCTCAATTGTCTTCTGGCCATTGCAGGTACAATTCCGAATGTGGCCATCCGATTTTTCTGTGACTTGAGTCACATGGTCGCTTAATCTTTATATGCCAGCCTGGCCGGGCTGCCACAGCCCCACGGAGAACACTAAATTGAAGAGAGTAAGCCTCTTGCTGATATTTGCCTGCCTCTGGACCGCCGGCGCGCACGCCAAACAGCCGGCCAAGGCTCCTGTTAAGAAAACCTGTGACTCGGAAATTGTCCTCAAGTTGAGTTCCGCCACGACGTCCCAGGGCAGCCTTCTTCTCGCCGAAATTGCCGGCGCCAAACCTTCCCAGGAATTCTCGGCCGAATGGGATGGCCGCCTAATCCCTCTATGGCGTGAAAACCCCGCCTCCCCCACGCTTCACGCACTTCTCGGCGTGGATCTCGAAAAGCCGCCCGGCCGTTACGAGTGGAAACTTAGCTGGTCCACCGCAGATGGCAAACCCCTTGCCTGCAGCCTGCCCATTACCGTGCGCGCCGGAAAATTTCCCACGGAACATTTGACGGTTGAAAAGCAGTTCGTCCAGCCGGACCCGGAGCAGCAGAAACGCGCCGAGGAAGACCAGAAAAAAATGAGAGCAATCTACGACACAGTCACGCCGGAGGTGTTGTGGAAAGGGAAGTTCGTTATGCCGTTGAAAGGCGTCACCACCGGAGGGAATTTCGGCCGCCGCCGCGTCCTGAACGGCGAGGCTCGTTCGCCGCACGCTGGTGTTGATTTCCCGGCGGCGGCCGGCACACCCGTCTATGCGGCGCAATCCGGCAAAGTCGTGCTCGCCGAGAATCTCTATTATTCCGGGAACACTGTGGTGATCGATCATGGCTTTGGCATCTATACGCTCTACGCGCACCTCTCGGAAATCAACGTGCATGCCGGCGAGCCCGTCGAAACGTCCGCTGAGATCGGCAAAGTCGGCGCCACAGGGCGCGTCACGGGGCCGCATCTCCACTGGGGGCTTACCATTGACCACGCCCGGGTCAATGCCCTGCAAATCGTCCAACGCCAACCTTAAGTTAGTCAGCCGCTCACTTCAGATAGGTCCGCACTATCTCCACCAGATCTTCAGCGGCTTCCGCCGAGGATTTAGTTTTACGGGGCATGTGGTTGCGGATGTGATCTTCCATCAACTCGCCCATCAGGCCGTTGATCGCTCCGCGCGCCGCTGCCAAACGCTGGAGCACATCCGCGCAATGCGCATCTTCTTCCAGCCCGCGCAGCACGGATTCCAGTTGCCCGATGATTTTCTTGGTGCGTGAAACAAGCTCTAGTTTTTCTTTTAAGAGGTGTGACATTTTCAGTTGACTACCCTATGGGGGTATGGTATCAAGGTAAGTTACCGGATGCAAGCAATCTTCGGCAACGAGACTATTGTGGCCCGCTCACCGGAAGTCCGCGTGAGCGCATCCGGAAAGTGAGCCACAACATGTTACAGGCCGTTCATAAAAATTACCACGCCGGTGAGGCATCCTCATTGTATTGTGTTTGGACCACACGCGATGGGACTCCGGGCTCACCGCTGATCGCTGTCTGGATCGATCCTTCCATGCGAGCCTTTGAGGGGGAATCCCCATCGACCGCCCAATCGGACTCCGAAGAAGTATGCTCTGATGAGCCTGGGAGTTGCGGCTTGAAGGGCCCGACCGTGCGGCGGCAAAGCGCAAAGGAATTGGAATCTTTCTCAAGGTGAAGAATCATCCGAAAATCGGGTGGCAGAGTACTATCCGGAGCATTCCGTTTCCCGGGCTGCTCCTCCTGCTTTCACTCTCGATCCAATTCCCTGTACTTGCTCAGGAAACCGGAACTCTCGCGAATGACTCGACGGTTTCCACCGACACTCCCGTCCCGCTGCCCGATGATCCGGCGCTGGTCATGTTTCCTCATGCCGAGTGGGACCGCCTCTGGCTTTCCGGCCAGGCCAATTTTATTTCCCAGTGGCATCCCGCGTTTCACTCGCCCTATCAGGGGAAAAACAGCCTTACTCCCGAACCTCAGGACGCCACCTCGCGCGTCCTCACGCTTTATACCGGCTTGCGCGTGACGAAAACGACGGAGTTCCTCTGTGATGTTCAGGAGGCAGGAGGCCATGGTCTTAGCGAGGCTCTCGGCGTCGC
>Ga0210406_10001582_pt1 | contig 27448 bp, 27 predicted proteins | sample IncBWC30MmetaG_FD_155454 | JGI IMG/M metagenome (GOLD analysis project Ga0210406, IMG submission 155454) | Forest soil microbial communities from Barre Woods Harvard Forest LTER site, Petersham, Massachusetts, United States - Inc-BW-C-30-M | ecosystem: Environmental > Terrestrial > Soil >... | reverse complement strand
CTCCTTCGCGGTAGTTCGTGCAAAACCGCTGTCGCAATGGAAAGGTCTGGCTTCTGCGCAGTCGGCGCTCGGTGCCATGAATACGCTCTTTCTCGCCCGCCGCGGCGTCGAGGGGCCACTGCGGGTAATCGAGGGCTCGTTGGGTATTGACCATCTTCTCGGGATGAAAATCGACATCGACTGGGAGCGTCAGGGGTACGAAGGTGTCCTGGAGAGCACCATCAAAAAGTACAACGCAATGATCCACACCCAGTCCGCGGTTCACTGCATGGTCGAACTCGTCAAGCAGAACAAAATCGAGCCCGGCAAAGTGCTCTCGATTGAGGCAGAGGTGTTCCAACTCTGCTTCGACTTTGCCGGCGGCGGCCTCTACGGCATCGATAAAGTCGTCCAGACGAAGGAGCAGGCGGATCACAACCTGCCCTATCTGCTGGCCGTGGCCCTCCTGGACGGCGATGTGATGCCTGCGCAATTCAAGCCGGAGCGAATCATCAAGCCGGATGTGCAGCGGTTACTGAAGAAGGTGTCTGTTCGGCCGAACCACGAATACACCGAAGTCTATCCCGGCAAGATGCCCGCCAAGATCACCATCCGTCTACAGGACGGGAATGTAATCGAACACGAGGTTCAAGACTATCCCGGCCTCGCTTCCCATCCATTCACGTGGGACGACTCGGTCGGAAAGTTCGACAGTCTGGTCGCCCACCGCATCGACGAGGGGCTCAGCGGCGAAATCAAGGATGCCGTACGTTCGCTCGAAAGCATCCAGGTCAAGGACCTGATGAAGCTGCTTGGCTCGGTCAAGACAGAATCGGCGGGCGCCACGCCCAATCACAGCCCCCAAGACAATGGCCGATTTCAAGCGCGGAATGCTTCATCTACCGCCGATACCACACGCTCAATCTAAAGGAGAAACGCAATGGCTACTACACGCGACTCGCGCGCTCAGTCCAAAGGTGAAACCCACGTGCCCACTACACCCGATTACGTTAGCAAAGTCTTCAAGGGACTAGAGAACGGCGACGGCGCAGCGTTCTTCGAACACGTTGCTGATGACGTCGACTGGATCGTAATGGGTACTCACCCCCTGGCGGGTCACTACCGCAGCAAGAAGGCATTCATTGCGGGCACATTCGACAAGCTCGCTCAAGTCCTTCCACAGGGAGCGCAGCTCCAGGTGGAATACCTGATCGTCAAAGACGATCAAGCGGTGGTCGAGCTCCATTCACTGGCCACGGCCAAGAACGGTATGCGGTTCGATAACCGTTACTGCTGGGTCGTGTATTTTCAGAACGGCGTAATCGTGCGCATACGCGCCTACCTTGATTCGGCCATGGTGACGCGTTTGTTCGATGAGAATCCACTCGCGTGACACGACTTCCGGACCCACCATCAAACCAAAAAGGGGATCTAGCGATGAATACGATTGAAATTGACGAACAGTTGAAGCAGGGTCGTCGCCGCCGGCCGGGCGCTAAATCAAGCACGAATAGGCTTCGCGCGCTCGTTGCCGCCTTCATTCTAGCGGCCGCATTGCCTGGATGCGCCGCCTTCCCGCAATCATCTGACCCAGCGGTCGACAAAAAGATAACCGCGGACGTCGAGGCGAGATTCAGGCAACACCCGGAGCTGGAAGCACCGGATCTGATTGATGTACGCACGATAAACCGGGTCGTCTACTTGAGCGGAACGGTATCCGCGGGCTTACAACGCGATTACGCGGAATCGGTCGCGAGTCGGGCGCCGAGCGTTACAAAGGTTGTCAACTCGATCAGCGTCACCAAGTGACCGCTCAGAGGTCTCCCCGGGGAAACGCTCAAGGGGTCCCCGGGCGTGACGCGCCCTCAGTTTCCCGCCTAAAGGAGTTTGTATGGTCAGCCGCAGAACATTCAACACATTGCTCGCCGCAGGAGTTATAACCTCAATGACGCCCGAAATCATCAAGGCTCAGGCCGTGCCGAAAGCCAAGAACGTTGTCCTGGTACATGGCCTTTACGCCGACGGATCCTCTTGGCTCGATGTAATTGCACATTTGCAGAACGCGGGTCTCAACGCGACTGCGGTACAGAATCCGCTCCTGTCGCTCGAGGAGGACTCGGCCGCCGTGCGCCGCATCTTGGCGCAACAGGATGGGCCCACCGTCCTTGTCGGCCATTCATTTGCAGGAACCCTCATCAGCGAAACAGGAGGAGATCCGATCGTCTCGGCGCTGGTCTACGTGGCGGCTCGTGCGCCCGATGCGGGCGAGGACTTCGGTGCACTCGCAGCGAAGTTCCCGAAGCCGCCCGCAAGCGCAGGGACAGTAAGGGCCGGCGGCTTCTTTTGGCTGAGCGAGGCCGCATTTCTCAAGGATTTCGCCAATGGTCTTGAGCCTGCCCGGGCACGTGCCCTCTACGCCGTACAAGGGCCGGGTGCCGACGCGCTGGCAACCGCCAAGACTGCGACGGCCGCCTGGAGGGTAAAGCCGAGCTTCTACCAGGTATCGACGGAGGATCGCACGATCAATCCGGAGCTGGAGCGATTTCTAGCCAAGCGAATGAAGGCGACGACAATTGAACTGGCATCGGGCCACCTGTCACTGGTGTCTCATCCACGAGAGATCGCGGATCTGATCCTGACCGCGGCCGGGCACAAAGGATAGGTTGAGGCACGCCCATGGCAAAAACTGACTCTGAGAAAAGCGAGCTGAGGCGCCGTCGAGAGACGCCCCTGATTACACCGACGGATCTCGGTGCGAAGGCATCCGCAGACATCGCGGGCGGCATGAATGCGATCCTTGCCGACGTGTTTGCGCTCTACATGAAGACGAAGAATTTTCACTGGCACATGAGCGGACCGCATTTTCGCGACTATCACCTGTTGCTCGACGAGCAGGCCGATCAGCTTTACGCGATGACCGACGCCATTGCCGAACGAATAAGAAAGACCGGCGGATCGACTTTGCGCTCGATCGGGCATATCGCACGAATCCAGCGAATCAAAGACAACGATGCCGACTACGTCGATCCGCTCGACATGCTCGCCGAATTGCGCGAAGACAACCAGACCCTGGCAGCCCGTTTGCGCGAGGTGCACGACGTGGTCGACGAAGTACGGGATATTGCGACCGCGAGCCTCATTGAAAACTGGATTGACGAAACGGAACGACGGACGTGGTTTTTGTTCGAATCGAGTCGGGCATCGTGACGATCCGGGAATGTATAGCCGCACAATCTCGGTCCTGGGCAGCGATTCTTCGCCATTCGACGCGTTGAATCGCAGAGCCGGCCGGACGCGAGTTGATCTCGTTCCGTAAGAACGAGTTCTCCGTCCGGCCGGCTGCCATGAGGCGTCAGCGCTACGGTTGCCCCGGAATCGGCAAGATTTCCATGATTTCCACCGAGTCGCCCGGGAAAATCGTGAAATGCGGGTGTTTCTCGAACAACTTTGCCGCCGCGTCGTGGGAGTCGGCCTTGACGACCACGAAGCCTGACAGATTGTTCTTGGTGTCTGATACGCCCTGAGCGGATGTTTTTTTGGTTTTGCCCAATGGCCCCCCGGTCTGAACAATCACCGACTGATGCTTCTGCATCCAGTCCCCCCACGCTTTCATCCCCGACGCCTCGACCTTCTTGCGCTTGCCTTCTTTCATCGCCATAAATTCCGCGAATTTGGGTGAAGACGGTGTACCGAGAAAGATCGCCATATAATTTTTCACAATTTTCTCCAGTTCGTTGAAGTTGCAGTCGCCATTGATAGTGCGCCATTTAAAATGTCAGCTCGCCGCCAATGCCAGGGCCTCTCTCTCCACGGGCCAGGGCTGTGCCCAGGCGGGAATGCGCATCAGACCGTCGATCCAACGAACGATGTTGGGATAGGCGTCGAAAGGCATTTCCGACTCTTGCCAATAGGTCGCCATCGAGGCCGTCTGAAAGTCGGCAATGGTCAGCCGGCCGCACGCCATGTAATTGCGGCCCGCCAGATGGCCCTCCAGCACCGCGGCATACTTCTGCAATTCGGGCACCTTGGATTTCAACTCCTCACGATCCGGAGGCCCAAGCTTGAAGGTCGATTTGACCACGTGTTCGAAGTAGAACGGTCCGACGGCCGGCGACCAGTGACAGTCGTTCCACGACAGCCAGCGCAGTACGTCGACTTGTTCGGCAGCATTTCGCGCCGGCCACATGTCGGATCCTGCCTTGATGCAAAGATAGGTCATGATGGCGGAGGACTCCCACAGGACCCGGTCACCATCCACCAGCACCGGCGCCTTTTTATTCGGATTGAGCGCGGCATAGTCCGGCGATTTCAGTCCACCGGCCATCAGATTGACTTCGACAAAATCCGCCTCGATGCCGAGATGTTTTGCCAGCGCCAGTACCCGTCGAGGTGCCTGCGCCTTTATCCAATAGATTTTCATGCCAATTCTCCTAAGGAACCATCGCCGCAGTTCAAAGATGCGCCGCGCAGCCGCGATCCGCGGCATGATACCGGCCGGTGCCCTCAACCACGCCGCCGCGACCGTACATGTTGTGGGGCCGGACCCAATCGGTGAGCGAATGATAGGGCCCATTCTCGGCGCGGCCCTTGGGCGTGGCGTCGAGATAGGCATAGATACCTAAGAATTGCTCCGCGCCCCGGGCGTACGCCGAGTACGTGTGATAGACCTGACCGTCCTCGTCTTTGACAAAAATGCTGTTGCCCGAGAGATCGATCATCCCCGGATGCACATCCACTTCCCGATAGTTGTAGGTGCCGCGGCCGAGCGCGATTTCGTCATCCGAAAACGACACATTGAAATCAAAGTTGAAATCATTGCGGTAGGACGACACCCATGTGAAGTCCCAGCCCATTTTGCGTTTCAGCCGCTCGATCTCGTCGATCGGTGCACGGGCCACCGCCGCGTACGTGACATCGTGATGCTCGAGATGCACACGGATCCCAGCCAGATGGTCAACCTCCAGAGAGCACCCGACGCACTGGTGGGACTGACCCGGGCCCATCATGAAGTGTTTGACAAACAACTGGCTGCGTCCGTCGAACAGCTGCGACAGGGTCACCGGACCAGTCGGTGCATCAAACAGATAATCCTTCTCGATCCGCACCCACGGCAGCGAGCGGCGTTCGGCCGCCAGCGAGTCCTTCATCGCCGTCAGTTCCTTTTCTCTGGCCAGCAGCGCAATGCGAGCCTCACGCCATTCTTCTCTCGACACAATGCGGGGCGGCCGGCGCCGCGTTGGTGCACTGCTCATCTTGAACTCCTCTTACGGATTTGGGTTCTTATGGGTAACGACGTATGGGCCCCCATCATTTCGACATCGATCCCAAGAAATTTTGACCCGCGACGCGCTCATGGTCCCCGGCACAGGTTCACCCGCGGGCTGGGGATCAGCTCAAATTTCCACAAAAAGCGCGCAGGGATGCGCAGCTTTGACCCTAGTCCACCGTAACGATGACTTTGCCGCGCGCGTGCCCCTGTTCCAGGTAGCGAATCGCCTCGGGAACCTCGCTCAATGCGTAGCGCCGGTCGATGACCGGGGTAACCTTTCCCGCCTGCATCCAATCGCGCAGGGTATCGAGATCTTTGGGATTCAATTCTGCCAGTAGAAAAACGAATTTCTGACTGACGAAGTAGGAATAGAGCTTCGCGTCGAAGAGGCCAAACATGGGCCCGAGCCACCTGCCCTTGTCCAGGGATCCGACCATGACCAATGCGCCGTCAGGCTTCAACACGCGCCGATAGTCGGACAGCGAGTGCGTCCCCACGGTATCGATGATGAGATCGTATCGTTGCAAAGCTTGAGTGAAATCCTCGTGGGTGTAATCGATGACCTCATCGGCACCGATGGATCGCACGAGACCTAAGTTGCGGGTGCTGCAAACACCGGTGACTTTGGCGCCGTAGACCTTGGCAATCTGCACCGCAAACGTGCCGACGCCGCCGGATGCGCCGTTGATCAAGACGCTCTGTCCCGCTTGAAGGTTTCCCTTGTCGCGCAGTGCCTGCAATGCCGTGATGGCGGCGATGGGCACAGCCGCGGCCTGCTCAAAGGTCATGTTGGTCGGCTTCATGGCCAGCGAGCCCTTCTCGGCAACGCTCACGTACTCCCCGAAGGCGCCGTCGCGGCCGCCGAACACTTCATCGCCGGGCTTGAACCGCGTGACATTCTTTCCAACCGACTCCACGGTGCCCGCGAAATCAACCCCCATGTGAATGCTTTCGGGCTTCCCAATTCCCGCCATGGCACGCACGAAGTAAGGCTCGCCGCGCATGTAATGCCAGTCCAGAGGATTGACCGAGGCCGCGTGCACCTTCACGATCATTCGGTCGTCCGCCACGGATGGCTTGGCAATTGCCTCGAGCTTGAGCACCTCCGGCGAACCGTAGCAACGATAGACGATTGCCTTCATCGGCGGCGCACCGGCCGCCAGGGGCGGAGCGGCCGGGCAGGCAGAGTTATGACTCAAAACCAGCGCCAACGAGGATCCCGCTGCTACCAGCAGGATCGCTACCAGGCTCAGCACTTTATATCGACGCTTCATGACCGACTCCTTTCCGTGGTAGGCGTGATAACCGACACTATCGGCTCCGAACGCCGCCGCCGCCACTTTTCCCCTGGCCGCATCGCGTGCATTCTTACCTACGGGCAAGTTGAGCCCTACGCCCGGCGTTTGTACCTATTATGGCGCCAAAGCCGCCGATCCTTCATGGAGTACTCGATGACACGATTCGGTTCACAGGACATGTCCGCTCGCCTGAGGCACGTGATGATGCGAAGGCCCGGCGCAAGTCTTGAGACCGCCGATCCGGCCAAATGGCACTACGGTCCCGGCTTCGACGCCGCGAAGGCACAGCATCAGCACAGACGATTCACCCAATTGATCGAAGACTCCGGCGCAGAAATTCTGTGGTTGGAGGATTCCGGAGACGGTCTTGCGGACGCCATGTTCACGCACGACCCTTCCTTCGTCTCGGATCATGGCGCCATCCTTTTGCGCATGGGCAAGAAGCTGCGCATTCCCGAGACTCGGCTGCACGAAGCGGCCTACCGCGAGGCCGGCATTTCGATCCTGGGGCGCATCGCAGGGCCGGGCAGCGTCGAGGGAGGTGATTGTCTGTGGCTCGATCCGAACACGCTCATCGTCGGTCGCGGTGTGCGCACCAACCAAGACGGCATCGACCAGTTAGCGCAGATGCTGCGGGGGTATGGCATTTCGGTGTCGAGTTTCGACCTGCCGCTTTGGCAGGGTGAGAGCGCGTGTCTGCACTTACAATCGGTGATCAGTCCGCTGGCGCCCGATCTTGCCCTGGTGTTCGCCCCGTTGATGCCGGCTGCTTTCTACCAGATGCTGAAGGGCCGCGGCATTCGACTGATCGAAGCGCCGTCCGACGAGTTCCACGCAAGCAACGGCCTGAGCCTGAATGTGCTGCCTACCGAGCCCAAGAAACTGATTGCGGTCGCCGGTTTTCCAAAATCGAAGGCCGCGATGCAGGCTGCGGGCTGCACGGTTGAGACATTCGAGGCCGATGCCTTGTGCATTGCCTGCGAAGGCGGGCCTACCTGTCTCACACGCCCAATATTCAGGAGCGCCGCATGAGGAGTTGTGCGGCCCATCTTGATTGCTGCCTCAAAGACGATTTTTGCGCCGCTTTCAAGGCGCTTTCCCGCGCAGCTCCTTGCGGACGACCAGTTTCAGGCCGGACCAGACATCTGTGACCGCGCAGACTTTGACATCGACAAAACCCAGGGGCAAGCCGACTTCGCGGATCGTGTTCTCGGTAACGTCCGTCGGCACCTTCGAGGATTTCTTGGGCCACGAAATCCACAGCAGTGCATCAGGCGGCAGGTGTTTGCGAAACCCCGGGAGCAGGCGTTGAAGCGTGACGCGCTGCGTCGCAAACACATGCACGAAGTTCGTCGAGGCACTGGCCGAGGTGACGAAACTTACCGAGGCCGGCAGCGGTGAAATCAGGGCGCGATAATCCGGGGGCGCATCGATGAGAAGGACTCTGAATCCTTCGCCGATGCCAAGTTTTTTCGCAAGCGGTGTAGCGGAATATCCCGCCATCGTACCCCCTACATTCAGAGATCAATTATGACATAGGCTGGGTCCGCGGGTGGAATTGGCACGCGTGCGCGGTATAAGCTACGGAGATCACAAGAAAAAGCAGGGAACATTTCATGTCGCGAAAATCGCTGGCGCTGTTGTTGATAACCGCCACCTGCAGCGTGCAGGCTGCAGAGCATTTCGACGGTACAACGTGGTGGGACACGGTGAAGGAGCTTTCGAATGACAAGTACGAAGGCCGCGATACCGGCAGTAAGGGCGAGCGCCAAGCCCAGGAGTACCTGGTCGGCAAGCTCAAGGGGCTGGGTGTTGAACCGGCCGGTTCGAACGGCTTTTACCAGAGCGTACAACTGCGAACCTTGGAGATCGATGAGGCCCGCTGCCAGCTCTCACTGGTTCGCGATGGGCATCCACAACGGCTCACGCTCGGAGAGCAGGCCTTTTTCACCACCCGCTTTCCGCCGGCCCCGAAAGTCGACGCACCGCTGGTGTTCGTCGGCTATGGCCTGAATATTCCTGAAAAGAACTACAACGATTTCGCAGGCATGGACCTCACCAATAAGGTGGCGGTCATTCTTACCGGATCACCGGCCGACATACCTTCTGCATTGAGCGCCCACTATCAGTCGCGCGCCGAGCGCTGGAAGGCGCTCAAGGCTGCCGGCGCCATCGGCATCATCCAGATTCCAAATCCGGCGTCCATGGACCTGCCTTGGTCGAGGATGTCGTTGAATCGCAACCATGCCAGCATGGATCTCGTCGGCCAGGAATTCGATGAAACCGCCGGCGCAAAGCTGGCGGTGGCTTTCAATCCGGCCCATGCAAATCTGCTCTTGCAGGGAACCGGACATACCTTTGAAGAGCTCGCCGCGTTGGGGAAGGATCGTAGACCCCTGCCGCGCTTCCCGCTGCAGGTGTCCGTGAGTGCCGTAACCGCCACTCATTCTCAGAATCTCGAGTCGACGAATATCGTCGCCAAGATCACAGGCACGGATCCGAAGCTCAAAAATGAATACGTGGTGCTTTCAGCGCATATCGATCACATCGGCATCGGCGAACCGATCAACGGCGATCGAATCTACAACGGAGCCATGGACAATGGGTCGGGTAGTGCGTTGTTGCTGGATATCGCACGTTCGCTCAAACAGACTCATTCGACGCTGAAGCGTTCGCTGCTGCTGGTGTGGGTGACCGGCGAGGAGAAGGGTCTGTTGGGTTCGAAGTATTTCGCGGAGCATCCGACGGTGCCGACAAAATCAATGGTCGCCGATATCAATACCGACATGTTCCTGCCCATCGTGCCGCTCAAGATTCTGACGGTTTACGGACTTGCGGAGTCCGATCTTGGAGACCGCGCAACCCAGGTCGGCGATCACCTGAACGTTCACATGCAGGCGGATCCGTTGCCGCTGCTCAACGTCTTCATCCGCAGCGACCAATATAATTTCGTGCGTCACGGCGTACCGTCCGTCATGATTGATGTGGGCGGGGTGCCCGGATCGCCCGAGGCCGCGACGATCAAGACCTGGCGCACCGAGCGTTACCATGCCCCCTCGGACGATGCCGATCAGCCGGTGAATCTGGCCACCGCCGCCGGCTACGAGGAAGTCATTCGGGCGCTGGTGATCGAGGTCGCCGACAATCCCACGCGACCCGAATGGAAACAGGACAGTTTTTTCCGACGCCACGCGGAAAGCGCGGCGCCGTAATACCTACTGCGAAGATTTGGTCGGCGCCTGGGTGATCGTCGGGCGCGGAAGGCTGCGTGAATTGCCGCCGCCCGTGCTCGGCCGCGCCGTGAGCAGACGATCAAACAGTCCGTGTGAAGCGGAAGCGCCCTGGTGCGCCCATGGGGTGCTCCACTGCAGCGACGGCGCGCCGCGCTTGCCGGCCTGCAATGACAATGAGCTGCCTTTGGTTTGCCACAGTGTCAACAAGCGCACGCGATCCTGGGATTTGTATTCCGCCAACCGTTGCCAGACGGACGTGTCTTGCAGCATCGGGGTGTCGATGATGGAACCCTCGCTCCTCGCGGATTCCAGTTTGTCGAGACCGCGTTTGCGCGGCCGAAATTCAGTTCGGGAATAGGCTTCGACGTCGGCAAGTGGTTTTACGGAAACGAACGGCGCCGAGAACATCGATGTGCCTGTCTGAGTATCCCGGAAATTTTTCCCGCCTGCGCCGGGCGTGGAATCGTTGTTCGATGGCTGTTCGCCGGCGAGCGCCTGGCTTGCACGGACGACGCCATAGAGGACCCATGTCAACAGCATGCCGTCGCGTATATGGCCGCTGCGCGTTTTCGGATCACCAGAGATCGTTCCGTTGACCGGTCCACTTTCCAACATGGCTGAATGATCCCTCATCGCGGCCAAAGAGCCTCGCGAGCATCCTCCAACGCACAAAAGACGGGGTGCGACATGCGTCACATATTTGCGCCGATGGTGGCGGCGTGCCAGCGCTTCTCAACATAACGCCCTGAAATTTTCCCGTTATGTCTTGACAGCAGCGCGGGCGCGAGTCAGGCCTCCGGCTCGCGATACTCTGCCAGCCCTTTTTCCCAGTCGCGGCCGTTGAAGGCATTCACCGACATCGACTGGACGCTGCCGCTGTCGATGCAGCGCGCATTGACGCTGATGCCGTTAGGATGCGAGCGAGGAACATAAAACGACTTCACGCCGCAGGTTCCGCAGAACAGATGTTTCGCGACGTGGGTGTTGAACGTATAGGTCGTGAGCGCATCGCTGCCGCTCAACAGCTTGAAGCGCTCGGCGGGCACGAGCAGGTGCAAAAATCCGGCTTTGTTGCACATCGAGCAGTCGCACTCGGTAACCTCGATATGCGCCGGTGCGATGACTTCGAAGCGAACACGGCCGCAATGGCAGCCGCCGGTGTGCGTGCGCATATTGCGATCGATGCCCACGGGCCCGGCTAGTGTTTGTGCTCTTGCGCGGTAAGATCGCTGAGCAAAGACATCAGGCGATCCGGACTGCCGGCCAAGCCCACATCGGTGATGTACTTGCCGTTCACGACGAACGTCGGCACCGCGGTAACACGATAACGCTGCACCAGTTGATCGGCTCTCTGCATCGCGGTCTCGACGTTGAACCCGTGGTATTCCTTTTCGAAGTCGGCCTCCGATATTCCCAATCTTTTGATGAAAGAAAGCTGAACGCGCTCCGCCGCCGCTGCATTGTTCGGATCGGCCCCGATCAACGGATCGTTGTTGACTTGAATTTCCTTGAAAATCTCGCCATGAACATCGTTCAATTTTCCCATGCTATCCAGCGTGTAAAAAAGACGCGCCAAGGATCGATGGCCTTCGTTCCACAATACGGGCACTCGTGAAAAACTGATGTAGGCGGGCTTGGATTTGAGCCAGACCGCCACGGTCGGTTCGAGCGCGAAACAATGGGGGCAGGCGTACCAAAAGAATTCCAATACTTCCACCTGTCCTGCGGGAACGCTGGTTGGCTGCGCTGGAACCATGCGCGTGAAATTCGTCCCTTCCTGCCACTGCGTTCCGCTGGGCGTGGCTGCCGCCGCCGTCGAGCTTGCGGCCGCCACCGTGGACGCGACTGCGGCCAGCAGCTTGTTCTGTGAGCCCGTGTCCCCGGGTGTTTCCTCCACGGTTTCGGAACCGTCTTCGTTCAAGCGGGTCATCGTCAACGGCTTTGCGGCATCCGCCGCGGTCTTGCCGGGCGTTGCCGCGTCAGTAGTCTGCGCCGTGAGCGGAGTGGCCGGCGCAGGGGCCTTCGCGGGCGCCAGTCCGGACGGTTCTTGTTTACCGCAGCCAGTCAATGCCAGCGCAATGCTGAGTCCCAGCAGCAACGACGCCCGGCGCAGACGCATCAGCGAATTCCTTCCACATAGGAGGCTAGATTTCGAATTTCGTCTGGCGAGAGGCGCTTGGCGATGGTCTGCATGATGCCGTTGGGCCCGGTCGCCCGAGTGCCCGATGCATAGTCGTTCAACTGCTTCACGACGTAACCCGGCTGTTGGCCGCGCAGCGCCGGAAACTTCGCCGGTTCATTGCCACGGCCGGTCGGGCCATGGCAGGCCATGCAGGCCGGGATTGCGCGAGCCGGGTCCCCACCGCGATAAAGCTTTTCGCCCGCTTGCCAGAAGGAGGGATCCGCCTCCAGTCCGCTGTTGGTCAAGCTGTCGAAATACGCCCCTAGATCCGCCATGTCATCCGCGGTCAGATTGGCCGCCATCGGCATCATGACGGGACTGGCGCGTTTGCCGGTCTTGAAATTTTTCAGCTGCTCCGCGATGTAATCGGCGCCGATTCCCGCCAGGCTGGGCCAGTCGGTATTCGTGCTGTTGCCGTTGGCACCATGACAAGCCTGGCACGTAGCGGCCTTGGTGGCGCCGGCTTCGACGCTGGGCGCCGGGAGCGCGGAAGTTGTGACGAAAGTGCTGAAAATTGTTGCTGAGAGAATCCAAAGCCGCTTCATAACGCGCTAACACCCTGTTTTATTGTGACCCGATGTCAACCCTAAATTGTACACTAGCCCATAATTTGCGTCCGCCGGTGGCCATGACCAACTTTTCGAATGTGAAATTCATGACCAGTGCGGCCGAGGCGCATCAGCTCGCCCCTGATTCAGGCAGAGAAATCGCTTTCGCCGGGCGCTCGAACTCGGGCAAGTCCACCGCGATCAATTTCCTGACGCAGCGTGCCGGGCTGGCCCGCGTCAGCCGCACTCCGGGCCGCACCCAGCTGATCAATTTTTTCGAGCTGGCGCCCGAGAGGCGGTTGGTGGACCTGCCGGGATACGGGTTCGCCAAGGTACCGGAGCGGGTACGGCTGCACTGGCTGCAACTCATGGAGCATTATTTCAACGTCCGTGAATCGCTCGTGGGCCTGATGCTCATCGTCGACAGCCGGCGCGGCTTGGGCGCTCAGGATGTGGAGATGCTCGAGTGGATACTGGCGCGAGATCGCTTCGCACACGTTTTGTTGACAAAAGCAGACAAGCTCAACCGGCAGGACTCGCTGCGCGTTTTGCGGGAAACGGTGGCGGCCGGCGCAGATGCTGCGGTATCGGCGCAACTATTCTCAGCGCATAAACGCCAAGGGATTGACGAGGCGCGCGAGGTGATGGAGCGCTGGCTGGATCACCCATAAAAAAGCCCCGATGGGCGCTTGTGGCAACCATCGGGGCAGACCAACCCGGCATGGGGATGACAAACCGGGTCTTGCCCGCTCAGGGAGAAGAGCGGGGAGCGTCTTAAACGCTCATTTGGTTAGATGGGGATGATGTTCGAAAGTTCCAGTCCTTTGAAAGCGGTTTTTTTCCGCTCCGCCCGTTTTTTTTAAAAAAGCACGAACACCTTGCGAATAAGCTCATTTTGCGCCCGTTTTTCCTCCGGCGCACGCGCTAATGTGCCTCATCCCAATTGCGGCCAACCCCTACATCCACTTTTAACGGGACCGATAAATCCGCAGCGCGGACCATGTGTGTCCGTATTTGTCCTACGAGCGCCTCGACCGCATCGTCGGCAACCTCGAGCACCAATTCGTCATGCACTTGCATGATCAGGCGCGCCGCCACGCGCGAACTCAAGAGCCATGAGTCCACCTCGATCATGGCGCGCTTGATGATATCCGCGGCCGTCCCCTGCATGGGCGCATTGATGGCGCTGCGTTCGGCATATTGACGCAATGCGGCGTTGCGCGATTGGATTTCCGGCAGATAGAGCCTGCGGCCAAACACAGTTTCCACATAGCCGGCTTCGCGCGCCTGGCGGCGCGTTTCTTCCATGTAACGGCGCACGCCGGGGTAGCGTTCAAAATAAAGATCCATGTATTTTTGCGCATCGCCGCGGGGGATGCCCAATTGGCGCGCCAATCCGAAAGCAGACATGCCGTACATGAGACCGAAATTGATCGCTTTGGCCGACCGACGCTGATCGGCGCTGACGGCGCCCGGCTCGATGCCGAACACTTCAGCCGCGGTGGCCTGGTGAACGTCGAGATCCTCGGCGAACGCACGCAGCAAAGATGCATCGCCCGAAAGGTGCGCCATGATGCGCAGCTCGATCTGCGAATAATCGGCGGCAACGAGGGAGTGGCCCGGCGGCGCCACGAATGCCTGGCGAATGCGCCGCCCCTCCTGCGTGCGAATGGGAATGTTTTGCAGATTGGGATCTTGCGACGACAGCCTTCCCGTGGCCGCCACTGCCTGGTGATAGGACGTATGGATGCGTCCGGTGACGGGATTGATTTGCAGCGGCAGATTGTCGGTGTAAGTGGATTTTAGCTTCGCCATGCCGCGATATTCCAAAATCAGCTTTGGCAGCGGATAGGTTGCGGCAAGCTCCTCGAGCACATCTTCCGCCGTCGATGGCTGACCGGTGGGCGTCTTGCGCATCACCGGAATCCCTAACTTGCCGAACAAGATTTCCTGCAATTGCTTCGGCGAATCCACATTGAAAACGCCGCCGGCTTCGCGATGCGCTTGCGACTGAATCTCGAGCATGCGCGCCGCCAGTTCGGAGCTCTGCGCTCGGAGCAGGGCGCGGTCCACCAGCACACCGGCGCGCTCCATGCGCAACAGCACGGGCACCAGCGGCTGCTCGATATTTTCATAGACCGACTTTAGTTTGGGTGCGGCCTCGAGCTGCGGCCAGATCGCCTGATGCAGTTGCAACGTCACGTCCGCGTCTTCGGCGGAATACTCCGCCGCTTGGTCGACATCCACTTGATTGAAGGGAATTTTCTTCACGCCCTTGCCGGTGATGTCTTCGTAGTGAATGGTCTTGATGCCGAGATACCTCTCGGCCGTCGTATTCATGTCGTGCCGCGTCGCGACGCTGTTCAGCACGTACGACTCCAGCATGGAATCGAAACGCTGGCCGTTGAGCGCGATGCCGTGGTTTGCCAGCACATGCGCATCGAACTTCAGGTGGTGACCGAGCTTGGCCTTCGTCAGGTCTTCGAGTATGGGCTTCAGCGCGGCAAGGACTTTGTCCCGATCGAGTTGATGCGGCGCGCCGGGGTAATCATGGCCCAGCGGCACGTAAGCCGCTTCGCGCGCTGCAACCGCGAAAGCCACGCCGACGATGTGCGCCTTCATGTAGTCCAGACTGTCGGTCTCGGTATCGAATGAAATGAGCGGCGCGCTCTTGAGCTTCTCGAGCCACGCGTCGAATGCCTCTTCCGACATGACCGTGTGATAGTTGCGCGGCGCGGGCGTGTTGATGACGGCAACCGCGGCCGCCACCTCCGGACCGCTTGCGGTCACGGTCTGGGCAATGACGAGGTCGATCTCCGTGGTGCCCTCCGCGACGGCGGGCTCGACCTCCGGCCCCAAGGATTTGAGCAGCGCGCGCAAGTCCATGCGCGAATACAGCTCTCTGAGGCGGGGCACATTGGGTGCGCCCGCACCCAACTGTTCGGGCGTGACTTCCAGCTGCAGCGTGGTATCGATGGTTGCCAGCTTGCGCGACAACTCCAGCATGGGAAGTTCATTGCGCAGATTTTCCCCGACCTTGCCGCTGATATCGGCAGCATGCGCAACCAGAGTATCTAGGTTTTGGTATTGATTCAGCCACTTCGCCGCGGTCTTTGGACCCACGCTGGTGACGCCGGGGATATTGTCCGACGTGTCGCCGACCAGGGCCAGGTAATCGACGATCTGTTCCGGGAACACGTCGAATTTCGCCTTGACGCCTGCGCGGTCGAGGCGCGTGTTGCTCATGGTATTCAACAGTTCGACATTCGGCCCCACCAACTGCGCCATGTCCTTGTCGCCGGTGGAGATCAAGACTTTGAAACCGGCATCCGCCGCCTGTTTCGCCAGCGTTCCAATCACATCGTCAGCCTCCACGCCGGGCACGCGCAGCAGCGGTACGCCCATGGCCGCCACGGTGTCATACAGGGGCTGGACTTGCGAACGCAAGTCGTCCGGCATCGGTGCACGCTGTGCCTTGTACTGATCGAACAGATCGTCTCTGAAAGTGCGGCCGGGCGCATCGAACACAACAGCGATCCGCTCGGGCGCTTCCTCCTTGATCATTTTGTTGAGCATGTTGAGCACGCCCAACACCGCGCCCGTGGGTTCGCCGCGTGAGTTGGTCAGCGGCGGCAGCGCGTGAAATGCCCGATACAAATAGCCAGAGCCATCGACCAGAATCAGTTTGCGCGCGCTCATGAATGCCGTCACCACCCGCCTAGGGAGGTGACGTCGAATCGGGCGGTGCGGGGGTGCTCGGCGATTGCGGCGCGGGCACGGGCGCTTGAGTGGGCGCAGGTGCCGGAGCGGGCACGGGCGCCGGAGCGGGCGGTACTGGACTGGTCGCGCCCCCGTCCGCGGGCGCGGGCTTTGGCGCGCCGCTGCTGTTAGCTGGTTTGTTGGAGGGGCCGGGCAAGGTGGGAATCGTACGCTTGTGTTTTTGCGTACCCGGCATGACCAGCGGTCCTTTTTGACCGCAGGCGAGGAGTACGCCGGCGAGGCAGATACTCACGATTAAGGGCGCAATCTTCATCATGTTAAGTATACGCGCGGCGCCGGTCCGGTTTGCTTGGAACTTCTGTCAACGCCTTCGAGTCGAATGCGTTACTCAAATCGGAGGTCTCGTATGCGGATTTCAAAGACTCTGGCGACCCTGCTTGCGATTGCAGCATGCGGCGCCTCAGTTGCGGCGTTTGCGGAGAATCCGGTGGGATTTTATATCGGCGCAGGCGCCGGTGAATCCCAGATCAGAAGCGATGATTCTCGCTACGGGTTTCCGGGGTACTACAACGATTACCAAACCGCATGGCAGGGCTTCGTTGGTATCCGGCCGATCAAGCTGTTCGGCATCGAGGCCACCTACATCGATTTCGGCCAACCCTCTCGCCACCACAACTATGACTTCAACGTCTCCGGGAGCGATTCGCATCCCACCGCCCCCGCGCTGTTCGCGGTGGGTTACCTGCCGATACCCATACCGTTTGTCGACGTGTTCGGCAAGGCCGGCGCCGCGCGGCTCTCGACGAATATCACGGACTTCGTTCAGCAGCCCTGTATGACCAACGGACCTTGCCCTTATTTTGTGCCCGCCTCCCGCCACAAAGTGACTGACACGCGATTCGCCTATGGTGTCGGCGTGCAGTCGCGATTTCCTTTCGGATTGACGATTCGCGGTGAATACGAGCGCATCAGCTCGCCCTTCGGAGATCCCGACGCGCTGATCGTCAGCGCGTTGTGGCAGTTCTAGGCTGCCGCAGCGGCGTTCTTCCGGCCTTGCGACCGCGGGCGCGACGGCGCATCGCGTGACGGCGGGTGCGACCGCGTTCGCGCTCAAGCGGAGCCGCACTTATACTGCCGCGCATGCCACATTCATTACGATTTCGCGCGCACGTCTCGTTTCTCGGATTCGCCGTCGCAGTGGCGCTGTGCGGCTGCACCCAAAGGGACTTGAGCAGCACACCGAACGGCACGGGCAGTACATCTGCCGAAAGCACCCGTGCACTGCGCAGCCATGTCGACACCATCGTCGTCATTTACGCTGAAAATCGCGCCTTCGACAATTTGTACGGCAACTTTCCCGGCGCGAGAGGCTTGAGCGAGGTCATCGATCGCAACGGCAAACCTCTGCCGGCCTATCAACCGCAGGTGGATCGCGACGGGACCGTGCTGCCCGTTCTGCCGCCGGCATGGGGCGGTGTGACGGCGCCCGGCGTCACACCGGTGGTCACGCAACAGCAAAGCGTCGGCCTGCCGAATGCGCCGTATTCCATCGAGCGTGGCTTTACCGCGCAATCGCAAGTTACCCTGTCGATCGCCACCGTGACGCGCGATTTATGGCATCGCTTTTACGAGCACCAGATGCAGATCGACGGCGGCAAGAACGACGGCTACGCCGCCTGGTCGGACGCCGGCGGCCTCGCGATGGGCCATTACGATTACAGCGCCTCAGCGTTGTACGCCCTCGCCAAGGAATTCGTGCTCGCCGATAATTTTTTCCAGGGCGCATTCGGCGGCTCGTTCCTCAATCATCAGTATTTGATCTGCGCCTGCGCGCCGGAATACCCCGGCGCCGATACGGCAGCGGCGAATCCCTCGATTGCCGTGCTCGAACAAGATGCCGGCGGGCGCTACCTGCCGCGCCTGAAGCCGGCAACAACCCCGCCGGTCTCGGCCCTCGACGCGCCGCCCACTTTCGCCAGAAGCGGCAACATCTCGCCGGCTGATTATTTCGGCGACGGCAAATTTTACGCCGTGAACACCATGCAACCGCCGTATCAGCCGAGCGGCAACAAGCCGGCCGACGGCGACTCGAGCTTCGCGTACGCAGATCCCACCAGCGCCACGACGCTGCCGCCGCAATCTCGCCGCAACATCGGCGATGCGCTGGACGCGAAGCGCATCGATTGGGCTTGGTATGCAGGCTCATGGAACGCGGCAGTGGAAGACGGCAGGCGCTCGCCGTCGAAAATCCGCGAAGTCATTTATGCGCCGCCGACGGCCGCAGGCGCGCCTGATTTCCAGGCCCATCACCAGCCGTTCAACTATTTCGAGCGTTTCGATCCCAAGAGCCATGCGGAAAATCGCGCCGCGCACTTGAAGGATTACAACGATCTGCTCGCGGACATTGCCGCCGGACGACTGCCCGCGGTGGCTTTCTACAAGCCGCAGGGTAATTTGAACCAGCATCCCGGCTATGCTTCGGTGGCGGAGGGCGATGCTCACATCGCCGACCTGGTCGCGAAATTGCGCGCAAGCCCACAATGGAATCACATGGTGATCGTGATCACCTACGATGAATTCGGCGGTGCGTGGGATCACATCGCCCCGCCACAGGCCGATCTATTGGGTCCGGGAGCGCGGATTCCGGCGTTGATCGTTTCGCCATTCGCCAGGCGCGGTACCGTGGATCACACGCAATACGACACCGAATCCATCCTGCGCCTGATCACGCGCCGCTTCGATCTTGAAGTATTGCCCGGGATCACCCAGCGCGATCACGGCCTCGCCGCGCACGGCGCGCCGCCCATGGGCGATCTGACCAATGCGCTCGATCTGATTCACTAGATAGCCGCGCGGCCACGCTCGAGCAACGCGGCCACCCGCGTAGCGCGCAGCCACCCTCATTTTTTCGCGGGCGGCGGCGTTGGCGGCGTTCCGGGCGGAGCCTTGGGCGGTGCACCGGCGGCCTCGGCGCTCAGCACGTTCACCTCGAAAATCAGCAGCGAGTTCGCGGGAATCTTTGGCTGCGCGCGCGGGCCGTACGCCAGTTCGGGCGGGATGAAGAGCTGCCATTTCGCACCCGGCTTCATCATTACCAGCGCCTCCTGCCACCCCTTGATGACGCCGTTGACAGGGAAGGTCGCCGGTACGCCGCGCGAATAAGAACTGTCGAATTCCGAGCCGTCAATCAGCTTACCGCGATAGTCCACGGTCACGCTGTCGGCGGCAGAAATCGCAGGCGCCTTCTTATCGCCCGCGGCGATGATTTTGTACTGCAGGCCTGAGGCGGTCGTCACCACGCCTTTTTCGTGCCCATTGCGCGCCAAGAAACCCGTCGCCGCCGCTTGATTCCGCGCCGCGGCCGCATCGCCCACTGAGCGCACGAACGACTGGATCAGCTGTTGATCGGCGGCGGAGGGCTGCGTGCCTTGCAGGCCTTCCTTGATGCCGCGTGTGATGGACTCGGGCACCACCTCGTTGGTGATTCCTGCTCCATGCATTTGCGCGCCGAAAATCAATCCGAACGCATGACTGATCTGGTCAGGTGTCGCAGCGGGACCCGGATCTGCACCAGGGGCGGTAATCGGGGGCGGCTTCGATGCCGGAGGAGGAGTTTGTGCGACGCCAAGCGCCGCGAATCCAACCAACACCGACAGGCTGCATGCCCGGCGTAATATTCCAAGGGTAGATTTTTTCATGGCGCAAAAGATACGCCTCTTGATATGACAATTGCCAGCGCAAAATCGAAATTCCGGCGACCTATGAGGTGAGGGCGCCGCGCTTGATCACCGCCATGGTTATGCGCGAAATGCATACCAGCTTTTGCGCATCGTTGACGATCTCGATCGACCAGACATGCGTGCGTCCACCCAGATGCACCGCTCGCGCCGTTCCGGTCACCAGGCCGCTGCGCGCGGCGCGTACGTGATTCGCATTGATTTCTTGGCCCACGACCTGGTACTCGGCTGCATCCACGCACATGGCCGCGCCCATGCTCCCCAAGGTTTCGGCGAGCGCCACCGAGGCGCCTCCATGCAAGAGTCCGTAAGGCTGCACGGTGCGCGCATCCACGGGCATGGTGCCGCGGACGAAATCGTCACCGATTTCGATGAATAAAATCCCCAGAGTCCCGATCAGCGTCCCCTCACGATTGCCGTTCAAATTCTCCAGAGTTTGCAAGCTGCGCCAAATGCTCATTCGTCATCCTTCAGTTTTGCAGCCACCTGTCGATACGCGTCGCGAAATGGAATGCCTTCCTTGGCGACCAGCGCATTCGCGGCGGCGGCGGCGTGAATTCCGGGATCGAGGCGGATATTCTCCGGTCGAAAGCTTACCCCGTTGAGTGCGCTCGGCAGAATTTCCAGGGTCTGCAGGCAGGAATCGATGCCGCGAAACAAGGGCGGCTTGATGAGCTGTAAATCGCGGTGATATCCGGATGTCAGCTTTTGCGTGATGCCGAGCACTTCACTCAAGGCCGCCTGCGCGACTGCGCTGCGCCCACGCATCAACTCGAACACGTCCGGGTTGCGCTTTTGCGGCATGATCGAGGAGCCGGTGGTAAAGGCTGCCGGCAAACTCACGTAGGCGAATTCTTGCGTGTAGAACAGCATCAGGTCGGCCGCCAGCCTGCCCAGGTCCTGCGTCAGCAGCGTGATTTCGAACAGCAGTTGCGCCTCGGCCTTGCCGCGCGACAATTGCACCGCCGTGACCGGCTCCTGAACGGCCGCGAAGTCCAAGCGCCGGCGGGTCGATTCGCGGCTGATGTCCAGATTCGGTGTGCCGAACCCGGCCGCCGAGCCCAAGGGATTCTTGCCGATGCGCCGCTGCGTCAGATGCAGCCCTTCGGCATCGTCGCGCAGTTCAGCGGCAAACCCCGACGCCCACAACGGCACGCTGCTGGGCATCGCTTGCTGCATATGCGTGTATCCGGGCAGCACTTGGCCGCTGTGACGCGATGCCAGTGCATCGAGTGCGTCGGCGACCGCGACCGCGCCTTGGCGGAGGGTTTCCGCGGCGTCGCGCATGTACAGCCGCAAGGCCGCCAGCACCTGATCGTTGCGCGAGCGTCCGGCGTGCAAGCGTCCGCCGGCCGCACCGATGCGCGCCGTGAGCAGATTCTCGATGGCAGTCTGGCAATCCTCATCTTCCAATGAGACGCGCCACTGCCCCGACGCGTGTTCTTCGCCGATCGCCTTGAGGGCATCGCGAATCAAGACAAGATCCTGGGCCGACAACAGCCGTTGTTCCGCGAGCATTTCAGCGTGCGCCATGGAGGCGCGGATGTCGTAGCGTACCAGCCGATCGTCCAAAGCATGATCATCGCCCGCGGTGTATTCGAGCACCTGCGCATCGAGCGAAGTTCCCTTGTCCCAAAGCCGGGTCATGAAGACCGAATCATGATGCTGAGGACAATTGTTCCGCCGGGCTCAGGGCTTTCAAATCCGCGACCACCAGTGTGCCGGTGCCCTCGTTCGTGAAAACCTCGGCGAGCAGACTGTCGGCGGCCCGATAGCTGATGACATGCACACGGCGCACGCCGCCGCGAATGGCATTCTCGATGGCGGTGGCTTTGGGCAGCATGCCGTTCTTCAAGCTGCCTTGATCGCGCAGGCGCTTCAATCCCTGGATGTCGGTGTACGAGATGACCGACCCGGGCTCCTCCACGCGCTCGAGGATGCCCGGCGCTCCCGTGCACAGCACCAGTTTTTCAGCCGACAGTGCGCCGCCGATCGCCGCCGCGACGGTGTCGGCGTTGATATTGAGCAAGGTGCCGTTCGAATCGGCCGACAAGGGACTGACCACCGGCATGAGGCCGCTTTCCAGCAGCTTCTCGAGCACCGCCGAGTTGACCGAGTCGATGTCGCCGACGAATCCATAATCGACGGTTTCGCTCGACCCGGGAATGGCCACGGGCGGACGCTTGTGCGCGCGAATCAATCCCGCGTCGACCCCGCTCAAGCCCACGGCCTCGATGTCGAGCGCGCGGCAGATCGCCAGGATGCGCGTGTTGATCAATCCGTTCAGCGCCATGGCGGTCACGTCAATCGATTTCTGATCGGTGACGCGCCGGCCGTTGACCATCCGCGTCTCAATGCCCAATGTCGCCTGCAGCGCATCCAGTTGCGGGCCGCCGCCATGCACCAGCACCGTCTTGATGCCGACCTGGTGCAAGATGGCGACTTGTTCTATCAAGCCACGCGTCGAAGCCTCGTCGCTGAAAACCGCTCCGCTCGCCTTGATGACGAACACCTTGTTTTTGTACATGCGAATGTACGGTGCTGCGCTCTTCAGTGCACGCACGGCGATGGTTGGATCGGGTCGGCTCAGGATCATCGTAGAATTCTCCGCATCAACGAACGTCGGATCAACACTTGCAGCCTGGGGACACTCAGACAGGCGCCTGGGCCAGCATGCGATGCAGAACAGCCATTTGCACCGGCAGCCGGTTGAAGGCCTCGCGCTTGACCACCGCCCGCGGACCGTCGAGTATTTCATCGGCCACCGCCACATTGCGGCGTACCGGCAGGCAATGCATCAGCTTCGCATCCGGCAACGCGCGCTCGAACCAACGTTCGCGCACGCACCAGTCGGACAGATCCGCGCGCAGCCGCGAATCGGCCTCCACGTCGCCGTAGTAGGCAGTAGTGCCCCACTCTTTGGCGTACACGACGCTGGCGCCGCTCAAAGCCGCGCTGCGATCGGTGGTCTCGGTCACCGAACCGCCGGCATCGCGCGCGGCCAGGCGCGCCTTCTCCATGACCTGCTCGGGCAGCGCATAGCCTTCAGGGCGCAATACCACGACTTCCATGCCGCGCATCGCGGCCATGTGCACCGTGGCCGCCGGCACCGCCAGCGGCAGCGCCTTGGGATGATAGGCCCAGCTCAAGACGAACTTGGCCCGGGTCGGAACGTTGAGTTCGTCCAACGTGCGCCAGTCGGCGAGCGCCTGGCAGGGATGATTCATGGCGGATTCCATATTGATCAACGGCTTGTCGCACAGCGCATCGATCATCCGGAACAGGGTTTCATTCAGATCGCTTTCCAGACTCTTGCCCTCGGCAAAGGCGCGTACTCCGAGCACGTCGCAATACGATGCCAGCACCGGAATGCCTTCGCGAATATGTTCCGCGGCCGGGCCTTTCATGATGGCGTGCAGCTGCGTCTCCAAATGCCATGTTCCCTGGCCCGGGGTGATGACGAAGGAGCTGCCGCCCAGGCGGGCCATGCCCGACTGAAATGATGCCAGGGTACGCAACGACGGATTGAAGAACACCAATCCCAAGACCTTGCCGGCAAGCGCCCGCGGCTGCGGCTTGTCCTGCAGTGCTTGTGCAAGCGCGAGCAGATCCAGGACCTGCTCGCGGCTGAAATCCGCCAAATCGAGGAATCGTTTCATGCGGAAATTTTCGCCAGCGCGTCACTCAAGGTGTCCACGTGGCCCTCATTCAAAATGTACGCCGGCAACAAACGCAAAATGTGTGGATCACCGCTGGTACCCGTGAGAATGTTCTTGGCCAGGAGCGCGGCCTGAACTTCTTTCGCCGGGCGCGATGTTTTCAGGCCCAACAGGAAACCTGCGCCCTGCACCCCGGTGACGGGACCGATGATGCAGCTGGCGCGGATGTAGGCCGACACCTGGCGGACATTGGCCAGCAAGGATTCCGATTCGATGGTGTCGATGACCGCTTCGGCCACCGCGCACGCCATGGGACCGCCGCCGAACGTCGTGCCCATGTCGTCTACCTTGAGCTGGCTCGAGACGCGGCGCGACAGCAAGAGGGCGGATACCGGGAAGCCGTTGCCCAATGCCTTGGCCGACGTGATGATGTCCGGCACGACACTGTAATAGTTCGCGGCGAAAGGCGCGCCGGTACGGCCCACGCCGCACTGGACCTCGTCGAATATCAGGATTGCGCCCACCTCGTCGCAACGCCGGCGCAGTGCCTCCAGCATCGGTTTGCCGACATCGTAGGCGCCGCCCACGCCCTGGATCGGCTCGACGATGACGGCCGCGGTCTCGCGGTCGATATTCCGTTCGACGGCGCCCGGGTTGTCGCGCGGCGTGAAGCTCACGTCAAAGGGCGTGCGCGGAAAGCCGTACCATTTTTCAAGTGCGCCCCAGGTCACGGCTCCGGCGGCCGCGGTCCTGCCGTGGAAACTCTGCTCGAGCGCAACGGCCTTGCTGCGCCCGGTGATCTTGAAGGCGAGCTTCAGCGCATTTTCATTCGCTTCCGCGCCGCTGTTGATCCAGAACACCGTGTCCAGACCGAGTCCGACAAACTTCGTCAGGCGCGCGGCCGCGCGCTCGCGAATGACCATCGGCAGCGCATTGGTTTGAAATGCCATTTGCCGCGCTTGGCGCTCGAGTGCCGCCAGCCAGCGCGGATGTCCGTAACCCAAACCCGCAACGGCGTGGCCGCCGTAAAAGTCTAAAATCTTGCGCCCGTCGCGTGCATACAGCCACACGCCTTCGCCATGTGCCACTTCGATCGGATATTGCGCGAACACCTGCGCCAGATGAGTCGCGTTTGCCGCCGTGGGATTGGCCGCCGCCGCAGGATTTGTCGCTGCCATGGTTATCAAGTCCATCCCGGTGCGGGGGCGGTCAGGCCGGTCGTTTCGGCCAGCCCCAAGAGGCGGTTCATCCATTGAATGGCACCGCCGGCCGCGCCTTTGTTGAGATTGTCGAGCACCGACATTACCGCAATGGAATTGCCGTTGGTCACTGCGCTCAAGTTCGAGTAGTTGCTGGTGGCGACATCCTTGACTCGCGGGGCGGCAGCGGCGACCCGCACGAAGGGGCAGTTCTTGTAATAGGACTTGAGCGCTTCCAATGCCTGGGCCGTGGACATCGAGTTCTTCAAGCTGGCTTGTACGGTGACGTGAATGCCTCGCGCAAAGGGTCCCGAATGCGGCACAAAATTGAAGTCCGCCTCGATCCCCGTCGCCAGTTTGGCGCAGGCGGCGATCTCGGGCACGTGACGATGACTGAGCGCGCCGTAGGTGTACAGGTCGCTGTGGCGATGCGGATGATGCGTGCCTTCGACCGGCTTGCGGCCGGAACCCGTACTGCCCGTGATGCCGGTGACGAAGAGGCGCGTGTCGGTCAATCCCAGGGCCAGCAATGGCACACCGGCGAGCAGGGTCGCCGTTGCGAAGCAGCCCGGATGCGCAACATGCGGTGTCGGCGACTTCTGCAGGTGCTCAGGTATGGCGCAGGTGAACTCTGCAATTCTCGCCGGCGCGCCGTGGGCATGTTTGTACACCGCCTCATAGGCCGCTTGGCTCGAATAACGAAAATCAGCCGAGATGTCCACGCAATGCACGCGGGAGCCCGCCGCGGCCGCCGCCGTCAGAAGACGATCTACCAGGGCGGCGGAGATGCCATGCGGGGCCGCTGAAAACAACGCCGATACCGGCGAGCGGCGAATGAGGGCGTCGACTTCCTCGGCGGCTGCGAATTTCAGATCCGGATAGGCGCTGCGCAAATGCGCGAAGGCATCGGCGACGGGAGCGCCCGGCTGGCTGTCGGACAGCACTGCGGCGACCTCGAGCTGCGGGTGTCCCGCGATCAAGCGCAACAGCTCGCCGGCCACATAGCCGGTGCCGCCCAGCACGATGGCCGGCGTCGGCGCGCCCGACTGCGCCGTGGTGCCCGACCGGGCCGGCGCGCTCATTCGCCGACGACCTTGGACTCGCGCACATTGCGCAGTCCCAGCGAGGCGATGATGTGATCGCCGAGATCTGCGGGATGGCTGATGGCGTTGAACGCCTCGACGTTCATCTGCTCGCGAATGATTTCGATGCCGACTTGATTGTCGGTCGCGGGCCCGGTGACCACACAGGGCTCGATGCCGAAGCGCTCGCGCAACAATTTGACGCCGCCCCAGGCAGCGACCGGATCATTTGCCGACAGCACCACCGCGGTCAGTGCGGCCTTGATGTCCGGCTGCTGCAATATGGATTCCACGCCGTAAGTACCCAACAAGCCATCGCCCAATTCAAACACGATGGCATCCGGCCGGCCGGCGGCCATTTCCGTGAGCATGGTTCGGGTCAGGGCGGGTCCGCATTTCGCGGTGGTGGTTACGATCCCGAGGTCGGTGAACAGCATGGTGCGGCGGGCACCCGAGTCCTCGAACGCCATGATGTCGCGGCGCAGGGAAACGCCCGTGGCCTTGAACGCATCCACCACCAATCCACGATGGCGCATGCGCGCAATGATGGCCGAAGCGGCCGCGGTCTTTCCGGCCTCCATGCACGTACCGGCAAGCGCCACCACCGGTATGCCGCGCGCGTCCAGTGCGGCTTCATAGTTCAAGGGCGCGTAGCCGACCTTGGCGGGCACGCCGATGCGCTCGCCCAGGTAGGGAAACGTCAGCACCGTGCCCAATACTTTGCAGTCGAAGGGCTTGCCCTTGTCCTGCGTCGCCGAATCGCAGATGCCGAGCACGCCGCCGATATTCAGCATTTGAATGACATCGCCGGGCTTGAGCGTTGCGGGAATGTGGCCCGAGTAGCCGAACAGTGCCTTGCGATGTCCCAGCGCCCCGACCACGATGTCGCCGCGCACGACTTTTGCCATGCGCCCGCTGGTGAGTTCCAAAGTGTTGTAGTTCGCCTTGTTGTTGAGGATCTCGACCACCAACACCAGGCCCTCTTCGCAGGGGATTTCGGGGGCGATGCGCAGCTCATGCGACAGTGCGCAGGCCTGCGTCACGGAGGCGATCTTGTCGACCACCATCGAGCGCATGCTGTTCATGATCTGCCCGCTCCCGCGCGCTTGTAGAACACGCCGGTCAACGCCAGCATTTTCGAGAAACCCAGGGCGTCGGCGGGCGTCCATTCGCCCGCGGACTCGCCGTACACGCCCTTGGAGGCGGCCATCAACGAATGCGGAGAACTGACCCCCTCGACGAATGCAGAGCCGGGCCGGAACAGCACTTTCACTTCGCCGCTGACCCTCGCCTGCGAGGACATGAGCAGCGCTTCGATATCGCGGCACACCGGATCCAAGTGCTGACCCTCGTGCACCAAGTCGCCGTACGGCTGTGCAACCGTCTCCTTGATGCGCGACTGCTTGCCCGTCAGCACCAATTTTTCCAGCTCGCGGTGCGCGGTCAGCAGCACTTCGGCCGCGGGCGCTTCGAAGGCGACCCGGCCCTTGGTGCCGATCACGGTATCGCCCAGATGAATGCCGCGGCCGATCCCGAAGGGAC
>Ga0210406_10001581_pt1 | contig 27456 bp, 27 predicted proteins | sample IncBWC30MmetaG_FD_155454 | JGI IMG/M metagenome (GOLD analysis project Ga0210406, IMG submission 155454) | Forest soil microbial communities from Barre Woods Harvard Forest LTER site, Petersham, Massachusetts, United States - Inc-BW-C-30-M | ecosystem: Environmental > Terrestrial > Soil >... | reverse complement strand
CGCAAGTGTTGCTGCAGAAGCAAGCCGAAGCCGCGCCGTCCTTTTTGCCGCAATGGCTCTCGGGATATGCTTTTCTCTTCGATATGGACAGCAATCTGGAACGGGCGAAAGAGTTGCGGGCAGGGCTAGCACCAAGTTCTCTGGGAGCCGCGCAGCCACTTCGTTTGCTGCCGGATGGCAACAATGAATTATCGAAGTTGATTGCGGAAAGAGTTGTGGTGAATGCGCGCGCAGTGGGCCTTACCCTGCAGATTGTTTCGCGTAGCGCAATGCGCCCGGCGTCGAGTGATTCTGGTGCGTCAAAAGTGGAGAGCGAAGCGCAGCTGGTCTCCTGGCGGTACACTTCCTTGTCGCCACGGGAAGCGCTGGAAGATTTTGCGGTGATTTCGCATTGGGAAATTCCTCACGGTGACGTGCCGGTGGATGCCGATGCGCGCTATGCTTGGGAAAAGCGCATGATGGAGGAAAAAAACATTTTGCCGCTCGTGGCGGTGCCGGATTTTGCCGCGCTGGATGCGCGTGTGCGCAACTGGTCTCCGTCGGCCTGGGGAGAATGGCATCTTGCGGACGTGTGGCTGGAGCAGTCTGACGCAGGCACGAATACGCGCGATGCGGGTGCCAAAGCTCCGGCGGGCGCCAAACCATGAGCTTCCGCACCAAATTATTTCTGCTGTTTCTGGCCACAGTGCTGGCGTCGGTTTCGGCGGTTTCCTATAGCGTGACACATTACACGCGCGCCGCTTACGAAGAAGCCGACACGCAACGTACGCAAGCGCTGGTCGAGCAATTCCAGAACGAATTTGCGCAGCAGCGAGAGCTCGTGGCGCAGCATGTGGAGTATGTTTCCAACTCGGAAGTGACGCTGAAGATGGCAATTGATCTGCAACGTTCGAACGCGGACCAGTCGCTTTATGTACGTGACGCGGCAGGAGCGGCGCAGGAACACGGCTTGAACTTCATGGAGTTTGTGATCGCGGATGGGACGCTGATTTCATCGGCGCAATATCCGGCGCGCGTCGGGTACAAAGAGACGTGGGTGACGAGCGGCAAGGATTGGAATGGCACGGAAGCATTTTTGCGGCGGGAAGAATTGCCGAATGAGGTTGCGGTTGCGCTGACCGCGGTTCGAACCCAGCCCAATGTCACGCAACCTTTCTACGCGATCGGCGGCCGACGATTGGACCAAAAGTTTCTGGCATCGCTGGTTGCGCCCGCTGGAATGCGCACGCTGCTTTACCTCAACCTCGATTCGTCGTTTGTACCCAGCGACATTACCAGCGCCACCGGAGCTGTGGATCAACCGGAGCGGTTCGCGCCGATCATCGAGAAGATACAGAAGCAGCCATCGCCGATGGTGCAAACGATTCAGTGGAATGAAAACGCCGCTTCCGCTGAAGTTTTCCACGTGCTTCCGTTGACCGGGCGCAACGGAGAATTGCTGGGCGCGCTATTGGTGGGAAGTTCGCGCAGCGATCTGGTGCTACTGACGCGGCACATCATGAAGATTTCCGCGGTCGTTGCCGCGGCGGCGATGCTGGTTGGATTGTTGCTTACCTGGTGGGTTTCTGCACGCATCACGCGGCCGATTGAAGAGCTGGCCGAAGGCGCACGCGACGTTGCCGCGGGGCACTGGAATACGCGCATTCGGTTGACAGGTCGAGACGAAACCGGGCAACTGGCGACAGCATTCAATCACATGACGCAAACCCTGACCACGCAGCGCGAGCGACTGGTGCAGACCGAACGCGTAGCGGCCTGGCGCGAATTGGCCCGGCGACTGGCGCACGAGTTGCGCAATCCGCTGTTTCCATTGCAGATCACGGTGGAGAATATGCAGCGGGCGCGGCAGTTGAGCAACGATCAGTTTCTCGAAGTATTCAACGAATCCACCTCGACGCTAAAGGCGGAGCTGGCAAATCTCAACTCCATCGTGAATCGTTTCAGCGATTTTTCCAAGATGCCTTCGCCGGAATTCTCGCGCGTGGATGTAAATGAAGCGATTCGTAGTGCGGTGCGGCTGTTCGAACCGCAATTCCACGAAGTGGGAAAACCCACCATTGCCACGGAGTATTTTCTGAAAGAAGGCCTGCCAGAAATCGACGGCGACCCGGAGCTGCTGCACAAAGCTCTGCAAAACCTGGTGCTGAACGCTCTGGACGCAATGCCGGCCGGCGGGACGCTTACTTTTCGCACGGCGGAGACGCAGTCCGGTATTCGCATCGAAGTATCTGACACCGGAAAAGGCTTGACGCCGGAAGAGTGTTCGCGGCTGTTCACGCCGTACTACACGACGAAGCAGCAGGGAACCGGGCTGGGACTGGCAATCGTGCAATCCGTGGTAAGCGATCACCGCGGCACGATTTCCGTGACCAGCGAAGAGAGCCATGGCACCACCTTTCGAATCGAATTGCCGCGTCGTCAGCCCGGTGTGACTACAAAAAAATCGCCGCCGGCTTCCGCTCAATCCGAATCAGCCACTCCGGAAACCGCGGCGGCCAGCGATTGAAGCCGCAAAACCTGAAAACTCTGTGACGCGAAAAGCCCATCTGCTTCTGGTCGACGACGACGCCAACACTCTGGCGTCCTTATCGCGCGCATTTCGGCTGGCCGGCCACGAAGCGATTGTTTGCGACAACGCGTCGCGCGCGGTCGAACTTTTGCGCACGGAAAAATTCGATCTGATTTTTTCTGACGTGGTGATGCCAGGAAAAAGCGGTCTCGAATTTCTGGAAGAGATCAAGAATGCCGGAGTGAAGGCTCCCGTGATTCTGATTTCCGGCCAGGCGAACATCGAAATGGCCGTCCGTGCCACCAAGCTGGGCGCGCTGGATTTTCTGGAAAAACCACTCTCCACCGACAAGCTTCTGGTAACCGTGGAGAATGCGCTTCGTCTCTCGCGCCTGGAGGACGAAAACCGCGAACTGAAACGCCGCCTGGGCAAACATCAGCTGGTTGGTTCCGGCGTAGTGATGAAAAAGCTGTTGGCGCAAATCGACAAAGTCGCGGCGAGCGAAACCCGCGTTTGCATTCTCGGCGAAACCGGCACCGGCAAGGAACTGGTTGCCCGCGCGATTCACGATCGTTCGCAACATCGCGACATGCCTTTTATCACCTTGAATTGCGCCGCTGTTCCCGCCGAGCTCATCGAATCGGAACTCTTTGGCCACGAAAAGGGCGCGTTCACGGGCGCTGCCGGACGGCACATTGGCAAATTCGAACAAGCCGACGGCGGAACGCTATTTCTGGATGAAATCGGTGATATGCCGGTGGCCATGCAGGCCAAGCTGTTGCGCGTTCTTGAGGAAGGCGAAGTCGAGCGCGTGGGCGGCGACAAGCCGGTCAAAGTAAGCGTGCGAGTGGTAGTCGCTACGCATCGCAATCTGGAAGAGCTGGTCGCGCAAAACACGTTTCGACGCGATCTGTTTCATCGCGTTTATGTTTTTCCGGTATTTCTTCCGCCACTGCGCGAGCGGCCTGAGGATTTCGCCGAACTTGTGGATCACTTTTCACGCCAAGTGGCCGCGCAAAACGGCTGGAAGGAAAAACAATTTTCCGCCGAATCCATTGCCGCGTTGCAACGCTATTCGTGGCCAGGAAATGTTCGTGAGTTGCGCAACGTCGTGGAACGCCTGGTGCTGCTGTCAGAAAACGAAAACGTTTCAGCTGAAGACGTTGGACTGGTTCTACCCGCCACCGCTTCGTCGCCGCAAGACAACGCAAACGCCGGGCTGGCAGCCGCCACCGGGTCGCTTGCTGCCCGCACTGAATCCTTCGAGAAAGAGGTGCTGCTCGCCGAGATTCGCCGCCACAATTTTCACATGACCAACGTGGCGCGCGCTCTCGGGCTGGAACGCAGCCATCTTTACAAAAAATGCCAACAACTGGGAATTGACTTGCAATCCCTGCGCAGACCGGAATAAATCAGAGCAATGAATCCTGTGCTGATCGGCGTTCCCGCTGTCGCTGTTCTCACCTCAGGTGCCATCGCATACGCCGCCGTTCATCAGCGTTCGCAACTGTTTGGTGCGACCATCCGCAGTACGGGCGCACCGCAGCAGTTGGCGCTGACGTTTGACGATGGTCCCAACCCTGCGGCCACGCCGCTGCTCCTCGATCTTCTCGATCAATACAACGCGAAAGCCACATTTTTTATGATCGGCCGGTTTGTTCGTGAGTGCCCGAAACTCGCAAAGGAAATCGCCAATCGCGGCCACCTCATCGGCAATCACACGCAGACGCATCCCAATCTCTTCTGGCTAAACAAGCGCGCGATTCGAAACGAACTGCAGCAGTGCCAGTCGGCCCTGCAGGACGTCGTCGGCGTTGCCGCGAAAGTGTTTCGTCCGCCGTACGGGTTCCGCAACCCGTGGGTCGTCGGTACAGCGCGCGAATTGGGAATGCAAACCGTCATGTGGACACTTCTGCCCGGCGACTGGCGCGAAAAGTCGGTGGAATGGCTGGCAGGACGCATGCGCCCCATCGCAGATCATGCCAAAGATTCCGCAAATCGCACTGCGGGCGACGTCCTCTGTCTCCACGATGGAGCGCATCGTCAACTAAACGGCGACCGCACTCGCACGCTGAAGGCGCTTGAATACTGGCTTCCGCGGTGGCGCGATTTAGGCCTGAAATTTGTTACAATCGGCGAAGCGGCGAACCCGGCCGCGCACTGACTATGGACGAGCGCCAGTTTTATACGGAACGCGAAGAAAATAAGGCACAAAAGCTGGTTTGTCCCAGTTGCCGCAACGAATTTACCGCTTCAGTGCGGTGGAAGGTCTGCACCAAGCGCAAGGATCTTCCGCGCGGCGCTGGAAACGAAGACCGTATTAAGTTTGCCAAGGCTACGTCGTACATGGTCCGGTTAGACGATTTAGTTGCTTGTCACAAATGCCGCAAACGCATTGAATTGACGGGCCAATCCACGATTCTGATCAACGACAGTCTCGGCGACCGCAATGCCGATCCGGAAAACTTCGGCAATCGCTAAGACCTGCGCGGAAAATAGCGCGCTTCAAATTTCCGGATACATTTCAAAAAAAGCCTGCACCGATTGATGGAAGGTGGCTTCAATTTCTTCCTTGCTGCCTTCGATCAGGTGCATGGTCACGCGCGCCGACCGGCCATTCTTCAACACCACTGTCGCGTCCCGGACTTCTCCCAGATCTTCTTCGGGCAACAATCTCATCCCGTAAATCAGCGCCAACTTGGCCATTCTATTTTCCTCGCTGGAGATCAGAAACATTAAGAGTGCCGGGAGCGGAAGCCGCTGTCAAACGTGGAGTCTTGCGGTGACTACGGCAGCCTGCATAACGCTCCATAGTCGGGCAAATCAGACCGTCTTCGGTTATCGAAAACAAAACAAGCAATACCTCGCTGCAAGCTGCAAAAGCGGTCGGGTCGTGGTGGGCACTGTGAGCTGCGCGGGCGCCGACTATTTCTTTCTGCGGACCGGCCGCCGCTGGACTGCGCATCAGTTATGCGGCACTCGCTTGCGAACCGCAACCAGTCTTCGCGTTCGGGCGCAGGCTCGTACGCGGATTGGAGATCACCGGTGTGGTTGCCGCCGCTCTCGTCGTCGTCCCGATCGTCCTTCCGATTTACACGATTGCTTGCGGGAGAGGTTCGTGCTCTGACCAAGGTGGTTCCAGTCTATGTGAGGGAATAGCGCGAAAATTGTGGCTTCCGGGATATACTCGCAGACATCCGTTTTCACTGTTTTCCGCATCGGAGTGTCCATAGCGGAGGGTTGCGATGAATCCTGCTGGTCGATTTTATGCGCGGACGGTCTTGCTGACGGTTGCGGCCTTCGCAATTCCCCTGTTCGCGGCTGCTCAGGAGTCGCAAGGTCCGCAGACCGATGCGCCACCGCCCGTTGCGCAGCCTACTGCGTCGCCACATGTGCCAGGGAAAAAACTTACCGTCCCCTCCGGCACCCGGCTTGCCGTGGTGCTCGAAAACGGAATTTCCACGCGCAGCGCCAAGGCGGGCGACTCACTTTATTTTCTTACCGCATTTCCGGTCACGCAGAACAATCGCATCGTAATTCCAGTCGGCTCGTACCTGCGTGGCTCGCTGCTGGAGAGCAAGCGGCCCGGCCGAGTGAAGGGCAGAGGCGAATTTCGTCTGCGCCTGGAATCGCTAATATTTCCGAATGGCTATACGGTTGACTTGCTTGCCGCTCCGCGTAGCGCGGATACCGGCGGCAAGGAAACGACGGACTCCGAAGGAAAGGTGACCGGTTCCGGCGGCAAAGGAAAGGATGTCGGCACGGTTGCCACAACTACGGCGACCGGAGCGGGCATCGGCGCAATCGCCGGCGGCGGCAAGGGCGCCGGCATTGGCGCCGGCATCGGCGGTCTGATTGGATTGGGCGCAGTTTTATTCACACGCGGGCCAGATGCGGAACTGCCGCGCGGTTCAGCTCTGGATATCGAGATCGAGCGCGACCTGACTCTCGATTCCAGTTACCTGCAATTTACGAATACCGGGCAGGCGCAGCCGATCACGCCTCCTGCGAGTCGCCAACCTTAATTTTTTTCGAACTTGACGAAAACGACGCGTGACGAGAATTCGGTCAGCGCGGTGCGCTTGAAACTGGGGCGGATTCATGTGCCGCCTGGAAACGCATCGGACTGAACTTTTCCCAGTCTATGCTCGGTGTTTTCTCTGTGATGAATTCGCCGATGAGTTTGGCCGTAATCGGCGTCAGCAGAACGCCGCTGCGAAAATGTCCCGTTGCGATAAGCAATCCTGCGAGTTCGGTCGGTCCGAGAATGGGCATGTGGTCGGGCGTGTCTGGCCGCAAGCCGGCCCAAGTTTCCTCGATGCGCGCGGAAGCAAGCACCGGCGCCAGTGCAAGCGCGCCACCCAGATTCGCATGCACTCCGCTCGCCGTTACCGTTTTGTCGAAGCCGACAAGTTCCACCGTGGCGCCGCACAAGATTCGTCCGTCGTTCCGCGGTACGACATAAATCTTTTCCGACCACAAAACGCGCTCAATTCTTGCCGCGTCACAGCGCAGCGAAACCATCTGGCCCTTGGCGGGCCGCACCGGCGCATATTTTTCGGCTCCCGCAATTTGCGATGAAAAAGAACCCGCCGCGATAATAGTGTGCTTCGCGGAAATGTTTTCGCCGTTCACCACCGCACCGAGGCATTGCGAACCTTCCCGCCAAATTCGCTCGACCCGCGCGCCGGCGTTAATTTCCGCGCCGCCTTTTTTAGCTGCTTCGATCAACGCTTTGGTCAGCAGACGGTTATCTACCGAAGCTTCTTGCGGACGCAGCACCGCGGCTTCGATCTCTTCGCTCAAAGCAGGCTCCATTGCGCGCGCCTCTTTTGCGGAGATGGCTTCTGCTTTCAGCCCCAGTCCACGATGCAATGCGATGATGGTGTTCAATTCCTCGCGGGCGTGGCGGGAAAAAATCGCTTCGACTGTGCCTTTCGAGCGATAACCGGTCGGAAATCCGCTGCGTTCCTCCACCTCCGCGATGAACTCGGGATACAACGCTAGACTTGCCTTGCCGATGGGAACCATGGAAATCATTCCTGGATTCTCGGGCGCTGGGGAAAGAATTCCCGCGCCGGCCCAGGACGCCTCGCGTCCGGGCTCTTGCGCGTCAAAGAGGGCAACGCGCAAATCGTTACGCGCCAGCTCCAGGGCGATGGCGCCGCCGATCAGACCTCCGCCGGCAATGATCGCGTCGTACGATCTCATACCCGCATTCTATCTCGCGGATTGTTTTCGCGCTTTATTCTTAATGTGATGGCGGATGTGGGAATCCGTTCTGCTTTGGGGGAAACCAAGCTACAGCGAGCTTGCTAGTTCTTCTGAAAGCAATTGCGCCTTCCTGGCCAAATTCCTGGCGCGAGCCCAGTCGCCATCCTTTACTGCCGCTTTCGTCTCTTCGAGGAATGAATTCACTTTGGATGCCAGATCGCTTTGCGTGGTGTTCAGTTGGTGGTTTTTCGCCGTCAGCAAATTTCGCCGTGCGATGCCCAGACTTTCGTTCATTTGCTGCTGCGCGGCGGCGACCTCTTGTGGCGAAAGTTGCGGCTCCAACGAGAGCGGATCTGGTTTGGCGCTTCCCGCAGGTTCCGGGGCGGGTTGTACCGGCACTCTGGGCCGCGCTGGCTGGCGGCTTACGACTAAACTGGGAGGCGGCGCAAAATCCCACGGCAAATCGGGCGCGGATTCGTCAATTTGAGGAGGCGTATACCCGGGTGCAAGAACTGGAGGATGCGGTTTTACCGTAATCGCTGTTGCCCACGGGTATGCGCGCGCGCGCTTTTCAGCGCATCCATCGGACAGCAGTACGGCCACGATACCTGCAGCGACCACTGCGGACTGCGGCCAGCGCTTGACCATTCCCGAACGACCTCTCTCAAAAGAATTGGATGCGTCTCATGCTGCCAGCGGCAATTCGATCCGAAACGTAGTGCCGCGTCCTGCTTCTGAATGAAAGTCGATGGAACCGTTATGAAGCTGTACGATGCGGAACGTGGTAGCCAGGCCGATGCCACTGCCGCCCGGTCGAGTGGTGAAAAACAACTGGAAAATTTTCTGTTGGTTTTCCATAGGGATGCCCTTGCCGGTATCGGACACGCTGATCTCCGCCATTTCGCCGTGCCGCGCCAGCTCCACTCGTAACTCACCGCCGCCGGCCATTGCCTCGGTGGCGTTCAACACCAGATTCAGCACGGCCTGCTTGAGTAAATCGCGATCGGCCCAAACTTCCGGCACTCCATTCCCCAGGAATTCTTCCACTTCCACTCCCGCTTTCTGCATTTGCGGCTGCGCCACTCGTACCACTTCACGGAGCAACTCCGCAAGATCGGTGGCTTCGAGCTTCAGCTCCACGGGCCGCGTAAAATCGAGGAAGCGCTTTACGACTGCGTCTAGCCGGTCGATCTCTTTGTCCAGCACTTGCACTGCTTGCTGCGCTTCCCCATTCTGTTCGGCTGGCAGAGATTCTTTCAGATTTTCCAGCCACAACCGCATCGAATTCAGGGGATTCTTCACTTCGTGCGCCACGCCGGCGGTGATGCGGCCCACCGCCGCGAGCCTTTCGCTCACCTGCAATTGGGTATTGATGCTTTCCAGCGAATCCAGGTCGCGCAGCGTGACCAGCGCTCCCATCTGTTCGCCATTTTCCTGAATGGCCTGCACGCTGACTCCCACCCGGCGCATGCCGCTGGTGGTTTTCAGCTCGGTTTCCGCCGCGGTTTCACGCAGCGCATCTCCTTCCAGGTGCAATGCCTGGCGAAGCGGATGGCCGTCAGGGAAAATCTCGGTCACGCGCCGTCCCAAAAATTGCCCAGCCGGAGCCCCCAGAAATTTTTCCGCCGCCGGGCTCACCATAACGGCGCGCGCGTCACGGGTGAAAAGCAATAACCCGTCTTCCAGCCCGGCCATTACCGAGTTTAGATTCTCGCGCATGGTGCTGAAAATTTCGTGAACGCCGCGTAACTGCAGGCCTACCTGGGAGATTTTTCGGCTTACCAGGCCCAGTTCGTCAGCGCCGCTGCCAAAACTGCCGAAGCCGGAAAACACTGTGAAACTTTTGTGCGCTGCGGGCGGCGCGTCATACTGTCCGGCGGAAATGCGGTCCAACTGCGCGGAAATATCACGCAACGGCGCGAGCGTCGCGCCGCTGACCACCATTGCCAGGCCCGTCGACACCAGTAGCGCCACCAGCGCGATCGCACCGGAAGTTCGCAGGCTGGCCGAATTGGCGTCGCGCAGCAGCGGAATCGAAATTCCGACGCGCACTTCTCCAAATGGCTCGCCCGTCATGGTGAATGGAAACGATGCTTCGAACACGCGCTGCGGCCCGTACAGAATTTTCATCTGGCGGAAAAAATTACTGCGATCGATCTGCGCAAACGGCGGTCGGGTTTGAGCGATCTTGCTGGTGACTTTTGTATCGCTCGAGACCAGCACCTGTCCGTTATGGTCCACAATGGAAACATCATAGATCCATGGGTTCGATCCCAAGGGAGACTGTAAAGCCGATTGCAACCCCTCGCTGGTCTGAAATGCGCGTTTCACATAGGCATGGCGGTCTTCCGGACTGTTCGAAGCCGGCCGCTCGCCGGCCTGTTTTGCATCTTCCAACGAGTGCTTGGCCTGCTCGAATATCTGCTGCGCGAGCTCATTCGCCCGGGTATTTGTTTCGTGAATTACCTGGCTGGTGAGGCGCGAGACGAATACCGCCGACAAAACGACCACCACCAGAAACACCAGTCCCGTCATGACCAAAGTCAGCTTGGTACGAAGCCCGAGCTGCATCGTCGCGATTTACTCCCCTTCGGCTCGCTCGCCGCCGTACTCTTTCAGTTTGTTGTGTAGCGTTTTCAGGCTGATTCCCAACAATTCCGCGGCGCGCGTCTTGTTATTTCCCGTTGCCGCAAGCGTCTGCAGAATCAACTCGCGCTCCATGGCGTCAACCGTCGTGCCAATCGGGAATTTCAGAGCGCTTAAATCGCTCGGGCTTTTCGCGGCGGACTTGCCAAACTCATCCGGCAGGCACGCTCGCGTGATCAAGTCTTTTTCGCACATGATGGTCGAGCGCTCCAGCACGTTGCGCAGTTCGCGTATATTTCCCGGCCAGGTGTGGCTCATGAAAATATCCATCACTTCCGCGCCGACGCCCTTTACGTTTTTTCCGTGCTTTGTGTTGATGTCCCGCAGAATATACTCCGTCAGGAGCGGGATGTCTTCCCGATGTTCACGCAGCGGCGGCAAGTGGATGTGAAACACATTCAAACGGAAGTAAAGATCCTGGCGTAAATGCGCGCTGGAGACTGCCTGCTCCGGATCTTTGTTGGTTGCAGCGACGACACGCACGTCGACCGGCGTTTCCACCTTGCTACCCAGCCTACGTACTTTGCGATCTTCCAAGACCCGCAAAAGTTTTGCCTGCGTGGGCGCGGGCATTTCTCCGATTTCATCCAGCAGCAGCGTGCCGCCATCTGCTAGTTCGAAGCAGCCGATCCGACGTTCTGCCGCGCCGGTAAAAGCTCCGCGTTCGTGGCCGAAAATCTCGCTTTCCATCAACGATTCTGGAATCGCCGAACAATTGATGGCCACAAACGGCCCGCCCGCACGCGGCGAAAGTTTGTGCACCGTTCGCGCAACAATTTCTTTTCCTGAGCCGGTTTCGCCCGTGATCAACACCGAAGCCGAGCTTGGCGCTGCCATTTCCACAATTCGCATCACGTCTTGCATCGGCTTCGAAGCGCCCACCAGATCGCCCAGCCGACCCGTCTCGCGCAATTGCCGCTGCAGCACCACCAACTGACGCGCGTCTCGCGCTTTACCTAGCGCCCGGTCGAGCAACGCGCGCAGCACCGGTCCCTTCAGCGGCTTCTCGATGTACCAGAACGCACCCGCTTCGATCGCCGCCACCGCGCGCTCTTCGCTGCCTTTCCCGGTGATGATGATTGCGGGCACGTCTGCCAGCTCCGGTCCAAGCTGGCTCAGCAAATCCAGCCCATTCATTCCCGGCAACTCCACGTCGGCAATCAGCGTATCCGGCTGGTAGCTGCCAAACTTCGCCAGCGCATCTTCGGCATTTCCAACGCTCAATACCTCGTAGCCCCAGCGCTGCAACAACTGTTCGTAACCTTTGCGCGCGTTCTCTTCATCCTCCACGATCAACACGCGGTCCTTGCGCTCGGCAAAATCCTCCGCGCGCACGCCGGCCCGTTTCTCGTCCACCATTCGCTGAACCTCGCTCATATAGCCGCCCTTATCTTCTCAGAATCCGCTACCGGCTGGACCATCTCAATCTATCAATCATTCTGTATCGCTGCAAAGCGCACGCGAAGTTGCCGCGCCTGCAAGCCGGATGGCGGGGCTATTTGTTCTTGAATGTAGGGACGGGAAATCGAGGCAGCGTGAACGCGAGTGGTCGCATTTCGCCCATGCCGGAACTTTAATGCGATGATGTGCGCGAGAAAACGGCCAACCGACAAAATCCTAGAACCAGCCAGTCAATCTCTTCTTACCGACGCCTACTCCCTCAGTAGATATAACGCGCGGTCCAGTTCAATCTCCAGCTTTGCGCCCTTCACCAACTGCAGTTCATGTCCGCGGCCGGCTTCCATCAGGTATGCCGCCAGCGCCGCTTCCGCTGCGCCTTCCGCTGCTTCCTTGGCGTTCTTGTCCTTGATTCCGTGCAACGCGCCCATTCCGGCGCCTTCCGCAGCGGCTTGCCCCGCGGCCTGCTGCGTGCTGGCCTTGCCTTCGATCAAGCCTTCTTTCTCTGGACTTGTCCGCACGCTATGATCGCCCGGCACTGCCACCACGCTGGCCACGATTGGTAGCGGCCCAAACTTGGTTCGAATCTCGTCAAACACCAGCCAAATTTTTGCGCGTCCCACAACCGCCGCGGGCTGAACGCGCGCAACGTGCCCCACAATTTGCGCCCCTGACGGCAGATAGATTCCGCTTCCCGCCAACATCGGTTCGAGAGTCCGTACGCTGAAGCGTCTGCCCTCCTTGGTGTCGCCTGTACCCAGATCGCCCTCCAGCTGCACCAGCACGTGCGTTCCCGGTACTACGGCATATGCCTCAGCCGGCAACCCGTTCCGGCGCACGCCATCGGCAGGATGCGTCATTTCCGGCTGCGCGCCCTGTGACGGCTTCATCTCCTGTTGCGCCGCCCGGGTCCGAGCAGGCCCTCCGTCGTCCTGTGAAACCGGCTCCTGCGCCATGGCCGCAGTCCCAAGCATCAATCCACCCAGCAAAAGAGTCGTAGCCGCAATGGATCGATTCTCCGGCGCCGCAAAATATCGCAAACCCATGGATTTCCTCCAGATTGTGTTACGCAGACAGAATAGCACTCCACCTGCCGAAGGCTTTTCCCCTCGCCCTTCTAACCCGACTGTTTTGCTTTAGTTGCAGCCCGTCGAATTGCGGTTCTGCTGAAAGAAGCGGCCCGCTGTCGTCCGCTTCACGCACTACGACGCCAAATCCTTGCACCCTTACCCGAATCGGTAGGGGGATCGCGCTACAGTGCGATTCACGGAGCGCAACACGGCTGTCGCACCTGTCTCGCGTTCACTCTAGGACCTGATATGATGGGCGCCAATGGCGGACTCCCAGTCCCTTCTCGGCCAAACGATTTCGCACTACCGCATCCTGGAAAAACTGGGCGGCGGCGGGATGGGTGTGGTCTATAAAGCCGAAGACACGCGCCTCCGCAGGTTCGTAGCCCTGAAATTCTTGCCCGACGAAGTTGCCAAGGATGCGCAAGCTCTGGCGCGATTCCAACGCGAGGCGCAAGCCGCCTCGGCGCTCAATCATCCCAACATTTGCACCATCTACGATATTGGCGAGCACCATTCCCGCGCTTTTATTGCCATGGAGTTTCTCGATGGCAACACGCTGAAACATCTCATCAACGGCCGCCCGATGGATTTGGAGCGCACCCTCGAGGTGGCCATCGAAGTTGCCGACGCCCTCGATGCCGCTCACACCGAAGGCATCGTCCATCGCGACATCAAGCCTGCCAATATTTTTGTCACCAAGCGCGGCCACGCGAAGATTCTCGATTTCGGACTCGCGAAAGTGAATTTTTCCAGAACCCCGACCGGAATGACGGATGCCGGCGACACGCTCGCCGAAGAGCATCTCACCAGTCCCGGCACATCACTTGGTACGGTTTCGTATATGTCTCCTGAGCAAGTTCTCGGCAGGGAACTGGACGCGCGCTCGGACCTCTTCTCCTTCGGCATTGTCTGCTATGAGATGGCCAGCGGCGTTCTGCCGTTCCCTGGCGATACCTCTGGCGCAATTTTTGACGCAGTGCTGCACAAAGCGCCGGCTGCACTTGCCCGGCTCAATAGCCACACTCCCGCCGATCTTGAACGCATCATCCACAAAGCCCTAGATAAAGATTCGCGCCTTCGATATCAGCACGCCTCGGAAATGCGCGCCGATTTTCAGCGCCTAAAGCGCGACACTGACACCAGCCGTTCCGTTGTGTTTTCCGGGACACAACCGCAAGCAAACTCCGGCGCGGCAAGGCAGCCATCCTCACCCGGCACAGTATCCGTGCCATCTGATTCGACAATAGGCGCAGCAGCGGCTTCCGACTCCCAGATTGCGGTCGGCCTTTTGGCTCGTCACAAGAAAGCATTCGTCTTGGCCGCCGCCGCCGCGATTCTCTCCGTCTCGGCCCTGGGTTTCGGAGCCTACCGCTGGTTCGCGCCTCATGCTGGTTCTTCGATCGATTCGCTCGCCGTGCTTCCGTTCACTAATGTCACCGCGGATCCAAATACCGAATATCTAAGCGATGGCTTAACCGAAAGTCTTATCAGCAGCCTGTCGCAGCTGCCCAATCTCTCCGTACGCCCGCGCAGCGCCGTTTTTCGCTACAAGTCCAAAGACATTGACCCGCAAAAAGCCGCCAACGAACTGAATGTCGGTGCAATCGTCAGCGGACGCGTCACACAGCACAACGACGCGCTGCTGGTCAGTGTGGAACTGACCGACGTCCGCACCAACCGAAACCTGTGGAGCGAACAGTACAACCGCAAACTCTCCGATACGCTTGCCGTTCAGCGCGAAGTAGCCGCTGAAATCTCATCGCGCTTGCGCGAACGCCTTTCCGGTGAGGAAAAGGCCAAGCTCACTCAGGAAGGCACGTCGGATCCGGAAGCGTATCAATTGTTTCTCAAAGGCCAGTTTTATTTCGCCAAGCGCACGCCCGACGGCCTGGCCAAGGCACGCGACTACTTTACGCAGGCGGCTGTAAGGGATCCGCAGTACGCGCAAGCCTACGTCGGCGCTGCGAATTATTGGGCTGTTGTCAGTGAATACGCGCCCATCCCTAAGAGCGAGTGCATGCCCAAGCTGAAGGAAGCCGCAGAAAAGGCGCTGAGTCTGAACGAAAAACTTCCCGAGGTACATGAAGCGCTCTCGCAGTACTACATCGCAGAATGGAAATGGGCAGATTGGGAACGAGAGCACCGTCGCGCTCTGGAACTCGATCCGAACTTTGCCAATGCCCATCATTGGTTCGGCTTGGAACTCTCCTGGATCGGCCGCTCCGATGAAGCCATAGTGCACCTCCGTCGTGCCGTGGCCCTCGATCCATTGAACCTCAAATTTAATGACAACCTCGGCCAGGTGCTCATGAACGGGCGCCATGATGATGAAGGGCTGGCTCAGCTAAACAAGACTATTGAGATGGATCCGAACTTCGCCGGGACCTACGCCGACCTTGCTGTCTTGTATCGCTACCAAGGCCACTATGACCTTTGGCTCGACGCCTTGAAGAAGAACGCCATGCTTAATGACAGCCAGGAGGATCTGGCCGTGGTGACCGAAGTTCAGCCCATTTTCAAACAATCCGGCTATAAAGCAGCGGTGAATCGCATCATCGAACTGTACAAAAAGCGCAGAGAACACTCCTATATCGACCCGGGTTTCATCGCGGAAGAGTATGCATTCTTAGGCGACAAAGACCACTCGTTGGAATGGCTGGAGAAGGCCTATCAGGAAAAGACGGATGAAATGGCTACCCTGCGCATCCGCCGCTGTTACGACTTCATGCGTTCCGATCCTCGTTACAAAGACCTCGAGCGCCGCGTTGGCTATACCTGGTAGTCAGCCAACCGCAGCCGAATCGTCTCGCAAAATTTTGCGAATGTGATTCAGCACCTTTCTGTACATGGCGGGAGTGAGTTTGCCAGTCTGCGTATTCTGCTGGCTCGGATGATAAACGCCCACCAGCCTCGGTCCATCGCCGGGAAATTTCGCCATCGCTCCGTGCGCGAACACGAATTTCGCCCGCGATGCGATCACGCCTTCGCTCTTCAAAATATCCAGGTACGCGTCCCAGGCAATTCTCCCCAGCGCCAGGATCACTTTCGGCTTGAGCAAAGCCAACTCGCGTTCCAGGTAGCCGCGGCAATTGAAGATCTCTGACGGCATAGGTTTATTTGCCGGAGGCGCGCATCGCACCGCCGCCGCAATAAATACATTCTTCAATTCCAGCCCGTCATCGGGGCGTAGCCAAGTCCCTTGGTTGGCGAATCCCGCCTTGTGCAACGCCGCGTACAGGAATGCTCCCGAACGATCGCCAGTAAACATGCGTCCCGTGCGATTCGATCCGTGCGCGCCCGGCGCCAGTCCCAGAATAAAAAGTTCCGCGCGCGAGTCGCCAAATCCCGGAACTGGTCGTCCCCAATAGGTCCATTCGCGAAAGGCCCGGCGTTTTTCTTTCGCGACCTTTTCGCGATATTCCACCAGCCGCGGACACTTCCGGCAACTGACAATCTCTTCTTCCAGCACTCGCAGCATGGTAGCGCATGTCATTTTTTACTTTTTCAGCAGATTCAACAAAACGACAGCCTGGTTACGTTCCTTGTCTTTCGCGCTAAACACTAGCGTCAGCGTTCCGCGCGTTTTTCTCCGCTTGCTTCAATTCCGCCAGTTCTCTTTTCTTCGCCAACTCCGCCCGCCGCCCATCGTTCCGGTTTGTGTCCAAACCACTTGCGCAGCACCGCGCTCGGTGCAATATCGTTCATCCACAGATCCACGTGCGCATTCTCTTTGTTAACTCCCCGCCGCCACAATCGGTCCACCAGCACGCGCCACCCGTCGTTTTTCCTCGCAGGTTCGTCGATTCTTGCGATTTGAATCATGGTCGTTTCACCGCAGCATAAAAAGCGTCTTGCGGTCGGCGCCTTTTAGGCCCGCCCCAGCAGACGATTCACTTCATCATACGGTACCGCGTCTGTCAGCAAGGTCGAATGATCCTGATATTCCGAGAGCGCTCTAAAAAACTTTTGCGCCGTCCCCAGCGCTGCACGCATCGTTCCCGAACCAATGCTCGCCCGTGCCACTCCAAGCTTTTCCAATTCCGCCATGCTTGGGCTACCAGGTTGCAACAAAATGTTTAGCGGACCATCCACCGCTCGCACCAGTTTCCCGATCGTCGCCCTATCCCGAATTCCCGGAGCAAAAACACAATCCGCGCCCGCCTTCCGGTAAGCCCGCAAACGTTCCACCGTCCGTTCGAATCGCGTTTCCGCGGCACCAATCGGCATCAGGTAGACATCCGTCCGCGCATTGATCACCAGCGAAACCCCAGCCGACGCGGAAGCCCTGCGAACCGCCGCAATCTTCTCCATTTGCAACTCAATTTCTACCTGCGAATTCTCGTCGTCGCCCGTCACATCTTCCAGATTCAATCCGACAATTCCCGCGGCCACCACTTCACGCGCCATCTCCGCCATTTCCGCTGCTGTCGTGCCATATCCCGCTTCCAGATCCGCTGTAAGCGGAACGTTTACCGCGCGCGCCATCCGCCCCACGAATTCCAGCATCTCGTGCTTGGGAATTCTCTGCCCGTCTGGATACCCCAGCACCGCTGCAACTCCCGCGCTGGTTGACGCCACCGCGGGAAATCCCGCTTCCTCCACCATCCGCGCGCTGATCACATCCCACGCATTGGCGAAGACCAGAATTCGCGGCCCCGAATGCAACTTCCTCAGCCGCTCCGCCTTCTCGGCCTGCTTCGCGATCTCCATAGATTCTCTCCCCTGTAAACACAATGGTTCGTCAAAAACAAAGCCTACGCGCGCATCCCAGATCAAACAGCGCCAATTTGGCCACCGTTTCCTGTTCTCCGGTTTGCGTTTGTGGCGCCAGCTTCACGCTGCTGCTGCTTCGTCTTTGTGCTTCTGCGTTATCTTTTCTCTGAACATTCTTCCCTGCAAATTCCGCGCCTAGCGCAAGACCTCCAATGTCTCCGCATGAATCTTTCCGTTCGTACTCAGCAAACTCTTCTCATAAATCGTCGCTTTTCCATTCAACGATGTAGATTTACCGCCCGCCTCGGTCACAATCAAAATCAGCGGCGCCAAATCCCACGGCTTCGACGTCCAGTCCAGGGCCGCTTCAATCGCGCCTTCCGCCACCAGCATGTGTTGCCAGAAGCCGCCAAACGAGCGGCTGTTTCGCGCCGCGTCCAGATATTTCCGTATGCGTGTCTGGTCGGAAGAATCCTTGCTCGGGCCCGTTCCAGTAGAAAACACCATCGAATCTTTCAACTTTTCCACATCCGAGACCTGTAGCTTGCGCCCCTCGCGATACGCCCCTTCGCCCTTGTACGCCTGCCAGCGCGAATGTAGTCCCGGAGCACTCGCCATTGCCGCCACAATTTCTCCGCTACGCTCAATTCCCAGCAACGTTCCGAACGTCGGAATCCCGCGCGAAAACTCCTCCGTTCCATCAATTGGATCAATAATGATTCGCGGCCGCGCGTCTGGTCCGGGAGCCTCCGCGTTTCCGCCCATCTCTTCGCCCAAAACGTCCAACCCCAATCCACTTGCCGCCACTCGGGCTCGGGCCATCTCCTCCACCTCGCGGTCCGCTTGGGTTACCGCCGTCCCGTCCTTCTTCCGCTCCACGCGCAGTTCCACAGCGCGAAAATATCGCAGCGCAATCGCATCGGCCTCTCGCGCAATTTCTTCCAGCAATTTCCCATACTCCGCCCGATATCCCATCCGCCTCATCACGCCAGTCGTATCCAATTCTTTCGCTGTCATATTCTTGTCTTCTCTACTCTCTATTCTCTATCCACTATTCGCTACCCACTACTCTCTGCTTCTCAGGTTTGACTCTAAATCCCGCTCCACCTAGCATACTATTTCGCGCTTATGGAAACGCCTCCCTACACCGGAACCGTACTCGATCAGATTCTCGAAGCCCGGCTGCTCGAAGTTGAGCATCGCAAAAAGGTTCTTCCCGAGACTGCGCTTAAATACGGCGTGAAAGCCGCAACTCCGTTGCGAGATTTCTCCGCGGCACTGTCCAAACCTGGAATTAATATCCTCGCCGAACTGAAGCCCGCTTCCCCTTCGCTTGGGGTGATCCGCGATCCTTTCGAGCCCATCGCGCTGGCCACCTCGTTTGAATCTGCCGGCGCTGCCGCTCTTTCCGTTCTCACCGAAGGCGAATTCTTCCGCGGCTCTCTCAAAAATCTTCGCGACGCGCGCAAAAGTATCCAGCTTCCAGTGCTTCGCAAGGATTTCATTTTTGATCCGTGGCAGGTCTGGGAAACCCGCGCCAATGATGCCGACAGCTTTCTCCTGATCGTCGCCGCATTGCGCCAGCAGCAACTCGCTGAATTAATCGCGCTCGGCAGGGCTCTCGGCATGGAACCGGTGGTCGAAGTTCACAGCAGCGAAGAACTTGGGCGCGCCATGGCTGCCGGCGCAAAAATTATTGGCGTCAACAACCGCAATCTCAAAACACTCGAAGTGCACGTCGAAACGTCGTTCAAATTGATCGAACAGATCCCCGATGATTGCATCGCCATCAGCGAATCCGGCATCCGCACCTCCGCCGAATTGGCAAGACTTCGCGCCGCCGGCTTCGACGCCTTCCTGATCGGCACGGCGCTCATGTTGTCGCCCGACCCCGCTGCCGCCCTCTCCGAACTCCTTGGCGCGCGGACACAAGGAAGCTAGAGTGCCCGCAGCGCGCGTAAAAATCTGCGGCATAACCCGCCTCGAAGACGCCCGCCTCGCCGTCGAACTCGGCGCCGACGCGCTCGGCTTCAACTTTTACGAAAGAAGTCCGCGCTGCCTCGCCCCAGCCGAAGCTTGGAAAATTCTCCGTAAACTCCCCGCGCTCGTTTCCACCGTAGGCGTTTTCGTAAACTGGGATTCCGCATCCATCATCGCGCTAGCAAAATCCTTATGTCTCAGTGCGGTCCAACTCCACGGCGATGAATCTCCCGACGTCACCGAGGCATGCGCGCACCACTTTCCCGTCATCAAGGCATTCCGCACAGGATCGAGATTCCAATTCGCGCAATTTCGCGCCCATAGCGCAGCGGCTTCATTTCTTCTCGACGCCACGCCCTCCGAAACAAGATCAAAAACTTACGGTGGCACGGGCCGTCTAGCCGACTGGAACATCGCAAAACGCGCCGCCGGAAGCTATTCCATTCTTCTCGCGGGTGGCCTCAGCCCGCAAAATATCGCAGAGTCTATCCTCACCGTCCGGCCCTACGCCGTGGACGTAGCCAGCGGCGTCGAATCCCGACCCGGCAAAAAAGATCCCGCGAAACTCCGCGGCTTCTTTGCCGAAGTCACCCGCGCGAATAATCTGCGGTAATCCGGTAGAATTCTCTGTGAACTTTGTGCTCGGTCCTCGGTGCACTCCGTGTAAATTTGTCTTTCTTTCGGGCGTTTGCGCCCTGTGCGACAATATCTGATGGCCTCACAACTCACCATACCCGCCAGCGTTCCCGGCCGCTTCGGCCCCTACGGCGGCCGCTACGTTCCCGAAACGTTGATGGTCCCGCTGCTCGAACTCGAGCGCGCCTACGAAATCGCGAAATCCGACGCAACCTTCCAGGCAAAATTTCAAGACCTGCTGAAGAATTTCGCCGGTCGTCCGACGCCGCTGCAATTCGCCTCGCGTCTGACGGCTTATCTTGGCGGCCCCAAAATCTATCTCAAGCGCGAAGATCTCCTCCACACCGGCGCGCACAAAATCAACAACGCCATCGGCCAGGGTTTGCTCGCGGTACAAATGAAAAAGCCCCGCGTCGTAGCCGAAACCGGGGCGGGCCAACACGGGGTCGCCACCGCCACTGTCTCCGCGCACCTTGGGCTCCAGTGTGTCGTATACATGGGGACCGAAGACATGGCGCGCCAGGCGCTCAATGTTTCGCGCATGCGCATGCTCGGAGCAGAAGTAGTCGGCGTAAATTCCGGCAGTTGCACTTTGAAAGACGCCATCAATGAATCGATGCGCGACTGGGTGACCAACGTTCGCACCACGCACTATCTTCTCGGCTCGGTTCTTGGCGCGCACCCGTATCCTACAATGGTGCGCGACTTCCATTCCTGCATCGGCCGCGAAGCGCGCGCGCAAATTCTTGCGGCGGAAAAGCGTTTGCCAACCCATCTTTTTGCGTGTGTCGGCGGCGGTTCGAACGCCATCGGCCTGTTCCACGAATTTCTGCAAGACGAATCCGTAAAAATGGTCGGCTTCGAAGCCGGCGGCCGCGGCAGCGAACTCGGCAAACACGCCGCACGCCTCGCCGCCGCGCAAGGTTTCGCCGGAGCGCGCCCCGGCGTCTTGCAAGGCACTTACACTTACGTCCTGCAAACCGAAGACGGCCAGATCTCAACGACCCACTCAATCTCCGCCGGTCTCGACTATCCTGCCATCGGCCCCGAACACGCTTGGCTCGCCGATCAGCGCCGCGCAGAATATTCAGCCGTTTCCGACGACGCCGCGCTCGCCGCAGCGCAACTTCTCTCGCGCACTGAAGGCATCATCCCGGCCCTAGAATCTGCTCACGCCATCGCCGGGCTGGTCGAACGCGCGCAATCGCCGGCCAACAATGCCGCGAAACTCACCGCCAACGATCTCGTCATTCTTAATTTATCCGGCCGCGGCGACAAAGACATGGCCACCTATTCGCGTGTTTTCGGCGAATAATTCCGATAACTGAGACGCCCGTCTGACGCTGCAACCTTTTGTCAGGCGTTTGTAACGGCGTGCTTTCCGACGCGGAGAATTCGCCCTTGGTGTTAATCTATTCTTTTCCCTTATGCCAGTTGAACAACACAATTCGACCCGTATTTCCCGCCGCTTCGCAGAGCTTCGCGATTCTGGCGAAATGGGAATTGTTGCCTATATCACTTCGGGTGATCCATCTTTTTCGGCGACGCTGAAGTTCGTTATCGCGTTGGCGGAGGCAGGGGCTGACGTGATCGAACTAGGCGTACCGTTCAGCGATCCGCTGGCCGATGGTCCGACCATCCAGCGCGCCTCCGAACGCGCTTTGAAAACTGGCGCAACGCTCACCCGCGTCATGGATCTCGTTGGGCAGATTCGCAAAGCCAAATCTCCAGCGAACCAGGTTCCCGTTGTTTTGTTCAGCTACTACAATCCGGTCTTCCAGATGGGCCTGGAAAAATTCGCGGCTGCGGCCTCCGCCGCCGGAGCCGATGGCGTGCTCATTACCGATCTCACGCCGGAAGAGTCGGAAGACTATCGCCGCATCATGACTGCGCATCATCTGGATACTGTTTTTCTAGGCGCACCGACTTCCACAGACGAACGCCTCGAGAAAATTGCCGCATGTTCGTCTGGATTCTTGTACCTCATTTCGAGAACTGGAGTGACGGGAGCGAAAGATGTGCTGCCGGACGATTTGCCCGCACTGTTGCGCCGCGCGCGCAAAGTGACACAACTTCCGATTGCAGTCGGTTTCGGCATTTCGCTTCCAGGACACGTCTCTGTTCTTGGCGGGCTCGCCGACGCCGCCGTGGTCGGGTCCGCGCTAGTCGCTGAAATCGAAACGGCCACGGCAAGCAATTCCGGCGAACCTGGAATCGACGCTGCCGCGGCAGCGCTCGCCGAGCGCATTCGTTCGCTCAAAGCCGCCGCGCGCATCGGCCTTTCGCACCGTGAGGTTGCCACATGAGGAGTTCACGATGGCGACATTTTTTAATCCCGTCATTCCGAGCGAAGCGAGGAATCTCGCCTCGCCTTCTACCGCGGAGGCAAGCATGAGCCTCGCGGATTGGCGCCGCCGCATCGATGAAATCGACCGCAAGTTGGTCGAACTGTTGAACGAACGCTCCAAATGCGCGCTCGAACTCGGCAAGCTGAAGCAGCAAGCGAACCTGCCGCTGTATCAGCCGGCTCGCGAAAAGGAAGTCCTGGAAAATGCGGAGCAAAACAACAAGGGACCACTCACCGACGCCGCAATCCGCCGCCTTTTCGAACGCATCATTGACGAAGCCCGCTCCGCCGAGCGCCTCGCCATGCACCCCGACGGGGAGCATAAATCAGATTCGTAAAAGAGTTTCGCGCGAACAACGAAGGCTTTTTGAACTGAATACTTACAATTTATAACCTGGGGCTCAGAACTCAAGCGATCCCAGCAGCATCAAAAACGGAAGGAAGCAAACCAGCACACCATGGTCATCGTCATGCAAGAGGGCGCTTCGGACGCCCAGATCCAAAACGTAATTGACAAGCTGGTGGTGCACGGATTCGACGTGCATCGTTCGACCGGCGCTTCGCACACCGTTCTCGGCGCGGTGGGTGTGCATCGCGATTTCGATCATCGCGATTTTGAATTGCTGGAAGGCGTGCGCGAAGTCATGCGCATCACGCAGCCGTTCAAGCTGGCCAGCAGGCAATTCAAGCCGGAAGGCACCATCATCGATCTTGGCCGCGGCGTAAGAATCGGCGGCCCGGAAGTTGTGGTTGCTGCGGGTCCGTGCTCGGTGGAATCGCGCGAACAGATCCACGCCGTCGCCGAAGCCGTCTCCAAAGCCGGCGCAAAAATTCTCCGCGCGGGCGCGTTCAAGCCGCGCACTTCGCCCTACGCCTTCCAGGGTATGGGCGAACCCGGCCTGAAACTCATGCGCGAAGCCGCCGACAAATTCGGCCTGTTCACGGTGAGCGAAGTGATGGACCCGTCCCAGGTGGAAATGATGGGCCACTACGTTGATATCTATCAGGTCGGCGCGCGCAACATGCAAAATTATCATTTGCTGCGCGCGCTCGGCGAAGTGCGCAAGCCGGTGCTGCTGAAGCGCGGCATGTCCGCGACGATGGAAGAGCTGCTGCTCAGCGCCGAATACATTCTGGCCGGCGGAAACTACAAGGTGATTTTGTGCGAACGCGGCATCAGAACTTTTGAAACTTACACGCGCAATACTTTCGACCTGGCCGCAATTCCCGTGATTCAAAAACTTTCTCATTTGCCCATGTGGGCCGATCCTTCGCATGGCACCGGACGCCGCGACAAAGTGGTGCCGATGGCGCGTGCCGCGGTTGCTGCCGGTGCCGACGGCCTGCTGATTGAAGTGCATAACGATCCCGAGCACGCGCTTTCTGATGGCGCGCAGTCCCTCGAACCGGGAACTTTTTCGCAACTAATGGCGGAACTGCGCATCATCGCGCCCGCGATTGGCCGCCGCATCGCGTAAAAACCCTGTGTATCCTAGAGTCGGTCATTCCGATCGATGCGAGGACCGCTTCCCATCCGAGTTTCTTTTGCGAGGAGAATCTCTCTTTTGCTTTTAACTGTTAACTGTTGACTGTAAACTTCCTTTCTCATGTCCGAACACCTCATTCGCCGTGTAACGATTCTCGGAACCGGTCTGATCGGCGGTTCGTTTGCGCTGGCGCTGCGAAAACATCTGACCGACGTTTCCATTTCCGGGTGGGATCGGCCGGAAGTAGTGCGCGAAAAAGAAGTGCGCGCTGCGTTCGATGAAACTTTTTCCGGCAACCTGGGCCCGGCGCTGGCAGAAGCCGACCTGATTTACATTGCGCTGCCGATCGCCGTGACCCTGGATCTTTTTTCCGAAATCGCGCGGCATGCTCCCACTTCCGCGTTGGTTACCGATGCCTGCAGCACCAAGCTGCGTGTCATGGAGGAATCCGGCCAACATTTCGGCGGAAATCGCAGCGCAAGTTTTCTTGGCGGCCACCCGATGGCGGGCAAGGAGCTTTCCGGAATCGCCGTCGCTGAGGCGGAACTCTTCCAAGGGCACACTTACGCGCTGATTGCCGAAGGTGACGCCGTCGCCACGCCGACTGCAAGCGAACCCCGCATCGCCGCCTTTGTAAAAATCCTGGAGAAAATTGGCGCGCAGCCGTTGTGGATCGGTGCGCGGCAACACGATTACGCCGTGGGGCTTGCATCGCACCTGCCACAACTGGCGGCCGTGGCCCTGGCAGCGTTCCTTTATGATCGCCTGGACGAAAACGGATTGCCGATCACGCTAGCCGGACCGGGACTGCGCGATTCGCTGCGTCTGGCGGGAAGCCCGTACTCAACGTGGCGCGACATCGTGCTGACCAATAAAGAACTCCTCTCCGCTTCGCTCGATTTGTTTGCGCGGCGCCTGGACGACCTGCGCGAACGGCTCGGTTCGCGCGATCTCGAAGCCGACTTCGACGCGGCAAACGAGCTGTACAAACTTCTACGATCGTTATAAGTCTGCTTAATGCTGCAGGGAGTTGCGAATGGACAAAAGAATTGCGTCGGCGGATGCGGGAATCGTGAACTTGCACGATGGCATGACCATCCTGATGGGCGGATTCGGATTGTGCGGGATACCTGAGAACTTGATTGCGGCAGTGCGGAGGAGGGGAAGCAAGGATTTGACGATTGTATCGAATAACGCCGGTGTGGACGGATTCGGAATCGGGATTTTGCTGGAGCAGCGCCAAGTTCGCAAGATGATTTCGACCTACGTAGGCGAGAACAAGTTATTCGAACAGCTGGTCACGAGTGGAGAATTGCAATTGGAATTGAATCCGCAAGGAACCTTTGCGGAGCGCATTCGCGCAGGTGGAGCAGGGATTCCGGCGTTTTACACGCCGACCGGATTCGGCACGATGGTCGCGGAAGGGAAAGAAACGCGCGAGTTCGAAGGACGGCACTACGTGATGGAGCGCGGGATTCGCGGCGACTTCGCGTTTATCAAGGCGTGGAAGGGCGATCGCTGGGGAAATTTGCTCTACCGCAAGACCGCACGGAATTTTAATCCGATGATGGCGACGGCCGCCGAGTACGTCGTCGCTGAGGTAGAGGAGTTGGTGGACCTGGGGACGCTCGATCCAGACAATGTGCATACTCCGGGGATTTATGTGAACGCGATTTTTCAGGGCGAGAAGTACGAGAAGCGGATTGAGCGGCGGTCTACGAGGAAGGCATGAGTGCTCGCTCGCTTTACGGGGTCTTTGCTGCGGGTGAGCCGGCTTGGCCGGTCGTCCAGTCTTGGATCCTCGCCGAGAACAATCCCGTGGAGATCCTCGTGCCTGACCAGACTCAGAGGGATCAGGTTCTTCACGACACGCAAGTCGCCTGGTCGTTCAATTCCCATCTTGGCAAATTCTACGAATCGTTTCGCTGGTCCGGCTGGCAATCCGAAGTCCCTGCGCTATCGGGAGACGAAGCGTTGTCGGTCTATCCGCCGCTTTTCACGAAACAAGGTAAGAAGACTGCCAACTGTTCGCGACGGCGAAGCCTGATCTTGGAGATTTATGATTTAAATGTCATTCAATTTCCGGAGCAACTGAATGGATGAGCTATATAAGCCATTGACCGACGAGCAAAAACGCGAACGGATCGTACGACGGATCGCGCAGGAATTGCGCGACGGTTATTACGTCAATCTCGGCATCGGCATTCCCACTCTTGTCGCGAACCACGTGCCCCCGGGGATGGAAGTAATTCTGCAATCCGAAAACGGAATGCTCGGCGTGGGACCTTATCCGATTGATACCGAAGTCGATCCCGATTTGATCAATGCAGGCAAAGAGACCATCAGCGAGCTAAAAGGAAGCTGCTATTTTTCCTCGGCGGATTCATTTGCAATGATTCGCGGCGGACACGTTGATTTGACCGTCCTCGGCGCGCTGCAGGTGGATGAAAAAGGTACGCTCGCAAATTGGGCCGTGCCGGGGAAGATGTTGAAGGGCATGGGCGGCGCCATGGATCTGGTGGCGGGAGCCAAGCGCGTGTACGTGGCAATGGAACATGCTACGAAGGACGGCAAACCAAAAATCTTGAAGAAGTGCTCGCTGCCGCTAACCGGTGTTGAGGTCGTAGATCATATCGTGACAGAGCTCGCAGTGATCGAAGTCACGCCCCAAGGGTTGCTATTGCGCGAGATCGCCCCGGGCACGACGGTCGAGCAGGTCCAGGCCCTCACCGAGTCCCGGTTGATCGTGCCGGCGGGCGGGCCGAAGCTGATGCAAACCTGAGAGAGAGAATCAATCCTGCCGCCATTGGGGATTTCTCCGCGCTCTTTGTGTCCTCTGTGTTAAGCAAACGATCGGGACCTGACAAGCCGCTCGTTCCGGATCATGAACTAAGCCGCCGCGCGGTGGTGAAAGAGTAGTGGAAGCCCGAAATAGTAGTCAGCGCCGCAACCAAGTATGCGAGCAGCCGATTGATTTCTGCGAGTCCTGGATTGGCATAGGCGGCTGCGAGGACCGCGGCAAAGACCAGAACGATCTGGAAAAACGTCGTAGCTTTTCCCAACAGGCTGGGCGGAAACGGGCGATATCCGGAAATTAAAATAATCACCGCGGCCACAACCAGCAACAGAATGTCGCGGCTCAAAACCATGATCGTCAGCCACCAGGGCGTAATCTTTTCCATCGCCAGAATCACAAACGAAGAAGAGAGCAGAAGTTTGTCGGCGATGGGATCGAGATACGCGCCGATAGCGGATTTTTGATCGAGCTTGCGCGCCAGTAGGCCGTCAATGCCGTCGGAAAGTCCCGCCAGAACCAAAATCAGCAGTGCCCAGCGATACTGTTCATAAACAATGAGGATAAGAAACAGCGGCAGAAAACCCAGCCGGAGAAGCGTGATTTGATTGGGAACCGTCCAGATGCGGCCTTGCATTTAGACATGAGAATAGCGCACA
>Ga0210406_10001580_pt1 | contig 27457 bp, 28 predicted proteins | sample IncBWC30MmetaG_FD_155454 | JGI IMG/M metagenome (GOLD analysis project Ga0210406, IMG submission 155454) | Forest soil microbial communities from Barre Woods Harvard Forest LTER site, Petersham, Massachusetts, United States - Inc-BW-C-30-M | ecosystem: Environmental > Terrestrial > Soil >... | reverse complement strand
TTCGAGAACTCGCGGCTATCCAGGCTCAAATCCTCTTTCTGAAGGGCCCCGAGCTTGCCCCACTCCGCGAAGCGGTCAGTTCGGCGGTCGAGCAACGGCATCAACAAGTACGCGAGCTCTGGGAGGCGATGCTGACCGGTATTGGCGTGCAGCGCAAAGCAAAGAACTGATCCTTGGTTCCATCCTCTTGCTGATCACCGACGTGAGACTATCAGCTTCGCCCTCTGTCCCTTGACACAGATCAAGCCGATAGCGCCCTCCGCCAACGAGGATTTGAGTGCGTCAAGTCCTCGACGTGACGGAGTTGATCATGAAGGCAATTTCCGTAGCCGACGCGGTCGCCATGATTCCCGACGGCTCACGCGTGATGATCGGAGGCTTCATGGGCGTAGGCACGCCCGAACGGCTGCTCGACGAAATCGTGCGGCAGCGCAAATCAGGTCTTAAGGTCATCGCCAACGATGCCTGCCTACCAGGCAGGGGAATTGGAAAGCTGGTCGATGCGGAACTGGTCTCGTCACTGACGGCAAGCCATATCGGACTCAACCCGACGGCCCAGCAGCAGATGATGGCGAACAAGATGGCCGTCGAACTCGTGCCGCAGGGAACGTTGGTCGAGCGCATCCGCGCCGCCGGCTCCGGCCTCGGCGGCGTGCTGACACCGACCGGGGTTGGAACGGTGGTTGAAGAGGGCAAAGCCCAACTCGAGGTCGACGGAAAGAAATATCTGGTGGAAACCGCGCTGCACGCGGACTTTGCGCTGATCCACGCCTTCTTGGCTGATTATCTCGGCAACCTTTCCTATGCGCTGACCGCGCGAAACTTCAATCCGGTGATGGCGATGGCGGCTGATACCGTCATGGTCACCGCCGAAAATATCGTCCCTGTCGGCCTCATCGCACCCGATCACGTCGTAACGCCAGCGCCGCTCGTCGACTATCTCATAACGCAAGGCTGACACTATGGATGTCCAATTGAACATTGCGCGACGCGTCGCGGCCGAGTTACGCCCGGGCATGCTTGTTAACCTCGGCATCGGCATTCCGACCCTCGTCGCCAACTACGTGCCACCCGACATTAAGGTGTTCTTCCAGTCCGAAAACGGCTTGATCGGTACAGGCCCAATACCCGAACAAGGCATGGAACACCCGACCCTGACCGACGCTGGCGGACGCCCGATCACTGCGCTACCAGGTGCATCCACTTTTGACAGCGCAACATCATTCGCACTGATCCGCGGCGGCCATGTCGACATGACAGTGCTTGGCGGCCTGCAGGTGGACGCCGCAGGGCACCTTGCGAACTGGATGATTCCTGGAAAAATGGTGCCGGGCATGGGTGGCGCGATGGATCTGGTTTCAGGCGCCAAGCGCGTGGTCGTCGCAATGCAACACGCTGCTAAGGGAAAATCCAAGATCGTTAAGAAGTGCACTCTGCCACTGACCTCGGCAAGGCCGGTCGACCTCGTCATTACTGACCTCGCCGTGATCGGCTTTCCGAATGGCCGCGCAACGCTCTTGGAGCACGCGCCGGGCGTGAGCCTTGACGACATCAGATCCAATACTGAGGCGGAGCTTGTCATTCCCGATACCGTTCCCGAAATGAAGGTTTGAATCGCAAAGGGGGAGATGCGTGATGCGCGTATTTGAGGATTTCAAGGAGCTCAAATCCGCCGTTGGTACCGAAGTCGGCGTCAGCGACTGGGTCGAAGTCACGCAGGACCGTATCGACAAATTTGCCGACGCGACCGGTGACCAGCAATGGATCCATGTCGATCCGGAGCGCGCCGCGCGCGAGTTGCCGGGCGGCACCACGATCGCGCATGGGCTACTCTCGCTGTCCTTGATCCCGATGTTCATGAGGTCGATCATCGGGCTCAAGCGCCTGCGAAACACTCTCAACTACGGCGCAAACAGGATTCGTTACCTCACTCCGGTCCCGGCGGGTTCACGCTTGCGCGGCCGAGTCAGTGTCCTGGAAGCGCAGGACGTTCCTCCCGATGCCTTGCGCGTCACCTACAAAGTCGCGATTGAGATTGAAGACGGCGGCGAGCGCCCAGCCTGCGTCGCCGAAGTGATCGGCCAGCATTATTGCTAGTAAAGCTAGGCGCTCGGATTGGTCGCTCCCGTTCGTTCCGATCCTGGGCCGGACGTCTTGAAGCTCGACCTCGCCATTGGCGAGCAGCACTGCGGATGTCCAAAGATCATCGGAAGGATTGCCCGACTCGGCTTATCGGCCAATTCACCTCACGGAACTTGCGATTTCGGTGGCCGGCTTAGGGGCTAAAATTTGCCCCTGCTCCATTGGATCGCTGGCTTGATCGCGGGCAAGCAATACCCGATCGCCGTGACCTCGGAGAGTGGAGGCCTGCAGGCGATAGATGACGATGAATCCACTAGTTTGGAAACCTGAAATCACTTGGGAAGCAACGCGAGGGAGCACAACTCAGGCGTGACTCGTGACCTCTTTTTTTGGAACCATCGCTTCTTTTGCGACACTGGGCCCAGTCTTTTCCGCCGGCATCGCGGCCTCCGCGGTCTTTGCTTCATCCCGTGCTTCGTTGACGCCGGTGTCGGCCGCGGCGTCGGCTATCTTTTCGACCGACCCCGCGATACGGCCAAGTGGCGTGCCAAAATCGGGCAGATCGACCAGTGCGAGCAATAATCCTGCAATCCAAAACAGGTGGATGTGCGTAAACAGTGCGAGGAGACCTAGAACAGCGACGATTTCGAACTGCAGCTTTTGCGACTTGTGGGCCAGCCGTTCCGGCAGCGTGTGCAGTCGCAAATAGATGTTTCCTACTGCCAGGACGGCGCCAATCAGGAAGATGCCCATGACGATCATCAGCCAGTCTGTCTCGCCTGGCTTGGCGATATAGAAGGGCAGATGGTGAGGCGTCAGCGGATGCAGCTCTGAGTGCAATTGCCCCTCCTTTTGATCTGACAACTTTAGATGCCGGGGTCGCACCGTGGACCTAGTCCGGTAGGCAATTCAGTACAGCAGTTGTCAACTCGGCTTGATGTACATCAAGCCTCAGCTCTTAAGCCTTGCAAGCTCCGAAGGGAAAACAATTCTGCCCGGGTCCCACCCTCGTATAGCGAGCCGTCCGCGATGGATTCACCGAATGCCATCCGGTGCATCAATCGATGATGTGGTATCCGCCATCAATGTACAGCGTATCTCCCGTGATCAGTTTGGCGCCATCGAGGGCCAGAAACGCAGTCGCCCGTCCAACATCGTCGATGCTGACCAAGCTCCGGGTAGGCGCTTTCGCCTGCGCCCTGTCCATCAGTTCGTCGAATTCCGGAATGCCTGAGGCCGCGCGTGTTGCCAAAGGACCGGGCGAAATCGCATGGACCCGAATGCCCTTGGGCCCCACCTCGGCCGCGATGTAGCGCACGGTGCACTCGAGCGCGGCCTTTGCCACGCCCATGATATTGTAGTTTTCCACGACCATCTGGCTACCGTAGTAAGTCATCGTGAAGAGCACGCCGCCATTCTTCATCAGCGGCTCCGCCAGATGTGCCATTCGGATGAAGGACCAACATGACACATCCATGGTCGCCAGGAAGCCATCGCGCTCGACATCAATCACACGCCCGTGAAGTGCCGCCTTTGGCGAAAAAGCGATCGAGTGGACCAGGAAATCCAGTTTTCCCCATTGCTTTCCAATTTCATCGAAGACGACTTCCGTCTGCCCTGGAACCATGACGTCGAGCGGCAACATGATTGGCGCCTCGAGTTCGCGTGCGAGCGGCTCGACATATTTCTTCGCCTTCTCGTTCAGATAAGTCACGGCCAGGTCGGCACCCAAGGCACGGAACGCCTTTGCGCAGCCCCACGCGATAGACCGATCGTTGGCGATGCCGACGATCAGCCCCTTTCGTCCCTTGAGAGCGACCTTGGTCTCGGGGTATTCAGGAATGGCCATGATGCCCTCTCATATCACGTTTGCTTTGATCCTTGGCCAAGCAAGGCAAGAGTGTGACGCGCGATCATCAGCTCTTCATCGGTTGGCAAGACGTAAACCGGCACCCGGCTACCAGCCTGCGAGATCAGCGATCGACCGTCGGCATTCGCGGCGGCATCCAGGGAAACACCGAGCCACGCCAGCCTGGTAGCGATCGCGGCGCGAATCTTGAGCGAGTTTTCACCAATGCCGGCCGTGAATACGAAGCCGTCGACGCCGCCCAGTGCCGCCGCCAGCAGTCCTGCATTCAGCCCCACGCGATAGACGAAATACCTGGTCGCGAGAACCGCGCGTGGATCGGCGCTGTCTTGGAGCTCCCGCATGTCGTTGCTGATACCGGACAGTCCCTTCAGGCCGCAGTCTTGATAAAGAAATTTTTGAACGTCGGCCGCCGTCATGCCCTTGCCAGAGATCAAATGAAGCACCACGCCCGGATCGAGCTGCCCCGGCCGCGTGCCCATCGGCAAGCCGTCCAGCGCCGTAAAGCCCATCGTGCTTTCAATACTGCGCCCGTTCTCAAGCGCACACATCGAAGCACCGCTACCGAGATGTGCAACAATCACCCGCCTCGTGGCAATCTCGGGAGCAGCGCTTGGCAGCAGGCCGGCGATGTACTCGTAGGACAGACCGTGGAAACCGTAGCGGCGGACGCCCTCGGCGTAGAGTTGCTCTGGAATCGCGTAACGGTCGGCAAGTTCGCCATGCCCCCGATGAAAGGCCGTGTCGAAACAAGCGACCTGCGGAAGATCTGGGAAACGCGCAAGGATTGACTGTATGGGCGCTAAATTATGCGGCTGGTGCAAAGGCGCCAGTGAGACGTAGCGTTCCAGTCGCGCCACAACTTCGGCGTTGACCCTGACGGGTCGGTCGTAGTCGGGGCCACCATGAACGACGCGGTGTCCGACGGCCACAGGATCAATCCGCAGCTCGTCGCGCAACCACGTTCCAGCGGCTGTCAAGGCGGCCGGAACATCCCGAACGGCTTGGCTGTCAAAGGTCCGGTCGATCAGCACTGTGCGATCCGCACCGGTGGCGCGCAATCGCGGACTCGTTCCAACGCCATCGATTTGGCCGCGAATCTGCCGCGTCAACCTACCACTCGGCTCCGCTGCAAAGACCTGGAACTTAACGCTCGAAGAGCCGGCGTTCGCGACAAGAATCGTGTCCATGAAAATCCTCTGTCACGCTGCAACGAAAGGCCTGAGCCGCCGGCGCGCATCCGCATACAGCACTGCGACCGCGCAGGACGCCATACGCGCGCGCACGCTGTCAGCCCGCGAAGTGAGAACAATCGGCACCCGCGCGCCCAGAACGATTCCCGCGCCGTCGGCCTTCGCGAGATAAGCGAGGTTCTTCGCCAGCATATTGCCGGCCTCAAGATCAGGAACGACCAGGATCTGGGCCCGGCCAGCGACCGCGGATTTAATTCCCTTGATCCTCGCGGCTTCCTCGTCGATGGCATTGTCGAAAGCCAGTGGACCTTCGAGCAGACCGCCCGTGATCTGCCCTCGATCGGCCATCTTGCAGAGCGCTGCAGCATCTATGGTTGACGGAATCTTGGTTGTGACGGTCTCGACCGCCGACAGGATGGCCACCCTTGGTGTGCCAAGACCGGTCTCGGTGAACAGGTCGATCGCATTCTGGACGATATCCCGCTTGGCATCGAGGTCAGGGAAAATATTGATCGCGGCATCGGTAATGAACAGCGTCTCGGGATAGCTGGGTACAGCCATGATGAAGACGTGACTGATCCGCCGCTCCGTTCGCAGGCCGCCTACCTTCGCAGTGACGCTTCGCATCAGCTCGTCGGTGTGCAGGCTGCCCTTCATCAGGAGCTCGCCCTTGCCTTCGTGGATCAGCTCGACCGCCTTGGCGGCAGCCGCCTCGCTGTGCGGCGCATCCACGACGTCAAACGACTGGATGTCGAGGCCAAATTTCTCGGCCGTACTCCTGACCTTCGCGGCAGGCCCGACCAGCACCGGCTTGATGATTCCAGCTTCCGCTGCGTCGCAGGCTCCCCGTAGAGAGGTCTCGTCGCAGGGATGGACTACGATCGTCGCCGCTGCAGGGACCCGCTTCGCATTGGCGATCAGCCGGTCATATTTCGCATGCGGCCGGCCGGCCTCCGTAGGGGCGTTCGTTTCATTGGTGACCATGCTCATTGCGCTACTCCTGACAGGACCCTGGGCCGAGGCTAAGACGCCTTCGCGCGCTCGACGGTCGCGAAAGGGAGATTGGCAGGTGTTGGCGATGGCAGCGCCGGTCCGCTTGTCTCAAACAGCGTCACGACTCTCTTCAACCGCTCGGCCGCCTCGCCGGAGATTTCGCCGCTGGCGCTCAGCACCTGGCGAATGGCCGCGAGCGCCTTTTGACGCTCATCGGTACTTGGCGGAAGCAGGCTTGGGATCGCGGACAGGGCACCCTCCGGCTCCAGCAGCATGAGGAAGTATTGTTCGCGGGCCATCGCCTTAAACTGTGCCAGGGTCATTCGCGGGCTGTCCTCAGCGAGACGGATCTGACGCAACGCGCCAACGCCCCGTTCATCGATCTTGCCCCGCGTCATGCCGACATAGATCAGTCCCCGGACTGCGGATTCCAGTAGCCCGCCCTTCCCGACTTTCGACTTCAGCTCTGCAATACGCTGCTGCAGCAACTCCTGGTGTAAGGTTGACTTTGCCGCTCTCCTTTCCTTGATCGACTCGGGCTGGATTCCGACTGCGGCCTGAAGTGCGGGATTCCCGTAGATCGCCAGGAACAGCTGCTCGCTAAGGCTGTCCCGCGCATCGCGCCATGTGTCCAAGCCACTGACGATCTGTGTCGAAAGGCTCTCCTGAAGCCCGATGAACGGATTGTCTTCGGCCGCAGGGTTCCTGTGCTCGCGCACATCGGCCGCCACCTTCGCAAGCGGCTCCATGAACGGGTTGGCGTCGGTGAACGCTTCGTAGCTCAAGCGCAGCGGATGCCAGCGTTTGAGCCAGTCCGCGACTTGCGGGGTGACCATGGCCTTGACCATCGGCTGGACGAAGGCACGGTAGAGCGACAGGTTGATTTCGGACACGCGAGCTACCGTCGCAAAACGCAGCTCGTCTTCCGGCGTATTGCCGCCGAGCGCCCTGATGTCATCCAGTGTTCTCTCCTCGCAGCGCATGATCCAGTCGCCGTAAGCAAGGTCGGCGTTGGTGCTGTCGGAGGTCTTCGGCTGGAACGTCGCTTCATAGAGCCCGGGCGGCAATACGTCGATCAGATCGATATTGCTAGAAAATTCACTGTGTTCCTTTCTGGCAACGCCTCCCGAGACGAAGATCCCGAGATGCCCGACGCTCTCATGAACTGTGTAGACGATGGTCTGTCCGTATGAACGTATCTCGTTCACGTCTTCATAGAGGTCGATAATCCAGCCAAGCGCTTGCTGCGGCGGCGTGATGTTGTCGCCCTTGGAGCAGAACACCACGATCGGCGAACGGATATTTCGGAGATCGATGGCCACGCCGTCGGAGGTCTTGATACGGCCAGCGGCGAGATTGTTGCCAACGAACAGCTCGTCGACGATGAGCTGGATTTCTTCAGCATTCAAATTGACATGCCCACCCCACCACTTTTCGAATTCAAGGTAACGGGGCGCTTCGGTGTCAACCTTGGAATATACATTGTACTGCTTGGTCCAAAGTGTGTTGGACGGATTCAGGTTTTCGAAGTTCTGCACCAGCCATCCCCCGTCGAACTTGCCGGCTCCCAAATCGCTCGTTAGCGCGGTCAGCCAACTCCCGCCGAGCAAGCCGCCGGAATAACGCATCGGATTCTGACCGTGTACGCCGGCCCAATAGGACAGCGGAGATCCAGCGACGATGATCGGACCGAACAGTTCCGGACGAATGGCGGCCAGCATCATTATCGCCCAGCCGGCCTGACAATTGCCGATGACGCACGGCTTGCCGTCCGCCTCTGGGTGCAGCGCGACGACCTTCTCCAGAAAAATGGCCTCGGCACGAGCAATGTCCTCGATCGTCTGGCCCGGCATCGGCTCCGGCAGGAAGCCTATGAAATAACAGGGATGTCCGGCTTTCAGCGCGACACCGATCTCGCTATCGGCCTTGAAACCTCCAATCCCCGGACCGTGGCCAGCCCGAGGATCGACAACGACAAACGGCCGGCGCCTGGAATTCACCTCAACTCCTGCAGGGGGAATGATGCGAACCAAAGCGTAGTTTACAGGCCGCGGGAGCGTCCGGCCGTCAACCACCAACTCGACCTTGTAATTGAGAACGTTGGGGACGGCTTCCGCAAGATGCTCCTGGTACTGCTGCCCGCGCTGGCGCATCACGTCCAAGAGCAGAACGGCGCGCTGTCCGGCGTCAACCATGTATTCGACGGCCTGATTGAAAAGTGCGAACGGCGAATTGTTTGAGAACGGTGCCTTGCTGTCGGACATGTTGCCGCTCCTTGCAACGAACCCCGTAATCCCCTGTTCGAAGCATCCATATGCGCTGCAGCGCGCGCTTTGATCTATCTCAAGCTGACGCAAACAAGCGGTCGCTAGCGTTTGTGGCGATTGAAAGCCGCTTGAAGGGACGGAAAATCATGCCCACCAACATCGATGAGCTTTTGCCAACCGCTAAGGACATCTTGCGGCAGTCCGCGCTAAAGGAAGCCGAAAGGGCTGAAGAGGCTGCCCGTCATGCCGCCGCCGCTGACGCTGAAAAACGGGAACTGATTGAACGCCTCGGCAAGCCATCCGGCTTGTCCGAGGATGAAAAGGTAAAACTTGCAGCAACCGTTATACAGCGCGCTGTGAGAAGCGGCCTGACAGAAGTACAAGTCTACCGATTTCCGAACGTCCTCTGCACCGACCGTGGCAGGGCAATCAATCAGCGGGAACAAGGCTGGGAAAACACGCTAACCGGCATTCCAAAAGAGATTTTCCAGCTCTGGTCCGACTATTTGAAGCCGCGGGGCTATCGGATAGCCTACCAGATCATCGATTTTCCGGGCGGTATGCCGGGAGATATCGGCGTCACGCTGAGCTGGGGGGAGAGCCGGGCCTAGTCCTCTGTTCGGGAGAATTCGCCGCGCAGGAGATGGCGGCGGTCGATGGCAAAGAAATGGTAGGATCAACGCGCGCAAAAAATGAAGCGCAATGAATAAGAGCGCGAACTACGCAAACTCCAGGTCCAACTCTGTCATCTGCAGCATTGGGTAAAGACCAAGGGGCTGCGCGTTATCGTGCTCTTCAAGGGGCGCGATGCCGCCGGCAAGGGCGACACCATCGAGGCAATCACCGAGCGCGTCCGCGCGCGTGTTTTCCGTGTGGTAGCTCTTCCCGCGCCATCCGACCGTGAGAAAACACAGATGTTCCTGCAGCGATATATGGCGCATTTTCCTGAAGCTGGTGAAATCGTGATCTTCGACCGCAGCTGGTATAATCGGGCCGGTGGTACGAATACGTTATAGGATTTTGTTCGTCAGGCGACTATCGACGGTTCTTGCTGCTTTCTCCGCAGATGGAGAGATATGTCGTGGAGGGCGACATTTTGCTCATCAAGCTGTGGCTTGAAGTAGGCCAACAAGAACAGGAACGGCGATTTGAGGCGCGGATTGACGATCCGCTTCGCCAATGGAAGCTCAGCCAAATGGATATCGAATCCTATCAGCGCTGGTATGATTACTCAAAGGCCACCCACTCGAAGCACACGCCGTCGTATAGCGTGTGCACCGTGTTAAATTTCCCACAAGGTCCAAAAAGGGCGCGTACAATGATCAGATCTCGCTCAAGGGAATGAAATTTCTCGCTGAGCGCTATTAGTATGCGGTACGGCATCGGCTTCAGCGCTGAGTTCCCCCGTGACGGACGCATTCCGATCAGCTTCTTCGCGCATCCATGCCGCCAGAAGCTCCCAGCCCACTGCAAGCACGATCGGACCAAGAAATAGACCGATAATTCCGTGAGCAAAGGTACCACCAACCACGCCAATAAAGATGACCAGCATCGGTGTGCGCGAGCCGTGACCCATCACGATCGGCTTCAAAACGTTGTCGACCAGCCCGACGGGCACGATATACAGCGTGAACAGCATTGCGGCGGAGGCATCCCGGGTGATCCAGAACCAGATGACGAGCGGGATCAGCAGGATCGCGCAGCCGACCTGAGCAATCCCGAGCAACAAGACAAGGAATGTGAGGAGGCCGGCACCCGGAACATCGGCCACTATAAAGCCGATACCGGCCAACAAGGATTGAAGCATGGCAATACCGATCACTCCGCGCGAGACAGATCGGATCGTTGTGCCGGCAAGCTCGACAAACTCTTCGCTGCGCTCGGGAACGATATGAGCGAGCAGCGTACGTATGCTCAGGACCAGCCGTGGTCCCGGGATGAACAGAAATCCCGCAACGATAACCGCAGCCAAAAACTTCAGCAGCCCAAGGCCAGCGCTGCCGGCGACCTCTAGGATCGCCGCTGCCGTCGGTTTTGCATACGGATAAAGTTTTCCAAACACTGCTGCCAGATTGGTCGAGGCGAGTTGCCAGAAGTCAAACAGTCTTCCACCAATCAGCGGCCATTCCTTGATTGCTGCATTGGGCGCTGGAACGACAACGCGGCCCGAGCCGACTTGCTCGGCCACTAAACGCAAGCCCTCAACCAAACCGAATACCAGCCAGCTTGCCGGCCCAATCACGATTGCTAGCCCGGCGATCGTGATAAGTATCGCTGATAGCAGCGATCGACCACCCAGCAATCGCGCTAGGCCCGCGTAGGCGGGATAAAGCGCGACCGCAAGAATCGCGCTCCACAGCAGGATTGGAACGAACGGCCGGATCACAACATAAGACCAGTAGACGACAAACGCGAGCAGCCCCAGCCGGACAGCAAGCTGTATGGCATAGCTCGTTGACGGCTGATGCTCGAGACTTGGTGTTACAGGTTTGTCCACGCGATGTGCCTGCCACGCTTTTATACGACCCACAAGTGACGCGGCGTCCGACGCAAGCCGGCATCGCAGCGACTTCAAGGCTTCTGCTAGGGCCGCGCCAATGTCACTCGATTGATCTATATCAACGTTTACCCGCTAACGGGAGCCGACTCTGTGTGTGGATACGCACAGCTTCCGCTTCGAGGCGGCACATGCGCTTTGGCGTTTTACGGACATTTGTGGCGGCGATTCTGGTCTGTGCAGTTCCGCTGCGGATCGAGGCAGCACAGTCGTCGCTACCGCGACCGCAGGAAGAAATCATGGATCTGCGGCTCGACCTACCCGGCCTCGTCGGTAAACAGAATCTACCGGGCGTCATGAATCGCGCCGTTTCTTTGAACGGCCATTATGTGCACGACAAGCTCGTCCGGCCGACGGCCTCGCTCGCGCGGACGTCTAGCGTACCGACGTTATGGCTCTTTGGCGAAAATGATATCCGTTGCGGTTCGCCGCTCTCCAGGCAGAGACATCAGCCCTTCACTGCAGCCAGCGAGATTACGGAACATAAGTGGCTGCCTCCAGTAAGAGAGCACAGCGACTTCCTGGTGCATTCGGTGGACGCGACGGCTCTGTCGGCGCCGTTGTTCATTGGATTTTCTGGAAAGACATCCCTGATGCCGTCAGTTCATGGAGATTAACATGGCTTCACGACGTTTTCGTAAGTCATCTTTACAGCCGCTGGCGACTCTGGCGCTCTGCTTTGCTTTCTCCATGACAGCCGAGGCATTTGGACAGGTCCCCCAGCATGACGATACGCCAGCAAAGGGTAGACCTACACAGGCGGAGATCGGTGCACAGGGTCAGCACATGCCGCGCAACATCACTTATTCGCCCTGGCAAAAGATCTGCTTCAAGGATTCACTTGCACACGTTGTGTGTCACACCACGACTAACGGTACCTGGGACACCGGACAAACCGCAGTTCGGGTTGACTTGATCGAGCGCCGAGGCGATAGCGCCACGCGCCTGCAGGTTTTCCTGCCCGTCGGCCTCTATATACAAGCCGGCGTGAAGGTGACCGTCGATGCCGGCCTCTCTGTCCATCTTCCCTACAATTGGTGCTTGACCAACATTTGCGTTGCAGGAAATCTAATCGAACCCTACGTGATTGATGAAATAGAAGCTGGTCAGAAGCTCACGCTACAGGTTGTTGACTCTAACCTTCTGACGATACCTACGACGATTTCGCTGAACCAATTTGCTACAGCGTACAAAGGAATGCCGACAAAGACCGTCGAACTCCCGACCGCTGACGAATAAATGTCCCTTCGTCTCGTACATCAATAGAAGCGAACGATGACATCCTTAGCAAAGGTGAACCGGACCGGCCCTTTCAAGGATATCCTCGCGCATGTGCCATTGGACGACTCAGCTGAGGGTGTAATCCGCTCTGCGGTATCGATGGCGCGCCTGTTTACCGCTCATATTGATGGGGTCGTGGCCATAGAGAAGGCGGACAGTCAAGAGAGACCTTCCGGAATCGGCCCAGTCGCTTTGCAGATGGTCGCGGATTTCGAAAGCACCATGAGAACCGCCGCGTACGTGCTTCGCAAGTTCGAGACCGCGGCAGAAAGGGCAGCTCTTTCTTATGGAAAGCGGGTCATCGCTGACAAGGCCGATCTGATCGATCGTACCCTCCTAAAGATCTCGCGCCTCTATGATCTGAGCATTGTCGTTCAGCCTCGACTGTCGCCAAATGCCGTTAGCGGATCTACGCCTAGGGCCATGCTGTTCGATTCAGGCCGGCCGGTAATACTGATTCCACTCGAGCATCGGGGCGGCATCGATCTCGATCGAATTGCAATCTGCTGGGATGGGGGCCGATATGCCGCACGCGCGGTGCACGACGCAATGCCTTTGCTCGAAAATGCTCGCTCGATCGACATTATCGCGGTCAACGAAGATGACAATCTCGACACGTCCTCCGAAGCTCTGGCTATCCACCTCACCCGCCGGCAACTTGGCAGCACGGTGAGGCGACTAAGCTCCGATCTTGTCGGCATCCACAAGACCATCCTGTCCACTGTCGCCGATGCGGGCAGCAGTCTTGTCGTCATGGGCGGCTATGGACATTCAAAGGCCGGAAGATTCGTGCTCGGTGGAGTTACAAGGGACGCCTTTGAAAACATGACGGTCCCAACTTTCATCTCCTTCTAATGATCTAATCTAATGTCGTTAAGCCAACCGCTTCCGCCTATAATTGTCTTGATAGGGTCAATCAGCGACTTTGCCGGGAAGGGCTTTCGAAGGAAAGCGACACAACCGGCCTCGCGTGCGGCGGCCGAAACGGCCTCGCTATCGCTCGCCGTCATGAAAATGACCGGCAGTTTCTCGCCGAGCGCCTGTTTCAATTCGAAACCTGATTTTCCTCTTAGATGGATATCGATGATCAAGCAGCAGGCGTTGGAAATATCTCTTACATCCTCAAAGCTTTCCGCGGAGTCGAACAGAACCGGATCGAAACCCGACATCTTCAGCAAACGCGCGATTCCCTTGAGCACCGAGGGATCGTCGTCGATAACGATGACCTTGTTGTTCAGCAAAGCGCTGGTCCAATGGCATGAGGCAATGACGCCTCATCCCCACTCTGGACCCAATTCGCCTCTTTCATATTGGCTTCACGGACAATACGGGAGCTAAAGTCAGCGCCAAGCTTCTGCCCGGTTGCGAACGACTAAGTCCCGGTCCAGGCGTTTCGATCCAATGTTTTGTCGTGATCGGAATGGCTCAGAATGCCAAGGCGTTCCGCGACAAATACCAGTTCGAGCAATGAATGTACTTTTAGTTTTTCCATAACACTCTGGCGGTGCGCTTTCACTGTGCGTTCGGTAATATCCAGTTCAAAGGCGATTTGCTTGTTTTGCTTGCCGTGCACAACTGACTCGAAGACCTCGCTTTCCCGTGGCGTCAGGGAGTCCACGAGCCTGCGCAACGCTCCAATCTCGTCGCGTCGTTCCTGACTCGCCTGTTGATGGGCAATCGCGCGCTCAATTGCTTCGATAAGCTTGTTCCCGGCTACAGGTTTTATCAGGAAGTCCTCCGCACCAGCCTTGATTGCGCGCACGGTAGCCGGGACGTCGGCATGACCTGTGAGAAATATGATCGGTAAATTCGAGCCAAGCTCGATCAACCGCGTCTGCAATTCCGGCCCACTCATACCTGGTATCCTGACATCAAGGATAATACAGGCGGGATTCGTTTCCGACGGCAATCTGGCCAGAAGCTGTGTCGCGGTTTCATAAGTGATGACCTCGTAGCCCGCAGCGCGCAACTGGCGGCCGACAGCTGTCCTGAATGAGGCATCATCATCGACGAGATGGACGACTGCCGTCACTTAGTACTCCCTTGATCGATCGAAGCGAACGGCAAGCTAACGTGAAAGATCGTGCCGTCGTCCAGCCTGCTGCCCGCCCAAATGCGCTCCCACGAGTCTAGACGATCGAACGCGCAATCGAAACACCGATACCCATACGGTGTCATTAGATGCGAAAAATGGATCGAAAACGTGCGCAGGTCTTTCCGCAGATTAACGTGACCGAAATCGACAATGGTGACAAGGGCCGACCTTCGATTTATCACCCTGGTCCGGCTAATCAATCCGGCGCCTTTCCGTCGGTTCGCCGCCCACGGCGTCCACGCTATTCACCGCTAAGTTCAGAACGATTGCTCCAACCGGACCCTGTGTCCTTGCACCAATAGAGGCACTCGGCAGCGTCCGCTTGCTCATGATGGTCGCCAACGGCTGTTTGAGTTCGCGCGCGATCGAAGCCGTCATCTCGCCCACCATAGCCCCAGGTTCAAGTGAGCCAGCTCTCGTCGGCGAGCCTCGCTCTCCGTGAGACCGGCTTGACCCTGTCCCCGCCGAAAAGAGCTGCTCGACGGCGATCACTATCAAGAAACCATCATGACCAGCTGACCGGCGTCCCGGCCGATGACGCCCTCCCGAAGCGCGAATCCGCCTACCCTCCGCGTCCCGGGTCTTTCTTCTCTTATGTCTGACAGACCGGGACGCCTCCTCAACAAAGCGAAGCACGTCACAAACGCAGAGCAGCCCAGACGGAATGGCGCGTCGCAGGGCCACCGCGACCCTATGACACACGCACGGCCCTGATTGTCCTCAAGGACAATGGCGCCGCTTGGTGTCGTTTCGGATCATGTCCCAATAAGCCACCGCTGATGATTACAGTTCTGTGACAGTCACGGGTCCGGAGCGCACCCATGCTCAGTCTTTCGAAGAACAAAAGTAGCAGTGCTATCGGCCATTACTCTGCTGCCCAGCCAATCCCCGTCATTGCAATTCACGCCAAGTTCGGGGCGTCTGAAACGTCGTACGGTAAAGACGAGGAGATTTATGGGGAAAGCGAACCTGCCGACTGCATCTACGAAGTGATGCGCGGAGCGGTCAGGAGCTACAAGCTTCTGTCGGACGGCCGCCGTCAGATTTGCGCATTTCACCTGCCAAACGACATTTTCGGGCTGGAGAACGGCGATAACTACCGTTTCACTGCGGAAGCCATCGTGGAGACGGCGGCTCGCGTGGTGAGGCGCCATAGTCTGGAATACGTGGCGACAACCGATGCGCGCGTCGCGCGGGATCTCTTGAACATGACGGCGAAGAACCTGCTCCACGCCGAGAATCACATGTTGCTTCTGGGTCGTAAGACCTCTCTGGAACGCGTCGCCGCCTTCCTTCTGGAAATGGACCATCGGCTGACGGGGACGGGCATGATTGCGCTTCCAATGTGTCGGCGCGATATTGCGGATTACTTGGGCCTGACGCTCGAGACAGTTTCACGCGCCCTCTCTTATCTGCGTGACCAAGGTATCCTGGAGTTTTCGGAAACTAGTCAGCGAGAGATCGTTTTGCAGAACAGGCAACAGCTGCAAAGACTGGATTCTTAGGATGTTATGATGATCTATCCGCAGCTTGCGATCGACGAATTGACCAAACGCGTGTCCGAAAACGACGTGATCGCGACGGGCCGGTGAGCCGTGACTTTAGATGCCGCCTGTCGCAGGATGATGCGGCGTTGTTTAGTGCCCGAGCAAATGGATTTGGCATCAAGCTCTTCCTAACCATTTGCGTCGGCACGTCTTTTTCTTACCTTTCTCAATCTTGGCCTCAATCGGCAGTATCAATTCGTCAATTTGTTGGGCGGTGTCGGCGTAGGATGGTGAGATTCGACCGCAAAATTCCGCGATCCGGCCAAGCAAGCCAAAAACGGCCTTCGGCACCGGGCAGCACGACCTGATCAACCTAGCCAAAGCACACAAACGCGTCGGGACAAACCATCGATACTTCGAAAGGGAAATCTAACACCGCTATCCTAAACGGCGATCCGGTCGGCTCGACCGCACGGCCCTACTTGCGGCCGCCATCCAACGTTCCCGCATCCAACCGTTCGTCGACCCAGATCAAATCGCGGGCCTCAACCACCCCAACGGTTTCTATCAAGTCCAAGAGCCGAGCCGCCGTGCGAATCACTCCAGCGTGATGTTGACCTTGCTCAGATTGGCCGATGCTTCCAAGCCAAGTTTTGCACCTCGGAGCGTGATCATCACGCCCTTCGTATTTTTCAGCTGTACGCCACTAACCCCACCCGCTAGCGCGCCGCCGACGCCGACAGCATTATAGATGCCTGCAAAGTCCCGCAGATCCTGCAAATAGGAGACCCGGCCCACCAACCGATTGCTCGATGCTCCTGCTGCAATGCCCAGGCTTAGGCCTGAGACTCTGAAGGGGTATTCGCGGCCACGGTAGGTCAGGACGCCGTGACCCACACCCGCCCCGGCAATCAGCGCGAGCTTTGAGAACATAACATGAACATACCCCACCTGGGCATGCGACGGCCTAGAAAGTGGCGACGACGCCACCACCAGTGTTAAGAAAACCCACGAGACTATTTGAAGCTTTGATCGGAAACGTCGATCACGTCGATGCGGCCCGTTTGGTTCTTGCCTTGGCATAGTTGCCCCACCGCGCAGTCTTATGAACCCTAGTACTTTCGCGACGACCGTTGATTTGATCCAAGTCAAGAAAAATGCCCGAGAAGTTACACGGTGTCGCCGAGCGCTTGCAACATTGATCTACATCAAGCAAAATCGGAGCGCAGACTTGTAGATATCGGCCGCTGGCAGATCGGGATCAAGGGAACGCCCGCATGAAGCGAGCAGAACCATGACGGTCCGCGGGAGGGAAGGCCAGAAGAGTGCGTCCAGTGACATCTGCGGCTCGAACAAGCCAAACCCAGACTTTATGCTTGTTGACGACATTCGAGTACCGCAGCGCATCGAACTCGCACGCGAGCGAATGCTGTTGTGCCGGCTCTATCTTGGCCTAATCCAGACTATAAATGACGATTATGGTGCAGAGTTTGCCAGACATAGCGATACCGCGACTCTCCGAACTATTGGCATCTACGTTTTTCTTCCCACCGTCATGTGCTCGCTGGTTCGCGCAAACACCGTTGCGCGAGTTCTCAAAATTCCACGTATGGTGGTGCTGAGGCGCCTGAACGATGTGGTCAAGCTCGGCTATTTAGAGCGTATCGGAAACGCCTACCGAATGACGGACAAAGCCAATATTCCGGATCTTAGAACGAAGCTTGAGCGACGCGTCGATATGATCCCCGCGACGGCGAAAGAACTATCGAAACCCACGGATAGATCAGTGATTAAGCAATAATACGAGGGGTCCGAACTTAGTTTCAGCCCGCCTATAATTGATCAACAACGCTCGCATCGGAGGACATCATGTCAAGCGCTTCGAACACCCTCGGGAGTCCTCAAGACGACTCTGAGATCGCGCCGCTTCGTGCTAAGTCGGGCTGGATTGTCGCGCTTGGTGTAATCTACGTGATAGCAGGCTTCATAGCGCTCGGTAGTATTGTGCTGGCGACAGTGGCAAGCGTCCTCGTTGTCGGTGTTATGATGATTGTGGCCGGTGTTGCCGAACTCATCAATGCCTTCCAGATCAAGGGCTGGGGTAAGTTCCTGATCTGGGCCTTGCTCGGCATCCTCTATATCGTCGCAGGATTTGTGACATTTGAAAATCCGCTGCTCGCTGCGGTGGTGTTGACACTAATGCTTGGCGCGTCATTGGTCGCCTCTGGCATCATACGTGCTATCATAGGACTTAGCATGAAACGGGAAACACCGTGGATATGGGTTGCGCTATCCGGCGTGGTCACTCTGCTGCTTGGCGTGTTGATCCTGGCACGCTGGCCGATCAACAGCATTTACATTCTCGGTCTATTCCTGGGCATCGATCTCATCATGGCGGGTACAGGCTGGATTTGGCTGGGCTTCGGCTTGCGCCAGGGTCAGGTTGCGCCACAGATGCGATCAGCCAGCTGACCAACGGTCTCCCGCGCGCAGGCCCTCAAATCACGCTGACGCGGCTCGAAAGTTGATTGTCCGGTCGGTTGCTTAGGGTTTTTCGGACATTTCGATCTCCGATGGCCAGCGCGCATGCTGCTCAAAATGCTCCGGTCGTCCTGATGATCGGCTGCTCGCAGGCTCGCTCGTCAAAGGCGTGTCCATCTCTCCGCCTCGGCCAGCCGAACATACCTACTGACCGACTCGACATTCACCAGGCGATGGCACAGAGCGTGCGTTGTATTCCAGGAAGGTTGCCGTTTCACCCTCCCCAGCAAGAGGTAACACTGCAGTCAATCCGATTTAATCGTACGCATCCGCTGAGGACCGCATTAGGTGAGGTTCGGCTTGTGCATCTGGTCCAAGCGGTTATGCACGCTGCACAGTCAGCGTCTTGGACGAGTGGTTCGACGTTTGGCGGAGCGCTCGACGGGTTTGATGGAGCGCGCGGGGTGATAGGGGCTTGAAGGGTTGACGTCGAGATCAACAACTTCGACGCAGCCTTGCGGCTGGGTGTGACTGGAGCCGGCGAACCACGGTCCGTCACGGAGTTCGATGTTGCTGACCTTCGACAGCCACAGACACCGCCACTCGCCTCGCGGCGGCAGACCTGACTTGCTTCGGCCACCAAATTGATAGGTCAAGGCTTTCTCTTCCCCGTGCGAGTGACCAAGGATGATCGGGCAGATCTCGCGGGTATAGCCGCCGTACGTGCAGACGATTTGCTTGCGCCTACGGATTGCTTGCTCGAATGCAGCATAATTTGCGCTTGGCACCGGCTTCCTCTCGTTGCGGCTGGCTCGAGGGTACGTAAGCATTCACACCTGGGCTGACCAGATGATTGGTCGCGTGCACCGACGCGCTGTTACCCACACAAGATGGATCGAACGGGTGAGCAGGAGCTAGCAGCGCGTTCGGATGATTTAGCGATGCAGCTCGATCCTTCACGCCCCCATGGTCGCGCTCGGGTCTCCAGAGCACCCGGGCCGTTCAGCCAGCGGTGCTCCGATGATGTCGCGCTGAGGAGAACTTCTCGCGTACGTGTTCGATCACCTTCCAACGTGACGGCACGTGCTCCAGCGTCTCCTTCCTGTCCTCGCGGACCTTGCGCTGACGCCGCTGCCGCACGCGGTCGACGCCGCATGGGCGACGCCCTCGTGCGGCAGATGTTCCCGCAACGGCAGCCGGCCCGCGGAGCACCCGCTTCCAATTCGGCGAGGTGCAACTCCAGCTGATCGAGGACGGCGCCGCGCTCGAAGGACTGGCCATACTGCTCGTGACGCTTGGCGATCGTGAACTTCGTCTGCCCGATCGGCAGCACTCACGCTTTCGCCTCGGTCTGCGCATTTACCTAGGCGACCATCCGCCTGGATCATCCGAAAACTGAAGACGGATTTCTCATAACACATCACGCTGAAACGACAAGCCTAAAACATGATGATGATACATCCTGAGCTCATCGCGCTAGCGAAGCCCTAATAGAGATCGACGATATTGGCTTCCGCGCGCTTCGTGCCTACAGACGAAACTACCGTTGAAACCCTGCCCATAGCGTTTTTGCTGTTTGGAATAATAGATACCTTTTCTGAAATCGAGCCACACCACTGTATCAGTGGGGCAATGTCGCTGTGCCTGGGCCTCATAGCGGAACGGCGTCAGCGGAACGGCGGCAAGTCGGGCCGAGCTTGACGCAATGAACAGTGCCGTCAATGCAAATGCAATTCGCATGGGCCACCTAGCAATTTAAGTTTCCTGTTGTTGTCAGCTTGAGATACATCAAAGCTGATCGCATTCACCGTCTCGATCAAATCCCTGGTGAATCCGCTGCTTGTAGCTGGCCAGGCTTCACCCGATCCACGATGATCTGCAGCGTTTGCGAAGCGGACGCGATGTGCTACGGCATTTTGCAACACGGCGACCGCCCGGCTCCTGCACTGTCAGCGTTCCGAACTACGCATGCCATCACTTTTGCGCCTCGTTCTGCATCGGCCCGTCAAAACATTGCCATACGACTGCACGCGAACGTCTAGCCCTGGGCCGGAGAGTTACTTCGTACGACGCAGTTTTCCCTACTTTTGGACCGTGATATTGGTCTGTTAAAACATCTCAAAATATTCGCGCTGCTCCCACTCAGTGATTTCCGACTGGAAGCGTTCAATCTCAGCGCTCTTGATGAAGACATAGTAATCAATGAATTTTTTTCCGAATACGTCTCGAAAGAATCGATCGTCTTTTAGCTCGAAGACAGCCTCGCGAAGCGACCTAGGGAGCGGGGTAGCGCTTGTTTCATATGGAACGTCGGCCGACGCCCCAGGATCCAACGATCTGTCTATGCCGTCCAGTCCAGCCACGATTTGTGACGACATGTAGAGGTAGGGATTGGCAGCCGGTTCGCCGATCCGGTTTTCGAGACGCGTCGCGCGATCGTTGGGGCCGCCGAGCACGCGGATCATTACGCCCCGGTTGTCCCGGCCCCAAATCGCCCGATCCGGCGCCAGCGAATACGAGCGGTAGCGCTTGTAGCCGTTGATAGTGGGTGTCGAGAACACCGCGGACGCCCGGGCATGCTCAAGCAGTCCTGCCATGTACTGCTTGCCAAGTGGCGACAGGCCATCGGCTTCCTGAGTCACGAATGCGTTTTCGCCGTCTTGCGTGAGAAGCGACTGATGCAAATGCCAGCCAGATGACATCCCGTTCGGAATGCGCGGACGGCACATAAACGTCGCGTGATAGCCGTTGCGCCGGCAGATCTGCTTGACGGCGCTGCGGAATAGCACCATCGTGTCGGCGGGTTCGAGTCCAATGGTTGGCTCGAAGACAAATTCACATTGGCTTGGGCCATACTCGACCTCGATCGATCGGAGCGGCAAGCCCAGCGCGACGAGATCGCGACGAACCAACTCGAGCGCCGGCTCCATCTGATCATAGCGTTGCTCGGTCAGATATTGATAGCCCTGGGACAACAGGCTGACTGCCGGCGCCTCGCCCGGCTGTCCCGGATGACCGGCATCAGTCAGTGCAAGCCGCGGATTTTCCAGCTTGAAGATATGGCACTCGACTTCGAGACCCGCCTTGAACCGGTAGCCGCGCTGGCTGAGCTTTTCGAGAACCAACCGATATAGCCCACGCGTTGCGAAGGGCACGGGACGTCCATCGGCGAAGTACAGATCGCATAAAATCCACCCGGTAGCTGGAGCCCACGGGAGCACCTTAAACGTGGTCGGATCGGTAACCATCAGGAGGTCGCCACCCCCCTGCATTTCGCTCATGCCAAAGCCGCCGCCAGCCGTGAACACGGGAAACACGGTACGATGTGACGTATCCTTCGCGAGTAGAGTTGACGTGACCGAACAGCCGTCCTCTATTGACGAGAGCGCCTCACCCGCCATTAGCGTCTTTCCACGTAATAATCCGTGCTGATCCGGGAACGAGAACCGGATCGTCTGCAATCCTCTCTCTTCAACGATCCTTCGGAGACAATCGGCTGCCTCGACGTGTTCGGCGGACCACAGTCCGTGCTTCCTAACGAAAGTCAACGCGAACTCCTTTCTTCGATCTATGTCGAACATATCGTTCAGCAGCAGTCGAACGAGGCTCCTGCTACCCAAGCTCCATAGCGAAGAAACAAAGGAACAGATCCTCCCAACGAACCGACGCGACGAAGAGCCCGGGATAAACGAATACCTCAAAGAGGACTGACGATCGAGGCGCAGTAGTCGTGCCAAAACTGGCGGTAGCCTTCCTCCACCCGCCGCGTATAGAGTTCGACATCGCCAGCAGCGGAATTTGCGATTCTGGTGGGGAGCTCTGCGCGAAGCAACTGAAGTCGAGACGTCATCGTCCTATATTTCCTTGCGATTTCGACGTAGCGGTCATCGTCTTCAGCCACCCAGTCGTCGAGGCCAATTGCTCGCAGAATAGCAGCACCGATGCGAGATGAGGCGCTGGAGCCAAGCTTCGTTATGACCGGAACCCCCATTTGAAGCGATTCCCAGGTGCTGACGCCGCCATTCTGGGGAAATGGATCGAGCGAGATGTCGATGCTAGCGAACTCTGCAAGATGCGCCTGGCGCAAAGTCGAGCCTAGGCATCGGATACGGTCATGCGAGATGCCATGCGCCGCGAAGCGCCCGAGTAGACCGTCTCGTAGGAACGCGTCATCCAGCACGCCGTTCTTGATCACGATTATCGACCCGGTCACCTCCCGCAACAGCCTCGACCAGACAGCTAGCGCCTGATCAGATATTTTGTCGATTCTGTTGAAGACGCCGAAAGTGACATGTCCGTTGCGGATCATCGGAAGTTCCGACGGACGAAGATCCAGGACCGGCCCGATCGTGATCACGGACGGCAAGTCGAACACCTTTTCGGCGAAGAGATGACGCGCACTTTCCGGAACAGTCACGGGGTCCGCCAAGAAATAGTCAATTGTCGGAAGACCAGTTCCGGTTCCGCTTCCCCACGCCGTGACCTGAATTGGCGCTGGCTTACGTGCAAAGACGGTTAGCCGGTTGCCTGCCGAATGACCGGAGAGGTCGACGAGAATGTCAACTTTATCGGCTTGAATCCGATCCGCCAGTTCATCGTCCGAATACTGCCAGGCATCGATCCAGCTGTCGACCAATGATCGGCATTCGGCGGTCACGGCGTCACTAAGTGGCGAGCACGAATAGCAAAAGATCTCGAACGCTTGACGATGGTGATGCCGCAGCACCGGCATGAAGGCGAGCGCCGCCGAATGACTCCTGAAATCGGAAGATACGTAGCCGACAACAATCCGCCTATCGGGATCCGGATTTGAAGGCTGCAATTGTCGTCGCGGTATTTTAGCGCCGATCCTGTCCCACCACTCTCGCCGCGCCGACTGATGGACAGCAAAATCCGCCCCGGAAGCGAAATCCAGCGCAAATATCTTCTTCAGGATCGCATCCTCATAGTCGGGCTTGGTCGCAAGCGCCCGATCGAAGAGGTCCACGGCGGTCGCGATGTCGCCCTGATGTGCGTAGCAGGCACCCAACAGAGTGGTGGCGATCTCTGAATTTGGATTTTGCGCCAGCGCCTTGTTGCAGAACATCGTCGCTTGGGCGATCTTGCCGGTCAGGATGCCGAGCTGGGCCTTGCCCCGCCAAGCCAGGTCCAGCGCGGGATCTATCTTAAGCGCGGCATCGAAATCGGCTTCTGCCTGGCCAAACCGTCCTAGCTGCAAGTGCAGCCGGCCGCGATGGGCCAGAACCTCGGCCATATCGGGCTTGATCGCGAGCGCTACGTCGAACGCCCCTTGAGCCGCCTCGAAGTGACGGAGATTCAAGCTCACCATGCCCTTGCCGATGGCAGCCTGCAGATGACGTGGCTGCAACGAAAGCGCCCGCTCGAAACTCTGCGCGGCTTCTTCGTTGCGATCGAGCAGCAAAAGCGCCATGCCGCGATTGCAATATGCATCGCCGTAATCCGGTTTGAGACGAATGGCCCGATCGTGCACGTCAACGGCTTCCCCAGAAAACCCCATCCGCATCAGCGTATTGCCGAGATTGGTCAACGCCGTCGGAAAGTTCGCCTTGAGCGCGATCGCCTTTTCCTGGCACTTGCGAGCGTCGTCGTAACGCTTCGACCGAAAGTGCGTCAATCCAAGATTTGATTGTGCTTCGGCCGAGCGCGGCTCGATGGCGACCGCTCGCCCGAGCATCTCTCCCGCTTGGTCGAGCTGACCGCAATCGAGCTTGGAAACGCCGAGTAGGTGGAGCGCGTCGAAATGATTCGGAAGATCTTGAAGAATGCGCCCGCATAGGGCCTCGACATCCGGATGCCTGCCCTCGCGGTAGGCAGCGGCTGCGGCAAGCATCAATGGCCCCGCCTGCTTCTTATGGTGCTTTTGCAATCGCGCGTTTTGAAAGGCCCGCGAGCCGACATTCCTTCGCAAGCACCGTCTCCTTAGGACAATTCTGCACGTGCGAGGTTAGCACGCTCTAGATGATTCGAGTCGGCACGCTGCGCGGCCGCCCGATACTCAATCCCGCAATTACCTCGAAGCCGTCGGGAACGAGCAGGCCGTATTTCGACGGGATCTAAGAGCTGTCGAGCGTCGTGTTTCGTCGTGTCGCCCCGGTCGCTGTACCGCTCTTGAGCGCACTAACCGGCTCAACTAGTCTTAAATCTGCGCTGACGGTGCAAGAAAGTGGCCGACGTCAACGTATATGAGATCCCCGGATCCACTCAGTAGCGCGATAACCGACAGGCAATCTTGCATCATATGTCTAATGCACGTGGCCACGATGTCGATTGGCAGCGGCCATGCTCTTATCGCAGAAAGCGCGAACAACGCGGCCGGCAAAATTGTCGTCTTCCAACCCGCCAACAAGGGCATGCCCGGAGAAACAACTTTGGCAGAGCGAAGAACCTAACCGCGGCGCCGTGCTCATCCGCAACATCCTTTCTGATTTCCGTCGGCGATATTCGCTCCTTGGCGAGAAGGGCGCATCGACCGGCACGCGTAGACTTTCGCCAGCCAAGACCTGCTTGGTTTGACAGAAACAGCACCTAGACACTCATTTCCACGAGCAGGTCGACCAGACGACTGTTTGCGTTAGGATGATGATCGTCGAGGGGATCGGATCAGCTTCATAGTCAGCAGACTGCGCGACGGCAACACCAATGCAAGCGAATCTGACACCTGCGGGCACCGAGAACATGTCAATCGCATCAAATCCGAGCCCGGCCTGACCAGGAACAAGGGGGTGATGGTGGCTGGATCGCGGATAACTCATTCTCGCCGTTGGCTCGGATCAGAGGCGGGTCGCCGACCCGATTTCGGAATTGGCGCCAACCATAAGAGACAAAGACGGGCCTCGACCAGTCGAATTGGGGAAACATGACTGTCCAGCACTGACGGTGGACAACGCGGCTTGTCACACTCACGCACTCGACTTTCTGATGGTTTCCGCAACAGTCCGCGCGATCTGTTGCGGGCTTAGCCCGTAAATTCCGAAGAGATCGTCTTGCACGCCATAGTTCCGGCAAAAGGCGTCGGGAAGCGCGATACGCTTGATATACGGCATCCCAGGACCGATCGCATCGACTAGTCCCTCGGTCACCGCACTGCCAAAGCCTCCGATGGCAATTCCCTCCTCGATGGTCACCACAAGGCGCGCTGACCTCGCCTGATCAAGGACTGCGCTAGCGTCCAACGGCTTTATGGTGTGAAAGTGAATGACGGAAACGTCAATGCCGGCTGTCACCAGAATGTCTGCGGCCTTGAGAGCATTTGTAGTCATGATGCCCGTCGTCATTAGGACAGTCGGGTTTCGGTCAGCGGATGTCCGCATCGTGATAGCCTTGCCGATTTCGAAGCCAAGCTCTGCGCGGCTGACGATCGGCTCACCGCCCTTTGCAAGCCGAATGTAGACCGGCGACGGCCAGCACAATGACGCGTTCATGAAGCGCCTCATTTCATCCGCGTCGCAGCAGGCGATCACGGTCATGTTGGGAATTGCTCGCATGATCGCAATATCCTCGATCGCTAGATGCGTTGGACCGAGCGGTGCATACACAAGACCGCCGCCGTTGGAAATCAGGCGGACAGGGACATTGTGTAGACAGCAATCCACGGCAATCTGTTCAAAGCTCCGGCGCGTGAAAAAGGTTGCGATGGTGCTGGTGTAAGGAATAAGTCCCTCGATCGCCATGCCAGCCGCCATGCCCACCACATTCTGTTCGGCCACACCCTCCATGAACCAACGATCGGGCATCTCCCGCCGCATCTCGCTCAACAGGTCCGGACTGAGATCCGATCCGATGAAGATGACCCGGGGATCCCGTTTTGCAAGCTCATAGACGGACTCTAGACAGGCCTTGCGCATGCTCTAATCCAAGGCTTCGTACATATCGGCGATCGTCTCCCGCGACAGTTTCGTCCTGTGGTGCCAAGCCGGATCGTTCTCCGCAAATGGAATGCCTTTGCCCTTCACGGTGTGGCAGATGATCGCGGTCGGTCGCGTGCCGTCGAGTGGCAGGCGCCCGAAGGCCTTTCGGAGTTCGCTTACATCGTGTCCATCGACTTCCAGCGTCGAAAACCCGAACGCCCGCCACTTGCTGGTCAGTGGTTCGAGATCCTGAATCTCTCGTGTCGGCCCGGCCGATTGCATCTTGTTGTAGGTCGCGATCGCGGCAAGCCGCGACAGCCCATGCTTTCCGGCGCACATAGCCGCTTCCCAGACTGAGCCCTCATTGATCTCGCCATCACCCATAATCACGAAGACTCGGCTGTCACGCTTCTGGATGCGCGCCGCGAGCGCCATGCCAACGCCGATCGACAGACCGTGCCCGAGTGCGCCGGTCGAGGCCTCCACGCCAGGCACCTTTCGGGCCTCCGGGTGACCACCCAAGATCGAGTCTCGATGGCAAAAACCGTCCAGTATCTCGACCGGAAAAAATCCTCTATCAGCTAGCACCACATAGAGGGCAATGCAGCCGTGACCCTTGCTGAGGATCAGTCGGTCGCGAAGGGGCCAGGCCGGATCTTCGGGTCGAAAACGCAGAACGTCATCATACAGAACCCGCAGTATTTCGATCAGCGACATCGTCGAGCCGATATGACCGCGGTCTCCTTTCTCGAACGCGCGAACGGCCAATCGTCGCAGATGCTTCGATCGCCCGTCCAGAGTCGCAGCATTCGATCGCGACAACTCTACCAAAGTCGCCATGCAAATATCCCCTTGCAATCTTCCAACATCGCGCGCGAAGCGCAGAGTTGCCGCCGCTTAGCATCCGACCAACTGCCTGTTCCACCAGCAAGCAAGCGCCTCTTCCATCGTTCAGGATGGAATTCGTTCAACAAGATCAGCGCCCAACGCAAGGCGAACAGCGGATAAAGGGCATACCACCTCGCACTGAATTTGGGGTCATTGCCATAGAGGGCCTGTACGGCCGACCGGAAACGAGACCGCAGTTTGCAATTCATCTGTGTTCCAGGGTGCAGCAAAGTGTCTGAAGTGAGCTTAGCCGGGTCGTCCCAGCCAAAGTACTCGAAATCGACGAACGCCAATCGGCCGAGATCATCCCTAAGCGCGTTGTGAAACCCGAAATCCGACGGGACGAGACTCTGATTTTCGGGCCTCAACTCCGCTTCGAAAGAAAGCTCGGACGACAA
>Ga0210406_10001579_pt1 | contig 27464 bp, 24 predicted proteins | sample IncBWC30MmetaG_FD_155454 | JGI IMG/M metagenome (GOLD analysis project Ga0210406, IMG submission 155454) | Forest soil microbial communities from Barre Woods Harvard Forest LTER site, Petersham, Massachusetts, United States - Inc-BW-C-30-M | ecosystem: Environmental > Terrestrial > Soil >... | reverse complement strand
ACACTCAACGCGATTGATCTGAACACGGGCAAGTATCTTTGGAAGATTCCACTCGGCAACTATCCTGAACTCGCCGCAAAGGGCATGGCCGATACCGGAACGGAAAACTACGGTGGCCCCATCCTGACCGCGGGAGGCGTCCTGTTCATTGGCGCCACGCTGTTCGACCACACGTTGCATGCGTTTGACCCGAAGACCGGCAAGCTGCTCTGGCAGGGTGATCTCCCGTTTGCCGGCAACGCTACGCCCAGCACGTACATGATCGATGGAAAGCAGTACGTCGTGATCGCTGCCAGCGGATCACGCAATCCCAAAGGCCCGCAGGGAGCCGCGTACGTTGCCTTTGCGCTTCCATGAATGAGATTGGCGGGCGGCTCCGCCAGTACCCTCGTCCGGCCTCAGAAGATATCCCGTAAGTCCTTATCCCGGAGTACTTTGTCTATAATTCTTTATTTTTAAACCTGTTGCCAGGAATTCTTTCTATCCATAACAAAACAGGTAAGTCGGAGGTGGTAGGGGGTTCCGGCCACCCCCAATTCCCACGTCGGGACGATCGTCCGCCCAGATCGCGCCCGAGCTTTGGAGCTACTGGAAAGCCTTAAGCGCCGAGGCTTGGTCGTCGTGGACGTCGAACACCGTGTACAGGCGAGTCACCTGCAGCAGATTGCGGACGTTCTTGTTCAGGTTCATCAGCTTGAGTTCGCCGCCCTGGTTGCGCACCGAGGTGTAGTTGCTCACCAACTCACCGATGCCGGAGCTGTCGATATGGATCACGCCATGCAGGTTCAGCAGGATCTTGGTGTAGCCGTCGCGCACCAGTTGCTGTACGGCCTCCCGCAGCTTGCCGGTGCCTTCGCCGAGGCGAAGCTGGCCGCTGATATCGATAATTGCGATGCCATTCACCAGTCGCGTGCTGGCTTGGATCGTCATGAGCAGTCTCCAATGGCAGTCCGGCCCAACCGCCCGATCGAGTATAGACGTCGTCCGCCCGGACTGGCTCCGGTTGGCTTGAAGTTCGTTCCACACATTCTGTTCCCCGAACTGCGAGAAAGCAACCGTCGTAACGGGAGACGGCGCTTGCAGAAAGCCGTGCTAATCTCAGCGGGTGATCCGGAACTGGTGCCACTTGATGATCGTGGGCGCGCTGCTCGCAGGAACGGCAGCGGCACAGAAGATAGACTGGCTGGTCGTTCCCGGACTGCGCGTGGGTCCGATTACCGCCACCACCACGCGCGCCGACCTCGATACCTTGTTCGGCAAAGAAAACGTCAGCGATGGCAGCTTTGGCAACGGCGATGTGCCGGAGGCTGCGACCGTGGTCTTCGGCAACGACCCCAGCGCGGCCTTGGCCGTAACATGGGACAGGGAGCACGCGTCCACCGTCCATATCTGCTTCGGCACGGAGACTGGGCCTTGCCGCTGGCGCACCGCGAGCGGCATAAGAATTGGGCTTCCTCTGGCGGAACTACAGAAACTCAACGGGAAATCCTTCCAACTCGCGGGTTACGGATTCAACGGGCAAGGAGCGGTGACGTCATGGCGCAACGGGACGCTGGAAGAGGACCCAACGGCCTGCGGACACCTGCTGGTGCGCCTCACTCCGGCGGCGGAACTGGAGGGGCGACCGATGTCGAAGCAAGAATCAGGCGTGCTGAAACAACTGCAGGGGGACAAGCCCTATTCCTCCGCAAGCAGCGCGGTCCAGGACCTCAATCCCATGGTGTCTGCCTTGGAGCTGCAGTTCATCGGGCCGGGCTGCTCAAAATAGGAGCACAGCAGGAAGGGCAGCCGGTGGGCCGCCCTTTCTGTTGTTTCCACCAGCTAAAACGCCAAAGCTGGTTCGCCGCCGGGGACGTCCGAACGGCGAAGTGCTGTTCGGGAGTCGGCAGACCTTCGCCCGCTCCAGTATCACGAACGGTACGGTTGGTATCGAAGTAGACCCGCCAGTAGTCATTGTTGTGGCAGTAAGGCCGCACAGCAAGCACCGGACCGACCGGCCAACTTCATTCTTGAGGAATCCATGAACGGTTCCTGTGATTGAAAGGGAGTGAAATTCCTGCATCCGGGGGGCAACCACTTCCAAGCATGAAACAACCAGCAGCCGATAGCCGACTAAATCAGCGGCTGCGGGTACGTTGCACGAAAGCGCAACTCATTCAGCGGAAACTGCAGCCGCAGCTCGCTTTGGTATGAGCTCTCCGATTCTGCGGATCTGCGCGCCGACCGAACGCAGTTTCTCCTCGATGCGTTCGTAGCCGCGATCGATGTGATACACGCGGTCGATGATCGTCTCGCCTTCCGCCACCAGCGCAGCCAGTACCAGCGACGCAGACGCCCGCAGGTCGCTAGCGAGCACAGCAGCACCGCTGAGCGGAGTTACGCCGCGCACCACGGCGCGCGGTCCTTCGATCTTGATGTTCGCTCCCATGCGCACCAGTTCCTGAGCGTGCATGTAGCGGTTCTCGAAGATGTTCTCCGCGATCAGGCTGGCGCCTTCGGCCTGCGTCACCAGCGCCATGTACTGCGCCTGCATGTCGGTGGGAAAGCCAGGATACTCCTCGGTGACCATGTCCGCGGCCTTGAGTGGGCCGCTCCTGACGACACGCACCGAGTCGGCGGTAGTTGTGACCGGAACGCCACATTCTTCCAGTTTGCTCAACAGTGCGCCGAGATGCGCGGGATCGCATCCAGTGACGGTCAGGTCACCGCCCGTGAGCGCAGCGGCGATGATGAAAGTGCCAGCTTCGATCCGGTCGGGAATGATACGGTGCCGCGCGCCACGCAGCTTTTCGACGCCTTGTACCCGAATGGTCCGCGTGCCTGCGCCCTCGATGTTGGCTCCCATCTTGAAGAGCAGGGCCGCGAGGTCCGCGACTTCGGGTTCGCACGCACAATTTTCGAGAATAGTTTCACCGTCAGCCAAGGTCGCCGCCATCAGCAAGTCCTCGGTGCCCGTAACAGTGATCTTCTCGAACACGATGCGCGTGCCCTTCAGGCGTTCGGCACGGGCCTCGATGTAACCGTGCTCCTGCGTGATCCTGACACCGAGTTTCTCCAGCCCCTTGAGATGGAGATCGATGGGTCGAGCGCCAATGGCACATCCTCCGGGAAGAGAGACGCGCGCCATCTTCATGCGCGCGACCAGCGGACCCAACACGAGCGTGGACGCCCGCATGGTTTTCACGAGGTCGTAAGAGGCTTCGGCGCTGACCAAGTTGTCGCAGGAGATCGTGGTGCGATGCTGAGCGCGTCCATAGCCAAGTTCGACTTCGGCGCCCATGGCCGCCAAAAGATTTCGCTCGGTGACGATGTCGCGAACTTGCGGGATGTTTTCCAGAATCACCGTGTCTTCGGTGAGAAGAGCCGCGGCCATCGCGGGAAGGGCGGCGTTCTTAGCGCCGCTGATGCGAACCGAGCCGACCAGCGGATTTCCGCCGCGAATTACGAGCTTGTCCATCGATAGGAGTCCTGGGTCACCTGGCGCAGCCCAACCGGCCGACCAAGTCTGATTCATTCTACGAGTATTGCGTCCAGCAGTCGCGGCGCGCATTTGCCGATTCTCCACTTACCGCACACGACGAAGATCGCCTGAGCTCTTCTATTTCAGCGCAGCGTGAACCCGGCCATGAGATCGCAGTAAGCGCCGTTCGGCCTCGGCACGGGTCACGCCCGACTTGGACATGACGATGGCGACCGGCACGCTGCCACGTGCCTTGCGCAGCATTTGTACGCCTGCTTCGCGGCCGAGTCCAGTGGCCTGCATGACGATCTGAATGCCACGCTCGCTCAGCTTGCTATTCTTGAGATGGACGTTGACCATCAGGTTCTCGTAAACGAGACCCATGCGCGTCATCGCCCCGGTTGTCAGCATGTTCAGCACCATTTTCTGCGCGGTTCCGGCCTTCATGCGAGTCGAACCGGTCAGCACTTCGGGTCCGGTGTTCACGACGATGCGAATGTCGGCTGCGCTCTCCAGCGGAGAATTTCGATTGCATGAGATCGCAACCGTCTTCGAGCCTTTGGAACGGGCGTACTTCAGCGCGGCGACACTGTACGGCGTGCGGCCACTGGCAGCAATGCCCACCACGACGTCACGCCGCGATGGCTTGTGGCGAGCCAGGTCGGCTCGTCCTGCAGTACGGGAATCCTCGTCAGCCTCGACTGCGGCGCCCAGCGCCTGCTCTCCTCCAGCGATGATGTATTGAACAAGGCCTGGGGGAACATTGAAGGTGGGAGGGCACTCGACGGCGTCCAGCGCGCCAATTCGCCCGCTGGTACCGGTGCCGACGTAGATGAGGCGGCCTCCCTTAGAGAGCGCCTCGGCAACAGCGTCGATGGCCTGTGCAATCTGCGGCAGCGCTTTTCTGACGGCGCCCGCAATTTTGGCATCTTCGGCATTCATGACGCTTGCAATCTGCAGGGAAGTAAGCTTGTCGAGCGCGCGACTTCCGGGATGCCTTTGTTCGGTGGCGAGATCTGCGGTATCGGCGGCGGGCTTGTGTTTCATGAGGTCGAGAGCGATGTCGAGCGAGAAGTCCTGCTCAATCTTATACGTCAGGCGGCTCAGGGAACGAAGCGGACCAAAAGCAGGCTCTGGTCGTCGGTTTGAACGAAGGAAGACGACAGAGCCTGGTGGATGGCTTGCGCAATTGCAGCTAGCGGTTGCGTTCGGCTTTCGATGAGCAAACACCCAAGGCGGTCGATGCCGAATTCAGCGCCGCTGTTTGTTTCGGCTTCCAGAACGCCATCGGTCGCAATCAGCAGGAGATCGCCCGGCGCCAGTTGGACGGTGTGACCCTGGTAAGGCGGAGCAGCGAGCAAGCCGAGGGGGAACTGCTGATCCGTGAGTTGCGAAATAGGCGACCCGGCCGCCGTGGCGTGCAGCATCGGAGGTTGGCCGGCAATGGCGTACTCCACGCGACACGCGTGATCGGACTGGTTTGGGAAGATGCGGAGCGCAGTACAAGTGGCATACATGTGCGGCTCTTTGACGGCTGGGAGCACTTCATTGAGCCGATCGAAAACGGCCACCGGAGAAGGCAGGTCGAACAACTGGGTGTGGACGGCAGTCTTGATCATGCCCATGAGAATTCCCGCGGGCAATCCGTGACCGGCAACATCGGCAACGTAGGCGAAGACGGAGCCATCCGGCAAAGGTACAACGTCGACCAGATCGCCACCGACCTCGGCGCTGGGCAGCGATACGCCGTAGATTTCGATGCGTACCGATCGCGTGTCGATGAGTGGAACGAGAGTTTTCTGGATGCCCTGCGCTAGTGCGAGTTCGGTCCGCATGCGCACGGCATGCCGGCCGACATCGGATATGAATTGCATGAAAAAAATATAGGCCGCGAGGCTCAGGACGATGCAGGCGACGGTGGCGGAGCGTACCCCGTCTTCCATCGTAGGCCGCGCTAGTTGCGAGCCGAAGCGGTGCAACATAACCGAAATGAGGCGCGAACCGAGTGCCCAGACGACGAGCACGATCCACAAATGCCGAGGCGCGCGAAAGCCGGTCAACACAGCCGCTACGGCTATTGCTCCACTGAAAGTGGACCACACCAAAACCATTAGAAGAGGTCTCTGTCCCAGCGTCAGCAGATCGACAAAGCAACCCACCATGCCAAACATGCAGAAGATCGCCAGCAGCAGGAACATCAGGCGGCGGATCGGTACGGTTCGCGCATAGTTGGCAGCCTGCGCCGGGTTGGAGCGACCAAACAGCGATCGAAAGATTGAGGGCCAAGCCATGGCGGGTGAAGGGAATAGGTTCAACAGAGCATAGCAGACAGGTCTTAGAGTGCTTCGATGATGGCGTCGTGCACCAATGGACGGATCTGCCGGATAGCCTTCGAGCCGCGATCGGGCCAAGTGCGGTTGGTGAGCAGGGTCACGCTAAGCCGGCGTTCGGGATCGATCCAGAGCGACGTTCCGGTGAAGCCGAGGTGCCCGAAGGATCGCGGAGAAAAATGTCTGCCGGATGATGAGGGCTGTGAAGGAGTGTCCCATCCCAGGGCACGAGAAGTGCCTGCGGGCGTTGTTTCACGCCGAGTGAAGAGGTCGACTGTGGCTGGGTTGAGGATCGGCGACCCGCCTCGCAACATGCATTCAGCAAAGCGCGCAACGTCAGGCGCGCAGGCAAAGAGGCCGGCATGGCCAGCGACGCCGCCTATCACGGAGGCGTTCTCATCGTTGACCTCGCCTTGAATGATGCGGTGGCGAAAGGTGTGGTCCTCTTCTGTAGGTGGAACGCCTGTCTTCCACTCCGCGGGCGGATTGAAGCGGGTACGAGACATGCCGAACGGCGGGAAGATTTCGTTCTGCGCAAAGAGGTCGAGTGGCATTCCTGCGAGCTTTGTAAGCGCCTCTCCAAGGACGATGAATCCGATGTCGCTGTAATCTGCTTTCGAGCCGGGAGTCGCGACCAACCGCGTTGCGAGAGCGGTGCGAATCAACTCGTCACTGGTGTACGCGGTTTCGAATAGCTTGGCGTATGCCGGCAAACCGCTGGAGTGTGCCAGCAGCATCCGAAGGGTCACGGCCCGACGGTCTGCCTGGTGCGAATGTAGCGCCAGCGAAACGAATTCCGGGAGGATGGCGTAAACCGGCGATTCTACGTCGAGTAGTCCGCGTTCGTAAAGAAGCATGGCCATGGCCGTCGTAGCCACAACCTTGGTTACGGAAGCCAGGTCGAAGACAGTGTCCGCGCGGACTTCGGGCGAGTCTGCATCGTAGGTGAAGTGGCCGAATCCCTGGGAGGCGATCAGCGTTCCGCGATGGGTGACGGCCGAGGCTGCGCCGGGAAACGCGCGCTGCCGGATGGCATCACGAATCACAGCAAAAGCGCGCGAGAATCGCGACTCCTGCTTACTGTAGTCCGCTGGCAGAGCTTCGTAGGGTTGCAATGTTTGGTTCAGGCTGTCCTCCTGCTGAAGTCGCGCGGCGACGGCAACTTATAATAACTTGCCCGTTCGCTGACTCTTGCGCCGTTTTGAGCAGCGCGTGGTGCAACGTTCGATTGAAAGAGTAGAAAGGTTTCCAGCCACTTGATCCTTCGCCCACATTGGCCAAAGATCGCGGCCAGCGGTTTTACATGCGCGTTTCTGCATGGCGCCCCGGCGCAGGTTGTATCGCAATCTTCGAATGCCCTCGTGATGGACGTCGCTCCTTACCAGGAACGATTTGCTCCCGTTGATGCGGCGATCCGGAACGCGATTCTGCAGGGCATGACGCCGGGTGCGGTAGTTGTCGTCGGACACGAAGGCAAAGTGGTCTATCGCAAGGCATTCGGGAGCCGCTCGCTCGATCCGGTGATCGAACCGATGACGGTGGACACGATCTTCGACGTTGCGTCGTTGACCAAAGTGATGGCCACGACCAGCAGCGTGATGCGGCTAGTGCAACTGGGGCAGATCAAACTCAACGACCAGGTGGCGAAGTACATTCCGGAGTTCGCGCAGAATGGCAAAGAGGAAGTGACCATCCGGCAATTGCTGACGCACTATTCAGGCCTGCGCGGGGATCTCGACCTGAAGCCGGAATGGACGGGCCAGGAGGACGGTTTTCGGTTGGCGAATGCGGAGAAGCTGGCAAGTCCTCCGGGTTCGACCTTTCTTTATAGCGACATTAATTTCATTGTGCTCGGCGAACTGGTGCAGCGGGTCAGCCGCCTGAGTCTCAACACGTATGCCGAGTCCTTCGTGTTCGGCCCGCTGGGAATGACTACGACGAGATTTCTTCCGCCGCAGTCGTGGTTTCTGCGCATTGCGCCAACGGAGAAAGACAGCCGATCGGGCGTGATGCTGCGCGGTGTTGTACATGATCCGACAGCACGCATGATGGGCGGAGTGGCCGGACATGCGGGAGTGTTCTCCACTGCCGACGACACCGCGCGGTTTGCCCAGGCGTTGCTCAACGGCGGCGCGCCGGTGTGGTCGCGGGTGATCGTGGAGAAGATGACCACTCCGCAGCAGCCGCCCAATCTGACTATCATTCGCGGACTGGGATGGGACATCGACTCGCCGTTCTCGTCGAACCGCGGGGAGTTGCTGCCGGTGGGGTCGTTCGGTCACACCGGATTTACCGGTACGTCGCTGTGGATCGATCCAACGACCGACACTTACATTGCGCTGCTGACCAACGCTGTCCACTGGAAACAGGGGAACGTAATTGCACTGCGCACGGAGGTGGCGACGGCGGTGGCGGCCGCGCTGCAGTTGACTGTTGCGGAGAGTCAGAAAGTCAGGCTAGCTCGCATCACGGGATACAACGAAGCCGCAGCGGGAAGCCGGCGCATCGTTGCGCGTAACGGTGAGGTGAAGACCGGCATCGATCAACTGGAGGAACGGAACTTCGACGCTTTGAAGGTGCCAGGTATCGCGAAGACGCGTGTGGGGCTGGTGACCAATCAGACGGGCGTGGACAGCCAGGGCCAGCGGACGATCGATGTTGTGGCGCACGCGCCTAACGTTCAACTGGCGGCGATCTTCAGTCCGGAGCACGGAGTGCAAGGTACAGCCGACACGACGGACATCGCGAACTCCAAGGACAGCGCGACGGGCGTCACGGTGTATAGCGTTTATGGCGACAGCGACGCCAAGCGGCGTCCCAGCCCGGATGTGATTCGCAATCTCGACCTACTGGTGTTCGATATTCAGGACGCCGGAGCCCGCTTCTACACCTACGAGGCTACGCTGGGATACTTCCTGGAAGCGGCGGCGAAGGCAGGCAAGCCGATCGTCGTGCTGGACCGGCCGAATCCGGTGAACGGAGCTTATGTGCAGGGGCCGGTTTCCGACGCGGGGCAAGAAAGTTTTGTTGACTACCACAATGTGGCAGTCCGACATGGAATGACTATCGGGGAACTGGCGAAGCTATACAACAGCGAGCGGCACATCAACGCCAATCTGACGGTCGTCCCGATGAAGGGATGGATGCGCGGCGACTGGTTCGACTCAACTGGGCTGGAGTGGGTGAATCCGTCGCCGAATCTGCGTAATGTGGAGCAGGCGACCCTTTACCCTGGCGTCGCTCTAATTGAAGGCACCAACGTCTCGGTGGGACGCGGTACCGACACGCCCTTCCAGGTGATCGGCGCTCCGTGGATCAAGCCAAAGCAACTTGCAGCTTACCTGAATGCAAGGCTCATCGCAGGAGTGCGGTTTGTGCCGACGGAGATCACGCCGTCGTCAAGTGCGTACTCGGGCCAGCGGTGCGGCGGGGTGAACGTCATTTTGACCAACCGCGAGACGCTGGATGCTCCGGAGCTTGGGGTGGAGTTGGCGGCAGCGTTGCACAAACTCTATCCGCAACAGTTTGAGCTGGCGAAGATGAGTGCGCTGTTAGCCAACCAGGCGGCGCTCCAGGCGCTCCAAAATGGCGAGGATCCGCGTCGCATTGAGGAAGACTGGCGCGATGGGCTGGAGCGGTTTGTGCAGGTGAGAGCGAAGCACTTGCTGTATTGAAGACCCACGAGTGGGCCGCTACGCGGACTATTGCTGGCGCAGCTTGGAGCCTTCCAGGTTGAGCTCACGTTCCAGGATCATCTCGACCGACGCGCCCGGGTCCAATTGAATTTCGGGTCCGCGAGTCAGGAGAACGGTTGCAATGCCGAGCGCGCTGCCGGCCGCTGCGCCAACTCCCGCGCCCTTACCGCTTCCGGAGATCGCTCCAATGCCTGCGCCGGCGGCGGTGGTCTTCGCGATGGTCGCAGCGTCTTTGCCTTTGCTGCCTTGACCCTGAATCGTGCCTTCCGAACCCTTGGTGTCAACGCTCTGCGATCCAGGAACTCCCTGGACCGTGGCCGGCAGCAGCACGGTGTAGCCATTGGGAAAAATCATAGATGTGAAGCTCATCTGTAGCTCGGCGCGACCCTTGACTTTCCCAGGCCGTACCACTCGCCGCACCACTCCCTGAACGTAGGAGCCCGCAGGAATGACGATGCGGTTGTTCTGCGTCACCGGGAATGCGGTCTGTGCATAAACCGGATCGCCTTCCTTAGCGGTTTTCGAGGTAATCCCCTGGGTAAGGGTCAATGGTATTTTCGTGCCCGACGGAACTGTATACTCGGCACTCGGGTCGACGTTCGACTGTTGCTGGGGTATGGAATTGCGTGGCACCAACTGCGGCTGGGCCTGGGCCATTAGCATGGCGGCGAAAGCAAGCAGGGTTAACGACAATAGCGCGGTGTTGCGCATGGATCTCCGTGAAAGACGGGATGTATAAGTTTACTGCGTCAAACGCGGAGTCGGCAATAAAGTCGCGGTGGAAGCGAAGGATTGTGAGTGGCGACGTCCGCTGCCATCGCGGTAGAGCAGAGAGAAGTGCCGCCGGTTAAAACCCGGCTTTCTACTTCAGTCACGCTGGACGCGGCGCTGAAGCGCCGCTCTACCTGCGACGATGACACAGCTACTTCAGGTTGTACATTGCGTTTACGTGTGCTGTAACAGTGACCTTCTCGGCACCGAACTCCTCGGTGGGGGCCGGCGTGGCTTCGGCGTTCATGGTCATTGATTTTGCCGCCATCGCCATCGGTCTTGGCCGCGGCTGTTCGTAAGTGTCTACCGAGGCATACGAGAGCTCACCCAAAGTGCGGCTGCTGCTGCGCGCTACGGCATTGGCTTCGTCGTGCGCGCGGTGCAGTGCGTCTTCAACGGCCTTGATCTTGGCCGCATCCATGTCCTCCAGGATGTAGCTTAAAGATTGGTTGCCTGTGACATCCATGTCGGCGAGGCCCTGGATGGTGGGGCCAATCTTGGAGAAATCCTTGAACTTGATGGTGATGCTGGTATCGACGCGGTAGCCTACCAGTTTGCGCTTGGGGCTCTTATAGTCGTAAACCGGCTGCACGGAGAACATGCCAACCTGCGCCTGCTTGGGATCGAGTCCGTTAGTGCGCAAAAGCTGGCGCACCTGCTCCGCCGCCTTGGTGGCTCGGGTATTGGCGGCTTGCAGATTATCCTCCTGGGCCGAGATAGTGAATTGCATGAGGGCGGTGTCAGGCTCGGCTTCGTGCTTTCCGTCTGCGCCAACCCAAACGGTGTTGGGAGCCGGAGCTGGGGTGCGATCCTGGCCATGCAGCAGACCAGCAAAGCTCAGCAGGAAAATGAGAGAGAAAACCGTGAGGAACGGGGAGTAACTTCGTCTCATGATGCCTCTCAGACGCGACCCACAGGAAATGGTCATCTTCACACATTGTAAGTCTGCACTTTGATGACCGCGGAACCGCGACTCAGGCTGCGCAAATCGCCGCTGGAAACGCAGAGGGTTGATCAGACTTTCATTTTGGGAATCCCCTGAAGCAAGTTCGACACCGACAATTTTCATCCGATCATTACCTTTGATGGCGCAGAATGTCGAATAGAAAAGGTTAGGCCCGACCATGGCGGTTGGGCGGCTGCAGCAAGGACTGGCCGATGCGCAAATGGTTTGTGCCACTCACGGTGTTAGGTGTAGGCGGAATCGGAGCGTTCTTCCTGACCGACAAGGGAAAAGAAACTCTGCGGCGCTGGCGGGCTGTGTTCGTCGATGCTCCACAGCGGTGGGAAGAGTGGAACGAAAACGCCCAGTTGGAGCTGGAGCGCATCCAAATTGCGCTCAACCAGATCAAGGAATCGCTGGAGCCGGGCAGCCAGGCGAGCCACTAGGCTCGACACCCTTAGCAACCACCCGTCGCAGGAGTGCACTCTATGGGCCTGCTACTTCGTTAATTTTTCCCGCCATGCGAATGTCGCGCTGGGTGACTCCGCCGGAGTCGTGCGACACCAGGGTCAGAGTGACTTTGTTGTAGTTGATGAGAATGTCGGGGTGATGATCGGCTGCCTCGGCTGCGCCCGCTATCTTGTTGACGAACTCCATCGCCTCGACAAAGTTGGCGAACTGGAAGGCGCGTTCGATCGTGCCTCCTCGCTTTGCCCATCCGGGAAGCTTTTGAAGGGCGGCATCGATCTCGGTGTTGGTTAGTACCGTGCTCACTGGATCTCGCTCCTGTTAGCACAGTATTCCGGAATGTCGCAGCCAGATCAAGTCTGTGGGGACACAAGACGCCGGACTGCGGCTTGAATTACCTTCGCTTGGTCGACTCCTGGCTGTCGATTTTGTCGCGCAACTCCTGCCACAACTCCGGGGAGATGGACATGAAAGTCTCCACGACCACAGGATCGAACTGGAGTCCCGCGTGCTTCTGTATCTCCCGACGCGCCGCAGAGATCGACTGCGCAGCGCGGTAAGGCCGGTCGGAGGTGATGGCGTCAAAGGTGTCGGCCACGGCAAATATTCTTGCCCCCAGCGGAATCTGTTCGCCCTTCAAGCCACGGGGATACCCGCTGCCGTCGTAGCGTTCCTGGTGGGAATGTACGATGTTGGCCGCTTCACGCAGGAAAGGAATTCTCCGCAACATCTGATATCCCAGGAAGGCATGCTCGCGCATCCGCATTTGTTCTTCCGGGGTCAGGCGTCCCGGTTTGCGAAGAATGGCGTCCGGAATTGCCATTTTTCCTACGTCGTGCAGGAAGGCGCCACGCGCAATGACGCGCACATCATCGTGCGGTAGCTCCATGGCGCGCGCGATCGCCATAGTGAAGGCGGTGACGCGCCTGGAGTGGCCTTCGGTTTCGGCGTCCTTCAGATCGAGCGCGTCGCCCAGGGCCTCGAGGGTGATGTCGTAGGACCGCTCGAGTTCTTTCATGGCGCGTTCCAACTCGGCCATCGCACGTTGCAGCAACTCGGTGCGGGCCGATACCAGCACCTCGAGCTTGTTCTGGTAGGCGAGATTCTCCAGCTTCAGGCGGCGGTTCTCCAGCGCCCGGCGCACGGTGGCGATGAGCTGTTCACGCTCGAAAGGCTTCAGCAGGTAGTCGTACGCTCCGCGGCGAATGGCCTCGAGAGCCACGGAAATGTCGTGGACGGCCGTGACCATCACGACCGGCATCTGAGGCTGGAGACGCCTGACGTTCTCCAAGACCCCAAAGCCGTCCATGCCCTCTATCGCGAGGTCGGAGAGCAGCAGGGAATAGCTGCCATCGGACTGCAGGGCCGCGATGGCTTCCTGACCAGAAGCGACGGCTCGGCACTCGAATCCGGCGTGACTCAGCATCGAGGTGATGATCTCGCGGATCGTCTCGTCATCGTCGACGACCAGAATGCGCTCTTCCAGTACCGGGCGAATTAAATTCATGTCCTTGGATAAATGAGAATCTTGCCAAGATTGTAATCACGAATCGTGAATCTGTTGCGTCTTCGTGACAGGCCGCACGAATTTAGTGTGCGCCTTAGCGCCTCTCTAGTAAATGGTGCGTTTGCGCTTGGTGGGCGTCAGGACAAGGCTCATTTGGCTACACTCGCGCCGATTTGTGAGGCGGCCTGAACCAGCGCCTCCTGCAAGCCGGTGAGCTGAGTGGGACCGGTGAGATAGCTGATCACCATCACGCGCAGTACACTTTGTCCGCACACGCGGGTCTCGGAGATCCAGCGTCGTCCACCGCGTGTGACGATTTCCACAAGCTCGAGATGGCGCCGCACAAGTTCGTCGCCGGTGCCGCAGTTCTTGAGGCGAAAATTGACGATGGGAACGGCCACAGGCATTGTGAGTTCGAATGAGCTGCTGGTTGTGATCCAATCAGCGAAGCCAGAAGCCAGCATCATTTGCCGATCGATGTGCTGCTCGAATGCCTGTCGTCCGTGCAGTTTCAGCGTGAGCCACAACTTCAGCGAGTTCATGCGGCGCGTCCACTGGGCGCTGACCTTGAAGTTGTCGAGCGGCAGGTTGGGAGAGGTTTTCGGCATGTAGGGCGTGGTGATGCCGAATGCCTGCAGCAAAACCTGCGGATGACGCGTGAGGATGACGCCTGCCGCAAACGGCATGGCCAGCCACTTATGTGGGTCGATGGTCACCGAGTCGCACTGCTCGATGCCGCGCAGCAAACTGCGGTGTTTGTCGCTGAAAGCGGCAGAAGCTCCGTAGGCGCCGTCGAGATGCAGCCATAAGTTTTCGCGTCTGCAGATCGCAGCAATGGCAGCAATGTCATCGATGGCGCCGGAGTTCGTCGTCCCGGCGGTGGCCACCACGCAGAAGGGTTTGCGGCCGGTTGCGCGGTCGGCGTGTACGGACTGTTTCAGCGCATCGGGGTCTAGCTGAATTCGGCTGGTTACAGGAATACGCCTGAGCGCTTTGCGTCCGAGTCCAAGCAGCCCAACGGATTTGTCGAGCGAGTGGTGGGCTTCGTCCGATGCGTAAACGATGGGCTGGGTGCCGATTGATGCGACTCCGTCTTCGATCGCTGCGGGGAAGTGGCTCGTCAGGGCCAGGGCGAGGCCGCTGAAGTTGGCTTCGTTGCCTCCGCTGGTGAATGTCCCATCGAACGGAGGCTGCCAGCCAAAGCGTTCGCCGATCCAGCGTACGGTCTGGGCCTCGATCTTCGAAGCCAGTTGGGAGCGCGCCATGGTGGCCAGTTGCGGATTGAGCGCTGCGATCAGGGCTTCCGCCAGCACGCCGGCGTAAGCCGGAGTGGGATTCATGAGCCCAAAGTAGTTGGCGGCAGGTACGTGGAAGCCTTTCTCAATTAGTTCGTCGGCGGTAGCCCGCAGAAAGCGCGTCAAGCCGTCCTGGAATTCGGCCTCGTTCGGATTGCCGTCAAACTCGCCCAGTGCTCCGACCTCGGGCATGGCATCACCGAGCGGTTCGAAGGATCGCTGCGCAAGCGGCAACTGTACGGGCCGGGCGGGGAGCGATTCGAAATAGGCGTCGATGATGTCGATCAGTTCGTAGCCGAGCCGTCGCCGGGTGGCAGAGTCGAGGGCAAAATTCGGGGAAGACACTCATCGATTGTAAGGGAAGATGGAGGCCGCTATTTGGTGCGGGAGGAAAGTTCGGAAGGCGGCTGCGACTGCTCACTTCGTCGAGACCCGACGGAACAGGAGGCGCTCCGTCAAGTCTGCACGCCCAGCTTGGGCAACAGCCATTGCGTGAGTGCGATATAGCCGAGTATCGCTAGAACGATCCAGAGCCAGTCTGACAAATCGTCTCCTAACACAATTGTAATTGCTGGGGGGCGCGAGTTCCAGAGCCATTCCAAAGCTGGCGGACGGTGGTATCGGCAGGCCGAAGTGGCCGACGACACGCCTGGTCTGGCTAAGGCTTAGCGAGCAGGTTCTTCACTGCCTCGTCAAATACCGATACGTCGGTAGCCCCAAGGTACTTGGCGTGAATGCGGCCCTGGCGGTCGATGATGAAGTTGACGGGTAGACCAAGGACCCCACCGAAGCGATCGGCGAGTTTGTCGTCACCCACGGCGACGGGATAGTTCAACTTGTAATGCTGAGCGAACTCGCGGACCGGCTTGGCGTCGTCGTCCATGGAAATGCCGATGACCTGGAAGCCCTGGGGTCCGTACTGGTTCTGCATTTCGACGAAGTGCGAAATCTCAGTGCGACACGGGCCACACCACGTTGCCCAGAAATCGAGGAGCACGACCGTGCCTTTGTAGTCGGAGAGCGTCAGCTTGCGGCCATCGAGGTCGGTGAGCGTGAAGTCTGGAGCGACGTTGCCAGAGGCTGCGGGCTTGGGCTTTTGCGCGGTGCGGCGGCCGGCTACGTAAATACCGAGGAGGCAGATCGCGACGATGCCGTAAATAAGAATGCGTTTTGATGACATTGATTTGATGTACCGCCTGTCACGTCGAGAGAATTTTTATTGTATGGGGCGATGATGCCGTAGGTAGCGGCGAGCTGGCATCATTCTCCCTTGGCTGTGGGATAACCTTTGTCGACCCAGTCGGTGCCGAAGTTGTTGGCGATGTACAGGACCTTCACGTTGGTAAAGCCGAGGGCGTGCAATTCCTGATAGGCGGGGTGAGCATTAGGACAGTGGCTCCAGGGGCAGCAGCCGCAGTACAGCACGATCGGGGTGTCATGCGGTAAGGCTTTCACACGCTGGCGCAATTGCTTGCGCCCAGAGTCGCTGGAGGTCGCGCCCAGATACTCAGACCCGGGGATGTGCGCCTGCAGGTAGAGCGAGTGCGGTCCCACCTCGAACAAAAGCGGCTTCTGGGCGCCGGCGGACTGCAGGGACTTGGCGAGTTCATCGGGAGTGACGCGCTGCGTGGCGGGAATGGCGTCATCGGTGGGAGCAGCCTGAAAACCGAAGACCACCGGACCGCTTCCGTCGAACAGGACCGGCTCCTGCGCGGCACAGGCGAACCCTAAAGAAAGCGACAAGAGACAAACTGCGAAAAATGAACGTAAGAAGTATGAGGCACTCATGATGATCCTCGGTTCGGGTGAATCAGGTTGTGGTGGCACTTTCGTCCGTTGCATCGAGAGCTTCCTCTTCTTTTTGATCTAGCGGACGCAACAAAGGGAACAGGATGACGTCGCGGATGGAACGTGAATCTGTCAGCAGCATGGTGAGGCGGTCGATGCCGACTCCTTCGCCCGCCGTCGGCGGCAGGCCGTAGGATAGGGCGCGAATATAGTCCTCGTCCATCTGATGGGCTTCTTCGTCGCCACGGGCGCGCTCGGCGAGCTGGCCCTCGAAGCGGCGACGCTGCTCCTCAGGATCGTTCAGCTCGCTGAAGGCGTTGCCGATCTCGAGGCCTCCGACAAAAATCTCGAAGCGCTCCACCCAGTCCGCGTTTTCTTCGGGCTCGCGCTTGTTCTTCGAAAGCGGCGAGATGGCGAGCGGGAAGTCGTAAATAAACGTCGGCTGGATCAGGTGAGGCTCGGCGACGAACTCGAAGATTTCGGCAATGGACTTGCCCAGAGGAGCGCCGGGATCATATGGGACGTGCGGGTTGTGTGCGTTGTAGCGGCGAACCATGGTGGCGAGGCCGTCGGCGGTAGAGAAGTCTTTGAGCCCAGGCCAGGGCGCGGCATTTTCCGGCCAGAACTGGATGATTGCATCGCGCATCGACAGGCGCTGGAAGTTCGACCAGTCGATCTCCTGTCCATTGAAATTGGAGATGGTGTTTCCGTTCACGTCCTGCGCGACCTGCGCCAGCATGCGGGCGGTGAAGTCCATCATGTCGCGGTAGTCGGCGTAGGCCATGTAGAACTCGAGCATGGTGAACTCGGGATTGTGCTGGGTCGAGATGCCCTCGTTGCGGAAGTTGCGATTGATCTCGTACACGCGGTCCATGCCGCCGACCACCAGGCGCTTGAGGTAAAGCTCGGGCGCGATGCGCAGGAAGAGGTCCATGTCGAGCGTGTTGTGGTGCGTGGTGAACGGCTTGGCGACCGCACCTCCGGCGATGGAGTGCATCATTGGCGTCTCGACTTCGACGAAGGCGTTGGCATCGAGGAAGCGGCGCAGCGACTGCACGACCTTGGCTCGCTTGATGAAGACCTCGCGCACTTCGGGATTCATCGTGAGATCGAGGTAGCGGCGGCGGTAGCGTGTCTCTACGTCCTGGAGGCCGTGCCACTTCTCGGGCAGCGGAAGCAGGTCCTTCACCAGGAAGGTGATCTCTTCGACGTGGACAGAGAGCTCACCGGCTCGGGTGCGGAAGAGATATCCCTCGACGCCGATGTAATCGCCAAGGTCGAGCAGCTTGTAGAGCTGGAATCCCTTTTCGCCGACGTTGTCGAGCTTGACGTAAATCTGCAGGCGTTTGCCACCCTGCTGTAGGTGGGCGAATCCTGCCTTGCCCATGAGGCGGATTGACATGATGCGCCCGGCGACGCTGACATTGACGCGCGGGTTCTCCAGTTGTTCAGCGGTCTTGGGCAGGTATTCGTCGAGAATTTGCGGGATGGTGTGCGTGGATTCGTAGCGATAGGGATAGGCGAGCTGCCCCAGCGCTTCGATCTGCTTCAGTTTGTCTTTGCGGAGTCCGTAGATTTTCTGGTCGAGTGCCAATGTGCGTTCCTGATGTACAAGTGAACCTTCAATTATAGATGGCAGGAGTCATTCACCACGGAGGCACGGAGAACCCCCTGATTGAATCGTTCGCGCGCCGGTTGAGGCGGAGTCTCAGTCGATCTCGCTGCTGCCCACGTACAAGTAGGTCAATCTCCCCTTAGTGAACTTGGCGGTTATACCGGCCGTTAGCGTGTAACGTTCCGGGGAAGTCCTTCGGCAATAGGGTAAACAGAGTCCGAACCGGACGAAACGCAGCAGTACTGAGAGCGTGTTGCGCCACCGCCACCGCGAATTACCACACGGGCCTTTCCCAGTCTTTGTTTGAGCCGGTCGACACGATCATGCACCATCGGCGACAGCCCTAGAATCCTGAGGTTGGCAGCTGCGATCACGCGCCTCTCGGGCTTGGCGGTTAGGTCCCGGTGTTGAGGATTGAGTGTCGACCAGCAAGCGGAATTGTCACGCAAGTCATTGCCATCGCCTGATGGACCCTGTCCCGCGATGCTGATGCCTGCGATAAGCAGCTGTAAAAGAACGCGAGACCAAGGGTTGACTTTCATGGAATTAGCAACCTGATACGGAAGCGGCCTTTCCGAATCTGTGATCTGTGTCATTGAATCGCCCCGCGCGAGGCGGTATAGTTGCGCTTCCTCTTAACTCCGCTCCCTCGTGGAGTGATAACAAGGGCAGTTCATATGCCGGAGAATTACGTACCGATCTTCATTTTTGCACTGGTCGCGTTCCTGTTAGCCGCGGGAACGCTGGCGATTTTCACCCTCATCCGGCCCCACAGGCCCAGCGCCGCCAAGCTGATGCCCTACGAGTGCGGCATCACTCCGTTCGATGACGCGCGGGGTCGTTACACGATTCGCTTCTACATCGTCGCCATTTTGTTCGTGGTGTTCGATGTGGAAACGATCTTCCTGTTTCCGTGGGCGGTGCAGTTCAAGCTGCTTGGCCTCTTCGGATTGCTGGAGATGGGCGTGTTCCTGGGAATCCTGATCGTGGGATACATCTGGATATGGAAGAAGGGGGCGCTGGAGTGGGTATAACGGTTACGATTGAGCAGTCAATGACCAACAGTCACAACCGTCGCCGAACTCGCGAGCAAGTAACCGACTTTCAGGCCGGATTGTGACTCCAATCACCGATTGCCGTGCTAACAAGTTAAGAGATGCGGGGCTTAACAAAACCAGCAGCCAAAGAGAGGCATTGAATGCCCGAAGAAAGTAAGGGACCAGATTCCATCTCACTTCAGCCAGAGGGCGTCAAAGCGCCCGCGGAAGCTGCTGCTCCCGGTACCGGAACCGAAGGCGTAAAGGCACCGCCTGCCGCCGCAGCCAGGCCCACCGCGTCCGTAAAGCCCGACGCACCTGCGGCGCCAAAGCCGCCCGCCGCTCCTGCAAAATCCGCGGGCCCGGTTCCCGAGCCGTGGGAGTCGGAGTTTGTTGCGCATCTGCGACAGCAGTACGGGTCGGGAATCGAAGAGGCCTCGCGATATCTGGGACAAACCTACCTGGTGGTCGATCAGGCAATCCTGCCGGAAGTTCTGCGACGGATGCGCGATGATGAGGGTTTCGACTATCTGGTTGATGTCACCGCAGTGCACTATCCCAAGCGCGACCAGCAGTTCGAGGTGTTGTACGTGATGTACTCGTTTCCCAAGAACGAGCGTACCCGGGTGAAGACGAAGATCAAAGACGGTGAGCATGTTCCGTCGGCGGTGTTGATCTGGGAGACGGCCAACTGGCTGGAGCGAGAAGTCTTCGACATGTTCGGCATCGTGTTTGACGGGCATCCGGGACTGAAGCGCATTCTGCTGCCCGATGAGTGGAAGGGACATCCCTTGCGCAAGGATTACGACATCCTGCTGCAGGACCGCGAGTGGGTGCAGATCAACCTTGGAATCGAGAGTGGACAATGAGCCAGCCCATCGACACTTCCTATCTCGACCTCGACACGAAAGACGAGACCTTCCTCGACTCCACGGAGCTGGTGCTCAACATGGGGCCGCAGCACCCTTCGACGCATGGCGTGTTGCGCGTCATCCTCAGGCTTGACGGCGAAAAAGTGCTGGGCACTGAGTGCGTCATTGGCTACCTGCACCGGGGCGTGGAGAAGATTGGCGAAAACCGCACCTATGCGATGTTCAACCCCTACGTGGACCGCATGGATTACGTGGCTGCGGTTTCGAACGGGCTGGGGTATTGCGAAACGGTCGAAAACTTGTTAAGCGTTGAGGCGCCGCCGCGCGCGCAGTACATCCGCGTGATACTCACCGAGCTCTGCCGGATTTCCAGCCACCAGGTTTGGCTGGGAACGCACGCCCTCGATATCGGCGCGGTGACGCCGCTGTTTTACGCATTTCGCGATCGCGAAGAAGTTCTAAAGATTTTCGAAAAGTATTGCGGCGCTCGCCTGACCACCCATGCTTTCCGCATCGGCGGCTGCATCTACGAAACCTACGATGGCTTTGAGCAGGACGTCAAGAAGTTTTGTTCGTTCTTCCTCCCGAAGCTGGACGAGTATGAAGAGCTTCTGACGACCAACCGCATCTGGGTGACGCGCACGAAAGGCGTCGGGATCCTCAAGCCGGAAGACTGTATTGCCCTGGGCGTGACCGGACCGGTGCTGCGTGCAAGCGGCGTGAAGTGGGACCTGCGCAAGTCCCAGCCGTATGAGTGCTACAAGGACTTCGACTTCAAGATCCCGACGGGAATAAACGGCGACACCTATGACCGGTACCTGGTGCGCATTGCCGAGATGCGCCAGTCGGTGCGCATTCTGCAACAGGCGGTCGAAGCGATTCCGACGGGCCCGATCATGGCGAAGGTACCGAAGGTAATCAAGCCTCCCGCGGGCGAGGTGTACCACTCGATCGAGGCGCCGAAGGGCGAGTTGGGCTACTTCATCGTGAGCGACGGGTCCACGCAGCCCTACCGTGTGCGCGTGCGTCCGCCATCGTTCGTCAATCTGCAAGCTCTCGACAAGATGGTGCGCGGCTTGCTGGTGGCCGACGTCGTCGCGGTCATTGGCACGCTGGACATCGTGCTCGGAGAAGTGGATCGCTGATGCGCGAGTCCATCAAGAATTATTTGAGTTCAGGCGTCACGCCGGGCGAGGCCGGCAGCCAACTTTGGGCGACGGTGTACATCGTTGCGATTGTGCTGGGGATTTCATTGGCGGTGATCGCCATGAACTGGCTGGAGCGCAAGATCCTGGCGCACATGCAGGTTCGCCTCGGTCCAATGCGCGTCGGTCCGCATGGACTGCTGCAGCCCTTCGCGGACGCTCTGAAACTGCTGATCAAGGAAGACATCATCCCAGCCAACGCCGACAAGGTTGTTTTCTGGAGTGCGCCTGTCGTTGTGACCATGACGGCGTTTACGACGTTCCTGGTTGTGCCGTTTGGGCGTACCCATGCGGTGACCGACATGAATATCGGTGTCTTGTTCATGCTGGGCATTTCGTCGCTGGGGGTTCTGGGAATCATCATGGCGGGATGGTCGTCGAACTCGCATTATCCGTTGATGGGATCGCTGCGATCGAGTGCGCAGATGGTGTCGTACGAAATCGCCATGGGGCTGGCGATCGTGTGTGCGGTGCTGATGACCAGCCTGCAATCCGGCACCGGCACTCTGAGCATGATTGGCATCGTCGAAGCGCAAGGCGCGCAAGGTACGTGGTTCATCTTCAAGTTTTTTCCGCTGGGATTCCTGGCGTTCGCCGTGTTCGCCATCGCCATGATCGCGGAGACCAATCGTGCGCCCTTCGATCTGCCCGAGGCCGAGTCGGAATTGGTAGCTGGATTCCACACCGAATACAGCGGGTTCCGCTGGTCGCTGTTCTTCCTGGCAGAGTATTCGGCGATGCTGGCGGTGTCGTCGATCGCGGTGACGTTGTGGCTGGGCGGGTGGCTGCGGCCGTTTGCCAATACGCTGCACGGCCCGGTGTGGGACTCGGCGTTCTCGATGATTCCGGGCCTGTCGTTCCTGGCCATGGGGGCGGGATGCTTCTTCGGGACCATCCGCATGCCAAAGATCATTCAGATGCGCGCGCAGGCGATTGGCTTGGGCGTGTTCGGCGCGTTGCTGGCCCTGATTGGCCTGGTGCTATTGCTGCCCGGTGTGCGCGAGCGCGTACAGGATATCTACTGGTTCGTCGCCAAAGTTGCGTGTTTCATGTACCTGTACATCTGGTATCGCGGCACGTTCCCGCGCTACCGCTTTGATCAGCTCATGAAGGTGGGCTGGAAGGTGTTGCTGCCAATGGGACTTGGCGTGTTGATCGCAACCGCGGTCGTCGGTCTACGCCAGGAATTGTGGTCGGCCATCGTGGGGGTGTTGCAGTGAGTGTGGCTCCGCTGCTTCGGAAAATCTTTCTGGTTGTTACGTGGCTGCGGCGCGATGGAAAGTGGCAAATTGTCGCCTCGCAAGACAATCGGGTGAAATGCCAATGAAACAGTGGCTGCGAGGAGGGTGCGCACGATGAATCCGGTTGCGACTCCGTTCTTCTTCTACTTCCTGTCGATAATGGCGACTGTTTCCGCGATTGGCGTGATCACGCGCAAGAACGCAGTTCATGCCGCACTCTCGCTGATCGTTACGCTGGTTTCGCTGGCCGGGCTGTACCTGATGCTGTACGCACCGTTCGTCGCTGGCGTGCAGATCGTGCTCTACGCTGGCGGCATCATGGTGTTGTTCCTATTCGTGATCATGCTGGTGAACCTGGACCAGAACATCCGCGAGATTCAGTTCAATAAACAGTGGATGGTAGGGCTTATCGCGGCGCTGGCGCTCGGCGGATTGCTGCTGTTCGTGATACGCCAGGGGCGAGACATCTTTCCGGTGAATCTCAGCGCGACTTTGCCTGAGAGACAAAACACGCAGCAAGTCGGACTGGCGCTGTACGGAAATTACATGCTGCCGTTCGAGATTGCATCGCTGCTGCTGCTTGTGGCGATTGTGGGCGCGGTGGTCATGGCGAAGAAGAGGATCTGACATGGGCGAGATCGGGACCCTGCATTACTTAGTGGTGGCCGCAGCGCTGCTTATCATCGGCACGATTGGCGTGCTGACCCGGCGCAATGTGGTCATCATCCTGATGTCGATCGAGCTGATCCTGAACGCGGTGAATCTGAACCTGGTGGCGTTCTCGCGGCTGTACGGTTTGCAGGGACAAGTGTTCTCGATATTCATAATTACTGACGCCGCCGCAGAGGCCGCAGTCGGGCTGGGCATCATTATCGCCTTCTTCCGCAACAAGGAGACGGTGAATGTCGATGAGGCAGAGTTGTTGCGGTGGTAGAGGAACAATAAGTGGTAAGCAATAGCAATATCAGGCTACCCGAGAGCGGGTAGACGCTGCGGCCTCGATCGAAACTCGAGCATTTGCAACTAGTTGCTTATTGCTAATTGCTTGTTGCTGAGACTTAAACATGTACTTTCTTGACCACACCTGGTTGATTCCGCTGTTCCCCGGCGTTGGTGCGGCTTGCATGTTCTTCTTTGGACGCAAGCTGCAGAAGTCGGCGGTCGACGGCATTTGCGTCGGTTTGGTTGCGCTGGCGTTCCTTTGGGCGTGTGCGGCGGTTTGGCAATACACCGGCTATACGGGCTCAAACCCGGGGAAGCCGTTCGAGAAGGTGTTGTTCACTTGGCTGGGCACGGGCGACAACAGCCTGAGCTATGTGTGGCACGGTGGGCAGACGGCGCCGTTCCGCGCCGACGCCGGATTCCTGCTCGATCCGTTGTCGAGCATCTGGCTTCTGTTCGTGACCGGCGTGGGCATGCTCATCCACATCTACTCGGTGGGCTACATGGCGCACGAGGGCGGTTACTACCGCTTCTTCGGCTACATGAACCTGTTCATGTTCTCGATGCTGACGCTGATTCTGGCCAACAACTACGCCCTGATGTTCGTCGGATGGGAGGGCGTGGGTCTGTGTTCCTACCTGCTGATAGGCTTCTACTTCCTGCGGCACCCCGCCTCGACGGCGGCGAACAAGGCATTCATCGTCAATCGCGTGGGTGATGCCGGGTTTATCCTCGGCCTGCTGACGATCGCCTGGTATTTCGGTTCGATCCAGTACACGCAGGTCACTGCGATCGCGCGCAGCGGGAAGTTCCTCATCGGCGACCCCTGGATTACCGCAGCGTGTTTGTTCCTGTTTGTCGGCGCTTGCGGCAAGTCGGCGCAGTTCCCGCTGTACGTCTGGCTGCCGGATGCGATGGAAGGCCCCACGCCGGTGTCGGCTCTGATCCACGCAGCAACCATGGTGACGGCGGGCGTGTACATGGTCGCGCGGTCGAATGCTCTGTTTGTGATGGCGCCGAACGCGATGAAGACGGTGGCGATCATCGGCGCGCTCACGGCAATCTTCGCCGCGACCATCGGGCTGGTGCAAAACGACATCAAGCGGGTGCTGGCTTATTCCACGGTGTCGCAGTTGGGCTACATGTTCCTCGCACTCGGAGTAGGCGCATTCGCTGCTGGTGTCTTCCACGTGTTTACACACGCGTTCTTCAAGGCGCTGCTGTTCCTGGGCTCCGGCTCTGTGATTCATGCTATGAGCGGCGAGCAGGACATGCAGCACATGGGCGGCCTGCATGGAAAAATCAAGACGACATTCGGCACCATGCTGATCGGTACGCTGGCGATCGCGGGCATTCCGGGCTTCGCGGGCTTCTTTTCCAAGGACGCCATTCTCTGGGAGACATGGTCACGCGAGGCAGGAGCCTATCGCTATCTGTGGTACATCGCGTTCCTCACCGCGCTGATGACGTCGTTCTACATGTTCCGGCTGATCTACCTGACGTTCTTTGGTAGGCCACGCATGTCGCACGACGTGGAGCACCACATTCACGAGTCGCCCAAGTCGATGACGGTGCCGCTTGTCATTCTGGCGCTCTGCTCGCTAGGTGCGGGCTATCTCGGCATGCCGCGTAGCCTCGGTGGCGAAAACCGCTTCGAGAAATTTCTCGACCCGGTCTTCGCCAAGGAAGCACCTGTTCTTGAGAGGGAAGGCGCTGCCGCGCAGGTGGCTGCCGGCGAAAAGCAAGTGGAACACACCGATCCGCTCGAGTACGCATTGATGTTCGCCTCGGTAGGTGCGGCGATTGTGGGCTGGTTCCTGGCGCAGCGTGCCTACAAGAACGCCGTCAAGGGTTATAAAGAGCCGATCAACGAAATCTCTCCGCGGTTTTACAAGACGCTCTTCCGCAAATATTACGTGGACGAAATCTACGACTGGTTTGTCACCGGCCACGAAAAAGTGGCCGGAGTACGCCTCGGTGTGCTGGGTCTGGGCGAAGGGCTGTGGAAGTTCGACGCCAATGTCATCGACGGCACGGTGAACGGGGCAGGCTGGTCGACTCGCATGAGCGGTACGCTCTCGATTTGGTGGGACAAATGGATTATCGACGGCCTGTTTGTGAAGGGAGTGGCCGTACTGACGCGGCTGGCGTCGTACCCGGTACGGCTGATTCAGTGGGGACTGGTGCAGTGGTATGCGCTGGTGATGGTGGCCGGATTGGTGTGTTTCATTTTTTATTACGTGGTGAAGTGGTAGAGGCGGAATTCATGCAGCCGGAACGGCTGCGCCCCAGTCGAGAGTGGAACTAAGCAATGTATAACCACATACTTTCGATCATTCTTTTCACGCCGCTGGTGGGCGCGATTCTCCTGCTGTTCATACCGAAGGAGAACAAGGACGCGCTTCGCTGGGTCGCGAACATCTTCGGCATGCTGGGGTTCGTGGTGTCGCTGCCGCTGCTCCCATGGTTCTGGGCGCTAAAGGAGCGGAGCGGATTCCAGTTCGTCGAAGGCTCGCCCAACAACTGGATCCCCTCGATCGGGGCTGGCTACGTGATCGGTATCGATGGCATTTCGTTCCTGCTGATCATGTTGACGACCCTGCTCGGCGCGATTTCGATTCTGTCGTCGTGGGATGCCATTCAGGACCGTGTCAAAGAATATTACGGTTGGTTCCTGCTGTTGCAGACCGGCATGCTCGGCGTTTTCATGGCCAATGACTTCTTCCTGTTCTTTGTGTTCTGGGAAGCCATGCTGGTGCCGATGTACCTGCTGATCGGCATCTGGGGCGGGCCACGCAAACTTTACGCCGCGATCAAGTTCTTCCTCTACACACTATTTGGTTCCGTGCTGATGCTGCTGGGCATCATCTTCCTGTACTTCCATCACCACACCCTGACCGGCGTGTACACGTTCTCGATACCCGAGCTCTACGCGACGGCTCCGAAGATCGCGGGCCCGGCAGCGATCTGGCTGTTCTTTGCTTTCTTCCTCGGTTTCGCGATCAAGGTACCGATGTTCCCGTTCCACACCTGGCTGCCGGATGCGCACGTGGAGGCACCCACGGCGGGCTCGGTGATCCTGGCGGGCGTCCTGCTGAAGATGGGGACGTACGGTTTTCTGCGCTTCTCGTTGCCCTTCTTCCCGGCAGTGGCGATGATCCCGTGGGTCCGTCAGTTGATGGTGACGCTGTCGATTATCGGCATCATCTACGGCGCGCTGGTTTCGCTGGCGCAAAAGGACATGAAGAAGCTGGTGGCATACTCGTCAGTCAGCCACTTGGGCTTCTGCACGCTGGGCATCTTCGCCTGCAGCCCGCTGGGCATCAGCGGCTCGGTGATTCAGCAGATCAACCACGGAATCTCCACGGGCGCGCTGTTCCTGATCGTCGGCATCTTGTACGAACGGCGCCACACGCGCGAAATCGCGGAGTACGGCGGCATCTCGGGCATCATGCCGGTGTACGCGACTATCGCTCTGATTATGTTCATGTCTTCGATGGGCTTGCCGCTGCTGAACGGTTTTGTCGGTGAGTTCACCATCCTCCAGGGCACCTTTATGGAGAACAAGTGGTGGGCGGCATGGGCGGTCCCTGGAGTGATTCTCGCGGCAGCCTACCTGCTGTGGCTCTATCAGCGCGTGTTCTTCGGCCACAACAACAATCCTAAGAACGCAACGCTGAAGGACCTTTCAGCGCGCGAACTGGCGACGTTTGTTCCGCTGATCATTCTGGCGTTCGCGATCGGACTGTATCCCAAGCCGCTGTTCCAGATCTTGGCGACGCCGGTCAACAACCTGGTGGCGACCGTGCGGCCGGATTATCCCGGACTGACCAAGCCGGTCGTTGCTGGACAACCCGTGCAACCGGACTCCGCAACCCCGTTGCCCGTACCGCCGAAGGCACCGGAGCTGAAGACGACGCCCACGACCGCCAGCCCGGCAGCCTCGGGGCTGACGCAGAAGAAGGCGCCCGCGCCGGTGAAGGTGGCGAGTGCGAATCTCGCTGTGCAGGCGAGCGGGAAGTAGGGATGACACCGTGAACATCGCGATCGGTCAATACTTTTCGAGCGCTGACTACCTGTTGGCATTGCCCATGGTGCTGCTGTCGTTGTTCGCGCTCGGAGTCCTGCTGATCGACCTGATCCTGCCGAAGCAGTGGAAACCGCTGAATGCCTATGTGGCGCTGGCCGGAATCGGATTTTCAGCCGTCTCGGTGTGGAAGTTGCAGATGGTCTATCGCTTCGGGGAGCGGCAAGGTATCGACGTTGCGGGGTTCACCGGCTTCATGGGCACGCTG
>Ga0210406_10001578_pt1 | contig 27471 bp, 28 predicted proteins | sample IncBWC30MmetaG_FD_155454 | JGI IMG/M metagenome (GOLD analysis project Ga0210406, IMG submission 155454) | Forest soil microbial communities from Barre Woods Harvard Forest LTER site, Petersham, Massachusetts, United States - Inc-BW-C-30-M | ecosystem: Environmental > Terrestrial > Soil >... | reverse complement strand
CGCCAGGACCACACGACTTCGCCGTCCGCGTCAGCGTCATTCGTCCATGACGCGCCGCGTCCATCGCATCCCGCTCCCAACGTTCGTGACGATCGCGAAGCGCCCCTCTTGCGGAAACGGGACGAATGAAAGGAAGCCACTGATTTGGGGTCGGCGCCAAGCTGAATATTTTTCGCCGCCCGACTGGACGGCCCAAATCAGATTGAATCGCTTGAGCAAATTTTTGTTTTGGCGCCGCGCGTGAACCGGTACTTAGAAGTCGATGCGTAAGGCTGCGACATGAAATGCGGAAAACTCGCCGGCCCGTCTCACGCCGTCGAGCTCATGACGAGCAATCTTGGCACACGCTCGAACTCCCGCTGATCAAGCGTCGCGAACGTGGTCACCGCTCGTTCGCTTCGTCGCGATCGAACTCGTAGCCCTCAGGCGCCGCAAAATGGAACTGATCCATCTGCCGGAGGAATTCGGCGCGCTTGTCGACCTTGGCCACCGCGACCCGCCCCCGCGAGGCCGCGACGACGTTCAATTCATCGCCGGGGCTGAGCTTCAACGCCTCGACCAGCTTCTTAGGCAAGCAGGCCGCGAGACTCTTGCCCCATTTGGAGACCTGCATGAGTTTCCTCGTGATGTCCATTGAGGGCGGATCGCCTCCGGTCCTGCTCATGCTCATGCCGTCCAGTTCACGACGAGTAATCCCGGTACACGCTCGAACTCCCGTCGATTGAGCGTGACCAGCGCCGCGCCGCGGCGGCGGGCTTGTGCCGCGATCAGATAATCATAGTGGCCGATCGGCGTGCCTGCGTTTTCCAGGTTGGCGCGGATGTCGCCGGCATGCGCCGCGTCCTCGGTTTCGAACGGGAGAACTTCGATGCCCAGCTCAAGAAATCGTTCGAGCAGGCGTTCGTTCTGCGGGCGCTGTCCGCTTTTCGCGATCCCGTAGCGCATTTCAAACAGTGCAACGACCGGCAATGCGATGGGGGTGCCCGCGCGTATCTGTTCGCCGAGCCTGTGCCGGAGCGACGGACTGCGCCCGGTGATGATCCAGATGACGATGTTGGTGTCGAGGCAGATCATTCGTCGAAGAAGACACGCTGATCCGGTTCGGCTGGCGGCTCGTCCGGTATGCCGTCCGGCAGGAAGTCCTTTGCCCCAAGCGCGTCCAGTTCAGCCCAGAACTGATTGAGATCGACAGGCGGCTGCTTCAGCGGCTCCAGGATCACCTTGTTGCCGACCCTGCTGACCCGCACCTCGGTCCCCTCGAAGCGAAATTCTTTCGGCAAGCGCACGGCCTGGCTGCGGCCATGCATGAAAAGCTTGGCTGTCGCATTCATGGCTTTCCCTTTACGGTCTGATAGATACCAATGGTATATATCAATGCCATGCGGATTGGTCAACCCGAGCGAGAGGCGCCGCTCAACAATACCCCGTTACCCCGCAGGCATAGGGCTCGCGGAAGAAGTAGGGGAGATAGCCACCGCCGCCGTAGTAGGCGCCCTGATAGTCGTAATCGAAGGGGCGGCCGTAGTAGCCGGGCAGTGTCGAGGAGCCCGGCAAGAGCGGCGTGGTCGGGATCGAGATCAGGACGTCGGGATCGCGCGCGACCACGACGGGTGGCGGCGCGGCGCCATAGACGATGGTGGTGCGGGCCTTGTAGTGCGGGCGGGGCAGGCCGGGCGGCAGATTGGGGCTGGCGTGGCGCTTGGGTTTCGGCGCGCCTGTCTGGTCGGCCGCGCGCGCATCCGCGACCGCCAGCGTGACGCAGCCTAGCGTGACACAAGAGAAGATCATCCAGCGCAGCATCGGTCCAATTCCGAATCGTCGGGGTGAAGCGAGGCCTGCAGCATGCCATGTCCGGGCGGAGCGAGTGTTAACACGGCGTCTCGAAGCTTGACGAGAGACCGTGGCCCCTCACCCCAACCCTCTCCCCAAGGGGGAGAGGGGGCGCACCGTCGCTGCCGCGACGGGTTGGTCTAACGCGTCACGCGTCTGGTGGGAGTCGTGCCGGCAGTGGGGCGCTCACGCAGCAAGCGCCTGCTCCAGATCCGCGATCAAATCCTCCTTGTCCTCGATCCCGATCGACAAGCGCACGATGTCGGGGCCGGCGCCGGCCCGCACCTTGGCGGCGTCGTCGAGCTGACTGTGAGTGGTGGAAGCCGGATGGATCACCAGCGAGCGGGTGTCGCCGACATTGGCGAGATGCGAGAACAGCCTCAGGTTCGACACCAGCTTGACGCCGGCATCGAAGCCGCCCTTGAGCGAGAAGGTGAATACCGCGCCCGCGCCCTTCGGCGAATACTTGCGCGCGAGGTTGTTGTATCTGTCGCCGGGCAGGCCCGCATAGCTCACCGACGCCACGGCCTTGTGGGTGGAAAGATATTCGGCGACCGCCTTCGCATTGTCGCAGTGCTTCTGCATGCGCAGGGGCAGCGTCTCGATGCCGGTCAGGATGAGGAACGCGTTGAACGGCGACAAAGCGGGCCCGAGGTCGCGCAAGCCCAGCACGCGGCAGGCGATCGCGAAGGCGAAATTGCCGAACGTCTCCTGGATCCTGATGCCGTGATATTCGGGCCGCGGCTCGCTCAGCATCGGATATTTGTTGCCCTTCGACCAGTCGAAGGTGCCGGCATCGACGATGATGCCGCCGATCGAGTTGCCATGGCCGCCGAGAAACTTGGTCAACGAATGCACGACAATGTCGGCGCCGTGATCGATCGGGCGGATCAGATAGGGCGTTGCCAGCGTGTTGTCGACGATCAGCGGCACGCCGGCCCTGCGCGCGATCGCCGCAACCGCCTCGATGTCGGTGACAGTGCCGCCGGGATTGGCGATCGACTCGACGAAGATCGCCTTCGTGCGCGGGCTCAAAGCCGCCTCGAAGCTGCCGATCTCGTCGGTGTCGGCCCACATCACGTTCCAGCCAAAGCTCTTGAAGGAATGCGTGAACTGGTTGATCGAGCCGCCATAGAGTTTTCGCGCGGCGACGAATTCGTCGCCCGGCATCAGAAGCTGCTGGAGCGCGATCACCTGCGCGGCGTGGCCGGATGCGACCGCAAGCGCCGCGGTGCCGCCTTCGAGGGCTGCGACGCGCTCCTCCAGCACCGCATTGGTCGGATTGCCGATGCGGGTATAGATGTTGCCGAAGGACTGCAGCCCGAACAATGAGGCGGCATGATCGGCGTCGTTGAAGACGAATGACGTGGTCTGATAGATCGGCGTTGCGCGCGCGCCTGTGGTGGGGTCGGGCTGTGCGCCCGCATGGACGGCGAGGGTCGAAAATCCCGGCAAACGATCGGTCATTCTTTGTCCTTGTCATGTCGTGTAATATAGATGAGCAAAAGCGGCTCACGCGCGGGGAGAATGGGCGACGCGAGCGCGGGGTCTTGTAGGCGAGGCGGCACCGCTGCGCCTCCTCTCAACGGAGGACAATTGCGTGCGGCAAAAGCTGCGTCAAGGCGACCTGATGACCTGAGCGCAATTTGAAACGCGCCTGCTTCCGCGCGGTCTCCACACGAGGCATTCGTTTCGCCAATGCGTCAGGAGAGCCCGGTTTTGTCTTTCGCGGCACGGTCTGAGGCGGTGGTCGCGCCGCCGCCGAGGCTCATCCGGTTCAACGACAGCCGCATGCCCTGCGTCGGGATCGGCGCGCGCTTGGCGCTGATGGTGCGCGAGTTGACGCCCATCCAGGAAATCTCCGACGACAGGCGGCCCCATTCGATCTTGGGACAGCGGTTCATCACGACCTTCAGCCCCACGGCTTCGGCTTTGGCCGCCGCCGTATCGTCGCGCGCGCCAAGCTGCATCCAGATCACCTTCGGCAATGGCGAGAGCGTCAAGGCCTCATCGACGACGGGCATGATGTGGCTTGAGTTGCGGAAGATGTCGATCATGTCGATGGGCCGGCCGATCTCGGAGAGCGAGGCGACGAAGGGGCGGCCGAGCAGGGTCTTGCCGACATGGCCGGGATTGACCGGGATCATGTCGTAGCCGCGCTGCACCAGATATTTGAACGCGAAATAGCTCGGCCGTACATCGACCGGCGACGCGCCGACCATCGCGATCACCTTCACGCTGTTCAGGATCGCGCGGATATAGTCGTCGGGATAGGCGTCGTGGTTCATGTTCGAATGCGTCCGTGGCGTGCGCGAGCAATAGTATCAGAGGCCGTCATTCCGGGGCGATGGGATAACCACTACCTCCGTCATTCCGGGATGATCCGAAGGACCAAGCCCGGAATCTCGGGATTCCGGGTTCGCATCTTCGATGCGCCCCGGAATGACGGAGAGTGAATGGCCTCGTCGCTTCCCAGCAACTACCTGTCTTGCCATTTTGGCTCGCGCTTGTCGATGAAGGCGCCGATGCCTTCCTCGGCGTCGCGCGCCATCATGTTCTCGGTCATCACTTCGGCGGCGTAGCGGTAGGCGTCCGCGAGGCTCATTTCGGCCTGGCGGTAAAACGCTTCCTTGCCGAGCTTGACCGTGTAGGCGGATTTGAGCGCCACCTGATTGGCCAGCGCAATCGCGGCATCCCGCTCGGTGCCGGCGGCAACGACGCGGTTGACGAGGCCGATCGCCTTGGCCGTCGCGGCCGAGATCGGCTCGCCGGTCAAGAGCATCTCCATCGCCTGCTTGCGCGGCACGTTGCGCGACAGCGCCACCATCGGTGTCGAGCAGAACAGGCCGATATCGACGCCGGGTGTCGCGAAGCTCGCGGCCTCCGAGGCGACCGCGAGATCGCAGCTTGCGACGAGCTGGCAGCCGGCGGCGGTCGCAATTCCCTGCACGGCGGCGACCACGGGCTTCGGCAGATGCACGACCGCCTGCATCATCGCGCTGCAGGCATTCATCAGCTCGGCGAAATAGGCGCGGCCGCGATCGGGGTCGCTGCGGCGCGCGGTCATTTCCTTCATGTCGTGGCCGGCGGAGTAGGCCGCGCCGTTGGCCGCGATCACCACCGCGCGGATGCTCTTGTCGACCGCGATCCCGTCGAGCGCCGCGTGCAGCTCGGCGATCATCGCTTCCGACAGGCTGTTGCGCGCCGCGGGCCGGTTCAGCGTAAGCACGGCGATCGGGCCGATCGTCTCGCGGAGCAGGATCGGCGGCTGTGGCGAAGGTGCGACGGCGGCTTGAGCGGACATGTTGCGAAATCCATATGGGCGAAGCGCCAGCGCTAATGTAACAGGCGAGTCACGCGCTGTAACAGGGAACTCGCATGACTGTGATGAAAATGGATGTGGCCGCGATCAGGGCGTTCCTGCGCGCGGAGTTTCCGCAGGTCTTCAGCGGCGGCGACATCACGATCGAACGCGCCGACGGCCAGACCTGTCTGGTGCGCCAGCGCTACAGCGACGGCATGCTGCGCCCGGGCCGCACGATCTCGGGGCCGACGCTGATGGCGCTGGCGGACTGCGCGATGTACGTGGTGCTGCTCTCGGCGATCGGGCCGGTCGCGCTCGCGGTCACCACCAATCTCACCATCAACTTCCTGCGCAAGGGACCGCCCGGCCACGACCTGCATGCGGCGGCGAAGATCCTGAAGCTTGGTAAGCGGCTTGCCGTTGGCGAGGTGAACCTGACGTCGGCGGCGTCATCCGACCCGATCGCTCATGTGACGGCGACCTATTCCATTCCAGATCAATGAGCTTTTTGGTGGTATTATAGAACCATAATTGTAAGCCTTTGTTTTGACTTGATAAATATTTCGCATTGAGCGTTGACGCCTGCGCGCGGGGCCACTAGAAAGCGGGGAGCTCGGCGCGCCGTCTTGGCACCCCGACATAGCCCTCACGGAATCTCAGAGATGAAAACCTATTCGGCAAAGCCCGCCGAGGTGCAGAAGAAGTGGGTCCTGATCGACGCCAAGGGCGTGGTGGTCGGCCGGCTCGCCTCGCTTGTCGCCATGCGGCTGCGCGGCAAGCACCTCCCGACCTATACGCCCCATGTCGATTGCGGCGACAATGTCATTATCATCAACGCAGCCCATGCCGTGCTGACCGGCCGCAAGCGCGAGCAGAAGGTCTATTACAAGCATACCGGCTATGTCGGCCATGTGAAGGAGCGCACCGCGCGCGAGATCCTCGAAGGGCGCTTCCCCGAGCGCGTGGTCGAGAAGGCCATCGAGCGCATGATCCCGCGCGGGCCGCTCGGCCGCGTGCAGTTTTCGAACCTGCGTGTCTATCCGGGTGCGGAGCATCCGCATGAGGCGCAGAGCCCCGAAAAGATCGATATCGCCAAGATGAACCGCAAGAATATGAGGGCCGCATAACATGGCCGAAAGCATGCAGTCGCTCGAACAGCTGTCGCAGCTCAAGCCGGCCGCGCCCGACGCGCCGAAATATGAGAAGAAGGTCGACAAGCTCGGCCGCGCCTATGCCACCGGCAAACGCAAGGATGCGGTCGCCCGCGTCTGGATCAAGCCGGGCGCCGGCAAGATCCTGGTCAATACCCGCGATCTCGAAGTCTATTTCGCCCGTCCGGTGCTGCAGATGATGATCAACCAGCCGCTGGTCGCCGCCGCGCGCGCCGGCCAGTATGATGTGATCTGCACGGTCGCGGGCGGCGGCCTGTCCGGGCAGGCGGGCGCGGTGCGCCACGGCATCTCGAAGGCGCTGACCAATTTCGAGCCGGACCTGCGCAACCTCCTGAAGCGGGGCGGGTTCCTGACTCGCGACTCCCGCACCGTCGAGCGCAAGAAGTACGGCCGGGCCAAGGCACGTAAATCGTTCCAGTTCTCGAAGCGTTAATCGCTTCACGCAAAGCGGCCCGCGCAAGCGGCTGGAATCAGGGAAAGGGCGCGGGATCTGCGCCCTTTCTGCTTTCTGGGTTGCGGAAAAGTTGACGCAGTTTTTCCGGAAAAGTTACCTGAAGGTGAAAACGGATTCAGAACGCGACAACTCCTAGAATGTGCTCCGGCAAAAGCGCAATTGCGTCCGGCTCTGCCGGGATGCGCTGCAGAACATTTTCGAGGTCAGCGATGTCGCCGCTCGACAGCGTTACACTTTATTTCGTTGCCACCATGGTTGCCGCCCTGCTCGGGCTGATGCTGTTGTTTTTTGGCAGGCAGGAGAACAATCCGGCGCTGAAATGGTGGGGCACCGCCTATCTGCTCGGCGCCGCGTCGGTTGCGCTCTGGACGCTCGCCAGCGGGACGCTGGGCGAGACGTTGTCGCTGGCGTTGAATGCGGTCGGTTTCATTGCCTGCGGCATGGTCTGGAATGCCGCGCGCGTGTTCCATGGCCGCAAGCCCAATCTTGCCGGGCTGCTGCTCGGCGCGATCGCCTGGATCGCAGCGGTCACCACGCTCGATCCGCATGCGGCGGCGCTGCGGATGACGATCGGCGCGGGGATCGTCGCGGTCTACGCGGCGTTGACTGCGACCGAATTGTGGGCGGACCGGCGCAAGTCGCTGAAGCGGCGCTGGCCGGCGATCCTCGTGCCGGTTCTGCACGGATTCGTGCTGATGCTGCCGATCCTGCTTGGCGATTTGCTGCATCCATCCGACGCCAGGTTCTCCTCCAGCATCTGGGTGACGCTGTTTGCGGTCGAGCTGGTGCTCTATGCGGTCGGCACCGTGTTCGTGATCTTCATGCTGGTGTCGGAGCGCGCGGTGCGCGCGCACAAGACCGCCGCCGCGATGGACCCGCTGACCGGCATGTTGAACCGCCGCGGCTTCGCCGAGGCCAGCGCGCGCGTGATCGAGCGCGAGGCCAATGCGGGGCGCCCGGTCTCGGCGCTGATCTTCGACATCGACCATTTCAAGGGGATCAACGACCGGTTCGGTCATCCGGCCGGCGACGAGCTGCTCAAGCTGTTCGCCACCGTCGTGATCAGCAATCTGCGCATCAGCGATCTGTCGGGCCGGATCGGCGGCGAGGAGTTCGCCGCGCTCTTGCCATGCTCGCTGGAGGAGGCCGTGGTCGCGGCCCAGCGGGTGCGCGAGGCCTTTGCCGGCGCAGGCATCATGGTCGAGGATGGTCCGGTCGATACCACCGTCAGCGTCGGTGTCGCCGGCGGTCCCGCCGGCACGGAGCTCGAAGTGCTGCTGGCCGCGGCCGATACCGCGCTGTATCAGGCCAAGCGCTGTGGCCGCAACCGCGTCGAGGCGGCGGCCGAGCTGCCCTTGTCGCTGGAGCGCTGGCGGCGCAAGAGCGCGGGGCTTCCGGCCCCGGCCCCCGCCCCGGCGGCGGAGGCAAAGCCGATGGTGGCCGTCTGAGGCCGCGGTAACGCCTCGTTGACCAATCGGGTGTTACCATTGCGGCATGAAAGCACGCCGTAGTCTGAGGGCGCGCGCCGCCGCCCTGATGTCGCTCGAAGCCGCCGCCGCTTCCGCCCGCGGCGGGTTTGGCTGCCTGTTCTCGACCTCGGAGGAATATGAGCGCGCGCTGATCAGCGAGCGCCGCGCCCGAGGTTACTATGACCGTCATCATGACCGGCCGTTAGGCCCGCTGTTTGGCCCTTGGCCCATCACCTTGTTCATCGGCTGCGCGCTGATCGTGGCGGGAATGGTGCTGCTGCTCGGCTGAACCGGCGTCGAAAATCAAAATGCATCGGGCGCCGCGTGGCGCCTTTTTCTTTTCGCGCGTCTGGTCTAGCTAAGCTAGGGACCGGGCCAGTAAACCAAGTCACGATAAGCCAAGCAACGATAAGCCAAGTAACGATAAGCCAAGTAACGATAAGCCAAGTAACGATAAGCCAAGTAACGAGGAGGTAATCTCATGGTCACCGAAATCGCGCAGATCGACGTCAAGCCCGGCACCGAGAAGGATTTCGAAGCTGCCGTTGCCAAGGCGAGGCCGCTGTTCCTGCGCGCCAAGGGCGGCTTGGGCTTCGAGCTGCACAAGTCGATCGAGAAGCCGCAGCGCTATCGGCTGTTGGCGAAATGGGAGACGCTGGAGAACCACACGGTCGATTTTCGCGGCTCGGAGGACTTCGCGGCGTGGCGGGGGCTGGTCGGGTCGTTTTTTGCCGCGCCGCCGGAAGTCGAGCACACCGAGACGGTGGTGACCTCGGCTGGATAAACTAAGCGGCCTCCGCACCGGTCGCGGCAACATCGGCCGACTTGAAATAGTCGATCATGACCTTGGCGATCGCGATCAGCGGCAGCGCCAGCGCCAGGCCCCAGATCCCGAACACGACGCCGAGCAGGATCTGGAACGCGAACAGCGTGGCGGGCGGAATGTCGAGCGCCTGCCGCTGGATGATCGGCGTCAGCACATAGCTCTCCAGCGCGTGCACGCCGAGGAACAGGACGAAGGCACTGATCGCCGCGACCCATCCCGAGGCGAGGCTGGCCAGCACGACGATGACCCCGGCAATGATGGCGCCGACGGTCGGAATGAAAGCGAGCAGGCCGGCCTGAATCCCCAGGATGAAGGAGCTCTGCACGCCGATGATCGCAAGCCCGATCCAGGTCACGGCGAACACCGCGAACATGGTGATGATCTGCGCGATCAGCCAGCGCTCCAGCGTCTCGTCGATGCGGTCGATGATCACGGTGACGCGCGGGCGAAATCTGGCCGGCGCCAGGAACAGCAGCCCCTTGTAGTAGAGGGAAGGCTGGGCGGCGAAGGCGAGGCCGAGAAACAGCACGATGAAGAAGTTTCCGACCGCGCTGACCGTGCCGAGCAAGAGCTTCAGCGTCTGGCTGATGATCGCGCCGCCGCTCGAGGCCAGCGCGCTGGCGCTCGGCAGATTATGCGGCGGCGACGGGGCGGAAGCGCCTGCATTGCCGGCCTCTGATGGCGTTCCGGCCGCATTGCCCAGATCGAAATAGCTGGTGTCGATGCCGTTCTTGTCCAGGAAGGCCTTCACGTTGACGAGCTGCGACTTGATCGTGTTGCTCAGCGCGGTCGTCTGCTGGGCGATGGTCGTGCCGCCGAGGAAGACGACGCCCGACAGCATGATGGCGAGGGCAAGGCAGACGGTGATGAGCCGCACGGGATGCGGCAGCTTGACGAGCTGACCAAGCCGATTGCTCATGGCGGTCAGCGCTACGCCAAGTAGCATGCCGGCAAAGATCAGGAACAGCGTCGACGCGAAATTCCAGGCGAACCACAATAGACCGGCGAACAGCACAATGCCGATGCCGCCGACCGCAATGGCCCATGCCAGATCGTTGCGGGCCCTGAGCCGTTCGTTGCTTGACGTTGCCAATTGATTCCCATCCGACGGTTTGTCGCGCACACTCTTTAACCAAATGCGTTCGGGATCAAGCCGTGCGGGCGCGCCGGTTTGACGCTGTCGCGCTGGCCAAGTGGCTGGCCAAGTCGCACGTGCCAGGTCGCGCGTGCGCGCCCTGCATCGGTGGCTTGATGCCGTTGCAGGGCATCTTGCAACCCTAGGATTGATCCAGCGTGATGTGGGAGGCATGATGGCGTTTCGAACAATCCGATGGGCGGAAACAGCGAATGAAAAAGCCGGTGGTCGGCGTGATCGCCAACGCCTATCGCATCGAGAACAGGTTTGCGGCGCAGGTGGTCGGCGAGCGCAATCTGCGCGCGTTGGCCGATGTTTCGGGCGCGCTGCCGCTGATGTTCGCGGGCGCCCCCGACATCACCGATATCGCTGCGCTTCTGGACGTGGTCGACGGCATCGTGCTCACCGGCGCGCGGGCCAATGTTCATCCGACACACTTCAATACCGTGCCGCACCAGAAGCACGAGCCTTATGACGTCCATCGTGACGAGGTGGCGCTGAAGCTGTCGGAAGCCTGCGTCGCCCGCGGTGTTCCGCTGTTCGGAATTTGCCGCGGCCTACAGGAAATGAACGTTGCGTTCGGCGGCTCGCTGCATCCGGAGATCCGCGAATTGCCGGGCCGCATGAACCACCGCATGCCGCGCCTCGACAATGGCGAGATCCATCCCGATCCCAGAGTGATTTTCGCCGACCGGCACGAGGTGACGCTGACGCCCGGCGGCGCATTCGCCAAATTGTTCGGCTGCGAGAAGATCCGCGTCAACTCGCTGCACGGGCAGGGCATCCTCGAACTGGGCAAGCGCGTCGTCGTCGAGGGCATCGCGGAGGACGGCACCATCGAGGCAATCCGCATTGCGGACGCGCCCGGCTTCGCGCTCGGCGTGCAATGGCACGCCGAGTACGACCCGCAACGCAATCCGATCAACCGCGCGCTGTTCGAGGCGTTCGGCAAGGCGCTGGCGGAGCGCAGATAGCCGGACAAGATCGACGCCTTGACCGTCGCAAGGTACTAGGAGTGGATGATGGAAATTCGTCCGGTACGAAGTCAGGCAGACTACAACGCTGCGGTTGCCGAAATCGAGCGGCTCTGGGATGCCGATCCTGGAACCGACGATGGCGACAAGCTCGACATTCTCGCGACGCTTGTCGAGAAATACGAGAATGAACACTGGCCCATCGATATCTCTCGTATCGACCCGATCGACATGCTGAGCTATCTCATCGAGGAAGGTGGGCATACGCAGGCGGAGCTTGCGGAATTGCTCGGTTCTCGCTCACGCGCCTCCGAGATATTGAACAGAAAGCGGGCTCTGACCGTCGAGATGATCCATAAGCTTTACACTGAGTGGAAAATTCCTCCGGAACTCTTGATCAAGCCATATCGATTGAAAGCGGCTTGAAAAATCGCTCGTCCTGTCCCGGACGACGCTGCGCAGCATGGGAAAACGTGACAACGAGCCCTGCGCAAAACAAAAGGCGCCTCGCAAGAGGCGCCTTTCGCAAATGTTGCGATCCTTCGCGCTGTCGCGCTGGGACGATCAGCCCGAATAGTACATTTCGAATTCGACCGGGTGCGGGGTCATCTCGAAGCGCTCGACCTCGCTCATCTTCAGCTCGATATAGCTGTCGATGAAGTCGTCGTCGAACACGCCGTTGGCCTTCAGGAAGGCGCGGTCCTTGTCGAGGTTTTCCAGCGCCTCGCGCAAGCTGCCGCACACGGTCGGGATTTCCGTCAACTCTTCCTTCGGCAGGTCGTAGAGGTCCTTGTCCATCGCCGGGCCTGGATCGAGCTTGTTCTTGATGCCATCGAGACCCGCCATCAGCATCGCGGCGAAGCCGAGATAGGGATTGCACAGCGGATCGGGGAAACGCACCTCGACACGCTTGGCTTTCGGATTGGCGGTGTAGGGGATGCGGCAGGCGGCCGAGCGATTGCGCGCGGAGTAGGCGAGCAGCACAGGTGCCTCATAACCCGGAACCAGACGCTTGTAGGAATTGGTCGTGGGATTGGTGAAGGCGTTGATCGCCTTGGCGTGCTTGATGACGCCTGCGATGTAGGCCAGGCAGGTCTCCGAGAGATCGGAATATTTGTTGCCGGCGAATACCGGCTTGCCCTCCTTCCAGATCGACTGGTGGCAATGCATGCCCGAGCCGTTGTCGCCATAAACAGGCTTGGGCATGAAGGTGGCCGTCTTGCCGTAGATATGCGCGACCTGGTGGATGCAGTATTTGTAGATCTGCAAATGGTCGGCCATCAGCGTCAGCGCATCGAACTTCATGCCGAGCTCGTGCTGGGCGGACGCCACCTCGTGGTGATGCTTCTCGACCTTGACGCCCATCTTGGCCATCGCGCCCAGCATCTCCGAGCGCATGTCCTGCACTGAATCCTGCGGCGGAACGGGAAAATAGCCCATCTTGGTCCGGATGCGGTGGCCGAGATTGCCGGCTTCATATTCGGTGTCGGAGTTGGTCGGGAATTCCGAGGAGTCGAGCCTGAAGCCGGTGTTGTAGGGATCGGCGCTGTACTTCACGTCGTCGAACACGAAGAACTCGGCTTCGGGGCCAAAGAACACGGTGTCGCCGATGCCCATCGACTTCACCATCGCCTCGGCCCTCTTGGCGATGCCACGGGGATCGCGATTGTAGGGCTCTCCGGTGGTGGGCTCGAGCACGTCGCAGACCAGCACCAAGGTGGTCTCGGCGAAGAACGGGTCGATTGTCGCGGTGACCGGATCAGGCATCAGGCACATGTCGGACTCATTGATCGCCTTCCAGCCGGCGATCGATGAACCGTCGAACATCAGCCCCTCGGCGAACGTATCGTCGTCGAACATGCCGGCGTCGAACGTCACGTGCTGCCACTTGCCGCGCGGATCGGTGAAACGCAAGTCAACATACTTGACGTCGTTATCCTTGATCGACTTCAGAACGTCTTTGGCGGTCTTCATGAATACCCCTCTTGGCTACTGGTCGTCGTGATCCGGCCGCGGGCATCGCAACGACCGCGGGTACAGCTCAATAGCGTCGGGTTGGGTTCAAGACAATATCGGACCCGCCGGCGGACACCGGTTCAGATGGCGTCCAGCCCGGACTCCCCGGTACGGATACGAATGGCTTCTTCGACATTGGAAACGAAGATCTTGCCGTCTCCGATCCGCCCGGTCTGGGCTGCGCGGCGGATCGCGTCGATCGCCCGCTCGACCAGGTCGTCGCCGATCACGATCTCGATTTTGACCTTCGGCAGAAAGTCGACGATGTATTCCGCGCCGCGATAAAGCTCGGCATGGCCCTTCTGCCGCCCGAACCCCTTCGCCTCGGTCACCGTGATACCCTGCAGCCCGACCTCCTGAAGCGCTTCCTTGACCTCGTCGAGCTTGAACGGCTTGATGATGGCTTCGATCTTTTTCACAGAGCGCCTCCCCGGCATTTCCCGAATTCGAATTGCGACGTTCTCGTCAGCTTGCGCATGATGCACAGGTTGTTGGATCGGCTGTTCCGGACCGTGCCGAAGGTCCGGAGCGTGGCAAGCCGCGGTTTCCGGGCCGATTAAGCACGACGAACCGAAGCGGCTTCCTCAAAAGCAGGCTCTATGCCAAGTTACATGGGTGTCTGATTATTGGAATATAATCAGGCCATTAACGGCATTTCGCTTGCTTTTGCACCACCGGCACAGGATAGCGAAGCCTGCGAAATAGGCAAACAGATCAATTCGTGTGCAATCGGTGGCGAAGGGCGGCGGACCACAACAAAACTGCCTGCGGATAAGGCGTTCACCGGGGAATTTGCGGGGACTTTGCGGGGAATTTGAATGGAAGTTCTGACAACCGCCGAAATGGAGCGCGCCGACCGGCTGACCATCGCCGCCGGCACGCCCGGCTTTGCGCTGATGCTGAGCGCGGGGCAGGCGGTTGCGGAAGCGGTCCTTGATCTGATCGAGGAGGGTCCGGTCCTGGTCATCGCCGGGCCCGGCAATAATGGCGGCGATGGGTTCGTGGCGGCGGCCGAGCTCGCAGCGCAAGGGCGCGAGGTCTCGGTTATCCTGATGTGCGAGCGCGACGCGCTGAAGGGCGATGCGGCTTCCGCCGCGCGGGGCTGGAAATTTCCGGTGCTGCCGTTCAATCCGCAGGCGATCGGCAAGCCGGCGCTGATCATCGATGCGCTGTTCGGCGCAGGCCTCAGCCGCGTGGTCGAAGGCGAGGCGCGCGAGATGATCGAGGCGATCAATGCCAATGGCGCGCCGGTGCTCGCCGTCGATCTTCCAAGCGGCATCAACGGCACCACCGCTGCGGTGATGGGCGTCGCGGTGCATGCGACCGAGACCGTCACCTTCTTCCGCAAGAAGCCGGCGCATCTGTTGCTGCCGGGCCGCCTGCATTGCGGGCGGGTGCGCGTCGCCGATATCGGGATCGACGCCAAGGTGATCGAGGAGATCAGGCCGCAATGCTTCGAGAACACGCCGGACATCTGGCGCGCGTCGTTTCCGGTGCCGCGCGTCAATGGCCATAAATACGCGCGCGGCCATGTGCTCGCGGTGTCCGGCGATGTGGCGGCGACCGGGGCTGCCCGGATGTCGGCGCGCGCGGCGCTGAGGGCAGGGGCCGGGCTGGTGACGCTGGCCTCGCCGCGCGATGCGCTGGTCGTGAACGCCGCGGCGCTGACCGCCGTGATGGTTCGCCCGGTCGATAGCACGGTCGAGTTCGCGGAGCAGTTGGCCGACAAGCGCTTCAACACGGTCGTGATTGGCCCAGGCGCCGGCATCGGCCAGCGTACCGTCGATTTCGTGCTTACCGCGCTCTCGGCCCAGCGGCGTCTGGTGCTGGACGCGGACGCGCTGACGAGCTTTGCCGATGCGCCCGACCGCCTGTTTGAATCCATCAAGGCCGTGCACGAGCCGCAGGTGGTGCTCACCCCGCACGAGGGCGAGTTTCCAAGGCTGTTCAGCGATATGAGCAACAAGCATCCCGGCCGCTCCAAGCTGGAGCGGGTGCGCGCCGCCGCCGAGCGCTCCGGCGCCGTGGTCCTGCTCAAGGGACCTGACACGACCGTTGCCTCGCCCGACGGGCGGGCGAGCATTGCCGCCAACGCGCCGCCCTGGCTTGCGACCGCCGGCTCCGGCGACGTGCTCGCCGGGATCATCGCAGGGCTGCTGGCGCAGGGCGTGCCGGCTTTCGAAGCGGCCTCGATGGGCGTGTGGATGCATGGCGAGGCCGCGCGCGAGGCGGGGCCCGGACTGATCGCCGAGGACCTGCCGGAGACAATGCCGGCCGTGACCCGGCACATCTATGACGCGTTCGGTATCGATTACTGATGCGCCGAGCGCGGCTCACACCTCATATTTCGCAACAGCCGCTTCATTCCAGCCGATGCCAAGCCCAGGTCCGCGCGCGGTCAGGGTGCCGTCGACGATCCTGATCGGGTCGGCGAGAATGGCGCCGGCGAAGTCCATCACCTCCAGCCAGTGCACGGTCGGCGTCACCGCGAGCATGTGCGCGCTCGCCTCGGCGAACAGGTGGCTCGACATCGGGATCGAGGCCGCTTCGGCTTGCGCCGCGACGGCAAGCCAGCCGGTGACGCCGCCGACCTTCATCAAGTCCGGCATGATGAAGTCGCTCGCCTCGGCTGCGATCGCCTCGGCAAAGCCGCGCGGAAACCACCAGTTCTCGCCAGCCTGGATCGGGATCGGCGATGTCGCGCGCACCTTGGCGTGGCCTGACAGATTTTCCTGCGGCACCGGCTCCTCGATCCAGGTGAGATCGTAAGGCGCAAGCCGCGCGATGCGCCGCGTCGCTTCGGCGGGATCGAGCGATTGATTGAAGTCGACCATCAGCGCGATGTCGGGGCCGAGCAGGGCGCGGACGCCCTTCACCACGCGCTCGTCATTGGCGGCATCGCCATCGCCGCCCTTGATCTTGATGCCGCGAAGCCCCTGATCCAGCGAGCGGCGCAGATCGCGTTCGTTGGTGACCGGATCGACCACGCCATAGCTGTCATAGGTGCGGATCGGCCGCACCGATCCACCGAGCAGCTCGACGGCCGGCTTTCCGGCGACCTGGCCCAGCGCATCCCAGAAGGCCATGTCGAGCCCCGAGACCGCCATGCCGACCAGGCCCTGCCAGCCAAGCAGCCGGAATTTGGCATCCATCGCCGCCATCAGATCGAACGGCGCGATCGCCTTGCCGACGAGATCGCGGCCGAGCTCCTCGATCAGCAGCACCAGCGGCTTCAGCGTCAACCTCGTATAGGCGAAGATGTAGGAATGCCCGGTGACGCCTTGATCGGTCTCGACATCGATCAGCACCAGCGGCCCGGCGTCGATGATGCCGAACGCATTTCTCACAGGCCGCTTCAGCGGCACGACGACGGCGCGCGCTTTCACGCCGCGAATGGCGGGAGTGGTCTGGCTCATGGGGCGTTTCCTTCTATTTTAGTTGACGCCATACCATCGCACGAAGCGCTGCGACGTCCAGTCCGTGCCGGCGGATTCGAGCAGCCAGCGGCCGGGATATTCGGCGGCAAACGCCACGCGCTGGGTCTGGCCGGGTTCGATCGCGAGCGTGTCGAGCCAGTAGGGTTTCCAGCCGTCGTCGAGCCGGTCGAGCAGCCGGAAATGATGGCCATGCAAATGGAACACGCTTGCCCGATCGGCGCGGTTGGTGAGTGCCAGCACGACCGCGCGGCCCGGCTTGGCGGTAAACGCGGGCGCGGCCGACGCGGCAAAGCTTTGCGGCGGCATCCATTCGGGACCGCCGAGTCCGAGTTCGACCCGGAGCGCATTCTTCAGGTCGAGCTGCGCCGGAAGGCCGTTTCCCGGCAGCGCCGGGGCAGGCGGTAGCGGCGTCTGCCGGACCGGTGGCTCGGCTGTGGTCACGAGCCGGGCGATCGTGCGCGCCTCCGTGCCATCGTGCAGCAGGATCGGCGAGGTCGTGCCAGGGGTAGCCGACACATCGACAAGGACGCAGGCCCGCCCGCCCGGCGCCAGCACGACGGCGCTGTTGCGCGCCAAAAAGGGTTCGGCGGGCGCGCCGTCCAGCGCCATCACGCGGACGTCGAAACCTTCGAGTTTCACCGCGATGACGGCGCGGTGGCAGCCATTGATCAAGCGGAGGCGGAGGCGCTCTTGGTTTCGCACCGCGATATCGGGTGCAGGCAGGCCGTTGACGGTATAGACGGCCGCCGCGCCGAGCCGCCAATCCTCGATCAGGAACACCTCGTCGCGATCGACAGCCGGTGGCGCATCCTCCTCGACCACCAAGGCGAGCGGCCGGGATGGCAGGGCCTGGGTATCGTCAAGCAGGCGCAAATCGCAGAGGAAGGTCCCAGGACGACGCAGTGTGACCGCGAACGCCGTCTTGCCGCCGGGCCCGAGCGGCGCCTGCTTGGTCAGCGGCTCGGCCGCCGCAGCGCCGTCGATGCCGTGCCAGTTGATGACGGCAGGCGCCGCCAGATCGTTCTGAAATGCGACGTCAAGCGTGCCCGTCTTGAAGCGAGCCAGGGGCGGGGTGGCCTGGAGCGACCAGACCGGCGTATCCGGCTCTCCCGCGCGCAGCCCGATCGCGCTTTCCTTCGCCTGCAATGCCAGCCGCTGCGGTCCAGATTGTGACCCTTGCTGTGCCTCTTGTTTCGCCCCTTGTTGTGCGCCTTGCGCGAAGCCTGTCCGCTGCAGGAGGCACACCGCTGCTGCACTGCCCAGTCCGGCCAGGATGGTGCGTCGGCCTGCGACGAAAATCCGCTTTGTCATGAGGCCGATGCGGACCATTTTTGGACTATGATGTCCAGCAGGAGTTGAAGGCCGAACAGGGCAGAACGGAGGCCATTTTTTTGCTGCGAACAGAGATGCGCATGCTATAAGCCGCCGCCCGCGGCATCGCGGCCGGACTTGATGCTTTCAAAGCGGGCGTGGCGGAACTGGTAGACGCGCTGGATTTAGGTTCCAGTGACGAAAGTTGTGGGGGTTCGAGTCCCTCCGCCCGCACCAAGCGCTCGGCAAGCGTTTGCATGAGAGATACCGGAGGACCTGTTTCCCGCTTGCATCAGGGAATGGGTTCGCCGCATACCGGCGCAAGGCGGATCGCCGCGCGCCGATTACCGAAGGAAAAGCCCGGGCCGAGACGGCCCGACGAACGAGAAGATTGGACGCCATGCAGGTCACCGAAACCCTGTCGCAGGGACTGAAGCACGAATTTCAGATCAACGTTCCCGCAGCGGATCTTGACGCCAAGGCCGACGCGCGCCTGATCGATTTGAAGGACAAGGTCCGGCTCAACGGCTTCCGGCCCGGCAAGGTGCCGGTAAGTCATCTGAAGAAGATCTACGGCCGCTCGGTGATGGCCGAGACCATCGACCAGACCATCCGCGATACCAACGCGCAGATCTTCACCGAGCGCGGCTTCCGCCTCGCCGCCGAGCCGAAGATCACGATGCCGACCGAGAAGAACGAAGTCGACGAGATTCTCGATGGCAAATCGGACCTCAACTACACGGTCGCGATTGAGGTTGTGCCGGCGATCCAGCTCGCCGATTTCAAGAGTTTTTCCGTCGAGAAGCCGGTCGCCGACGTGAGCGATGCCGATGTCGACGAGGCGATCAACCGGATCGCCGAACAGAACCGCGGCTATGCGGCGAAGGACGAGGGCGCAAAAGCGGAGTCTGGCGATCGCGTCACGGTCAATTTCAAGGGCACCATCGACGGCACGCCGTTCGACGGCGGCACCGGCGAGAGCATCCAGGTCGTGATCGGCTCGAACACCTTCATCCCGGGCTTCGAGGATCAACTGATCGGGATCGCGGTGGGCGAAACTCGCACCATCAAGGCGTCATTCCCGAAGAACTATGCGAGCGCGACGCTCGCAGGAAAGGCGGCGGAATTCGAGACCGTCGCGACGCTGATCGAGGCGCCGCAGGCGACCGAGATCAACGACGAATTCGCCAAGACGCTCGGCATGGAATCGCTCGACAAGCTGAAGCAGGCGGTGCGCGAGCGGCTCGGCTCCGAATTTGCCGTCGCGACGCGGCAGCGCGTCAAGCGCGCGCTGCTCGATCGTCTCGACGAGACCCACAAATTCGAGGCGCCGCAGACGCTGGTCGATGAAGAGTTCAACCTGATGTGGAACTCGATCAAGGCCGAGATGGACTCGAGCGGCAAGACGTTCGCCGACGAGAACACCACCGAAGACGCCGCGAAAGAAGAATATCGCGGCATCGCCGACCGCCGCGTGCGCCTCGGGCTCGTGCTGTCGGAGATCGGCGAGAAGAACAAGATCACCGTCACCGACGACGAGGTCAGCCGCGCCGTGATCGAGCGCGCGCGGTCGATGCCCGGCCACGAGAAGGAAGTCTGGGACTATTACCGCAACAACGCCAATGCGCTGGCCCAGCTTCGCGCCCCGATTTTCGAGGACAAGGTGGTGGATTTCATCCTCGAGCTTGCCAATGTGACCGAGAAGAAGGTCTCGCGCGACGAGCTTTACAAGGACGACGAGGAGAAGAGCGCAGCCTGATCGGGTATCGGACTGACTGCATCGGGGCATCGTCTTGGCCTGCCCCGTCTTGGCTTTGCGCGCTTTGCTCGTCTTGGCTTTGCTCGTCTTGGCTTTGCTCGTCCTGGCCATCAGGCTGGTGTCAATGCCGTCAGGCCGGTGTTAATGATGAACCGCAAAACCGCCGTTGCCTCGGCAGCGGCAACTTGCGAATCGGCGCCGTACCGATCCACCAACGGAGGCGGGCCGGTCTTGCAGGAGGTCTTGTTGACTGGAAATTGGCTCATATCTGTGAAGTCGGTCTCTGTGAAGTTGATCCCGGCGGTCCAGCATGCGGCGGCTTGCTTCCGTAAGATCGTGCGCAGGTCCTGCCTCGCCAATGGAAATTATTGTCGTCTGCCAACCTTTGGGTGACTCATGCGCGATCCCGTTGAAACTTACATGAACCTCGTGCCGATGGTGGTCGAGCAGACCAACCGCGGTGAACGCGCCTACGACATTTTTTCGCGCCTTCTGAAAGAGCGCATCATCTTCGTGACCGGTCCGGTCGAGGATGGCATGTCGACGCTGGTCGTCGCGCAGCTTCTGTTCCTGGAAGCCGAGAATCCCAAGAAGGAAATTTCGATGTACATCAACTCGCCGGGCGGCGTGGTGACATCGGGCCTTGCGATCTACGATACGATGCAGTTCATCCGCCCCCCCGTGTCGACGCTGTGCACGGGCCAGGCCGCGTCGATGGGATCGCTGTTGCTTGCGGCCGGCGAAAAGGACATGCGCTTCTCGCTGCCCAACGCGCGCATCATGGTGCATCAACCCTCAGGCGGCTTCCAGGGCCAGGCGACCGACATCATGCTGCACGCGCAGGAAATCCTGAACCTGAAGAAGCGACTCAACGAGATCTATGTGAAGCACACGTGTCAGCCTTACAAGGCGATCGAGGATGCGCTGGAGCGCGACAAATTCCTGACCGCCGAAGCCGCCAGGGAGTTCGGCCTTATCGACAAGGTGATCGACAGGCGTCCGGAGGACCCGGCGGCCGTGAAGGCCGCCTGATACCCCTCCCGCGGTCGGCTCGGGTTTGACGCCGGTCACAGTTCCGGGCGCGAACGGCGTGCTAGTCTCATGCTTGGACAGAAAGTTCCGCTTTCGTCCCGGCTGCGGCGTGGCAATGGCGCAACGTTCGGCTGATTTCCAAAGGTTTTCCCGTGCCAAAGCCGCAAATCACGGTATTGTCACGGAGTTTGGGTTGGCGCCCGGTTAGCGAATTCTTGATAGTCGGGTGTCAGCATGATTGGCTACGGCTGATCGGGGTAAGATCGCGGGGAGTTTGAGTAGACCGCGATTCGCGCGGTATGGTGAAGCAGAGGTTTTTTCTGGTACGGAATTTGCTCTCTACAACTCTAAAACGGTGAGAACCGGGATAACGGTCAAAACCGGGCGGGGCGATTGAGCGGACGAAGTCGGACGGCGGACGGAGACACGAATGAGTAAAGTCGGCACGAGCGACTCCAAGAACACGTTGTATTGCTCGTTCTGCGGCAAGAGCCAGCACGAAGTGCGCAAGCTGATCGCGGGTCCGACCGTCTTCATTTGCGACGAGTGTGTCGAACTTTGCATGGACATCATCCGCGAGGAGAACAAATCCTCGCTGGTCAAGTCGCGCGACGGCATCCCGACGCCGAAGGAAATCTGCAAGGTCCTCGACGATTACGTGATCGGCCAGAGCCATGCCAAGAAGGTGCTCTCAGTCGCCGTGCACAATCACTACAAGCGGCTCAATCATCAGACCAAGCACAACGACGTCGAGCTTGCGAAGTCGAACATCCTGCTGATCGGTCCGACCGGTTCGGGCAAGACGCTGCTCGCGCAGACGCTGGCGCGCATCCTCGACGTGCCCTTCACGATGGCCGACGCGACGACGCTGACCGAAGCGGGTTACGTCGGCGAGGACGTCGAGAACATCATCCTGAAGCTGCTGCAGGCGGCCGACTATAATGTCGAGCGCGCGCAGCGCGGCATCGTCTATATCGACGAAATCGACAAGATCAGCCGCAAGTCCGACAACCCCTCGATCACCCGCGACGTCTCCGGCGAGGGTGTGCAGCAGGCGCTGCTGAAGATCATGGAAGGCACGGTTGCCTCCGTGCCGCCGCAGGGTGGCCGCAAGCATCCGCAGCAGGAGTTCCTTCAGGTCGACACCACCAACATCCTGTTCATCTGCGGCGGCGCCTTCTCGGGCCTTGAGAAGATCATCTCCGCGCGCGGGCGTTCGACCTCGATCGGCTTCGGAGCCCAAGTGCTTGCGCCGGAGGACCGCCGCACCGGCGAGATCTTCCGCCATGTCGAGCCGGAAGATCTGTTGAAATACGGCCTGATCCCGGAGTTCGTCGGCCGCCTGCCGGTGGTCGCGACGCTGGAAGATCTCGACGAGGCCTCGCTGAAGAAGATCCTGACCGATCCGAAGAACGCGCTGGTCAAGCAATACCAGCGGCTGTTCGAGATGGAGAATATCGAGCTGACCTTCGCCGACGAGGCGCTTGGCGCGGTCGCCCGCAAGGCGATCGAGCGCAAGACCGGCGCGCGCGGTCTGCGGTCGATCCTCGAAAGCATCCTGCTCGAGACCATGTTCGATCTGCCCGGCCTCGAAGGGGTTGAGGAAGTCGTGATCTCGCGTGAAGTCGTCGAGGGCACCGCGCGCCCGCTCTACATCTATGCCGATCGCTCCGATCGCGCCGTGGAAAGCAGCGCCAGCGCGTAAAAGGTCGCGCTGGCCGAGCGTTGAAGAAAACGGCCGCGGGATGGAGTTTCGCGGCCTTATTGGCGTCAGCTTGTTGTTGCGTCCAGCCGCAATTGGTAGGGGTTTCCGAGACTTGACACCCCCCTCGTCGATGGCCACCTAATGCTATCGGCGAAGAGCGTTACTCTTCTAGATTCGTCTAGATTCGCCTCAAACGATCCGGATCAGTCAGCCTTCCCGAAGGCGTGTCATATGCGGATCATCTCGGCACCTTGTGGCAGCTGCGCGCGTTGCGGGCTGCGAAGCAAGGGGGCGCAACAAAAGGAACAGGCCATGACTACCCCAAAACCCCGGCCAACAATCGTCCATGGCGAAAGCCATTCCTACCCGGTGCTGCCGCTGCGCGACATCGTGGTCTTCCCACACAACATCGTGCCGCTCTTCGTCGGCCGCGAGAAATCGATCCGCGCGCTCGAAGAGGTCATGAAGAACGACGCGCTGGTTCTGCTGGCGACGCAGAAGAATGCGTCCGATGACGATCCGGCTCCGAACTCGATCTACGAGACCGGCACGCTTGCAAGCGTCCTGCAGCTCCTGAAACTGCCCGACGGCACCGTGAAGGTGCTGGTCGAGGGCCTGGAGCGCGCGCGCGTGCAGAAATACTCCGACCGCAGCGAATATTACGAGGCGACCGCGGTCGCGCTCGCCGACACCGATGCCGACTCCGTCGAGGCCGAGGCGCTCGCGCGCTCGGTCGTGTCCGACTTCGAAAGCTATGTGAAGCTGAACAAGAAGATCTCGGCCGAAGTCGTCGGCGTGGTTCAGGCGATCACCGATTTCGGCAAGCTCGCCGACAACGTCGCCTCCCATCTCGCCGTCAAGATCGCCGATCGCCAGGGCATCCTGGAAACGCTGTCGGTCACCCAGCGCCTGGAGAAGGTGCTCGGGCTGATGGAGAGCGAGATCTCGGTGCTGCAGGTCGAGAAGCGCATTCGCTCGCGCGTCAAGCGCCAGATGGAGAAGACCCAGCGCGAATATTATCTCAACGAGCAGATGAAGGCGATCCAGAAGGAGCTCGGCGACGAGGACGGCCGGGACGAGCTCGCCGATCTCGAGGAGAAGATCAACAAGACCAAGCTCTCCAAGGAAGCGCGGGAGAAGGCTCAGCACGAGCTGAAAAAGCTGCGCCAGATGTCGCCGATGTCCGCGGAAGCGACCGTCGTGCGCAATTATCTGGATTGGCTGCTGTCGATCCCGTGGAACAAGAAGTCCAAGGTGAAGAAGGATCTGGAATCCGCGCAGGCCATTCTGGATGCGGATCACTATGGGCTTGAGAAGGTCAAGGACCGCATCGTCGAGTATCTCGCGGTGCAGTCGCGCGCCAACAAGCTGACCGGGCCGATCCTGTGCCTGGTCGGACCTCCCGGCGTCGGCAAGACCTCGCTCGGCAAGTCGATCGCGAAAGCGACGGGGCGCGAATTCGTGCGCGTCTCGCTCGGCGGCGTGCGCGACGAGGCCGAGATCCGCGGTCACCGCCGCACCTATATCGGCTCGATGCCCGGCAAGATCATCCAGTCGATGCGCAAGGCGAAGACCTCGAATCCGCTATTCCTGCTGGACGAGATCGACAAGATGGGCGCCGACTTCCGCGGCGATCCGTCCTCGGCTTTGCTTGAGGTCCTGGACCCCGAGCAGAACTCGACCTTCAACGACCATTATCTCGAGGTCGATTACGACCTCTCCAACGTCATGTTCATCACGACCGCGAATACGTTGAATATTCCCGGCCCGCTGATGGACCGCATGGAGATCATCCGGATCGCGGGCTACACCGAGAACGAGAAGGTCGAGATCGCGCGCAAGCATCTGATCCCGAACGCGCTCACCAAGCACGGGCTGGATGCAAAGGAATGGTCGATCGACGACGACGCGCTGCTGCTGGCCATCCGGCGTTACACCCGCGAGGCCGGCGTGCGTAACCTGGAGCGTGAGCTGTCGACACTCGCCCGCAAGGCGGTGAAGGAGTTGATGATCTCCAAGAAGAAGTCGGTGAGGGTCACCGAGAAGACGCTGGAAGAGTTCCTCGGCGTGCCGAAATTTCGTTTCGGCGAGATCGAGAGCGACGACCAGGTCGGCATCGTCACGGGTCTTGCCTGGACCGATGTCGGCGGCGAGCTGCTGACCATCGAGGGCGTCATGATGCCCGGCAAGGGCAAGATGACGGTCACGGGCAATCTGCGCGACGTGATGAAGGAATCGATCTCGGCGGCGGCCTCCTATGTCCGCTCGCGGGCGATCACCTATGGCATCGAGCCGCCGATGTTCGACAGGCGCGACATCCACGTCCACGTGCCGGAGGGGGCGACCCCGAAGGACGGGCCGTCGGCGGGCGTCGCGATGGCGACCGCGATCATCTCGGTCATGACCGGCATTCCGGTCCGCCACGACGTGGCCATGACCGGCGAGATCACGCTGCGCGGCCGCGTGCTGCCGATCGGCGGCTTGAAGGAGAAGCTGCTGGCCGCCGCGCGCGGCGGCATCAAGACCGTCCTGATCCCCGAGGACAACGCCAAGGATCTCACGGAGATTTCCGATGCGATCAAGGGCGGCATGGAGATCCTGCCCGTGGCTCGCCTCGACGACGTCGTCGCCCGTGCGCTGGTGCGCAAGCCGGTGCCGATCGTCTGGGAAGAGGATACCAAGGTCCCGGTCAGCACCGACGCCTCGGAGGAAGCCTCAGGCGGTCTGACGGCGCACTGACGTGACGTGAAACGAACCAGAATGGAGCGGCGCCTTCGGGCGCCGTTTCCTTTTGGAGGGCAAGTGAGGGCAAGTGCCATGCATATTGACGGGCAATGCCATTGCGGCCTCGTGAGCTTTGAGGCCGATATCGATCCGGAGCGCGTTTCGGTCTGCCATTGCACCGACTGTCAGTCGCTGACCGGCTCACCCTATCGGGTGACGGTGATCTGTTCCGGCGAGCAGATCCGCATGACCGGCGGGCGGCCGAAAATCTACGCCAAGACCGGCGACAACGGCCGCGTGCGTTTTCAGCACTTCTGCGGCGACTGCGGTTCGCCGCTGTTCACGAGCGGCGAGGGCGGCCCTGACGATTGGGGCATTCGCTGGGGCAGCATCCGCCAGCGTGACCGGCTCAGGCCAAGGCAGCAGATCTGGTGCCGCTCGGTCGCGCCCTGGATCAACGAGCTTGCAGACTTGCCCGGACGGCCAGGCGATTGACGCCGTCGAGCCTTGCGCCGCACCGGCGGCGGAGGGTAAACAGGCGGCGCGGCAGATCGGCGGGCGGTTAGCTCAGCGGTAGAGCATCGGTTTTACACACCGCAGGTCGGGAGTTCGATCCTCTCACCGCCCACCAGCAAATTCAAACAGTTGTCAGCATTTTCGCTGCCAAAACTTCCCAGGATTTGAGGCCGCGGCGCGGCGACCCCACGTGGCTCGACCTGACACTGTGCCATGACGGCCACAGACGCGCAGGAAGACGCGTAGCCTTCAATTGCGCGCCTCGTCGCCTGCATGAAACCATTTTTGCGACGCGAAATCAGTCGATGAAACCAACGCGCTCTTTGTGCGATGGGCAGCGCCTAGCGTAACGGTGAGTTCGATGTTTGCGGCGGCACTTTTCGGATTGTTTAGCTCGTGCATTTTCCTTGCTCACGCCATGGACGCCCACGCTGAATTGCAGCGCGAGATCGAGGCGCTGCGCAGAAAGACAGACCCCGCCCGACGTGGTCGAGCGTCCGTCAGGCGGGGTTGCCCGGACTTGGAGATCCGGAATTGCGCCGCTGATGAAGCCGGCGCAACCAAGTAGATGCACGCACAAAGCTTAACGGTTTGGGTGGAGAACCGAGCCGTACTATTGCGGGTGCGAATAGCCGGCCACAGCCAGCACGTAAGCCGCACCGACGCGATGTCTGCTCTCGAGGGCAGAGGCGGTATTGGTTTCCTCGATCCGCGTCTGGTCTCCTATGTCAGGCAGCATGTCAGCTAGAGCGTTTTCGAGCGAAAGCGTGCCCCGCACTGGATGCGGGGTGGGTACCGGTTCGCGTGAAGAAAACGCGTCAAAACAAGAGACCAGAGCCCTCCGTCCCGATTCAATCGGAATGGAAAAGGCTCTAGTCGATTTGTAGTTCACCGAAGCGTGAGGATGTGAACGAACAAAGTAACAAAAGCCTGACGGCGATGCCCTTTTATCAGCTTCATCTCATGTTTGTTGGAGGGTGTGCCGCCGCTGGCTGCTGCCGCGGCGTCTCATCAATCCCAAAACACTGCCGACTTGCGGGGAGGAAGTTGACCATCACCGCGGCATCCCCGTTCGCCGGGATTGCGCCGCCATCGTTGGAGAGTTCAGTATGAAGCCTTTCCTGATCCTTGCTCGCGCCGCTATCATCGGCTGGACAACGATTAGCGTGCTCCCCCTTGAGATCGCCTTCGACGCCGTCGAGAGCGAGCTGAAGCGCCGAGGCGTTGAGCTGTGAGCGAGAAGCTCCGGGTCTGATCCGGAAGAGCAGGCCCCGCGGGCGACGCGGGGTGGAGACCAATTTCTCCTCGCAACAAACGCGGAAGGTGTTTGCGCGGCGATCATGCTCAAAAAGGCTAGAGCGCGATCAAGGTTCCACTGGAACGCATCGCGCTCTAGTCGAGAAGCAAGTCCTCTTCAGTGGGAGATGACTCCAAAGAACAGATGTCGCCACCGCCGTAATCTTCCTCTGGAGGCGGTTGCTGTCGTTTAGGCGAAAGCGGCTTTGCATCCCGATGGTGCAATGTCGAAGTCGACGTCCAAACGAATGTCATCGCCCCGCCGAGAAAACGATCGAGCAGCAAAATTGCGCGTTCTGCGACCGACGTGCCGTGGCTCATGGCGGACTCCTGTCACATTTCATTGCGATGGCTGAATGTAAGGTGCGGTCTTCCGCGCGACTGTGCTCTCGCTCACATTTGCTCGCGGTCAGCTCCGGCGCGGACCTGGAGCATGATCCGACGCCTGCGCAGATTCCTGGAAGATCACGCTCACCTGATCTCGTCGCGTTCTGGTGTCAGCAGCGCTTCG
>Ga0210406_10001577_pt1 | contig 27481 bp, 22 predicted proteins | sample IncBWC30MmetaG_FD_155454 | JGI IMG/M metagenome (GOLD analysis project Ga0210406, IMG submission 155454) | Forest soil microbial communities from Barre Woods Harvard Forest LTER site, Petersham, Massachusetts, United States - Inc-BW-C-30-M | ecosystem: Environmental > Terrestrial > Soil >... | reverse complement strand
TTGCGGGGAGCTGGATTGTTTTCTCGTGGGCGGCTTGCCGACGGTGAGGTACTTGCGCATTTTTTCGAGCTTTTTGGGGCCGATGCCTTTGATGGCGAGAAGGTCGTCGACGCTTTTGAATGTGCCGTAGGATTTGCGGGTGTCCAGGATTTTTTGCGCGGTGGAAGGCCCGATGCCCGGGACTTGCTGAAGGTCGGTGGAGTTGGCGGTGTTGATGTTGATCGGGTGCGCGGGAGGCTTCTTCTTCGCGAACGCCGTGGGAGCAAGGGATAACGCCAGCGCGAAAATGCAGAAGAAATGGGCAGCGTGAAGCAGACGCCGATGCATGCGGTGATAATGCCAGAATGACGTAGCTAAAGCAATAACAGGACAGCCATCCCCCAGCAGTTTTGTAGGGGCCGGGCTTGCCCGGCCCGGCTTGTGCAGACGCGCCCCACAAAAGCATTTGTAGGGCCCGCCTTCTGAGGCGGGCCGTCTCGTCCTGGAAACTAACTGCTGAGCTGGTGGCCCTGGTTGTCGAAAACGGCCGGGTCGCCGAAAAGGGCGGCCTGGTCTTCGATTTGCGCGCGGTCGCCGACGATTACGATTTGCATGTTGGCGGAATCGAAATATTTCCGGGCAGTGGCCATCAAATCGGCGGAAGTGATGGCTCGGATCTTATCTCGATAGGTTTCAAGATAGTCCGCAGGAAGCTCGTTGAGCTCGACGGTAGAGAATTGCGAGAGCAGACCTTCCTGCGTGGCCAAGCCCATGGAAAAAACACCGGTCAGGTAATTTTGCGCGTCGGCGAGTTCCGCTTCAGGGACAGGCAGAGAGCGCAGCTTGTCGAGTTCGTAGAAAATTTCGGTAAGCGAGGCAGCGACAACATCGTTGCGCACCGCGGCAGAAACCGAGAAATACCCGTGCTGGCGTAGAGGGTGCACGCTGCTGCGTGGGCTGTAGGTGTAGCCCTTGTCCTCGCGAATATTCATTACCAGGCGCGAATTGAAGGCGCCTCCGTAGAGGCTGTTGGTGAGGCCGAGCCGCAACCAGTCCGGATGCTTGCGGGTGATGGAGTGGCAACCGACCAGGATTTGGGTTTGCACCGAGCCGGGATTGTGGACGAGGTAGACGCGGCGGCCCTGCGGTTTCGGCGGAGCAGGGAACTCCTTCGCCGCGGGTTTCTTGCCCGACCAGTTGCCGAAGATTTTCTCGATGGTTTTCAGCATGGACTGCGGATCAAAATCACCGACGAGCATTAGCAAGGCGTTTTTGGGCGTATAGATTTCACGATAAACGGACTGAAAGTCATCGAGATTGTAGGCAGCAACCTGGGTTTCACTGGGGGAGATGAGAGCGTACGGATGCGCCCCGAAGAGAATTTTGCGCAAGCGTTCGCTGCCGAGGAAGCCGGGCGAAGTGCGCTCGAGTTTCACTTCTTCGAGCTTCTGGCGGCGTTCGCGTTCGAACTCGTTTTCAGGGAAGGCCGCTTCACGTGCAAGTTCGTTCACGAGTTGCAAAAGCGGCTCGGCGAATTCGCTGAGCCCGGCGAAGCCGATGGCACTCGTGTCCTGCCCTGCGCTGCTCCCCAGATCGGCGCCGAGCCGGCGGAGATCTTCCTCAATCTGGCGGCTGACGCGTTTGGAGGTGCCGGTGCGCACCAGCGTGGCGGTCATTTCCGCAAGGCCCGTGGAGCGACCCGACACAAGTGCATTGCCCGCGCGGAAATAAAGTTCTCCGTGAAATTTGGGAATGGAGTGCGCTTCGGCGAGGACGACTTCCAGGCCGTTGGCGAGGCGCGCGCGGGTGCGCTTGGGCCAGGTGACGGGACGCTCGGCTGTAAGCGCGGGAACGGCGGCGGAGTATTCCGGGGCGAGGGAAGCCATTATGCAGCCTCCTTTGCGCTGGCGTTTACCGGAGCGCGGAAAACGATGGCACGATTTTGTGGGAGAAGATATTTTTTCGCGACGCGCTGGATATCTTCGCGCGTAACGGCGAGAAAGCCGTCGAGGATGGAGTTGACGAGTTCGGGCTCGTTGTCGAAAAGCGTGAAGCAGGCGAGGAGATGCATCAGGCCGTAGCGGGGCATGTAGCCGCCGCGGCCGCCTTCGAGAGTGGAGTAATAGTCGGAGCGCCATTTGACCTTCAGCTGCTGAAGCTCGTCCTCGGGGATGCCGTTCTGCTGCACTTCGCGGATGATGGCGTCGAAGGCGTCGAGCGTTGCTGTGTCTGAATATTCCGGCTTGTGCAGGATGCGCGTGGTCATCTGCGCGGGGCCGTTGAAGCCGAAGATATCGTCCACGCCGCCGTCGGCTTCGACAGCGATCTGTTTTTCAAGGACGAGTTCGCGGTGAGTGCGCCCCGCGCGGCCGCCGTGCAGCGCTTGATCGAGGAGCGCCATAGCGTACCAATCGGGTGTTCGGCGGGCGGGCATCACGTACGCGATCGCCATGGCCGGAAGCGTGCCGAATTTTTCCTCGACGCGGCCGCGGCGCTCTTCGGCCTGCGGCGGCTCGGTGGGATCGGCGAACGGAGGCGCGGCGCCAGCGGGGATGGAACCGAAATATTTCTCCGCGAAGGCGAATCCATCATTTGGCGTGACGTCGCCAAGCATCAGAAGAACGGCGTTGTTGGGGACGTAATAAGTTTTGAAGAATTTCTGCACGTCGGCGAGATCGGCGGCGTCGAGGTCGTGAAAATCTCCATAAAAATTGTGGGCGTTGGCCCAGTTGCGAAAAGCGACGGGCGGCATATCGAGCCAGGGAAAACCGCCGTAAGGCTGGTTGAGAACGTTGACGCGGACTTCTTCTTTCACGACGTCGCGCTGGTTGCGGAGATTTTCGTCGTCGACTTTCAAAGCGCGCATGCGGTCGGCTTCGAGCCAGAGAACGCGTTCAAGGCCGTTGGAGGGAACCGCTTCGTAATAATTGGTGACGTCGTACATCGTCGAGCCGTTCAGAACGCCGCCGCTGGAATTGATTAACTTGATGTGCTGCATCTTGGGCGCGTTTTCGGAGCCCTGGAACATCATGTGTTCGAAAAGATGCGCGAAGCCGCTGCGGCCCTGTGGCTCCAATCGAAAACCGATCTTGTAGTAGACGCCTACGGTGACGACGGGCGCGGTCGCGTCCGGCGCGACAACCACGCGCAAGCCGTTTTTCAACGTGGTGTGCTGGATGGGAATTTGCAGTGAACTCAAGCGGAGCCCCCTTTAGATTTGGAAAGCAGCGGAGAATGACGCGGAAGTTTTTCGAGATGGCCGAGGACAGCGGCCGGATCGGCCGCGAGGACGTGGCCGGAGAGACGGCTGACGGCGACGTAGGCTTCCAGAAACTCAGGATGGTATTGGGCGATGGCTTCTTCGTTTGCGGCCACGATGCCGTAATCGCCGCGCGAGAGCGGGCCCGTCCAGGCTTTGTTAGGTCCGAGTTTCTCGTAATGCTCGAGAACCTGACGCGACAACGAGAGCAGGGCGTGCAGCGCTTCGCGTTGCGGGAGGCCGGAGGTTTTGAGCATCTGCACGCCCGCTTCTTCGAGAGCGAGAACGAGGCCGGCGGCGAAGGCGCCGGCTGCGTGGTAGAGAGGTTTCTTTTCAGCAGTGATGTTCACGGGGATGCCGCCGAGGGAGCGCGCGATGGAGCGGGCAACGCGCACGGCGGGTGCGTCGCCTTCGATGGCGAAGATCTTGCCTTCGAGCGGTGGCGCGCTGACACCGTTGAACGTCTGCATCGGGTGCATGGAAGCGGCGAAAGCGCCGAAATCGCGCACCGCTTGCAAGGCGCCGGCATCGCACGCGCCGCTGGTGTGCAGCACGATTTTGCCGCGGAGTTGCGGCCCGCCGATGCGAGCGAGCTCGGCGGCAATTTCGGGGATGGCGTCGTCGGGAACGCTCAACAGGATTGTACTTGCGGCGAGAGCATGATGAGTTAGGCCCGCGGACGGGCGGCCGGCTCGGATAAACTTTGCGGCTTTGCGGGCAGCGGTTTCGGAACGCGCGGTGACCACGAGCACACGCCATCCGCGTTCGTGCAGCAGGCGCCCGAGCGCGCGTCCCACGCGACCTGCACCGAGAATGGCCAGGGTCTTCGGCATCCATGCTAGGATACCCTGAGGCTGGCATTCGACTCCAATCCGCATGCATCTCTTCTGGCTCGTTCTCTTCGGACTGATTGCACTCTTCTGGTCTACCTACGGATTAAAAGTTGCCTACGGCGCGCTGCGGCTGCCCTGGCTGAAGGATTGCGCTCCCGCGGCAGACGCCGATTGCCCGCGGATTTCGGTGCTCTTTGCGGCGCGTGATGAAGAGGAAAAATTGCCCGGAGCGCTGGCGACGCTGGTGGCGGTGGATTATCCCAACCTGGAAATAGTGGCGGTGGATGATCGATCGAGTGATGCAACCGCGAAAATATTGGACGAGTTTGCGGCGAACCATCCGCAACTGCGCGTGGCGCACGTAAGCGAATTGCCGGGTGGTTGGCTGGGAAAACCGCACGCGCTGCAGAAGGCGTATGAGGCGTCGAGCGGCGAGTGGCTGGTCTTCACGGATGCGGATGTAAAGTTTCAGGCGGACGCTTTGCGGCGGGTGGTGGCCCTGGCCCGTGCTCGAGGATGGGATCATCTGGCGCTGGTTGGGGACGTGGTTCGCAGCGGGTTCTGGGATACGGTGGTGATTTCCTTTTTTGTGATGGGCTTTCAATTGGCGGCGGATTTGCACGCGGTGAGCAATCCAAATTCGCGGGCTTATGTTGGCGTGGGAGCGTTTCAGATGTTGAAGCGCAGCGCTTACGAGGCGTGCGGGACCCATCGGCGGCTGGCGATGGAAGTGATCGATGACATGAAACTGGGGAAGGTGGTGAAGCAGGCAGGATTTCGCTCTGGCGTGGTGGTGGCGCAGGATGCGGTCAGCGTGGAATGGCATTTGGGACTGCGGAATTTGATTCGTGGGCTGGAAAAGAATTTTTTTGCGGCCGCGGGCTTCCGCGTCGGGATGGTGGTATTGCAGATCGCAAGCATGCTGCTGTTTAACGTGGCGCCTTTTTTGGGGCTGGCGTTTGGCGGCGGTTGGACACGGGTGTTCGCGGGGATTGCAGTGGCGGTTGCGCTCGGTTTCCACGTGGGTGGGGACGTGGTGATGCGGGTTTCGCCGCTGTATTGCTTGACGCTGCCGCTGGGGGCGGTGTTGTTCAGCTACATTTTGCTGCGATCAACGGTGATCACGCTGCGGCAGGGCGGCATTTATTGGCGCGAGACCTTTTACAAGTTGGAAGATTTGCGTCGGGGATTGGTTTAGACATTCGCCATTGGTGTTACGAAGCGGCAGCTGCGCCTTCGGCGGTTTCTTTGCCGAAGAGGCCGGCGAGGTCTTGTTGTTTGAGGGAGCGGATACGGTCGCGGAGTTGGGCGGCCTTTTCAAATTCGAATTTCTTGGCGGCTTCGCGCATCTGGGTTTCGAGTTGTCCTAACAATTCGGCCAATTGCTGCTCGGATTTTACATTGGAGACCGCGGCGTCAAGACCGACAATGTCCAGCGGCACGGTGACGTAATCAGCTTCGACGATGTGGGCGAGCTCCATGTCCACGCCCTTGATGATGGATTGCGGGGTAACGTTGTTTTCCTTGTTGTAGGAGACCTGCTTCGCGCGGCGGCGGTTGGTTTCGCTGATGGCCTGGTTCATGGAATCAGTGCGGCGGTCGGCGTAGAGAATGGCGCGGCCTTCGATGTGCCGGGCGCAGCGGCCGATGGTCTGAATGAGCGAAGTCGTGCTGCGGAGAAACCCTTCCTTGTCGGCGTCGAGGATGGCGACCAAGGAGACCTCGGGGAGGTCGAGGCCTTCGCGGAGCAAGTTGATGCCAATCAGCACATCAAATTCACCGCGGCGGAGATCGCGAAGAATTTTGATGCGGTCCAGCGTTTCGACTTCCGAGTGCAGATAGCGGCAGCGGACTCCGATTTCTGAAAAATACTCGCTGAGGTCTTCGGCCATCCGCTTGGTGAGCGTGGTGACCAGCACGCGTTCGTTTTTCGCTGCGCGGATTCGTATTTCTTCCAGTAAATCGTCCACCTGGCCTTTTACGGGCCGGATTTCGACTTCGGGATCGACAAGTCCCGTGGGGCGAATCACCTGCTCAACGAAAACGCCGCCGGATTTTGTGAGCTCATAGGGGCCGGGCGTTGCGGAAACGTAGATCGCTTGATTGACGCGGTGCTCGAACTCTTCGAACGTGAGCGGGCGGTTGTCGAGCGCGGAGGGCATGCGGAATCCGTAGTCGACGAGGGTTTGCTTGCGCGCGCGGTCGCCGTTGAACATGCCCCGGACTTGCGGAACCGTCGCGTGGGATTCGTCGACGAAGAGCAGGTAATCCTGCGGCACGTAGTCGAGCAACGTCGGCGGCGCTTCTCCGGGCAATCGGCCGCTGAGGTGGCGCGAATAATTTTCGATACCGTGGCAATAGCCAATGGTGCGCATCATCTCTATATCGAACATGGTGCGCTGCACAACGCGCTGGGCTTCGACGAACTTGCCCTGCTTCTCTAGCTCTTTTTTCCACCAGTCGAGCTCGTCCTGGATGCTGATGATGGCGCGGTCGCGCTGGTCCGGCTGCATCACATAATGCGTTTTCGGATAGATGGGAACGCGCGCGATGTCTTCCTGGCCGGCGCGGATTTCGCCGGTCAGCGGATCGATCTGGCGGATTTTGTCGATCTGGTCGCCCCACATTTCGATGCGATAGCCGTTGTCTTCGTAAGTCGGATAGATTTCGAGGATGTCGCCGCGAACACGAAAGGTGCCGCGGCGGAGATCTTCGCTGCGCTCATATTGAACGTCCACGAAACGCCGCAGCAGGGCCTCGCGCGAGGTCTGGTAGCCCTTTTCGAGCATAACCAACATGCCGAAGTAGGCTTCGGGCGAGCCGATGCCGTAGATGCAGGAGACGCTGGCGACGACGATGACGTCCTGGCGTTCGAAGAGGGAGCGGGTGGCGCTCATGCGGAGCTTGTCGAGTTCGTCGTTGATGGTGGCTTCTTTTTCGATGTAGATGTCGGCGGCGGGGACGTACGCCTCTGGTTGATAAAAATCGTAGTAGCTGACGAAATATTCGACCGCGTTTTCGGGAAAGAAGCCTTTGAATTCGTGATAGAGCTGCGCGGCAAGGGTTTTGTTGTGCGCCAGGACGAGTGCCGGGCGATTGGCCTGCTCGATGACCTTGGCCATGGCGAAAGTTTTTCCGGAGCCGGTGACGCCGAGAAGAACCTGGTGCTTGTCGCCGGCTTCGAGGCCGCGAAAGAGCTGGTCGATGGCCGCGGGCTGGTCGCCACGGGGCTGATAGTTGCTGCGCAGCTTAAAATTCATCGTAGGGGTCTCCACCGGGTTTTTCGGGCACAGCGGAAACTTTCATTATACAGCGAGTGACAAATTTTCGTGGATAGGGAATTGGTTCCTGGATTTTTCGACCGTGGTTGTCGGTGGATCCAAAAAGGCGCCCGCTTCAGAAAGCGGCCGCTACAAAGGCTGGGCAACCCTTCCATCGTCAGGGCAAGCCTGAAGGTGGCCGCTACGATTAGGGGACGGGATTGGGTTGTGGGACCAGGAGAGTTTCGAGGTGGCTGGTGGCTTCGACGTTGTAGTGGACGCCGTTGGTGCCGTCGGATTTCATCACGGTGACGTCCATCGATTGCTGGAGGTCTTCGTTGGCGCGGAGGACGAGGCCGGTTTTGCGCGAGATGTAGGCGATTGCCTGGTTGGTGCCCCTCGCTGTGCCTAAGGTTTTTAGTTCGTGAAGGCGGTAGGACTCCGGCGTGGAATTCTTTTGGGAAGATTTTTGCTTGAGCGTAGATTGCGTGAGGAAGACGGCGCAAGTTTCGGCGGGGAAAACAGGGCACTGGTCGTCACGGGCGTACGTGGTCTCGCGTTCCCAGACGAGGCCGGCGATGAGGGAGTCACTGGTTTCCGGCTCTTCGAATTTCCATTTTTCGCCGGGCTTCAGGCGGGAAGGCGGAAGGGTCCAGCCAAAAGCGAATCGGGCGATCCAGAATTGCCAGATCAGGCGCTGTTCGGGGGAGAGATCGTCGAGTCCCTTCATGTTGCCGAGTTGGCCGCTGCCGAGGATGTCGAAAGTTAATTTCTGCGTGGGGGAGGTTGGCGAATTACCTTGTGCCGAGGTGATCGGCAGAAGTTCCGTTTGAACAGTGGCGACGGGATGCGGCTTGCCCGCAAGCACTTTTTGTACGGTGAGGCGAATCTGGCTGGAAAGATCGCCCTGAAGCTGTTGCGGGCCGGAGAATGTAGAGACGCGGCTTTCTGTTTTCACGGACCGATTCAGGCGGCCGTGGACTTCGTAGAGGAGAGTTTGCTCCGGCTTTAGTTGCGGCACGAAGAAAGGGCGAGTATCGCTGCGCAGCTTGGCGGCACAGAACAGCGCGATTGCGGCGAGGACTGCCACGGATACCGCCGAGTTCGCGAAACCGGATTGCGCGCCCGTCGGGCGGACTATTTTTGCGGCCATGAGAACTGCCGATCGAAGAAATCGCTGTTGGCCTGCAGCGCCCGGAGCCAACTGGAGTAGAGAAGGAAGTCGTGCACCTCATCGGGGAAGATGAGTTGTTCGATGTGCACGCCACGGGGGCGGAGGCGCGCGACGAGGTCGACGGTCTGTGAAAAGATGACGTTGCGGTCGTCATCGCCATGGATGAAGAGGACGGGAGATTTCCACGTGTCCACGTTGGAAACGGGCGAGGATTCGTGGGCAAGCTTATTCAGGTCGGGAGAGATATTCTTGCCTTCCCAATTGTCGGTGGGCCAGTCGTGGACGCCGTGGGTGTCCACGCCGGCGGCGAAAACGTCGGAGTTGCGGCCGAGGCCGAGGGCGGTGAGATAACCGCCGTAGCTTCCGCCCCAAAGGCCCACGCGCTTCGGATCGACTTCGGCGCGGCCCTGCAAATATTTTCCGGCGGCGAGGACATCCTGATATTCAGAGGCTCCGCGTCCCGCGCGGCCCGGCGCTTCGCGAAAGGCGCGGCCATACCCGATGCCGCTGCGGTAATTGATCGCCAGAACGACGTAGCCGCGATTGGCTAGGAACTGGTTCATCGCGTAGGTGTTGAAGTAATAGCGCATATAGTGCCAGCCGAGAAGCATCTGACGCATCGGGCCGCCGTGGATGAATAAGAGCGCGGGGCGCTTTTCGCCGGCGCGCAAGTTGCGGGGAAGAAAGAGCTGCGCGTGAATTTCCTGGCCGTCGACGGATTTGAAGACGACGGGTTGCGGAGCGACGAGATCGCTCGCGGGAAAATCCTTGAAGCTTGCGGCATCGAGCAACGGGGTTGCGTCAGCGTTGGGCGCGGCGGCTTGAGTAAAGGGCACGCCGAAGTGGCGGGCATCAGAGCGCAGATACGCGATGGAGTTGGCGTCGCCGACGAAGACGCCGGCCCATTCGATCGAGTCGCCGCGAGTGAGCTGCTGCGTGGCGCTGCCGGGAAGCTGGATTTGCCAGAGATGGCGGCGGTCGGTATCGCCGCAATTGGAATTGTAGAGGACGGAGGAGCCATCAGGCGAAAGCGACCATTGCTCAACTTCGCAGTTTCCCGGCGTCAAAAGTTTTGGCGCGCCCCCCGTAAGTGCAAGCGCGTAGAGATGCTGCCAGCCATCCTCTTCGCTCGCGAGGAGCAACGTGTTGTCCGCGCCCCAGTTGAGAACGCCGCCGCCGGTGTCCGAGGCCATATAGGGATACGAGCCTTCCGGGGCGGAGCTGCTGTGCCAGAGTTCCCGCGCGTGGGAGGCGTCGGCGTCTGCAACCCAGATGGCCCAGGGTTTCGGGCGATCCGGCTCAATGAAAAATCCGTTGGGAGAATCCCGCTGAACCGCGGGGCGCCGCACAAAGGCAAGCTGTTTGCCGTCGCGCGACCAGACGGCGTGGGAGTCGGAATCGACCGACGGCGCGACGAACTTTACGCTCTTCGCATCCGCGTCGTAGATGCCGATGAAGCTGTGGTCGCCGCGCGAAGAGGAAAAGAGGAGGCGGCGGCCATCGGGCGACCAGCCGAGCGGTTCATTCTTGCCGCGGGCCACAAGTTGAATGGGCTTATCTTCGGCGTTGGGACCGGCGAGCCAGACCTGGTTGCCCTTGGCATAGGCGATGCGGCCCTGCGAGGAAATTTGCAGCGTGTCGCCGGCGTCGATCTTTCGCGGCGCTCCGCCCTGCCACGGGACGAGCCAGATGTCTTCTTCGGTGCCGGCGGGATTGCTGGTGGGATTCGGGTATTCGCCGGCGGAATTCTTTCCTTCACCTCGGACGTAGACGACGGCATCGCCACCCGGCATGAAATGCAATTCGGAAAGTTCGCCGCCGTCGTCCTCGTTATATTTGGTGAGTTGACGTGCGGCAAAGGCCGGGCCTTCGGCTACCCAAACATTCGAAGGGCCCTTGTGATTCTGGCTCCAGGCGAGGCGATGGCCGTTCTTCGACGCGGTGAGATCGCTGAGGAAAGGCGCGCCCAGAACCTGATCCAGAGTGAAGGATTGTTGCGCACGCAGAGTGGCGGCAAAAGTGAGAGTGAGAATTACGAGGCAAAACCGCAGGCGGTCCCAGGGCATGTTGTGGGCAATCCTCTCGATTCGGATAATTTTCGTCATTGCTGTTTTCTTGCCTGGGCCACCGGGGTGATTTCCACCGTGGCGGGTTTTTCCAGCGGGCCGCGCAATTGAAAGAGCCGCTGTGCCGTGGCGGATTTCACGCCGCGTTTGTCAGCAGCGGCGGACGCGAAAGTGAGCTTGAGGTCCTGCGAAAAATCCAGGGTGCCGTCCAACTGCATTTTGTTGTGAGGATTTTCCAGGATCAGCGCATCGAATTGAACGGCGCGGTCATGAATGGTGAACTCACCTTCGCCCGAGGCCCAGCGGGAAGCGCCGGTGTGAAGAATGCCGGTGTCCATGCTGGCACCGACGTCCCAGCCTCGAAGTTCGAGGTTCCTAAGACGCAGTTCGCCGCTGGCGGCGAGTTGGGCAACCAGGGCGTCGCGGCCGACGCCGGAAGTTGTCAGGTGCAGCTTTCCCGAAGCGGCGCCGCCCCAATATTCGGCCCAGTGCGCGGACCAGGGCAGTTCGGAAAGTTCGACGCGATCCACTTCCGCGGAAATTTCATACTTGGGTGGAACGGAGAAAACCGCACTGACGCTCCCGCGCACCGTGCCGCCCGCCCATTCGGCCTCGGCGTCGCGGACTTCCAGGTGCAGATCGTGAAACGAGACGCGGGCCCGGGCCTTCGCGAGTTTTATTTTTTCGATGGAGAGGGAATCGGCTTCGAGATCACCCTCGGCGGTGACGCGGCGCAGGAGTTCGCTGGGTTTGGCGTTCGCATCGGATTTGCCGAGCAGGGAAGGAAGCAGGCGCTGCAGCCAGTTCGGACGGGCGCGCGGGCCGAACCAGAGATCGAGATCGGTGGCGTCGAGATGATCGGCGTGGAGCTGGAACTTCCAGTTGTTGCCGTCGGAATCATCGAGTGCGGGAGCGTCGCTGATGGCGCCGGACCATGTGGCGCCGAATGCGCTTGCGCGCACGATGGTTGCGGATCGATGGCTGTTTTTCCAATCGAGGTGGGCATCGTCGAGCTTCAACGGAAGATTCAGGCCAGCGGCCTGCAATTGCGCTTTGGTGAAAGTGAGGGAACCGCTCCAATGGCCGTTGGCGACTCCGTGTTCCCATTCGCGAGAGACGTTGCCGGCGGTGCCGCCAGTGATTTCCCAGCCGCGATTGAAGGTGTGGCCAAAAGCGGACGCGGCTTTGAAGAAGTCACTGGCGTCGTCCAATTTTCCAGTGACTCGCAAAGAACCTTTGCCGGCGATGAAGTCATCACGGAAACGAATTTCGATTTGATCGGTGGAAGCAGCGGCGACGGTGGTTTTTGCGGACGTCCTCTCGGGCTTCGCGGCAGCGCCTTTCGCGGGGGATGCAAGAGACAATTGCACCGGCAGCAATTCGAAAAAATTGTTGTGGGCGGCACCCAGCACCGGACCTACACGAAGTGGCTTGGCAAAGCCGGGCAGGCGGAGTTCACCCGCGGCGCTGGAAATCTGAACGTCTTCCCAGGAAAGGGGAAAGCCGCGCAGGGCAAAGCTCGCTTGGAAGAGTTGCCTGGCGTCGAGGGATTCAGAGACATCCGGTTGAAAGGCTCGGTACCAGGCCAGCAGATCCTGCGCCTGGATGCCGGAATCCTCGATGCGCAGATTCCAATCGGACATGCCTGCGGTCTTGAGCCGGGCCGCACCTTCAAAATGGGAGTGGGGAAGATCGAGAGTGAGGGTGTCCGCGTGCGCTTCGCCAGCGGCTACGTCCCAGAGGCCTTTGAGATTCAGGCTGACGCCGGGATTGTCGCCGCGTTCGGTGAGATCCCAGCGATGAATTCTTGCGGCGCTGGCGTGCAGAGAGAATTTCCACGCGCCGGGCGGCGCCGGTTCACCGGAATCGGGTTTGCCGATACTGGCATTGCCGTCCAGCGTGAACGCGCCGCGGACGCCGAAATCATTGCCGGTGATCATGCGGAAGAGATCGGCGATGGAAACCTTTTCCCAGTGCACCTGGATTTCCGCGGGCTGGAGGCGAGCGGACGTGCCGGCGACTTCACCGCGAACTTGCAAGGTGCCGGTGGATTGCAGAGGGACCCCACTGCGCCAGGGTTGGGCTTCCAGGCGCAACTGCCAGCGGCCGGGATCCGTCTGTTCGACGCTGCCGGAAACGTTGGTGAAGGCGAAGGGACGCTTTTCGTCGCCAGTCTTGAAATTGATGCGGCCTTCGTCGAACTCAATTTTTTGCAAATGGTTGCCGGAGGCTGCGGGGCTTTGCGGGCCGTAGGCAATCGGGGCCGCGGAAGATTTTGATGGAGCGGGGGGAAGCCAGCCTTCGAGATTCCAGCGGCCCGATTCGTTGCGAACGAGGATCAGGCTGGGGCGGGAGAGCGAGATGGTGCCGAAGTCGAAGTGGCCGCGCAGCAAGCCGAACCAGCGGACGTTGGCCGTCATGCGGTCCGCGCGCAGGAAATATTCGCGGCCGAAGGCGGGATTTTCGCCGATGCTGACACCTTCCACGTCCACGCGGGGGAACGGGAGGATGTCCATCGAAAAGTTACGGGCTTCCACGGGGCGTCCGAAGGATTTTTCGAGGTGCGAGAGAAGATAAGTGCGCATGCGCCGGGTTTGCAGGAGGAAGGGAAGGCCAAGTTGCGCGAGCACCAGGAATATCGCGAGCGCTCCGATCCATTTGCCGTAAATGCGAAGACGAGGCATGCCGTTGAAGTTTCTCAAAAGTGGCGGGGAAAAAACAGGCCCATAGCGAATCGCAAGCGTCAGTGGACGGTGTGGAGCATGCGGCTCCAGCGGGTGTGGGCGGGGAGGTGGGTGATCGTGTCGAAGATGGCGAGGATGCGCTGGCCGAAGGAAGAGTCCGAATAGTCGTTGCTGGTGGCGTCGACGGACCAGTATATGAGGAAGGGGCGGCCCATGATGGCTTCGCGGTCGACGAAGCCCCAGTAGCGGCTGTCAGAACTGTGGTCGCGATTGTCGCCCATGGCGAAATATTTTCCGGGTGGCACTACGAGTTCGTCACCCTGAATGAATTTGCGGATTTCGTGCGCCCACTCGATCTGCACGGGCGGAATAAAGAGTTGATTGCCGGGTGGCGGAAAGGTGTAGTTCAACGGATCGTAGCCGGAAGCGGGATCGTGGACGACGTAAGGTTCGTTCAGCAGCTTGCCGTTGATGTAAACCTGCTGATCAACAATTTTCACTCGATCGCCGGGCAACCCAATGACGCGTTTCACAAAGTGCGGATGATCCTGATAAGGGTATTTGAAGACGATGATGTCGCCGCGTTCGAGATTGCGGTAGGGAAGAAACTTTTCGTACCAGTGGCCGCGGCCGCCGAAGATAAATTTGTTGACCAAAAGATGATCGCCGACGAGAAGAGTTTTCTCCATCGAGGGAGAAGGAATCTTGAAGGCCTGAACGACGAAACTGGTGCCGAAAAGGGCGAGGATAACGGTGACGAGGAGCGATTCAAGATATTCGGAAAGGGTGGTGTAGTTTTCGTGAACAAGATCGGCGGCCGGGGGAGCCTCCGGCGGCGCCACAGGCCCCGGTGTTGCGGTCAGCGGGTCGTGCACCAGCGATTCATCCGGCATTCGGTCCGACCTCTTCCCCTTGCTTCGCTTCGGCGCCTAGAAGTTTATCCAGCGCGCTGCGGGCGGCTTTCTGCTCCGCTTCTTTTTTGGTGGTGCCTTCGGCGCTGGACATCAATTCGCCCTTCACCCAGACTTCCACGCGAAACGTTTTCTGGTGGTCGGGCCCGGTTTCGCCCGCCAGGCGATATTCGGCGGGCTGTTCGCCCTTGGCTTGCAGGAATTCCTGCAGCGCGCTTTTGCGGTCCGATTCCGAGATGCGATCGCCGTCTTCAAGAGCCTGCTCAAAAACGGTACGTCTGAGAAGATCGCGAGATGGGCCGAGGCCGCCATCAAGGTACATGGCAGCGACGATGGCTTCGAACGCGTCCGCCAAAAGCGCGGGCTTTTCGCGGCCGCCCGTTTTTTCCTCGCCGCGGCCGAGTCGCAGATGTTCACCGAGGTGCAGTCCGCGAGCGGCGATTTCGAGAGAATGGGCGTTCACGATGCGGGCGCGGCTCTTCGAAAGCTGGCCTTCGGTCCATTCGGGATAGTTCAGCAGCAGGTATTCGCTGGTGAGAAGTTCCAGCACAGCGTCGCCGAGGAATTCCAGCCGCTCGTTATCCTGGACGATGGATCCGCTGAAGGCGATGTCTTCGCCCCGAGCTGTGCGAAGTTCTGGAACGGCGGAACTGTGCGTCAGAGCGCGGTTCAGCAGAAGCGGGTCGCGAAACACGTACCCGAGGCGTTCCATCAACCGATCATCTTCACCGCGGACCATGGGTTCCGTTCGATCTCCGTGGCGCGGTCACGGAGGAATTACTTGGGCGCGCTCAATTGCGTGGTGGCCATTTTCTTCGCTTCGTCGGCGCCGGACTTGCATGTTGCCTGCAAGCCGCCCGGAACCGCCGCGCATTTGGTGAAGGCGTTGGCGGCATCCTCGAAATGGGAAGTTTTCTCGTTGGCGATGCCGAGCAGGTAGAAATTCACGGGATCGGGAACGGGGTCAAGCTTGACGGCCTGTTCGAAATTGGGGATGGCTTCAGCGTATTTCGAGCGGCGGAATGCAACAAGGCCGAGGCCGCTGTAGGCCATAGCGGAGGTCTGGTCCTTGGCCTTCAGGAAATCCGCATCGCTCAGTTCGGCGGGTTTCACGAGCGTCGGCAAAACTTCCAGAGCCTTCTTGGAATATTGTTCGGCCTTGTCGAGGCGTTTTTGGGGCTCGGGTGTGGAGGCGTTCATGACGCGGGGAAGCGTGGAGCCGACGATGGCGAGAGTCTGGGCGTCATTGGGGGTGAGCGCGATTTCCTTGTCACCAATGGCTTCCATCTTGTCAATCTGCCCAACGCTAAGGTAACCGCGAACAAGAACGGAGTAGACTTCCGGACGGTAACGGCTCTCGGGATACTTTTTCAGGAACTCCTCGCCCAGCTGGTCCTTCTTGGCTATGTCAGTAATCGGGGCGGCGCGGAAGGCCTGGATGGCGGAGTCTTCCTCGGCGTTCACCGGCGGTGGAGCGTTGTCAAGAGTAAGAGGGGTGACTTCGGCGGGCTTGTCCTGTTTTTTCTCTGGATTCAAAGTCGGCGGAGCCTGCTGGGAGCCCTGGGCGGAAATGCAGGGCGCGGAGAGGAGAATTCCCCCCGCGAGAATCAACGTTGCGAGTTGCGCTGAATTTTTCATAAAACTTTCTTCCTCCGGATCAGGGCGTCTTACGGGCGTTCCGCGGATTTTCTAAGATTCAGATCGCCCAATTCTTTCTGGGCGGCTTGTTGGGCCTTGGCTGGGGCCCCGGGAACCGCGAGCGCTGCCTGATACTCTGATTTTGACTGCTCCAACTGGCCTTCTTCGTCCAAAACTCTTGCCAGATAAACGTGGGACCATGCCAGCACCATCGGGTCGTGGGCTGCGGGGTTTTCGCCGGCAGTGAGGCGGCCGAAAACTTCCTTGGCGCGCGGGCCGTCGTGATCGAGCAGCGCGACAAGACCCAGGCCATACCACGCGCGAATCTGGTCGGGGTATTTCGCCAGGACGTTTTTGAAGGCGGCTTCGGCCGCGCGAGGATTGCGGTCAGCGATGAAGCGTTCGCCATCCGTGAGTTGCGCGATCATGGCCGGATCATCGGGCAAGGTTGTGGAGGCGGCGCGGCGCCTGCGGTTAAGAGCTTCGGTGTTGAGTTGCGCGGATTGTTCGGGACTAGACTCGCGAGCGAAGGTAAGCGCGGAGGCGCGGGCGACTTCAGCCTTCACATCCATCTTGCGCACCATCTCCGGGAAATAGTTGCGCATGGAGGGTTCGTTTTTTTCGTAGTCGGAGAGTCCCGTGAAAATCGGGCGCACCATTACGTAGCCGTCGGCATCGTTGGTGTTGAGGGCTGCTTCACGCTCGCCGGGCGACATGCGCTTGATTTTTAATTCCACGGCGCGGACGGTGCATTCCGCGAACCAGGAGGGGAAGTCGTCGCGCAGGTCGGGGGAAAGCCGGGGCGCCTTGGCGGCAACTTCATAGATCGGGCGTTTCACGGCGATGATGTGCGGGTACATCAGCGGAAGCGGGTCGAGAAGGAAATGCAGGAAAGCGTGGCGAACGACATCGGTGGGAACGTCTTCACTGCCGCTTAAGATGATGGCGTAATGGTCGCCAAAATTACGGACGTTAGTGATGCGGCCGACCAGCGGCTCGACGATAATCGAGAAAGTACGCATCTGGTTGGGATTATTCAGTTCGCGCAGGTAAGTACTGGCGACGAGAACGATTTGCGAGATGGGTTCGTGGAGCCGTTCGATTTCCTGATTGTAGATGGGCTGGACTTGGCGCCAGAGCTGGCCGATGTTCTGCTCGGTGTAGTACGCGGAAAGAATTTCGCTGAAGCCTTCGAGGGTCAGCAGGTCGGGAGGAAGCTCGTCGCGGCGAAGCACAGGTTGGAACTTTGGCGCGGGGCCGGAGACGATGCCGAACCATACGTAGCGAGAGAGCATTTCGGCGGTGTCGCGCGATTCGTGCTGCTGGTAGAACTGGCGGGCGGCGTCGACGGCGGGGCCTTTTTGCTGGCGCAAGCGGATGCGCATCTGGGCGCGAAAGGCGGACCAGTTGTCGGTGCTGATGTCGCTTTCGAAGCCGGAAGCGTAAAGGACGCACATGGTGGCGAACATCGCCTCGTCGCCGTCGACGGTGATATTGGTGGCCGGGGCGAGTCGGGGGCGCGGGCGCGGAAGGGGTGCCTGGGCCGTGGCGGAGAAGGTCCACAGAGCGAACGACAACAAGGCAAAACTTAGTTTTCCTGAGTGCTTGAAATTCATCTGGTCTTGCCGCACACGGCAGTCTGCCACTTTAGTGGGAACGGTATGGCCGGCTCATGAGTCTTGGATGGCGGTATCCCCTGTGGATACGGACATACACGAATCGCGGTGTCGCAGCCTTTTGCCAATGTACAGGTGCTCCCCCCGGTAGTCAAGGATGTGGGGAGTCCTTAACTTGCGGGAATTCATATCATTAATGGATGAGAGGGAGCGGTGAATACGTTGTCCGACCCCCGGACAACTCTGCGCCTTGCAGACGTATCCATATTTCTGTTACCAAAGAGGGCGGCCCCGCCCGGGGAGGAGCAATCCATGAAAAGCAAGGCGAGTTTTGGAACCTGCCTGGGTTCCGTGTTTTTTCTATTTTTCCTCCCCAATGCAAACCCCGCTTTGGAGCAATCAGCCAGCGAACCGAGTTCTCCGCAAACGGCGCAGCCTGCGGCGATTCCCGAGACAAAACCGGCAGCCGCCGCGGATGCAAGCAAGGCGACGCAGACGAAGAATTTTACTTTAGAGGGAGCGACAATCTGGGTGGAAACGGGAATCAGCCTGGAGCCAGGGCAACGGTTCGCGGTGACGTCGGAAGGATCGTTGCGCTACGCGGATGCCAAGGCTGATAACGGGCCGGACGGATTGACGCGGGGATTCAAGGACCTGATTCGCATTTTGCCGTACAACGGCGCGGGCCGTGGAGCGGTGATTGGAAGAATCGGGGATGCGGACATTGCCCAGCCCTTTGTGATTGGCGTGAAGAAGGAGATCGTCGCCCCGGTCAGCGGAAAGCTGGCGCTGGGAATCAACCAGTCGGAAGTGGATACAGGGACGGGTTCATACACGGTGAACGTAGAGGTTTACGCGGTGGATGCTTCCGCTCCACGTGAGGTGGCCAAAGAGGTTTCGAGTATCCCGGGCGTGGACAACAGGTTGTTTGAAAAAATTCCGCGGCGGATCGGCGACAAGGATGGAAATGCGGGCGACATGGTGAACTTTCTGATACTGGGCGACGAGGATCAGGTGAAGAAAGTGTTCACGACCGCTGGCTGGGTCAAGGTAGATGCGGGGGTGCAAGAGACCGTGCTGGCGGGGTTCATCGCTAGCATGTCGAAAGAATCGTACCTGACGATGCCGATGAGCCCGCTGTACCTGTTTGGGCGGCCGCAGGATTACGGATGGGCGCACGCGGAGCCGATTATGGTGGTGGCTTCGCGGAATCATTTGCGGGTGTGGAAAGCGCCGTTCACGGTGAACGGGCAAACGCTTTGGGTGGGAGCGGCGACGCATGATATCGGGTTTGAGAAAGACCAGCGGAATAACGGACTGACGCACAAGATCGATCCGGATATTGATCTGGAGAAGGACTACGTGCAGAAGACGCTTTCGAGCACGGGGTTGGTTGCGGAGGTAACGCACTTTTTGCCGAAGCAGCCGATGCTGGAAGCGAGGACGGCGACGGGTGGGTCGTTTCATTCCAATGGGCAGGTGCTGGTGATGAAGTTGTCGGAAGCGGCGAAGGGTACGGTGGCGGAGAGTAAGTGAACATTTTTTCGACAGCTATCTGGGAAGCGCAACCGAAAAACACACGCTGAAGCCTGTGCCACATAGTGGCTGGGCCACCTGAAGGTGGCCGCTACGTTTTTCGGAGGGATTTGGGTGGGAATAGGGCGGTTTTGCCGTAGTGCTCGCCTTCGAGGATGCGGGCTTCGAGCCAGTCTTGGGGGCCTTGGGCGGAAAGCACACGGACCGGTTTTCCCACTTCAATCAGAAGCAAGCGGTTGTGGGCGATCATCATGGAGACGCCGACGTCATCGCCTAGAGTGATCAGCCGCTGCCATTCCTCGCGGGAACTTGCGTCCACAGGCGCGAGGACGCAGGCGATTCCATCTTCCGCAAAAACGGAAAATATTTTTCCCGCCAGAGCGGTGGGTGGCGGCGAATTCTTTGGAACGCTCACCCCGTTCGATTCCAGACGGCCGATGAAGCGGTAGCCCTTTTTCGGCAACGTTTCAATCAAGCTGGGTTTCGCGGGATTGTCGCCGAGAGCCTGGCGGAGTTTTTTGATCGCGGTGTTCAGGCCGTGCTCGAAATCGACGAAGGTGTCGGCCGGCCACAAGCGCGACTTCAATTCTTCACGACTGACAACCTCGCCTGGTTTTTCCAGCAATGCCCCCAACAATTGAAGCGGCAGGAGTTGCACTTTGATTTTTTTACCGCGCTTGTAGAGTTCGCCGGCGCGGAGATCTACTAAGAAAGGACCGAAGCGCGTCCGACGGGAATCGTCGGTAATGGGAGAATTCGCCATATTTTCTTGATTCTTGGGACTATAGCAAAAAGCTGGAAAGTTTCGGAAGCGAATTGGCGGAGTGGGCAATCAGGCGGATGCGAGAAGGGTTCGAGATGATTCCCGTAAGTATTTTTAGTTCAGGCGATTAGAGGGGCGCGAGAGTTCATGGAAAATGCACCTGTTGTTCACCCCGCGGGTATTGTCCTTTCGAAGGGAGTGGAGCAAAGTGCGCAATGTCAATGGACGGGAGGACAGGTCGCTCACGTCCATTGATGAACGGAAGATTCGAGGAGCTTTTATGTGCGGGCCAATGCAAGCGCAAGCAAAAACAAATCCGCAAAGTTCGAGAAGCGGCGCACTGGCAAGGATTGACTTTCGCAATGCCAGTACGGCGGAAGTTCGCGCGTACTTGAGCGAACTGAAGACGCTCCCGCGCAGCCAGCGGAAGCTGCTTTGCAAATTATTGAAGAGGGCGGCAGCAAGCGCCCCAGGAAAGGTCTCCGTAGTACGCCTCGCAAATCCCACCCAAACCTGAAGTTCTAACCCACCACCGGAGTTGGCGAGAAGTTGCGGCGCCGGCTTCGGGACCCTGAACCAGACGAAGCCCGGGCGTCAGCCCGGGCTTCGCTCTTTTTGCCGGGGTTGTTCAGTCAGTGGGAGGCTTATAGGTTGAGGTCCTTCGGCTATCCTCGTCGGATAGCCTCAGGATGACAATTTCTATGTAGCTTTCAACGGCTTGTGAGTTTCACATACGAAGGATGCAAACTAGACAACTTTGCTTTGGGAGTTGGAAGTTTCGGAGTCGGCGGGGAGCGGATAGAGGCGGAGGAATTCGGGATCGTCGTTCAGGAGGGCGAGGTCGGGATCGCGGCGGGCCCAGACGGAATCCTTGAAGCCGGCTTCCCAGGCTTTCTTGATGGTTTCGAGGGCTTCGCGTTTGCGTTTCAGGATGGCGTAAGTGCAGGCGGCGTTGTAAAGGATAGAGGCTTCGTTGGCGCGCAGGGTGATGGCCATGTTCAGTTCGCGGATGGCGTCTTCGACGCGATCGAATTCGGCGTAGTCCGTGGCCATCAGGACGCGCGCGCGGGCGTCTTCGGGAACCTGCTTGAGATGATTTTCAAGCGCGGCGATGCGACGGAGAAGAAGATTCCTGTGGGCATCTTTTTTGCCAAGCGCGCCGAGGGAGTTGACGACGGGAACGTAGACGTTGTAGTCCTCGCCGCTGACTTCGAGGGCAGTTTCCATGACGTCGACAACTTCCTGGTAGCGACCAGCGGAGAACAGGGCGCGGCACAAGAGATAGTAGGCGCCTTCGCAGTCGCGTTTGCGCTCGATGGCTTTTTCGACCATGCGCACGGCTTCGTCGTGAAGTTCGGTGGCGTAGAGCACCCAGGCCTGGCTGACCATGACTTCGGGGAGATCCCAACGCAAAGCGACGGCTTTTCCGGAGGCGTTACGAGCGCGTTCAACCCAGATGGCGTCGCGGCTGTAATTGCAATAAAACATGGCGCAGGCATTGGCGCAGGCGGCGTAGGCGAGCGCGAAACTTGGATCCATGGCGACGGCGTTCTCGAACATCTGGAGGGCGAATTCGAGATCCTGGCGCGTCTGGCGGCGGGCGTAGCGCTTGCCGCGGAGATAAAGGTCGTAAGCCTGGAGATTTTCCGTGGGCTTGGTGGCGAGGTCTTCGAGTTCCTGCTGAGAGAGAGTGACGCGCAGGGCCTCGGCGATTTTGCGGGCGATTTCGTCCTGCATTTCGAAGACGTCTTTCATTTCGCGGTCGTAGCGTTCGGACCAGAGAGGGAAATCGGTCTGCGTGTCCACGAGTTGCGTGGTGATGCGGAGGCGAGTGCTGGAGCGGCGGAGAGTGCCGGTGAGGACGAAGGCGGCTTTGAGAATCTGTCCGACCTGGGAGGGGGTAACGGGTTTGTCGCGGAAAGCTAAGACCGTGGGGCGCGAAAAAGTGTTGAGGCCGCGAATTTTGGAAAGTTCGGTGATGATGTCTTCGGTGATGCCGTCGCGCAGGTATTCGTCTTCTTTGGCGGCGCTGAGATTTTCGAAGTAGAGAACGGCCACAGACTTGGTCGCCGCCTTGGGGACGCCCGACTTTGTTTCGGTGAGTTCGGCGGCGCGCTTGACGCCGGAATCGAGATTGCGCTTCAGGCGATTGAGGTCGGTTTTGAGTTCGGTGGCGGACTGACAGCGCAGGGTGCGATCTTTTTCAAGGAGCTTGGAAACGATGCGGCTGAACTCGGCGGGGAGAGTGGGATTGATCTTGTCCAGCGGTTCCGGATCGCGATTCAGGATGGCGTCGAAGATCACCGCGGCCGTGTCGCCGGCAAACGGCAGAACGCCGCCAGCCATCTGGTAGAGCACCGAGCCGAGGGAGAAAAGGTCGGTGCGGGCATCGACGAGCTGGCCGCGAGCCTGCTCGGGAGACATATAGGAGGCAGTGCCCATGGCAGCGCCGGGAGAGGTGAGCTGATGCTGGGGCTCGATTTTCGTGGAATTCTGCTCGTTGACCTGCAGATCATCGGTTTCGATTTTCACGAGGCCGAAGTCGAGAATTTTCACCTGGCCGCGATCGGTGAGGAAAATGTTGGGGGGCTTGATGTCGCGATGGACGATGCCCTTGGCGTGGGCGGATTCGAGGGCGTCGGCGATCTGGGTGGCGATTGGGAGAAGCTTGTCCATCGCGAAGGTGACGCGGCCCAGCATGTGGGCGAGGGTTTGCCCTTCGAGAAGTTCCATGACCAGGAAATTCTGGCCATCGACATTTTCGATCGCATGGATAGTGCAGATGTTGGGGTGGTTGAGGGCGGAGGCAGCGCGGGCTTCGCGCTGGAAGCGTTCGGAGAGTTGCGTGTTTTGCGCCATCTGTTCCGGAAGGAATTTCAGGGCGACGCGGCGCCCGAGCCGGGAGTCTTCGGCTTCGTAGACAACGCCCATGCCGCCGCTGGCGATCTTGCGGGTGATGTTGTAATGAGAGAGGGTCTGACCGACCCGCGACTCGCGATCCGACATGGTTTTTCGATACTAAGCAACGCGGAGGTGGCGGTCAAGAAGGCGGGCGGGAGGCTTTCCAGCAGGTCACTAAGCGGTTATCGAGATGTATCGTGCCTTTCGGGCCACCAGAAGGGAAGCGGGGGCTTGCAGGGGGATCAGGAATTTGCGACGGGGACGGTGCCTGCTGTCAGGATGGGCCGCACGAGGTTTACCGCAGTGGCTACGAATTCTTCCGAAGGTGCTCGGTCAGGATCATTGACCCATTGCTTTGCGGCACCGTAGATGGCCCAACTAGCCGTGGCGGCGATCAGTTCCGGATTGCTGCTGCCTTCCGCTGGATGCTTCTTGTAGCCGTCCATCAGGATGACGCGAATTTGGTCGATTACCGTGCCCTCCACAAAGGCTTCGAACTGGCGCTGTTTGGAGGCGCGGGATTTCTGCAGTTCGGCGAGATAGTCGCAAACGGCGAGAACGATGGGGTGAAATGCTGTTGCGCAGGAACCGTCAAATCGGATTTTCCTGCATTCGAGGAGCTGGAGGAAATTGACGCGGATTAGCTCTTCCAGCAGGGCGAACTTGTCTGGATAGTGGGCGTAGAAGGTCGCGCGGTTCAGGGTGGCGGCTTCGGCGATGTCCTGAATCGTGATCTTGTCGAACTCTTTCTCCTCCAGGAGGCGCTTGAGGGCGTCCTGCAAGAGCCCACGGGTCCTGCGTATGCGGGGATCGAGTTTCTCGCAGTCGGAGTGAAGCACCGGACCTCCCAGTCAGGATAAGTATAGCAGATTGAGGCAGGTGTTGACTAATAGACAGATGTTGGGTACTATAATGCGACAGATGTTGGTTATACTGCATCTGACTGTTAGGAGGATTTATCATGGCTACCCTGCTTAAGATTGATTCGAGCCCAATGGGCAAGCATTCGATTTCGAGAAAACTGACTTCGGAGTTCGCCGCTACCTGGCAGATGACGCATCCAGACGGCAAGGTGATCTCGCGCGACCTGACAGTGACGAAGCTTCCAGTGGTGAATGGTGTTTGGATTGGAGCGGCGCATACGCCGGAAGATTCTCACAGCCCGGAACAACAGGAGGAACTGGCCGTTTCCAATAAGCTGATCGCCGAGCTGCAGCAAGCCGATGAGTACGTATTCGGAGTTCCCATGCACAATTTCAGCATTCCCTCGACATTGAAGCTTTGGATCGACCAGGTGGCGCGGGCGGGCAAGACTTTTTCGTACGGAGCCGATGGCCCGAAGGGGTTGCTGACCGGCAAGAAGGCAACTGTACTAATCGCGAGCGGCGGAGTTTATGAGCGGACTGCGATGGAATCACTGAATTTTGTGACTCCTTACCTGCGGGCGGTTTTTGGGTTCCTGGGCATTACGGATGTAAAAATCATCGCGGCGGAAGGCACAGCGCAGTTGATGGGCGGCAAGGTTGATGCGCAAGCTTTTCTTGCGCCGTCGCTTGAAAAAGTGCAATCTCACGCAAGTCTTTGAACGTCAAATCCTCGAAGAGGGAGAGCTATATGAAAATCGCATCGCTAATCGCACGACTGCTGTTGGGCCTGGTGTTTCTGGTGTTCGGTCTGAACGGGTTTCTGCACTTTATCAAGGCGCCGATGCCGACGGGGCTCGCGGGACAGTTCGCTGCCGCGATTTTCATGTCTGGCTATTGGGTGGTCATTTTTGGGGTGCAGGTGATCTGCGGTGCATTGTTCCTGGTCAACCGTTTTGTGCCGTTAGCACTGGTGCTGATCGGCCCAGTGATCGTCAATATCCTCGCCATTCATGGTTTGATGGGAGCCCTCTCCGGGCTGCCCCTGGCGATTGTGGTAACCATACTGTGGGCGATCGTGGCCATTCGCAACAAACAACACCTGGCGGGAATCTTCGTGCAGCGCACGGAGTAACCGCAAAACACATTCACCGCATTGTCTCGTGGCGGCGCGCGACGCTGGCACAGGAGTTGTGTCGCCATGCAGACCCGGGCCGCAGGCCGGATGCGATCAAGAGGAGTCAGTATCATGCAAATTGGCGTTGATAGCTTTGCAGCTTCGATTTCGGATCCGGCGACCGGCCTGTCGCTGAAACCAGTTGAGCGGATGCAGAACCTTCTGGAAGAGATCGAGTTCGCGGATCTGGTGGGGCTCGACGTCTTCGGTATTGGGGAGCATCACCGGGCGGAGTTTCTCGATTCCGCTCCGGCGGTGATACTTGCCGCTGCCGCGACGCGGACGAAGAAAATCCGGCTGACAAGCGCGGTCACGGTTTTGAGCGCGGCCGATCCGGTACGCGTGTTCCAGGAATTTGCGACGCTCGATTTGATCTCACAAGGCCGCGCGGAAATAGTTGCGGGTCGAGGTTCGTTCATCGAGTCTTATCCTCTTTTTGGCCTGCGATTGGAGGATTACGATTCGCTTTTCGCGGAAAAACTGGACCTTCTCCTCAAGATTCGAGAGAACACGAAAGTCCACTGGTCGGGAAAGCATCGCGCTGCGCTGACGGGGCAAGCGATTTATCCGCGGCCTGTGCAGGATCCGCTGCCGATCTGGCTTGGGGTTGGGGGCACGCCTACGTCCTTCGTTCGAGCCGGCGTGCTTGGGTTGCCGCTTATGGTCGCAATCATTGGAGGCGAGCCAGAACGATTCCGGGAACTCATTGACCTGTACCGGGAAGCCGGGCGGCGGGCGGGCCACTCACCGGAGCGGCTGAAGGTTGGACTTCATATGATCGGATTTCTCGCTGACCGCACCGAGCAAGCTGCGGATGAGTTCTTTCCCGGTTATGCGCATACCTTTACGGAGATCGGCAAGGAACGCGGCTGGCCGCCAGCGACGCGAAGGCAGTTTGACGCGTTGCGAGGACCCACTGGCGCACTGCTGATCGGAGACGCGGACACGGTTTCGGAAAAAATCCTGTATGTGAATGAAGTTCTCGGAGGAATTTCCCGGTTGACCTTTCAAATGGGGGTTGCAACGCTACCCCATCCGAAGATGCTGCGGGCGATCGAGATTTTAGGGACACGCGTGGCACCGGCTGTGCGCAAGGAACTTGCCGCCGAGGGAGTGCATAGTTCGGCCGGGAAAAGAGCGCACGGATAGCGCGATCGGAGACGGTTACCGGAGCAGGGGCACGAGGAAGTGATAAAGGCCGGCGCCGAGCAGGGCGGCGCCGGGAATCGTCAGGAGCCAGGCCCCGACGATGTGCCGCGTGACGCCCCAGCGGACCGCCGTGAGACGGTGGGAGGCTCCGACACCAACAATTGCGCCGGTGATGGTGTGCGTAGTGCTGACGGGAATGCCAAAGACGGCGTTGGCTACGATCGTTAGACCGCCCGCCGTTTCCGCGGCGAAACCTCCGAATGGCGTTAGTTTTGTGATGCGCTGGCCCATAGTTTTGATGATGCGCCAGCCCCCAGCCATTGTGCCCCCGGCCATTGCCAAGTGGCAGCAGATAATCACCCAGTAGGGAACCGAGAAATTTGGGAGCAGGCCGCCGGCGACGAGGACGGTGGTGATAATGCCCATGCCCTTTTGCGAATCGTTGGTGCCGTGGCCGAGGCTAAAGAGGGCGGCGGAGAAGAGCTGTAAACGGCGGAACCACTGGTCGACTTTGTATGGGCGCTGGCGGCGGACGATCCAGCTGGTGAGCAGCGTGATTAGAATTGCCAGGAGCATGCCGATCACCGGCGAGAGGAAGATGAAGAGGACCGGCTTGGTCCAGCCGCTTAGGATTAAAGCCTTAAATCCAGCGTGAGCCACGGCCGCGCCACCATAACCGCCCATCAGAGCATGCGAAGAACTGGTGGGCAAGCCGAGCGTCAGAGTGATCAAATTCCACGAAATGGCGCCGAGCAGGCCCGCCAGCAGAACCTTTTCATTCACCAATTGAATGTGGACCATGCCGCTGCCGATGGTTTTGGCGACCGCCGTGCCGAAGACGAAAGCGGCGATGAAGTTCCAGAAAGAGGCCCAGAGCACGGCGCGGAAAGGCGTGAGCACGCGGGTGGATACGACCGTGGCGATGGAGTTGGCGGCATCGTGCCAGCCATTCGAAAATTCAAAGGCCAGGGTCAGGAAGATGGTTATCAGTACGAGGACGAATCGGCTCACGGGGATCAGGCGTTCTTCAGGATGACGCTCTCGATCACGTTCGAGACGTCTTCACACTTGTCGACAGCGGTTTCAATTACTTCAAAAATCTCTTTCCACTTGATGATCTGGACGGGGTCCCTTTCCTCTTCGAAGAGCTGCGCGATGAGGGTCCGGCAGATGCGGTCGCTTTCATTTTCCAGGCGGTTGATTTCGATGACGTGCTGGAGCGCTTTGTCGGGGGATTCCATGGCGTGGACGGCACAGGAAAGTTCGGCAGTGGCGGCGGCAAGGACCTTGGCAAGCTCGATCGTGCCGGAACGCACGTGGTCGATGCGATAGAGGACAAAACGGCTGGCGGCGGCGTCGATCAGGTCGATGACGTCGTCCATGGTGCCGCAGAGTTCGTGCATGTCCTCGCGGTCGAATGGAGTGATGAAGGTCTGGTTGAGCTTGCGGAAAATCTGGTGGGTGATTTCGTCGCCCTGATGCTCGATGGCTTTCACTTTCTGAACCTGTTCGGGGACACCGGTGTAGTGCTCGAGCATGCTAGCGAACGTGTTGGCCCCGCAAACGATGTTTTCGGCTTGTTTGCGGAAGAGGACGAAAAAATCCCCATCGCGCGGCATAAAGCGCTGCAAGAATCCTGGCATGTGACCCGCTCCCCCTGAGGAGTCCGAGT